>Ga0268386_10000438_pt1 | contig 26148 bp, 25 predicted proteins | sample RVTome_15_FD_200260 | JGI IMG/M metagenome (GOLD analysis project Ga0268386, IMG submission 200260) | Soil microbial communities from uranium-contaminated site in the Upper Colorado River Basin, Wyoming, United States - RVT150D86... ... | reverse complement strand
CAGCTCGGCGCAGGTCCGGCCGTCGGCGTCGAGGCGGGCGATTGCCGCCACGCCGACGCAGGGGCGGTCCTCCGACGATCGGGTCGTGAATTTCTCGTAGACGCTGCCCGCGCCGTGCGGCAGGAGCGGGACACGGACCCCGGTAACGATCTCGCCGTGCTCGAGACTCGTCTCGTAGAAGCCGACCAGGAACTCGGAGATCGGGACGCTGCGCTCCCCCTCCGGGCCTGTGACATCGACCTCGGCGTCGAGCGCGCGGAGCAGTGCCGGCGGATCCGACGCGTAGTCCGCCTCGGCGACGACACCCCCGACGGTGGCGGCGTTGCGGACACGGACGTTGGCGACGACGCCGAACGTATGCGACAGCACCGGGAGTGCTTCGCGCACGACCGGCGAGATCTCTACCTCGCGGTGCGTGGTGAGCGCGCCGATGCGCAGGTGATCGTCGGCTCGCTCGATGGCGTCGAGGCCCGGGATGCGCCCGATGCTCACGATCGCGGCCGGCTCGATCAGCCCCTGCTGGAGCATGATGGTGACGGCGGTGGAGCCGGCCACGATGGTCGCGTCGGCCCCGTACTCCTGCAGCGCGGCGACCGCGTCACCGACCGACTCGGCGACGAGGAACTCGGGCGTTCTCGGCATGCAGCAACCCCGGCTATCACTGAGACTCGCGCCTCACCCCGGCGTGGCCGGGAGGGCCTATGTATACAACCGCATTCTACAGAGCCCAACTCCCCGCGGTCAATCGAATCCCCGCGCGCCATTCCGGTGACCTTAGGCTTCTTCCCCGGAGGCGTCTGGCTCGGACGCGGATCGGCGAGCGGGTCCCTCCCACCGCATCGACAGCTCGTAGGGGAGCTCGATCTCGAGCAGGTCGAGCAGACGGCTCAACGTGTGGTCGATGATCTGGCCGATCGTCTGCGGCCGCTGATAGAAGGCCGGCACCGGAGGACAGACGATCGCGCCGATCTCGGCGACCTGGACCATGAGCCGCAAGTGGCCGAGGTGGAGCGGGCTCTCGCGCGGGACGAGGATGAGGCGGCGGTGCTCCTTGAGGGTCACGTCGGCGGCGCGCGCCAGCAGGTTGTCGCTCGAGGAGGTGGCGACGTCGGAGAGCGTGCCCATCGAGGCCGGCACGACGATCATTCCCATCGTCTTGAACGAGCCGCTCGACAGCGACGCCGCGATGTCGCCGGACTTGTAGACCACGTCGGCGAGGGCCTCGACCTCGGCGACCGGTCGGTCGGTCTCGAGCACGATCGTCTGACGCGCGGCGGCGCTCATGACGAGGTGGGTCTCGACGTCGGCGACATCACGCAGGACCTCGAGCAGGCGGATGCCGTAGATGACGCCGCTAGCCCCGCTGATCCCGACGACCAGCCGTCGGGTCACCGCGCGGCCCTGCCGAGCGCCGGCTCGTCTGCCGCGGCCGGGGCCGGCTCGTGGATGGGCAGATGCTGCAGCGGGCGCGGTAGGTCGGCCTCCAGCTGCTCGACGCGGCGGATGAGGCGGCGGATGCCGATGCCACGCAGCGGGCCGGTGACGTACTGCCACATCGGAGCGAGCCAGACAGCGCTCCCGAGGCTCACAGCGTCGGCGCCGGCCCAGAAGTACTCGCGGCAGTCGTCGTAGGACTGGATGCCGGCGGTGGCGATGATCGGCAGGCGGATGCCGGCGTCGCGGAGCTCGGCGACGACCCGCAGCCCGATCGGCTTGATCGCACGGCCCGAGAGGCTGCCGTATCGGTTCCCCATGTGCGGCCGCCCGGTCTTCGGGTCGAGCGAGAGCGCCTTCACCGCGTTGATCGCGGTCAGCGCGGCGACCCCGTGGCGCTCGGCGAGTCGGGCCTGGGCGATGTAGTCGACGTCGGGCGAGAGCTTGAGGATCACCGGGTGCCGGCTGCGCGGTACGGCCTGGGCGAGGACGTCGTCGAGGATCGTCTCGAACGGGAAGTTGACGTTGTGGCAGGAGACGTTGAACTCGACCGCCGCGATCTCGCCTGGAACGGCGCGCTCGTTCACCGTCTCGACCAGGCTGACGAGCTCGCCCGCCGAGAAGCCACCGACCGAGACGATCCGGTTGAGCGCGCTGGTGCGCGGATAGTACTCCTCGAAGTAGCGCTCGATCCCGATGTTGCTCCAGCCGAAGGCGTTGATCCATCCACCGTGCACGCGGTGCAGCGCGTGCCCGTAGAGGCGGAGCATCTCCGGGAACTCGCGGAGGCCCCAGTCCTCGCGCAGGCTGAAGTGGCCCTCCCGCGGCTCGACCGTGAGGGTCCGCGTCGTCACCGCGCCGAAGCGTTCGAGCGACACCCACTGGGCGATCGGGCTGAGCCCGTAAAGGATGAGGCGGCCTTTCGAGGTGCCGTAGCCCAGCAGGCTCGCCGAGGTCACGACCCGGTTCCGCAGCTGGACCCCGTTGAGGTCGATCATCGGGTCTCGCCCTCCATCACGCGCCGGCCTGGATCCGCTTCGACATATTGTCGGCGAACTCCTTCATGATCTGGTCGGCCTTGCGACGCATGATCGCCTGGCCGAACTCACCGAGCTTCCCGAGGATGGACGCGTCGGTATGGACCCACAGTTCGGTCGTGCCGTCATCGAGCGATCGCAGCTCCATCGTCGACTTCGCATTCACGGCGCCCCTGATGCGCCGATCGACCGCCTCAACGTTCATCCGCGCCCGCCGCTCCTCGGCGTTGCGCTCGACCACGGTGACCTTGCCCTCGAGCCGGACGCCGATCGGGCCGACGCGCACATTCAGGGCGCCAACGTACTCGTCGTCACCGGTCTGGTCGACGGACTCGACGCCGGGCACGCACTCGGCCACCTTCGGGACGTCCATTACGAAGTCCCATACCTTCTCCGGCGGCGCTGGGACGATCACCTTCTGGTCGAGGATCATGCTATCGGCTCCCTCGGGTTCGGTTGGCTCGCCATGCGACTTCAGTGCCAGTCTGCGACGACGTTGCGCGGTAGCGAGGAGCTCTCATTGAGCTCGCCGCATGTGGCCCTGTATTCGGCGCGGAGGTCGTCGAGGATGTGGCGCAACTCGCGGTAGCGCGAAGCGTTCGCCGTGTTCCCCGTGCTCATCTGGAGCCACAGCTGGTCGAACTCCTGCTGGCGCGCCTCGATCTCCGCAAGCTTGCTGGCGCAGTCGTCGCCGGCTTCCGGCGATGCGGTCTGGTCGTTCATCGGCTTACTTCACCTCGCGTGCTGGACGGCGCTGGACACCGTCCGGATTGTATACCGGCAGCCTGATGGATGCGGGTGTATACACCTCACCGCTCCTCCGTCGAGGTCGACCGACGCCTGGATGAGGCGGACGAGCGGGTCGGAGATCGGCTCGTCCATCTCCTCCTGAACGTGGGCGAGCGCGCGGCGCGTTCGTCGCCACGGTGCCGCCGCGCTTCACGAGGGTCGCTGCGGAGAAGAGCGCCTCCGGGGTCAGCCGCATCGCGGTCGCGGCGTCCGCGATGGCCGCGAGGACGCCGTCGGCGAGCGCGACCGGCGGGGTCGAGGAGCTGCCGGTGACCACGTCGCCGACCGGTCGACAGCACGACGACGTCCGTAAACGTGCCGCCCCGTGTCGACACCGATGTGTAACCGGCTGCGTTATTCCGCATGATGGAATCTGAGGTCAAGTGGATACGAGCAAAACGTACTCCGGGAGGCTTGCCCGGTCAAGTACAATTCCTCTATGCGAGATCGTGAACCGATTGGGAAGGTTCCCCCGCGAGGCGCGCCCGAGCTGCGGTCGGTGACGAAGGCGCTGCGCGTGATGGAGGCGCTGGCCGATGCCGACCAGCCGATGGCGGTCACCGATCTCGCCCAACGCCTCGGCCTTGCGCCAAGCACGACGCACCGGATCCTCGCCACGCTGTCCGCCGAGGGCGTCGCCATCCGCGTGCCGGCACTGCGACGCTACCGGGCCGGGCCGGGGCTCGCCCGCCTCGCGCGCCGATCGCTGCTTGACAATGTCCGCCTGGTCAAGGCCGCCAGGCCGATCCTCCAGCGCCTGGCGCACGAGAGCGGCGAGACGAGCCAGCTCACCGTCCTCGACGGGTGGGACACGGTCGCGATCGATCACGTCGACAGCACGCACCCGGTCATCGTCCACCACCCGGCCGGCTCCCGCGTGCCCGCGCACGCCACCGCGGTCGGCCAAGCCATTCTTGCCCACCTGCCCGACGTAGCCGCCCGCGTCGCGCGCGACGGCCTCGTCGCCTTCAGCGATCGCACGGTCACCGACCCCGCCGCGTTCCTGGCAGAGCTCGAGACGATCCGACGGCGCGGCTGTGCGATCAACGTCGGCCAGCTGCATCCGGAGACGGCCGGCGTTGCGGCACCGATCGTCGAAGCCTCGGGGGCGGTGATCGGGTCAATCGGCATCAGCGGACCGGCAGCCCGCATCGGGAGGGACGACCGGCTCGCCGAGCTCGCCGAGCTGACGGCGGCCGGCGCGAGCGACGTCCAGGCAAGACTGGCCGAGATCGACGCGCCACCCCACGGACCACCCGAGCTGCCGGCCGGCGGCGGTGCCGCGTGAGCGTCGCCCAGGTTGCCGGAAACGAATCGTGCTCGATAGAATACCGATGCATACATCACGCGCACGAACCGTCGGCGATCGCCTCTCCGACGGCCGGGCGCCCGGCCGGAGGGCGGCGGACACCCCGTCCCAGTCATCGTCGCGAGAGGTGCTGACGTGGAAGGCAAGCTATTGGCGCTCGTCACCGCGACCTGCTTCGGGTTGAACCCGGTGGTGCTCAAGCTCGGGTTCAACCGGAAGGGCACGAGCGAGGTCGCGCTCGTCATCGGCCTCGCCGTCACGGTGCCGATCTACCTGCTCGTCGCTCCGCTCCTCGGGGGCTTCGACTTCGCGCGAGTGACGGGGCCGGCCCTCATCGGCTTCGTCCTCGGCGGACTCTTCGGGACCGGCATCGGCCGGCGCTGGATGTACATCGCGATCGAGCGCATCGGCGCATCTCCGGCGACGGCGATCAAGAACAGCGCGCCGGTCATCACCACGTTCCTCGCGGTCCTCTTCCTCGGCGAGCGTGTGACCTTCGTCCAGTGGCTGGCGGTGGCGGCAATCGTAAGCGGCATAACGCTCGTCACCTGGCGGCCCGGAGCCGGCATCGGTCAGCTCCGAGACGTCGGACTCCTCGCCGCCATCGGATCCGCCCTGTCGTACGGCGTCCGGCCGCTCTTCCTCGCTTTCGGCCTGGATGAGGTGGACATCCCGATGACGGCGGCCCTGATCGGCGCCGTGGCGGCGCTCGTCTACGCCAGCCTGTTCACCAGGTTCGATCGCATGCGAGATGGCTTGGGCGGGCCCTCCGCCCCGTTCTTCATCGGTGCCGGCGTGCTCCAGTCATTCGGCTTCCTCGCACTCACCTTCGGGCTGTCGTCCGACGACGTGAGCATCGTCTATCCCGTCACCGCCAGCGCTCCTCTCTTCACCCTCGCCTTCACCGCCCTCCTGCTGCGCGGCATCGAGACGCTGACCTGGCGCATCGCCCTCGGCGCGGTCGCCGTGGTGGGAGGAGTGATCTGGTTATAGGTGACGCGCACGAATCTTCCCGACGAACCCCGACATACGGACCCCCGAAGCAGGAGACCACGATGGCCAAGGACCTACGCACATACCTCGATGAGCTGGTCACCAAGTACCCCGAGCAGCTGAAGATCGTCGAAGAGGAGGTCGACCCCGAGTTCGAGGCGACCGCGATCGTCGACAAGATCGAGCGGGACGACCGCTACCCCGGATTCCCCGCCGTCCTGTTCAAGAACATCAAAGGATCGGACGTTCCGCTCCTGCTCAACCTGCATGGCACCTACGAGCGCGTTGCGCTCAGCATCGGCAGCGACGTGGAGAACATGGTCCCCGAATATTCGAAGCGAGAGGGAAGCCCGATCCCGACGACCCTCGTGGGGTCGGACAAGGCGCCTGTGCACGACGTCGTCTACACAGGTGACGAGATCGACATCACGAAGTTTCCGTTCCTCGTCCACCAGGAGCTCGACGCCGGCAGGTACATCACGTCGGCAGCAAGCATCACGCGCGATCCGGACTCGGGCCGCCTGAACTCGGGCATCTTCCGGCACCAGATCCAGGGGCCGAAGCAGGTCGGCTTCATGTCGAATCCGGCCCACCACACGTCCTACATCCTTCGCGCCAACCGTGACGCCGGAACGAAGATGGAAGTGGCGCTCGTCATCGGCCATCACCCGGCAATGCTCATGTCGGCGGTCTCGAAGCTGCCCGGCATCGGCGGCGAGCTCGAGGTCATGGGCGGACTCCTCGGCGAGTCGGTCGAGGTGGTCAAGTGCAAGACGCTGGATCTCGAGGTCCCGGCGCATGCCGAGATCGTCATCGAGGGCGTCGTCGACACCGATCCGGAAAAGGTCCAGAACGAAGGCCCGTTCGGCGAGTACCCGCTGTACTACACGCGCCTCGGCCCCATGCCGTGGCTCCAGATCACGGCGGTCACCACGCGCAAGGACCCGATCTACGTCGACGTCTTCAACGCCCATCGCGAGCACCTCGTCCTCGGCGCTCTGCCGCGGATGGGCTCGATGTTCCGTCGCGTGCGCGAGGTGATGCCGACGGTCACCGCGATCAATCTGCCCCTCTCCGGCATCCGGAGCATGGCCTTCATCTCGATGAAGAAGAAGGTCGAGGGGGAGCCGAAGCTCGCGGCGTGCGCCGCGTTCACGGTCGACCCGATCCTGAAGCATGTCTTCGTCGTCGACGACGACATCGACGTCTTCAACGACGACCAGGTGATGTGGGCCTTCACGACCCGTTTCCAGGCCGATCGCGACTTGACGATCATGCCGAACTTCCTCGGAGGCCATCTCAACCCGGTGACCTACGGATATCATCGCGAGGAGAAAGGCCCGCAGGAGACGAAACTGATCCTCGACTGCACGAAGCCGGCGCCGCCGGTGACCTTCCCGCCTGCGTGCCGCATACCCCCGGACGTCACTGAGCGGGTCCAGCCCGAGAAGCTGTTGAAGGACTACGAGCCGGGCATGAAGCTCAGCTAGCCTTTGCCGATGGGTGCCGGCCCCGAGGCCGGCACCCATCCCTCCTCCACCGATCACGTGCTTCAGAGGAGACCCGTTCCCGTCTCAGGGAATCGTCGCTCATGATTCCGGACTTCGAGCTCCACCGCGCCGGCGATGTCGAGGAGGCGATCTCGCTCCTCTCGTCGCTCGAGGACGCGGCCTGCTACGCGGGTGGAACCGAGCTCCTCCAGGTGATGAAGATGGGGTTCGCGACACCGGGTCACCTGGTCGACCTCAAGCCGATCACAGAGCTCGGCGGCATCCAGCGGACCGATAGCGGCCTCCAGATCGGCGCCACCGTGACGCATCGGGAGATCGAGCGATCGCCGCTCATCGCGGAGCAGCTCCCGGCACTCGTCGCACTCGAGCACCAGGTCGCCAACGTCCGGATCCGGAACGTGGGAACGCTGGGGGGCAACCTCTGCTTCGCGGAGCCTCACTCGGACCCGGCCGCGCTCCTCGTCGCGTGCAACGCGACGGTGACACTCGCCGGGACGGATGGCGCGCGGCGGACCATCCCGCTCGACGATTTCCTGCTCGATGCATTCACGACCGATCGCGAGGAAACCGAGATCATGACCGCTGTCACGATTCCCCTCGTCGACCGTCGAGCGTTGGTGTACCGACGGTACGCGATGACGGAACGGCCGACGGTCTCGGCCGCCTTCCAGGTCACGATCGAGGACGATCGGCTGTCCTCGCCTCGCATCGTCGTGGGGGCCGTCGGGCCGACCCCGACCGTCTGCCGAGCTTCGGGCATCCTCGACGACCTCACCATGGACGAAGCGCGGGAGGCGGCCGGGGACGTCGCATCGGCATGTTCCAGGGAGGTGGAGCCGATGGACGTCGAGATCGGAGACGCCTATCTGCGGAACCTCGTCGCCGTCCACGTTGCGCGCACCATCGCCGATGTCGTCGAACGGAGAGAGACGTGAGCCACGAGATCAGCATCGAGCTCGAGGTCAACCGCCGCCCGGTTCAGTTGGTGGTCGCGCCAAACGAGACGCTCGCGCAGGTGCTCCGCGACCGCCTCTCCCTGCACGGTACGAAGGTATCGTGCGACGCTCAAGTATGCGGGACGTGCACGGTCCTCGTTGACGGAAGAGCGGTCAGCTCCTGCACCTTCCTCGCCGCCGATGCGAGCGGCACGCGCGTCACGAGCGTCGAGGGCCTGGCGGAGCCCGAGACCGGGCGCCTGGCCCGCGTCCAACGCGCATTCGTGGAGCGGGCTGCCTTCCAGTGCGGCTACTGCACCGCCGGTTTTCTCACGAGCGCGACGGCCCTCCTCTCCGAGAACCCCAACCCGACCCGGGCGGAGGTCGTCGAGTACCTCGAGGGCAACATCTGCCGATGCACCGGCTACGAGGCGATCGTCGCAGCCGTCCTTGATGCCGCCGACGCCGACGGGACGCCGTCGACGTGAGCACCGGGCACTCGCCTCGCCTCGGCGTGACGCCACCGCATCCCATCGGCGTGTCGGTCGAACGGCGCGACGCCGTCCCGAAGGTGACCGGGGCCGCGACCTTCACGGCCGATCTCGCGGTGCCGGGGATGTGCCACGCCCAGCTGCTCAGGAGCCCCTATGCGCACGCGATGATCCGATCGATTCGGACGGATCGAGCCCGGGCGATGCCCGGGGTCGTGGCCGTCGTCAGCGCAGGCGATCTCGCCGACGTCGACATGCTCTACGGCCACGCCATACGGGACCATCCGATCATGGCCATCGACCGCGTGCGCTTCGCCGGGGAGCCGGTCGCCGCCGTCGTGGCGACCGGGCTCCACGAGGCAGCGGAGGCGCTGCAGGCGATCGAGGTGGACTACGAGGAGCTGCCCTTCGTGACCGATCCGATGGAGGCGATCCGGGAGGGCGCGCCGGTGATCCACCCGACGGCCCACGAGATGGGCAACCAGCGCGGCTTCGCCGAAGCCGATGTCCCTCGACACCCCAATGTCTCGTCGGCATCGCGGCACGCATTCGGTGACGTCGCGGCCGCGCTGGACCGCGCCGACCTGGTCATCGAGAACGACTACGAGTACCCGATGATCTACGCCTACGCCATGGAGCCCTACGTCGCGCTCGCCTCCTGGGGCCATCGGAGCCTCGAGATCTGGACCTCCACCCAGCACCCGTTCCTCATCCAGGAAGAGCTCGCCCGATGCTTCCGGCTCCCCCTCTCCGCCATCAGCGTGCGCGTCGCCTACATCGGCGGCGGGTACGGCACGAAGGGCTACACGAAGATCGAACCGCTCACGGCGGCCCTCGCGCTTCGAGCCCGGCGTCCGGTGCGCCTCGCCCTCACGGTCGAGGAGTCGATCCTGACCGCACGGAGCGTCCCGGCTCGGATCTGGGCACGGAGCGCGTTCTCACGGGATGGGGTCCTGCTCTCGCGGGAAGCACGGTTCCATATGGACGGCGGTGCGTACGCGGAGAACTCCCCCCGGATCGCGTTCCGCACGACACGGCGGTTCGCCGGTCCGTATCGGATGGAGGCGCTCGACGTCCAGGCATGGTCGATCTACACGAATACCGCTCCAAGCAGCTCGTACCGCGGGCTCGGCAGTCGGCAGGGGACGTTCGCGGGCGAGACGCAGCTCGACGAGGCCGCGGAGCGGCTCGGGATCGACGCGCTCGATCTCCGACGCATCAACCTCCTGCGTCCGGGCGAGCGACCGTGGCCCGGTGCGCGCCCGCTCGACGCCGACCTCCACGCCGACCTGGAGATCGTCGCCGAACGTCTCGGCTACGGGTCACCGCTGCCCCGCGACCACGGTCGCGCCATCTGCCTGTCATCCGCCGACGGGGGGGCCGAGCCCACGAGCAGCGCCCTGGTTCGGCTCCACGCCGACGGGTCGGTCACGGTGATGTGCGGCAGCGCCGAGATGGGCCAGGGCTCGTCGACGGTCCTCGCGCAGATCGCGGCCGGCGAGCTCGGGACCCCCCTCGAGTCGGTCCGCCTCCTGAACAGCGACACCTCGACGACCCCGTACGACCGATCGACGGGCGCGAGCCGCACGACGACGGTGATGGGGCTCGCCATCCAGCGCGCCGCTGCCGACATCCGGGAGCAGCTCGTCGGCTGGGCTCGCGACCTCGAGCCCGAGGCCGACGTCGAAGCCGAGCCGGCAGGCGTGCGGATCGGCGATCGGAGCGTCCCCTGGCACGAGGTCGTGACGCGCTGGTTCGGCGCGGCGGGCGGCGAGGTGGTCGGTCGCGGGTACGTACGCGCGGAGGGGGTCACCGCCGAGTCACCGCTCTTCTGGGAGGTCGGCTGCCTCGGCGTCGAGGTGAGCGTCGAGCGCGAGACCGGCCGGGTGCGGGTCGAACGGATCGTCACCCTCGGCGACATCGGACGCGCCATCCATCCTCAGCTGGCCGAGCAGCAGGACGTCGGCGGGGCGATCATGGGCATGGGGCCGGCGCTGCACGAGGAGCTCCGCTACGTCGACCAGTCGATGGTCAACGGCAACCTGTGGGACTACCGCGTGCCGCGAACCACGGACCTGCCCGAGATCGATGCGGTGCTCGCCGAGCGCGCGGACGGGATCGGACCGTACGGAGCGAAGGGCGGCGGCGAGGCGGCGGTCAATCCCATCGGCCCCGCCATCGGCAATGCCGTCCGCAACGCCGTCGGGATCCGTTTGCGCCGGCTGCCGCTCACCGCGGAGCGCGTCTGGACGGCGCTCCGCGAGCTGGAGTCGCACGGGAAGGCGCCGACCGCCGACGAGTCGGCGGAGGAGGGACCGGGGCGGGACGCCTAGCGACCGCTGAGCGGGAAGCCGTTCCCTCCGGAGTCGGCGTCCATGGACTGGGAGAGATAGCGACTGGTGATGTACTCCCGCGCACTCTCGACGTGCCGCCGCGCCACCGTCTCGGCGAGGTCCGGGTCGCGTGCCTCCATGGCCTTGATGATCTCCTCGTGCTCGGCCAGCACCGCGGCCGAGCGCTCCTGGCTGGCGAACGCCTCGTTCGAGAAGCGGCGCACGAAGTCGAGCAGGTTCCGCGTCAGATGCCGGAGGCGCTCGTTCCCGGCGGCCTGATGGAGGACGTCGTGGAACTTGATGTTGGCCTGAACCATGCCCTCCCACTGACCAGTCCGGACGGCGTCACGCATCATGTCCATCAGCAGGTGGAGTTTCGTGAGGTCGGTCGACGAAACGCGGCCCGCGGCGAGGCGCGCGGCCAACCCGTCGAGCACCTCACGGACGACGAAGATCTCCTCGAGCTCGCGCGCGTCGACGTCGCTCACGACGATGCCCCTGACGGGATCGACGGTGATCAGGCCCTCGGCGGTGAGGCGCTTGAGGGCCTCCCGCACGGGCGTGCGGCTGACGGCGAACTCGGTGGCGAGCTGCAGTTCAACGAGCCGAGACCCCGGCTCCAGCATGCCGGCGAGGATCCTGTGCTTCAGCGCCTGGTAGACCCGCTCGCTGCTCGGGACGGGAGCGTCGACGGAAAGGCTCTGTCCAATCGACCGTGGTGACGCATCCGACACGCGCCGCTCCTTCCTCAGTCCTGCGATCCGTCGGCCGGTCCGATTGACGAGACCCTCGACCTCGGACCGCGCCAGGCTCGACGGAGCCCCTCGCCGCAGTATACAAGGATGTGCACAACCCTCGCGCGGAGAAAGTATTACTGACGCGGCGCCCCGATGACCGGCCCGCCGACCTCTCCAGGCGCGGGTGCGGCCTCGAATGGCGTGCGGCGAACGACGGCCGCCGACGCCAGGAGGACAAGCGCCATCGACCAGAACACCGCCGATACGCCGAGCAAGCCCGCCGCGAGCCCGACGCCGGCGGGGATCGTGAGCTGCCCGATTCGATTGCCGGTCAGCCGGACGCCGAGAGCCGTCGCGCGAAGTGATCGCGGCGCCCGAGAGGCGATCCAGGCGATCGTCATCGGCTGGCCGAAGCCAAGCCCGAGGCCAGTGAGCACCATCAGCCCCACAAGCAGCCCCGGGGAGTCGGTGAAGGGGACGAGCGCGAGCGTCACGCCGGCCAGCGCCGCCGACCCCCACAACAAGCGGGAGCGGCCGATCCTCACGATCAGCCACGCCATCGCCAAGCGCGAGGCCATCGAGCTGGCGGCCCGGACCGAGAGCAGCGCTCCGACGAGCTCGACCGGCAGCCCGCGCTCCTCGCCGTACACCGGCAGGTAGGCGACGAGCAGGTCGATGCTCAGGATTACGCCGATCGAGATCGCGATCGCCGGAACCATCGTCGGGATGCGGAGGACTTCGGATGCAGACCGAAGATACCCGTGCTTGGTCGCCTCGGGCGCGGTCCCGCTGCGGCGCGGTAGCGCCCTCAACAGGCTGATCGAGACGAGGACTGCCAGGATCGAGGCCAGCGCCGCCGCGGCGAACACGAGCGGCGTCGAGTCGCCGACCGGCTCGCCACTCTGGGCGGCGACAGTGCCGGCAATGACGCCGGCCGCCACCGGGCCGATGAGCTGTCCGAGCGACGCGGCCACCGAGTAGTGGCCGTACCGCGCGTCGCGGCCCCCGCGGGCCGTGCGGTTCGCGATCATCGTCTGGGCCGCGATGATGTTGATGATGTGGCCAAGGCCGAGCCCCGCTTGAGTCGCGATGAGGAAGGCCACCGTGTCGACCCAGATCATGGCCGTCACGCTGAAGGCCATGATCACGGACCCGAGGAGCAGGAATGGCGCCTCGCCGAGGCGGTCGATCCAGCGCCCCGCCGGGACGGCCACGAGGAGCGACAGCGCGGCGAATGCCGCCGGGAGGAGGCCGATCTCGAGCGGCGTCGCGCCGAGCGCGAGGGCTCGGTACGATGCCATCGGTCGCACCGCGTTGATCGTCGTCAGCATGAGCGTGGCGATGAGGAGCACGCGCGGGAACCAGGAGTCGCCGCCTTGCGCGCGCTGGAAGTGGCTTCCGGGATCGGCCAACGACGTCACGCGGCACCCCGCGCCGAATGGGGCGCAGGCGGCATGACGTCCACGCGTGACCTCCTCGTGGGTGGGTAGGGCCGAACCGGCCGATTCGCAGTGTATACAATCGACCGATGGCGCCTGGACCATCGCCCGCCGCCGCCCTTCGCCAGAGGCTCGCGGATGCGCGACCGCTCCTCCTCCCCGGCTGCGCCGACGCGCTGACGGCGCGCATCGCCGTCGACGTCGGGTTCGAGGCGATCTACGCCACGGGCGCCGGCATCAGCAACGCACTGCTCGGGATGCCCGACGTCGGGCTCGTGACGATGACCGAGATGGTCGAGCAGGTCGGCCGCATCTGCGACGCCGTCGAGGTCCCGGTGATCGCGGACATGGACACCGGCTACGGCAACGCCGTGAATGCCCGGCGCGCGGTCCGTGCGCTCGAAGCGGCCGGCGTGGCCGGCGTCCAGATCGAGGACCAGGTCTTCCCGAAGCGCTGCGGGCACTTCGCCGGCAAGGACGTCGTGCCCGCCGCCGAGATGCGTACGAAGCTGCTCGCCGTCCTCGACGCACGCCGCGAGGCCGATACGGTCGTGATCGCCCGTACCGACGCGATCGCGGTCGAGGGCGCCGAGCGGGCGATCGAGCGCGCGAACCTGTACGCCGAGCTCGGGGCGGACCTCGTTTTCGTCGAGGCGCCGCCCACGCGCGAGCTTCTCGCCGAGCTGCCGCGGCGCATCGATGCGCCTCTCTTGGCGAACATGGTGGAGGGCGGCGTTACCCCGATCCAGTCGCTCGAGGAGCTTGGCGCGATGGGCTACCGCGTCGTGCTGTACGCCAACACCGCTCTGCGCGCCGGGATGCTGGGGATCCAATCCGCGCTGGCGACCCTCCGCGCCCAGGGGTCCAGCCTGTCGCTTTCGGACCGGCTCGTGTCGTGGGATGAGCGGCAGCGTCTCGTCGGGAAGGCGGCCATCGACGAGCTCGAGGCCCGCTATGCCGACCGCGATCCGGAGTGACTGCCACCTAGAGGCTGGACACCGTTGTATACTCGACGCCCGTCGTTACCTGCCGCAGCGTGAGGTCCATGCCGTGAGCGAGTCGTCCATCGAGTGCTCGATCCTTCGAGGCGGGACCAGTCGCGGCGTCTTCTTCCGCCAGCAGGACCTCCCCGATGACAGGCCCTCCGTTGAGGCTCTCCTGATGAACGTCTTCGGCAGCCCCGACGCGCGGCAGATCAACGGCCTCGGCGGAGCCACCTCCCAGACGAGCAAGGCGGCGATCATCGGCCCACCGTCGCGTGACGACGCCGACGTCGACTACACGTTCGCCCAGGTGAGCGTCGGGACCCCGGTCGTCGACTGGGGCGGGAACTGCGGGAACATATCGTCGGCCGTCGGTCCGTACGCGATCGACAGCGGCCTCGTCGCCGCCACCGGTGACCTCACCACCGTCCGCATCCACAACACGAATACGAGCCAGATCATCGTCGCCAGCGTTCCGACGCGCGACGGACGCGCTGTCGTCGAGGGCGACTACGCGATTCCCGGCGTTCCGGGGACCGGCGCGCGGATCTCACTCGAGTTCACTGAACCCGCGGGGAGCGTCACCGGTCGACTCCTCCCGACAGGCCGCCCCCGCGAGATCATCCGCCTCTCGAACGGCCGCGAGGTGACCGTGTCGGTCGTCGACGCCGCCAACCCGACGGTCTTCCTTCTCGCCGAGGAGCTCGGACTGACCGGGATCGAGACGCCGCTCGAGATCGAGGCGAACACCGAGCTGAGCGAGCTCCTCGAGGAGGCGCGCAGCATCGTCGCCGAGCAGATCGGGATCGTGGCCGATCGGTCGGTCGCGACCGCCACCAGCCCCGGCCTACCGAAGGTCGGCTTCGTGGCACCGCCCCGCGACCACGGGACGCTGGCCGGTGAGCGGGTCGAGGCGGGGTCGATCGACCTCGTCGGCCGCGTGATGTCGATGCAGACCGCCCACCGCGCATACCAGGCGACCGCGGCGATCTGCACGGCGGCCGCCGCGTTCGTCGAGGGCTCGATCGTCCACGAGGTCACGCGCGCCGACCGGCCCGACCCGTCGACGATCCGACTCGCGCATCCCTACGGGGTGATGGAGATGTCGGTCCGCGCCGAGGAGGGGGCCGGCGACCTCCATCTCACCGGCATCACGATCGGGCGCACGGCGCGGCACATCCTCGACGGCGCCGTCTGGGTCCCCAGCGAGCTGCTCGCTGCCGCGGGCTCCGCCGAGTCCCGACGCGTCGCCTGACCGACCGCCGGTGCCGGATCGCGACGCGATCATCGCCGAGGGCATCCGCCATCGGGAGGAGCATCGCGATCCCGCCACGATGCGCGGCGTCGACCGCATCGAGATCACCGTCGCCGAGGGACTCAGCTACGAGGCGCGCAACCCCCACGAGCCGGACGGCGCCATGCGCGTCGGCGAGCCGATCGCCCGCGGCGGCGACGGAAGCGGCGCCTCCCCGCTGTCGCATTTCCTGACCGGCGCGGGATCATGCCTCCTCAACCAGTTCGTCCGCGTGGCGATCACCGAACGGCTGCCGCTCCGCTTCCTCGGTGCCTCCGTTCGCGGCGAGTTCCGCCGCGAGGCCGGCGGACGCATCCAGCGCATCGCGTGCGAGGTGCACGCAACCGGCTCGATCGACGAGTCCACCGCGGAGGCGCTCATGGTCCGTGCCGAGCGGCTCTGCTACGTCCACCAGACCCTCGTCACCACGGTCGAGATGACCACCACCCTCGTCGTCGACGGACGGACGGTCGCCCACCACGTGGACGGCCCCGACCCCGCTCTCAGCCGAGCGCCGCGATCGCCTGGGTGAAGCCCCGGTAGAGCAGGTTCGCGCTCGCCGCGAGGAGCGCGACGAGGATCACCCGCTGGAAGGCCGTCGCCGACAGCCGGCCCTGGAGCCAGAACCCCAGCCGCTGCCCGACCCACGCCGGGAGTGCAAGGCCGAGCCCGAGCACGACGAGCGCGAGCGTGTACTCGCCGAGCACGGCCAGGGTCCCGAGGCGGATGATCGACATGACCATGAAGGTCAGCGAGATGGCGAACACGAAGTGCCGTCCCGTCAGGCCGATGGCGAGGAGGTAGCTCCCCAGGATCGGACCGGAGGCGCCGAGGGTCCCGTTCGAAATCCCGGCCAACGCCCCGACGGCCGGGGCGATCCGGCGCTCGGTCCGCTCGGTGACGAGCATCGGGCTCCTGCGCAGCGAGCCGACGACGTACCACAGCGTGAAGAGGCCGAGCGCGATGGCCAGCACGTAGCCGGGCAGGATGACGAGCAGGTTGGCGCCGATGATCGTCCCGACGACGCTCGCGGCGAGCATCGTCCGGAGGCGCTCGACCACCCCCCGGAACGCCCAGTGGTAGCGGAGCTGGAAGGTCTGGATGGCCGGCGTGATCAGGCTGAGCAGCACGACCGCCGGTCGCGGCTCGATGACGACCGCCAGCGAGGCGACCATGACGAGGGCGAACCCGAAGCCCGCGACGCCGTTGACCGCGGCGGCGACGAGCACCACCAGCACCAGCGTGGCGACGAGGCCGGGATCGATCTCCATGCCGTCAGGCGTCCGTTGAATTCGGTCAGTGCGTCTCGATCAGCTCCTGGATCTCGTCGGGATCGGTCGTCTGCGTCAGGGCCAGGGCGAGCAGGACCTTCGCCTTCCATGGCTGGAGGTTGTCGGTCGCGACCCAGCCGCGCTTCCGGAGGCCCGGGCTCCGAACCGCGCGACCGGATCCGACGCGCGAGCCCTGGCAGATCACGACGCCCTGCTCGTGGGCGCGCTGAAGCGCCTTGTCTTCCTCGGGCGTCGGGCGGCCGGCGCCGGTCCCGGCGGAGACGATCCCCTTCGCCCCGGCGGCGACCGCGGCATCCACCATCGTGCCGTCGGCGCCGACGTACGACAGCACGACGTCGACGCGCGGCAGGTCGGTGATCGAGGACCAGTCGAATGCGGAGCTCGTCGTGTGGCGAAGCGCCGGGCGGTGGTAGAAGCGGATGCGCCCGTCGCCGTCGGCATAGCCGAGCGGCCCTAGGTCGCGGCCCTGGAACGTCTCGACTCGGTACGTCGCCGTCTTCGTGACGTCCCGCGCGCCGTGGATCGTGTCGTTGAGGACGACCAGGACGCCGTTGCCGGCCGATGCCGGATCGGCGGCGACGCGAACCGCGTTGAGGAGGTTGAGGTACCCGTCGGCGCCTAGGCCCGAGGCGGGCCGCATGGCTCCGACCACGACGACCGGGCGGTCGGTCTTCAGCACGAGGTTGAGGAAGTATGCGGACTCCTCGAGCGTGTTCGTCCCGTGCGTGATCACGACGCCATCGGCCTCGTCCTCGTCGACGAGGATGCGCTGGATCTCGGCGGCGAGCTCGAGCCAGTCGCGGGGCGTGATCGCCTGGCTCGGGAGTCGGCGGAACGCGACCTCGTGGACCTCTGCCACCTGCGAGAGCTCCGGGACGGCGCCCACCAGCTCACCGGCCTCGAGGCGCTTGCCGGCCTCGATGTACCAGGCGAGGTCGAGCCGATCGGTCCCGACCGAGTCGATCGTGCCTCCGGTGATGATCAGGGCCACCCGTGGCTTCCGCACCATGCTTCACCTCGTCCTCGTGTGCTGCCTCCGCATTCGAGCCGAGGAGGCAGGGCTGTCGTTATGTCGACTATTGTATGCAGGTCGACCGAGGTACGGAGGGATCGAAGCGTGGCATCTGGGGCCGTGCCGTTCTCACGGCGAGCGTCGGGCGGGCACGACCGATGAACGCGGGGAACCGCCGCTACGGGTCCGACCTCATGGTCGACCTGCTCCTTGAGAACGGGATCGAGCACGTCGCCCTGAACCCGGGGGCCAGCTTCCGCGGGCTCCACGACTCGCTCGTCCAGCGCGCCGACGCCCCAGAGATGATCCTCTGCACGCACGAGAAGGTCGCGGTCAACGTGGCGCACGGCTACGCGAAGGCAACCGGCCGGCCGATGGGTGCCATCCTCCACAACGTCGTCGGCCTGCTGCAGGGCAGCATGGGCCTGTTCTACGCCTACACCGACCGGGTGCCGATCCTCGTCCTCGGCGGCGCCGGGCCGATGGACACGCACCATCGCCGTCCCGAGATCGACTGGAAACACACCGCGAACATCCAGGGCAACGCGATCCGCGACTTCGTGAAGTGGGACGACCAGCCGGCCTCGACAAACGCCCTCGCCGAGTCGTTCCACCGCGCGCGACGCATCGCCGTCACCGAGCCCGCGGGGCCGACGTACATCGCGCTCGACGCCGACCTCCAGGAGCAGCCACTGCCCGAGGAGCCGGAGCGTCGGACTCCGGAACGCCTCGCTCAGCCGACGCCGATCGCGCCGGACCCGCGGGCGCTCGACACCGTCGCCCGCTGGCTCGTGGGCGCGGAGCGCCCCGTCCTCCTGTGCGGCTACGCCGGGCGCGATCCGGAGGCGTTCCATCTCATCCCCGAGCTCGCGGACCTCGTCGGTGCCGGCATCGTCGACACCGGCGTCCGCCTCAATGCGCCAAACCGGCATCCGCTCAACGTCACCGGCTCGGGGGCGCTCGAGGAGGCCGATCTCGTCGTCGCGCTCGACATGAAGGACGTCTCGAAGTGGACCCGAGCGGCCGACACGATCGCCCGGGTCTCGCGGCGGCGGCTCGCCAACGGCGCACGCCTCGTCGATATCGGCTTCGGCGACCTCCACGCGAACTCCTGGATCCACCACCACGGCCCGCTCGAGGAGTTCGACCTCTCGGTCCTGGCCGACACCCGGGTCGCCCTCCCGCTCCTCGTCGAGCGCTGCCGCGACCTCATCGCCGAGGGCGAGGAAGCCGCTTCCGAGCCGTGGCGGAAGCGGCTCGTCGAGCTCCACGATGCCACCCTGGCGGGCTGGCTCCGGACCGCCGAGTCCCGCGCCGACGAGCGGCCGATCGCGCCCCCGCGGCTCGTGGCATCGGTCTGGGAGGCCATCCGCGACCACGACTGGGTGCTCACCGCGGGGACCGCCGACTGGGCCAACCGGCTGTGGGACTTCGACCGTCCGTACCGGCATCCGGGAGGCAGCCTCGGGACGGCGACGCAGATCGGGATCAGCCTCGGGGTGGCGCTCGCCCACCGCGACACCGATCGCCTGGTGGTGGACATTCAGCCCGACGGCGACCTCATGTACGACCCGGGTGCGCTCTGGACGGCGGCCGCGCACCGGCTGCCGCTCCTCGTCGTGATGTTCAACAACCGCGCCTACTACAACGACTGGAACCACCAGATCGACGTCGCCAACGACCGCCAGCGATCGCTCGAGCGCGTCGACGTCGGCGTCGGCATCATCGAGCCGGCGCCGGACTTCGCGGCGATGGCCCGTTCGGTGGGCTGGCAGGCGTGGGGCCAGATCACCAACCCGGACGAGATCGTCGGCGCGGTGCGTGCCGCGGCGGCCGACGTCCTCGAGCATCGACGACCCGCCCTCGTCGACGTCGTCTGCGCGCACCGATGACCGGGCGCCTGGCGCCGGGGTGAGAGGCCGCGGGACCGGTGAGCCGCCCGGGATGACGCCCGGCGTGTCACGCTGATGGGCGTCCTTCTCGCGTTGCTCGGCGCGTTCGCCTTCGCGCTCATGAACGTCTTCGTCCGCAACGGGGTGCGGCAGTCCGACGGCAACACCGGCGTGCTCACCACGATGCTCGTGAACGTGGCCATCTACGCGGCGCTCCTGGCCGCCGTCATCGCCACCCGCGGGGATGTCCGCCTGGAAGCCAGCGCCGTCGCCTGGTTCGTCCTCGCCGGCATCAGCGCAACGCTCTTCGGCAGGCTGACGTTGTTCGGCGCGATCCGGCGCATCGGCGCCGCGCGTGGCGCCGCGATCAAGAACGCCACGCCCCTCGTCGCGGTCGGGATCGCGATCCTCGTGCTCGGCGAGCAGCTGACCGCGATGGCTGCCCTCGGAATCGCCCTCATCATCGGGGGCCTGGCGCTGCTCATCGCCGAGGCCTTGCGGACCGGGAGCCCCGACGGGCCGGATGCCGACCCGGTGGGCGTGGCGCTCGAGTCGTATGCGGTGGCCGAGACCGGCTGGTGGGACCGCACGCGCTCGCTGGCAGGCCGCACGATGTCTGCGATCCGCGTGCCCAAACGCCGCCACGTCGTGCTCGGGGTGGCACTCGGTGTCCTCTCGGCACTGTCGTTCGGGGCCGGCCATGCCTTCCGCAAGCTCGGCATGGAGATCCTGCCCAACGCGCTCCTCGGCGCAACGGTCGGTACGATCACCGCCCTGACCGCCTACCTCCTCGTGGCCGGCTTCCGCGGCCGGGCGGCCGCCGAGCTGCGCGACTCGCTGACGACCCGCCGGCCGTGGATCTGGGCGGCGGGTCTGGCCGGCACCGTAGGTCAGGTCAGCTTCTTCGCGGCGCTTGCCGTGGCACCGGTCTCCCATGTCTCGGCGGTCTCGGGCTCGGAGATCGTGCTGACCATCTTCCTCGCCGCGATCGTGGTGCGCCGGCCCGAGGCGATCACCGCGCGCGTCGTCGTGCCGGCCATCCTCATCTTCGTCGGCACGGCGCTCATCGGGCTCGCCGGCTGATGCCCGCACGGCGCCGGCGCACGACGCGACCGATCCCCATCGGCGAAACCGATCTCGCAGCGGAGCCTTTGAGATGACGAACCGCCACCTGACCCTCGCCTGCGGCGACTACGACATCAACCGCGCGCTCATCGAAGGCCGCGTGACAACGCGCGGGGTGGCGCTCACCGTGCTCGCGATGCCGTCGCCCGAGCGCCACGCCCGGATGGCAGTCCATCGCGAGTTCGACATCTGCGAGCTCTCGATGGCGACCTACCTCGCGATGGTTGGGTCCGGCGATCGCAGCCTCGTCGCGGTGCCGGCATTCCCACATCGGCGGTTCCGGCACGGCTTCCTCTTTGTTGGCCCGCGCTCGACGTTGCGCGAGCCGGCCGAACTGAACGGCGGCCGCATCGGCCTGCGCACGTGGCAGACGACCGCGGGGCTCTGGCTGCGAGGCATCCTCCAGGACGACCACGGCGTCGACCTGCGGGCGATCGAATGGGTGACCCAGGACGCGGAGGACGTCGGCGGCGCGGTCGAGGGCTACCACATCCGCCGGGTCGAGGCCGGCCGGAGCGTGGTCGACGAGCTCCTCGCCGGCGATCTCGACGCACTCGTCTATCCCGAGGCACCGACCGTGGGCGGCGTTCGACGCTTCTGGGACGACGCGAAGGCCGAGGAGATCGCCTACGTTGCGCGCACCGGCATCTTCCCGATCATGCACGCGGTCGTCATACGGCGCGAGCTGGTCGATGAGCTGCCGTGGCTGGCGCGCGAGGTGCTCCAGGCCTTCCGCCGCTCGAAGGACGACGCCTTCGCGGCGATGCGCGACCCGCGTCGCGTCAGCCTCGCGTGGTGGCGCGAGGCGCTCGCCGAGCAGGAGGCGACCCTCGGTCCCGATCCGTGGGCGTACGAGGTGGAGCGCAGCCGCACGGCGCTCGAGACGATGGTCCGCTACGCCCGCGAGCAGGGCCTCGTCCGCGGCAGCCTGTCGGTCGACGAGCTGTTCGTGCCATCGACCCTCGAGAATCTGCCGGGCTACGTCTGAGGCGGGCCGGACAGCTCGGCGGCCTGGCGCGCATCCGAGGCAGCGCGCGCCTCCGCCAGCGGCAGGAGCTCGCGGAGCCGGGTCCGTGGAAGCACAACGACCCCGGTCGTGTCGGCGACGATCATGTCACCGGGAGCAACCGCCACGCCGTCGACGACGAGCGGCACGTTGACCCCCTCGACGCGCACGCGACCCCGGCCCGAGGCCGGCGTCAGGCCTCGGCTCCAGATCGGCAGGCCCGCCTCGACGAGCTCCTCGAGATCCCGGCATGCGCCGTCGATGACGATGCCCGCCACGCCGCGGCGTCGTGCCGCGAGGGCCGCGAGGCCGCCGATCGCCGACGCGGGCGGCCGGCCGGCCTGCCGGATCACGATGACGTCCCCGGCACGCGTGGCAGGCAGGACGAGGTCGATGCCGAACTCCGACGGATGCGCCGATCCGAGCTCGCCGACGCGTTCGTCGACGGTGACCGCCGGGCCTGCGAAGCGCCCCTCACCCGCACGCGGCTCGATGCCGTTCAGGACCCCGGGCAGCCCGGCCTGGTCAAGCGCGTCGCTCCAGGTCGAAGTCGGGATCGCGCGGCAGCGCTCGACGAGATGCGGATCGGGTGCCTCGCGGTCGCTGTGGCCGTCGGGCTCGGTTGCCATAGCTCCTTTCATCGGGTTCGGTCGCGCGCCGCCACGGTACCCGACAGGGCGGCGCGTGTGCAGCGGCATACAGACCCGGAGCGGTACACTGCCTCAATGAGCGATTCCGAGGCCTGCCCGCCGACCACGATCACCCGCACCCTGCGCCGCGTCCGGCAGACGCGTGACTACCGACCCGATCCGGTGCCCGAGGACGCGCTGCGCGACATCCTCGACGTGGCGCGCTGGACCGGCAGCGTGTCAAACACGCAGCCGTGGACCTTCATCGTCGTCACCGACCCGGAGACGAAGCGGCAGATGGCGGAAGCGGCCCCGTACACGGCGCACATCGGGATCGCGCCGGTCGTGATCTGCGTCGCGCGCGAGGTGAAGGGTACCGAGATCGACAACTTCGACGAGGGCCGGCTCGCCGAGCGGGTGATGATCGCCGCCGAAGCGCACGGCCTGAGCTCGGGGCTCGCCCGCGCGCGCGAGGAGGCGCAGCCGATCGTCGGCCGCCTGCTCGGCGTGCCCGACGGTATGGTGCTGCGGACGATGGTCTCGATCGGCTACGCGACAGACGAAGGGGCAAAGCCGAAGTCACCGCGCGGCGAGGCTCGACGCCCGCTCGAGTCCTTCATCCGCCACGAGCGGTACGGCTGACCCGCGCGGATTGGGCAGCTCGGGCCGCGGCGCGATGCTGACCCGCCCGTTCCTCGCCGTCCTGCTGTTGACCTTTCTCGGGTTCGCGTTCGAGCACGTCCTTCGCCCGGTCGTCCCGCTGATCGTCATCGACCGCGGGGGCGGCCCCGTCCTCGTCGGCGTCGTGGCGGCCGTCCACTCGCTTCCCTCGGTCCTGTTCCGGCCAACGATCGGACGCCTCGTCGACGCGGGGCGCCACGCGCTCCTCCTCCGCCTCGGCGCCGTGCTCGGCACGGTCGCGCCGCTCGGCCTGCTCCTCCCGGGGTTCGCCGCGCTCGGACCTGTCCGCTTCGTCCAGGGCACCGGCTGGGCGCTGTACAGCGTGTCGACCCATTCGCTCATGGCCCGGAGTTCACCCGCCGATCGCCGCGGCGAGGCGTCGGGGTACTTCATGGCGATGCCGGCCCTCGCCCATCTCATCGGCCCGGGGCTCGGCGTGGCGCTCTACCTCGCGACCGGCGCGATCGGGCCGGCCCTCCTGGCGACCGCGCTCGGCTTGGCGGCGACCGCCATCTCCTTCCGGCTGCGCCTCCCGCCCCCGCCGGTAGAGCGGACCGTCCGACCCGAGACTCGGCTCGAGCGCTTCCTCGAGCCATCCGCCCTGCCAGCGACCCTCATGATCGCCGGCTTCATGCTGCCGCACGCGCTCTTCGCGGTCTTTCCCCCGGTCTATGCCCTCGAGGTCGGGGCGCCCCTCGAGTGGCTGGCCATCTACTACCCCTTCTACGGCCTCGTCCTGTTCCTCAGCCAGCTCGTGGCCGGACGCGCCTCCGACCGATACGGCCGCCACGCCGCGATCCTCGCCGGGTGCACCGCCGCCGTCGTGGGGCTGCTGCTCGCGCTCGTCGGTAGCGGGCTCGTGACGTTCGCCCTCGGCGCAGCGGTCTACGCCCTCGGCATGGCGCTCGTCTCACCGACGATGAGCGCCCTCACGATCGACCGTGCCCCGCCCGACCGGCTCGGGGCGGCCATGGCGACCTACTCCGTCGGCTACCAGCTCTCGAGCGGGATGGGGAGCCTGCTGTGGGGCGCCGTCCTCGGCGTCAGCGGGTTCGCGGCCGCCTTCGTCATCGCCATCGCGTTCCAGCTCGGCACGATGGCGTTGAGCGTTCGGTGGTCGACCGACGACCGCGGCAGCGTTCCCGAGGTCGACCCCTTCGACTAGGCCGGGGCGACCGCCGACTGTGCGGACACCGAGGCCAAGTACGCCAGCGTCTCGTCGAGCGAGACGCCGTCGACGTACTTCGCGTCCACGTCGAAGAGGTTGCGCTCGAGGACGTCCTCGGTCCGGTCCACGACGCACTCCCGCACGACCGAGGTCAGGAAGTCGTGCGAGAACGCGTCGACGGCCGTCGCCCGCACGCAGCCGCTCATCGACGCCCCGGCGACGAGGACGGTGTCGACGTCGCGGGCGAGGAGCTGCGCGCGGAGATCGGTCCCGAAGAAGCCGCTCGGCCGCCGCTTGGTGACGACGACCTCGCCGTCGCGCGGCGCGAGCTCGGGCACGATCTCGGCCCCTCGCGTTCCCTCGATCTGGCACAGGCCGGTCCGATGCGCCCGGCCCTTCCACAGGCCCACGTCGGACAGGTCCGGCTTCACGAGCCCCTGGGTGAAGAAGACCGGAATGCCGGCCTCGCGGGCGGCGTCCAGGAGGCGGCGGATGGCCGGGATGCGCTCCTGGGCCATCGGCGCGCAGGTCGAGGGCGAGTCAGGGTCGACGAAGTCGTTCTGCATGTCGACGATCACAAGCGCCGGCCGGGCCCCGAAGCCGTTGCGCGTCATGCCCCACCCCTGCTCCGCGTACCGCGCCCGCGTCTCCTCGTCGATCGCCATCCTGACCTGCCCCTTTCGTGCCGTCCGTGAGTGCCTGTGCCGATTGTATACTGCTGTACATCGCAAGGGACGTGGGCATGACAAGCCAGGTCGCCGCCAACCGCCTCCCCGCGTCGACCATGCGACGCGGGGACCAGGTCGGCATCCGATGCGTCTTCATGCGCGGCGGCACGAGCCGCGGCGCCTTCTTCCTTGCCGCCGACCTCCCCGCCGATCCCGTCCTGCGCGAGCGCGTGATCCTCGCGGTGTACGGCAGTCCCGACGTTCGCCAGATCGACGGGCTGGGTGGCGCCGATCCGCTCACGAGCAAGGTCGCGATCGTCCGTCCGTCCGCCCGGCCGGACGCCGACGTCGAGTTCACGTTCGGACAGGTCCGCACCGATGAGGCGGTGGTCGACTTCACCGGCAACTGCGGGAACATGTCTTCGGGGATTGCCCCATTCGCCATCGACGAGGGCCTGGTCGAGGCGGTCGAGCCGGAGACGACGGTCCGCATCTACCTCACCAACACCGATAGCGTGATCACTGCCCGCGTCCGGGTCCGCGACGGCCTGGCGCTGGTCGAGGGTGACGCCGAGGTGCCGGGCGTCCCGGGCACGGGCGCCTCGATCATGATGGACTTCGGGGAGGGAGCGAGCGTCCTCGGGCGAGGGCTGCTCCCGACCGGCTCGCCGCGCGAAGCGCTGGCCACGCCGTCGGGCGACGTCGAGGTCTCGATCGTCGACGCCGGCAACCCCGTCGTCTTCGTGCGCCCCGATGTCGCTGGGCTGACCGGCACGGAGCTACCGGACGACCTCGCCGAGGCGATCCTTCGTCGCCTCGAAGAGATCCGCGGCGCCGGCGCCGTCCGCCTGGGCCTCGCTCCGAGCCCCGAGGAGGCGGCGACCGTCACTCCAGCCATCCCCAAGCTCTACATCGTCGCGCCGGCGGCCGAATACACCGATCTCGGCGGAAGGCGGATCGAGGCCTCCGAGATCGATCTCCTCGGCCGCGGCCTGAGCATGCAGCGACCTCACCGCGCGTACGCCGGCACCGTGGCCGTGTGCACCGCGGCGGCGGCCGGCATCGCGGGCACGATCGTCGACGAGCTGCTCGGCGGGCGGGTTCCCGACCGCCCGCTGCGCATCGGGCACCCCGGCGGTGTGATGCTCGTCGAGGGCAGGGTCGAGGCACGCGACCAGGGTCCGGTGATGACCCGGGCGGCGATCGAGCGCACCGCGCGCCGGATCATGGACGGCACGGTGTACGTGCCGGCGTCGATCGTCGAAGCGGATTCCTGACGTAGCGAGGGCACCGATGTTCCACTTCTTCCCCGGCAACTACCCGTGGTCGCAGGCCGTGCTGCGCATCCTGTTCACCGGCGGCTCGATCGGCGAGGTCGGCCCGGCGGGGG
>Ga0268386_10000437_pt1 | contig 26148 bp, 4 predicted proteins | sample RVTome_15_FD_200260 | JGI IMG/M metagenome (GOLD analysis project Ga0268386, IMG submission 200260) | Soil microbial communities from uranium-contaminated site in the Upper Colorado River Basin, Wyoming, United States - RVT150D86... ... | reverse complement strand
GTGGAGTTGCTGGGCCGAGTGCGGGAAGTATGTTTGCAGGCGTATGCGCATCAGGAGGTGCCGTTTGAGCGGGTAGTGGAGGAGTTGAGACCGGAGCGAGAGCTGAGCCACAGCCCGTTGTTTCAAGTGCTCTTCGCTTTGCAGAACGCGCCGCTGCCGCAGATCGATTTGGCCGGACTGCGCATGCGCCTCGAAGACGCGACGAGTGGCACGACGAAATTCGATCTCGCGCTGGAGATGACTGAAGACGGTGACGAACTGACCGGTGTCTGGCAATACGATACGGATATCTCGGACGCGGCCACGATCAAGCGCATGGCCGCCCATTACCAGACATTGCTTGAAAGTATCGTTACTGATCCCAAATGTGGAATTCACGAACTGCCATTGATGGCCAGCGACGAGCAGCGCGCGTTACTTACTGAGCACAACGCCACTCAAGTTGCTTATCCGCAGCACACACTTCTCCACGAACTGTTTGAAGAACAAGCAGCAGCCACTCCGGACGCTATCGCCGTCGTCAGCGAAGACGTTTGTCTGACTTGTGCAGAGCTGAACCGGCGCGCCAACGAGCTCGCGCATCACCTGCGAAGTCTCGGCTTGCTTCCGGAAGGGCGCGTCGGCGTGTTGCTCGAACGTTCCGCAGATCTCGTCGTCGCGCTGCTGGCGGTTTTGAAGGCCGGAGGAACCTGCGTGCCGCTCGACTCTTCGTATCCGCCCGAGCGTCTGAGGCTACTACTCGAAGATTCGCACGCGCGTGTAGTGCTAACGCATGAACAGTTCGCTAAAGGGATCTCGGGGAGCGGCGCGCAGGTGGTCTGTCTCGACTCGTTCGTCTCAACGCATTGCGGGCAAAACCTGGTCATCTCGGCCGACGCCGCAAACGTGGCCTACGTGATCTACACCTCAGGCTCGTCGGGCAGGCCGAAGGGCGTGATGGTTACACACGGCGCACTCTGTAATCACATGCGTTGGATGCGCGACGCGTTTGCCCTCAACGAAGCGGATGTGTTCCTGCAAAAGACTCCCATCGGTTTCGACGCTTCGGTGTGGGAGTTCTATGTGCCGTTGCTGGCCGGCGCAAAGTTAGTAATGGCGCGACCTGGTGGACACCAGGACAGCTCCTATCTGGTGCAGACGATCATTGAACACGGAGTGACGGTGGTCCAGATCGTACCGATGTTGCTGCGGATGTTAGTCGAGGAGCCCGGGCTTAGCTGGTGTGCGAACTTGAGGTTCGTGTTCTGCGGCGGCGAGGCGTTGAGCGAAAAGCTGGCAGCGCGGTGTCGTGAGCGATTACCCATGGCGCGCTTGTGCAACCTGTATGGACCAGCGGAAACAACCATAGACGCCGCCTACTGGGCGTCCGACAGTTCGAGTTCCACTGCGACAGTGCCGATCGGAAGGCCCGTCGCGAACGTTCGCGCCTACGTTTTGGACCAATGGCTGCGGCCAGTGCCGGTTGGAGTCGTGGGAGAGTTGTACCTGGACGGCGCCGGACTCGCGCGCGGGTACGAAGGACGCCCGGACCTGACGGCAGAGCGATTCGTGCCGAACCCGTTCAGAGACGAGCACGGAGAGCGGATGTACCGGACGGGTGACCTCGTGCGCCGGTTGCCGGGAGGTGAACTCGAGTTCCTCGAGCGCGTCGATGGACAGGTTAAGGTGCGTGGTTCGCGCGTGGAGTTGGGTGAGGTTGAGGCCGCATTGTGCGCTCACTCGTGCGTGGTCGCGGCCGCAGTGGTGGGACGGGAGGACACCTCTGGTGAGCGGCGCCTGGTGGCGTACGTGGTAACCGTGGACGAACGCGAGAATTTAGCGGCCGAACTACGCCACTATTTAAAGGAGCGGTTGCCAGGTCCGATGGTGCCGAGTGTGTTCGTACGAATGGAGACGTTACCGGTGTTGCCGAGCGGAAAAGTGGACCGCCGCGCTCTGCCGGCTCCGGACCGGTTTGAGCGAACTCAGCAAGCTGACTATCGACCACCACGCACGCCTGTGGAGGAAACGCTTTGCGGTATCTGGGAAGAGCTGCTGGGTCGAGATCCGGTAGGCGCGGAAGACGATTTCTTCGATCTTGGCGGGCATTCGCTGCTTGCGACGCAGTTTGTTTCGCGCGTGCAAGAAGCCTTGTCAGTAAAGTTACCGCTCAGCCGGATCTTTCAGACACCTGTCCTTTCGGAACTGGCAGAGTTCATCGTGCGAAAGCTGAGGCGCGGTGGCCAGCACAGTGAAACGCCGCTGCGGCACGCCTCGCGCGAGCAGCCATTACCGCTTTCTTTCGCTCAACAGAGGCTTTGGTTTCTCGATCAGTTAGAGCCAGGCAATCCTTTGTACAACACGCCCGGCGCCCTGCGTTTGAAAGGGACGCTCGACATCGCAGCGCTCGAGCAAGCTTTGAGCGAGATCGTGCGCCGGCACGAAACGTTGCGCACCGCCTTCGACGTTTCACAGGGAACTCCTATCCAGATCATTTCGGCGCCGCGCCCGTTGGCCATTCCATTGATCGATCTATCGGGGCCGAACGAAATCGACCGCGAGCGTGAGGCCAGACGGTTGATAAGGGAAGAGGCGCAACATCGATTCGACTTGTCGCATGGACCACTTCTGCGCGCAACGTTGTTGCGGTTACTTGAAGAAGAGCACCTGCTGTTGTTCACAATGCACCACATCATCAGCGACGGCTGGTCCGCAAGCGTGCTGGCGCGCGAAGCAACGAGACTTTACGCGGCTTTCACCGGGCAACCGACGGCGCCGCTGGAAGAGCTTCGGTGGCAATACGCCGATTATGCGGTCTGGCAGCGCGAGTGGCTACGCGGTGAAACGCTCGACGCACAGCTCGACTACTGGCGAAAGCAGTTTGATGAGTTGCCTCCAGTGCTCGAACTGCCGTTGGACCATCCGCGGCCTAAAGTAAGAAGCCTGCGCGGGGCCTTCATCCCTGCTGAGTTTACTAAAGAGCTAACGAAAAGGCTGAAGGAGTTGAGTCGAAGCGAAGGCGCGACACTGTTCATGACGATACTGGCCGCGTTTCAGATTGTGCTCTCACGCTACGCGGCACAGCATGACGTGGCGGTTGGCGTGCCGGTCGCGAACCGTCGCCGGCGCGAGTTCGAAAGCTTGATCGGTTTCTTCGTCAACACGCTCGTGTTGCGCACGAATCTGGCAGGTGATCCGACGTTTCGCGAACTGCTCGGGCGCGTGCGTGAAGTCTCGCTCGGCGCATACGCGCATCAGGACGTGCCGTTCGAGATGCTGGTAGAACGACTCCAACCCGTGCGCGATGCCGGAGGCACGCCGCTTTTCAACGTACTGTTTGTCTTTCAGAACGCGCCCGGAGTGGATCTGGAATTACCGGGACTGAAGATCGATCAACTGGACGTCGAAACTGGCATGGCGAAGTTTGATCTGATGTTGTCGCTCGAGGAGTCTGACGGAAGATTGCGCGGCGTTTTTGAGTACAGCACGGACCTGTTCGATGAGTCCACCATCCGACGGATGCTGGGGCATTTCGAAGCACTGCTCGAAGGGGTTGTGCAGTACCCGGAGCGCTGCATTTCAGAGTTGCCGCTACTCAAGGCGGAAGAGGAACGAGAGCTTCTCGTCGAGTGGAACCGCACGGCGGCAGAATTTCCGCGCACTGGTTGTATTCAGGATCTCTTTTTCGAGCAGGCGACGCGAACGCCGGACGAAGTGGCTGTCGTCTGCGGGCGTGAGGGTCTGACCTATCGCGAGTTGGACCATGCCTCCAATCGTTTAGCACATTTTCTAAGGTGTCACGGTGTCGGACCTGAATCAGTGGTCGCCGTCGCGACTGAACGTTCCACCAGAATGGCGGTTGCAGTGCTCGCAGTTTTGAAAGCGGGCGCGGCCTACCTACCACTCGATCCTGAATACCCGCATGAGCGTCTTTCGTTCATGCTTGAAGATACGCGAGCGTCCGTCGTGCTGACTGAGCAACATCTGCTTGCGCGACTACCCGCGGAGGGCGCACGCGCGATCTGTCTCGACACTGATGCGGAGTCGATCGCTTGCGAGAGCGACACGAATCCGGAAACCGGCGCGTCCAGCAACAACCTCGCATACGTCATCTACACTTCTGGTTCGACCGGCCGGCCCAAAGCCGTGATGATGTCTCATCGCGCGCTCTGCAACCTCGTCACGTTTCAGTTGAATAGCAGTCAGGCGAGTGCACGGACACTGCAATTTGCCTCACTCAACTTCGATGTTTCTTTTCAGGAGATGTTTTCCACCTGGTGCGCGGGCGCGACGCTCGTGCTTGTCGACGAGAAAACGCGCCGCGACGCCGGAGCATTGTTGCGTCTGCTGAACGAACAGCGTGTCGAAAGACTGTTTTTGCCCGTCGTCGCTTTGCAACATCTGGCTGAAGCGAGCGAAGTGGAGGGAATTGTGCCGCGCGATCTGCGCGAAGTTATTACCGCGGGTGAGCAATTGAAGATCACGCCGCCGATCGAGCGTCTGTTCGCGAAACTCGACGGCTGTCATCTGGACAATCACTACGGCCCGACGGAAACGCACCTTGCCACGATGTGGAGATTGGAAACCGCAGCCGGCGAATGGCCCAGGCTTCCGCCGATCGGTGGTCCAATAGCGAACGCACAGGTCTACGTTTTAGACGAACACTATCGTCCCGTGCCGTCCGGTGTTGTGGGCGAGCTGTACATCGGCGGCGAGGGGTTGGCGCGGGGATATTTCAACCGTCCGGATCAGACGGCGGAGAGGTTCATTCCGAATCCTTTCAGCGGCGAAGCTGGTGCTCGTCTCTACAAGACCGGCGACCTCGTGCGACGTTTCGATCAAAGGCGTCTGGAGTACGTTGGTCGCAGCGACCGCCAGGTTAAAGTGCGCGGTTTCCGCGTCGAGGTTGGAGAGATCGAGGCGACGCTCAAGCTTCACCGCGACGTGCGGCAATCGGTGGTCACGGATTGGGAACATGAAGATGGCCGGAAGGTGCTTGCTGCGTACGTTGTTGCGGTGGCTGGCGCTCCGGCGACCCTAACCAGCGAGCTTAAAGGGCTGCTGCGCGATCATCTTCCCGAATATATGGTCCCGGCTTGGTTCATGCGAATGGATCAGTTGCCAATGTTGCCAAACGGGAAAGTGGACCGGCGCGCGTTGCCTCCTCCGGACAGGACCGTCCACAAAGACGACTACCGCACTGCGCGCACGCCGGTCGAGGAAGTGCTTTGTGGAATCTGGGAACAGGTGCTCGGCAGAGAGGGAGTACTTGCGGAGGACGACTTCTTCGATCTGGGCGGGCATTCGCTGCTGGCAACGCAATTGATGTCGCGCGTGCGGCAGTCATTTCGGATCGAAGTTCCTCTGCGCCTGATGTTTGAGCATCCGACGCCGGCGAGGCTGGCCCAGGTTGTCGAAGCCGAAATGCGCGCCGGCCGCGAGCCGCTTCCGCCAGTGCGTCCAATGGTGTGTGGAGCAAACGCGCCGCTTTCGTTTGCGCAGCAACGGCTGTGGATTCTCGATAAGTTGGAACCAAACAGCGCCACTTACAATCTTCCTTCTGCACTGCGGATGGAGGGACTGCTGAACGTCGCCGCGCTGGAACAAAGTCTCAACGAGATAATTCGACGGCATGAAGTTTTACGCACCACTTTCACCATCATCGACGGCGAGCCCGCCCAGTTCACAAGCCCGCCGGTACCCATCGACCTGTCCTTTATAGATCTCAGGCAGTTAACCGAAGAGGAAAAAGAGCGGGAAGCTGGGAGGCTGGTGCGAGAAGAAGCGGAAAGGCCATTTGACCTGAGCCGAGGACCACTGTTGCGGGCAGGGCTGGTGCGGTTGTCTGAGGCAAACCACCTGTTGCTGGTGACGTTGCACCACATCGTTGCCGATGGTTGGTCGGTAATGCTGTTGGTGCAGGAGTTGGGGGAGTTGTACGCGGCCTACAGTCGTGGCGAGCAGTCGCGGTTGCGGGAGCTTGAAGTGAGCTACGCGGACTACGCGGTGTGGCAGCGGCAGTGGCTGGCGGGGGAGCGGCTGGAAAAGCAGTTGGGGTACTGGCGTGAGCAGTTGAGCGGAGAATTGCCGGTGCTGAAGTTGCCGCTGGGGCAGGTGCGAAGAGGAGAGTCACGCCGGCGCGGGGCAGTGGAAACAGTGCGCGTGGGGCGGGAGTTGACGCAGCGTTTGCGAGAGTTGGGGAGGAGTGAAGGAGCGACGCTGTTTATGACGTTACTGGCGGCGTGGCAGGTGTTGCTATGGCGACTGAGCGGGGAAAGGGAGGTGGTGGTGGGAACGCCGGTAGCGGGGCGTGGGAGACGCGAGCTGGAGCCGTTGCTAGGGTTTTTTGTAAATACGCTGGTGCTGCGGACGAAGCTTGAAGAGGAGGCGAGCTTCGTGGAGTTGCTGGGCCGAGTGCGGGAAGTATGTTTGCAGGCGTATGCGCATCAGGAGGTGCCGTTTGAGCGGGTGGTGGAGGAGTTGAGACCGGAGCGAGAGCTGAGCCACAGCCCGTTGTTTCAAGTGCTCTTCGCTTTGCAGAACGCGCCAACACACGAACTCGCGCTCTCGGATCTGAAATTGACTCCGTTGGAGATCGAGAACCCAGCCGCGCGTTTCGATCTGGCTCTCGAAGTCTCTGAGATAACAGATGAACTTGATTGCCGTCTGACGTACGACATTGACTTGTTTGACGCCGCCACGATCGCACGCACGGTCCATCACTTCGTGAATCTTGCACAGGCGATTACAGCGGATCCAAAGCAGCCAATCTCGGCTGTCACCTTCCTGAGCGACGATGAACGCCAACAGTTGTTGTTTGAGTGGAACCGCACGCACGTGGATTTCCCGAAGGATCGTTGCATCAACGAACTCTTTGAGGAACAGGCAGAACGAACGCCTGAGGCGCTCGCTGTTGTCTTCGGCGATATGCGTCTTTCCTATCGCGAACTGAACGAACGAGCCAATCAATGGGCGCATCGCCTCCAACACTTCGGCCACCTGGGCGCCGGGCCGGAAACCCTGATCGGTCTTTGCGTCGAACGCTCGGCGGAAATGATCGTCGGACTGCTCGCTATCCTGAAGGCTGGCGCGGCTTATGTCCCACTTGCGCCCGACTCTCCGCCAGAGCGTCTGGGGATGATCGTGAAGGAAGCCGGAATCGAGCTGCTCCTGACGCAACAGAAACTGGTGGAACGACTGCCTGCCGGAATCGCACACTTGTTGCCGCTTGATGGCGATCAAAAGCTCATCGAAAGCACGAAAAACCCTGTGATGAAGACCGATGCGAGCAATCTCGCGTACGTAATCTACACCTCAGGGTCGACAGGCCGCCCAAAAGGCGTGGAGATCACGCATCGCAATCTGGTCAATTCAACCAGTGCGCGTTTCGTTTACTACGATGAGCCGGTGCGAAGCTTCGTACTGGTCTCGCCTTTTTTCTTCGACAGTTCGGTGGCGGGGATCTTTTGGACGTTGTGCCAGGGCGGAAGACTGGTGCTGCCGCCGAAAGATTTCGAGAGAGACTTCCAGGGCTTAGCAACTTTGATCGAAGACGAAGAGGTATCTCACCTGCTGTGCCTGCCGATGGTCTATTCGCTGCTGTTGCGTAAAGCTTCTGCCAAACAACTGGAGAGCCTGCGCTCTGTGATTGTGGCAGGCGAGCCGTGCCCGCTCGAGTTGCCAAAGCGCCACTTCGAAACGATGCCACTCGCATCGTTGTACAACGAGTATGGACCAACCGAAGCCACAGTATGGACCACCGTTTACAAGTGCGCCCCGCAGGACCGGGCGACGACGGTGGCGACCATTCCTATCGGGCGTCCAGTGTCGAACGTGCAAACGTATGTACTGGACGATCGTTGCCAGCCTGTGGCGGTTGGCGTCGTTGGCGAAGTGTACATTGGCGGCGAGGGCCTGGCGCGTGGATACCTCGACAGTCCCGCGCAAACGGCTGAGCGGTTCGTGCCGCATCCTTTCAGCCTCGAACCGGGAACACGTCTGTATGCGACCGGAGATCTCGCGCGTTATCTCACAAGCGGTGACCTCGAGTATCTCGGGCGCCGCGATCATCAAGTCAAACTACGCGGTTATCGTATCGAGTTGGGCGAGATAGAAATGGCACTGATCGATCATCCAGCGGTGCGCGAGGCCGCGGCGACAGTAACGGATGAACGGCGTGTCGTCGCCTATCTCACAATGAATGGACCAATCCCTTCAACAACCGAAGAACTGCGCGACTTCCTGCGGAACAGACTGCCCGGATACATGCTTCCGTCTCAGTTTGTGCTGCTCGACCAGATGCCCCTGAGTGCGAACGGCAAATTGGATCGGAGTGCCTTGCCCGCGCTGGGCGCGTCACGGCCAACACTGACGGCTGGCTACGCTGCCCCGCAGACACCGCTCGAGCAGACGATCGCGGAAGTTTGGCAGGAGTTTCTGCGGTTAAAAACAGTCGGCGTCAACGATGTGTTTTTCGAACTCGGCGGCCATTCGTTGCTGCTTGTGCTCGTGCACGAAAAGCTACAGCAACGGCTGGGCCGCGAAGTGCCGATTGCCGACCTGTTCAAATTCCCAACGGTTCGCGCGTTGGCCCAACATCTCAGCGGTACACCCGAACACAAAGAAGAGTCGTCAGTTAATCGCCTACGGGCAAGTGCAAGACGAGAAGCAGTCAGAGCGCGGTCGCAGACAAAGGCGGCGCGGAATCAGTAGTAAACAATTCTCATTAAGAAAGGTAACGGAGTTATGGCAACACCAGCGTTTTCCAGAAGCACGGTAGACAACTTGCCGACAAACAAGCTGCGGGACGAACTTGTGACTTACCTCAAAGAGCTGAAGGAAGACTGCGGTACTCTGCCCAGGGAGCACGCGGTTGTGATTTTGGGCCAGTGGTTTCATCCGCTTCATTATTTCCCCGTATTCCTCTCACGACTGATATCGGTCACGCCGAACGTCGAAGCACAAACCTACATTTCGCGCATTCTCTGGGAAGAACTTGGAGAGGGCGATCCGCGAGGGGCTCACGAACGGATCTACGTCGAGACGATGCTCGAGGGCGGATTCGTAAAGGAGCAGTTTACGGAAGCACCGCCGCTCGACGCGACGCGCAAGCTGATCGCCGGATACGAAAAGGCGTCGAGCGAGTATCTCTCCGGCCTCGGTTTTCTTTACGGCACGGAGGTAGTTGACCTGCCGATGGTGGCGACTATTGGCGCGCTGATGAAACGGTCTACCGGTCTGCGCACGCTGCCGTGGGTCGATATTCACGTCGCACAGGAACCGGGTCACGTCGCGAGCTCGACCAAAACGTTGGACCAATCGTTGGACCAGGACGAGCAGCACCGGGTTGTGACCAGTGCTGAAGAGATGTGGACGCTCTGGATAGATTTCTTCAGGTCGATCCGGCAGGAAATTCTGCCACAAAGGAGCACAAAAGGCCCAAAAAGTTAATGAAAATATGTGTGCCTTTTTGTGGCTAAACAGGGGTAAGAGGTGGGCATGAGTGAAGCGGATCAGTTCGCGTATGAAATCGCTGTAGTGGGTCTTTCGGGCCGGTTCCCGTGCGCGCGGCACGTCGATGAGTTCTGGGATCGTCTGTGTAAAGGCGCCGAACTGGTCACTTTCTTTTCCGACGAGGAGCTCTTGCGTCGCGGCGTAGACCGGCCTGCGCTTGACGATCCGCACTACGTAAGAGCCGAAGCCGTTCTTGAAGATATCGAACTGTTTGACGCTTCGTTTTTCGGTTTCACTGCGCGTGAAGCGGAAACACTCGATCCGCAGCATCGCCTATATCTCGAAGAGTCGTGGGCCGCGCTGGAGAATGCTGGTTACAATTCGGAGACTTACCCGGGCCGCGTCGGCGTCTTCGCCGGTGAAAGTCTCAATACTTACTTCCTGCACAATCTCTACCCGAACCGCAAGCTGCTCAATTCGCTTGGCGCTTCACAAGTCGTCATTGGGAACGACCGAGACTACCTCGCCACTCAAGTCTCGTTTCGGATGAACTTGAAAGGGCCGAGTCTTAGCGTTCAGACCGCATGCTCCACCTCGCTCGTGGCCGTACACCTCGCTTGCCAGAGCCTGCTGAACCGCGAGTGTGACATCGCACTCGCGGGTGGTGTTTCCGTCAGCGTCCCCCAGGGACTCGGCGGCCATTATCAGGAGGGCGGCATTATCTCTCCTGACGGACACTGCCGCGCGTTCGATGCGAAGGCGCGCGGCACCGTGAAGGGAAGTGGCCTCGGTGTAGTTGTACTGAAGCGGCTCGCCGACGCAATAAACGATCGCGACACAATCCACGCGGTCATCAAAGCCTCCGCGATCAACAACGACGGAGCGGTGAAGGTTGGTTACACGGCGCCTGCCGTCGCAGGGCAGGCCAGCGTGATCGAAGAGGCGCTTGCGCTCGCGTCGATCGAGCCGGACACGATTGGTTACGTTGAGGCACATGGGACGGGAACCGCGTTAGGCGATCCGGTCGAGATCGCCGCGCTGACGCAGGCATTTCGCACGGGTACTGATGCGACGGGCTTCTGCGCCATCGGATCAGTGAAAACCAATATCGGACACCTTGACGCTGCCGCAGGCGTAGCGGGTCTTATCAAAACCATTCTCGCGCTCGAGCACAAACAGATTCCGCCGAGTCTGCATTTTGAGCAGCCCAACCCAAATATCGACTTTATCAACAGTCCTTTCTTCGTCAACACGGCGTTACGGTCCTGGGATACAGACGGAACTCCACGACGTGCGAGCGTAAGTTCATTCGGCATCGGTGGAACGAATGCTCACGTCGTGTTGGAAGAGGCACCCGCAAGTGTAAGTTCCAACTCCTCCGGTTCACACCATCTGCTGGTCCTGTCAGCGCGGACGCAGACCGCGCTGGACCAGGCGACCAACAATCTGGCGATGCAACTGGAACGATGCAGCACGCTCGAGCTTGCCGACGTCGCGTATACGTTGAGCGCGGGCCGGAGACAATTCGAGCACCGGTTGGCGATCGTCTGTAGCGATCGTGAAGAGGCAGTGGCGGCACTGACTGCGCCGGATCGTTCGCGTGTGATCGCGGGCGCACCGCGATATGCGAAACGTCCCGTCGCGTTTATGTTTCCGGGACAAGGCGCGCAGTACGTCGGTATGGGCCGCGAGTTGTACGAGCGTGAGCCGGTGTTTAGTGGTGAGTTGGACCATTGCGCCGAACTCCTGCGATCGTCGCTCGGAGTCGACTTGCGAGAAATTATCTACACGAAGGATCTATCGCCTGAAGAAGCTGCTTTGCGTTTGGCTGATACGCACTTTGCACAGCCTGCCCTATTCAGCGTTGAGTACGCGTTGGCAAAGCTCTGGATGGCGTGGGGAGTCGTGCCCCAGGCGATGCTCGGGCACAGCATTGGCGAGTATGTGGCGGCGTGTTTGGCCGGCGTCTTTTCTTTGGAAGACGCGCTGCGCTTGGTAGCCGCGCGCGGCGAGATCGTGCAGCGGCAGACGCGCGGCGCAATGCTGTCGGTTTCGCTTACGCCGCGTGAAGCTGAGGCTGTTTTGAGCGAGCAGATTTCGCTCGCAGCGGTCAACTCGCCCGCGCTCTGTGTGCTTTCCGGCACGATCGACGCTATTGAAGATTTGGAGCGACAACTTTCAGCCGAAGGCGTGATCTGTCGTCGCCTTCATACGTCGCACGCGTTTCACTCGGCTATGATGAAGCCGGCGATGGAGAAGTTTGCGGCGGTGGTCAGCGGCGTTGCGCGACGCGCACCGCAGATACCATACCACTCAAACGTGACGGGCCGGTGGATTACCCAGGCAGAAGCGGTGGATCCCTCATACTGGGCCCGACATCTGCGCGAACCCGTGCAGTTCTCACAGGGCGTGGCGGCGTTGTTGAACGATCCGGCAATGGTGCTGCTGGAAGTTGGACCAGGGCAGACGCTGGGCGCGCTGGCCGGACAGCAACCCGGCGCGGCGTTGGATAGCGTCACGCTCGCTTCGTTGCGACCACCGAAAGGTGAGCAGTCAGAAGTCGAGTTTCTGCTGAAGACCGTTGGCCGGCTGTGGTCGGTGGGTGTGGAGATCGACTGGTCCGGCTTTTATGCCGGTCAGCAGCGCCGGCGTGTACCGCTACCACCGTATCCGTTTGAGCGGCGTCGATATTGGATCGATCCACCTCCGGGCACGGTAATACCCGACGTTGTGGCGGTCGCGAGTGAAAATCTGACGGAGCGAATTGAAAACGCGACGCTCTTCAAAGATGCCGAAACATTTTCCACAGTCGCCGCAGTCGAATCATCGGTCATCGGGATCTGGCGCGAGCTCTTCGGCAGCGACAGCATTCGCCCCGAGGACAACTTCTTCGACCACGGCGGCAATTCGCTAATCGCGCTCCAGCTCGTGGCCCAACTCCGCACGACTTTCAAGATCGATCTGCCATTGCGCGTCGTCTTCGAATCGCAAACTGTGACGGCACTCGCCAGCCGCATTTTTGAGATGGTTACGCAGGAACGGGAAATGGCTGAGCTCGACGATTTGCTGCGCGAGATCGAGTCGTTAACGCCTGAAGAATTGCATGCGCGACTCGAGCTTGAACCCAGTACCGCAGCCGTCGCCGAGCCAGGTGTTACTGCTAACGTCGACGATGACCGGCCCGCCGCTAAGAGCCTCCACTTCAGTCTCTATTTTTTCTCCGACGACGGATCGAAAGCTTCAGACGATAAGTACCGGCTGGTGCTGGAAAGCGCGAAGTTCGCCGACCGCCACGGCTTCACTGCCGTTTGGACGCCGGAACGGCACTTTCAGGATTTCGGTGGTCTTTATCCGAACCCTTCCGTGCTAAGCGCGGCGCTGGCAGTTCTGACGAAACGAATACAGATTCGCGCGGGCAGCGTTGCCTTGCCGCTTCATCATCCGGTTCGAGTCGCTGAAGAATGGTCCATAGTCGACAACCTCTCGCGCGGCCGCGTCGCTATCTCGTTTGCTTCGGGCTGGCACACGGACGACTTCATCTTTGCGCCAGAGATTTATGACGAGCGCAAAGAAGTGATGTTTCGTCACATCGAGTTGATTCAAAAGTTGTGGGCTGGCGAAAAGGTAAAACTGCCGGGCGCCGGCGGATCGGAAGTGGAATTTCGGATATTGCCACGACCGATACAGGAGTCGCTGCCGATCTGGATCACGAGCTCCGGCAGTGCAGAGACCTGGCGGCGGGCGGGCGCGATTGGGGCCAACGTTCTGGCAGCCTACGTTGGCTACTCGCTCGACGAGTTGACTGAACGCATAAAGTCTTACCGCGAAGCGCGCGCTGCGCATGGGCACGACCCACGCGCCGGCATGGTAACAATAATGCTTCACACCTTCATTGGCGACGACGACGAGACTGTCAAGGAAAAAGTTCGCGTACCGTTCTCGGGTTACTTGCGCACCTACTTCAGACAGTATGAGACTGCTGGCGCCGGTGTGGCGGGTGTCAGCGAAGCTGACAAAGATGCGCTGATGAGCGCTGCGTTTGAGAAGTACTTCGAGGCGAGCGCTTTGATGGGAACGCCTGACAAGTGCGCACGATTGATCGATGCGCTCGTGGACATTGGCGTTGACGAGATCGCTTGTCTCATCGATTTCGGAGTAGATGCCGGCTCCGTGCTGGAGAGTCTCTCACGATTGGATGAGTTAAGAGCACGCTACGCGCCGGCTTCCAATACAGCTTCATTCTCAGTTGGTTCAGGGAAGAACGTTTGATGAAGGATCTTTCGGCGAGGATAGCAGCGCTCAATGCCGAGCAGCGCGCCGTATTTGAGGCGGCGCTGAAGGCGAAAGGACTGCGCGCGCCTCAGGTAGACCAGATCCCGCGCCGGCCGCGCGAAGACACAAACCTTTTTGTGACCTCGATCGATCAGGAGCGACTGTGGTTTATCGAACAACTGCAACCCGGCAACGCAGCTTATAACATTTTCAGCGCCAGCCGCATCAAAGGCCCACTCGACGCGATCGTGATGGAACGGGTCGTCAATGAGTTGGTCGCTCGTCACGAGGTCCTGCGCACGACTTTCAACGTCGTTGACGACCAGCCGATGCAGTTCATCCATCCGAAGATTTACGTCAAGGTGACTCCCTTCGACTTGCAATCATTGCCACTGGAAGAACGAGAGCAAGAAGCGTTGCGCTTAGTGACTGAAGACTTCTCGCGTCCGTTCGATTTGGAGAAGGGGCCGCTCCTTCGCGTCGGCTTGTTACGTCTCGCCGAGAACGATCATGTGCTGCACGTCAACATGCATCACACCGTCACAGATCGCTGGTCGGGAGCGATCTTTGAGCAGGAGACGGGTGTGCTGTACGAAGCTCTCGCTAATAACAAACCGTCACCACTACCCGCGCTGCCGATTCAGTATGCCGACTATGCGCTGTGGCAACGCAGCCGGGCAGAGAGCGAAATCTATCGCGTGCAAGCTGCGTATTGGACGCGACGGCTGACCGGCGTTCCGTTTGTTCTGGAAGTTCCCACGGATTTTCCACGGCCGCCGCTTCAGAATTTCCGCGGCGCTCGTGTCTACACGCGGTACTCGAAAACTCTCCTCGACAGACTCAGAGATCTAAGCCAGCGCGAAGGTGTCACAATGTTTACGCTCGCGCTTGCTGCTTACAAGGCGCTGCTCTATCGCTACACGAATCAGGAAACAATTCTCATCGGTACCACGTTCGCGAACCGCAACCGTCCCGAGTTGCAGAACATGGTTGGCTATTTACTGAACCTCATCGTGCTTAGCACTGACCTCTCCGGCAATCCGACATTCCGCGATCTGCTTGAGCGCGAGCGCGCCACGGTACTCGAAGGTTTTGCTAATCAGGACTTGCCATTCGGCAAGCTGGTCCAGGAGCTGCGACCCACGCAGGACGCAAGCAGGAACCCGATTGTTCAGCACTCGCTCATCTATCTGGATTTCCCCGAACTTACCGTCATGGAGACCCTCGGTTTGACGGCAAAGCATTTGGACATCGATAACGGTGCCTCGCGTTTCGACATGACTCTCGCAATGACGGAGACGGAGCACGGATACGAAGTTGATATCGAGTATCCGACTGATCTGTATCGCCGCGAACGGATCGAACGAATGACGAGGCACCTGGAAAACATTCTTGAAAGCGTTGTCGCCGATCCGACCCAGCGATTGTCGGAGCTGCCAGTCTTAAGCGACTACGAAAAGCGGCAACTGCTGATCGAGTGGAACGCCACCACCGTCGAATATCCGTCTGATCAGTGCATTCACGAACTGTTCGAAGCGGAAGCAAGGCGCAGACCCGACGATGTAGCGTTGCTGTTTGAAGACGACCGGCTTACCTATAACGAGTTGAACGAGCAGGCAAATCAAGTGGCGCGGTATCTGCTAGAAGCAGGCGTTGAGAACGGGGAACTCGTCGGTCTCTTCACGTCGCGTTCGCTGCGCATGGTGGTGGGATTGCTCGGCATTCTGAAAGCTGGCGGCGCCTACGTGCCGTTGGACGAAAGATATCCTGCGGAACGTCTCTCTTTCATGCTGGAGGATTCCGGCGTCCGAGTGCTGCTGACCGAAGAGCGACTGTTAGAAAGACTGCCTGACTACGACGGACGAATAGTCTACCTGGACGCAGAGTGGGCCAACATAAGCCAGTGCAGTGAGGAAAGCCTGAACCGCAAAGTAACAAACGAGCAGCGCAGTTACGTAATCTATACGTCCGGTTCGACGGGCCAGCCGAAAGGCGTTGAGGTGTCGCACCGCGCCGTCGTCAATCTGTTCAACTCGATGCTCTCGAAGAAGTTACTCAACTCCACGGACACGATGCTCGCGGTCACCACGCCTTCGTTCGACATCGCGGCGGCGGAAATCTATCTGCCGCTAATCGCCGGAGGGCGTGTCGTTATTGCGAGTCGCGAAGTTGTTTCAGACGGGGTGCAGTTGGCGAAGTTGTTGGCGAATTCCGGTGCGACGGTGGTGCAAGCCACGCCGGCGACCTGGAGGATGCTTATAGATGCTGACTGGCAGGGTGATTTGCGATTGAAAGTGTTTAGCGCGGGCGAAGCTCTCGACAGGCCACTCGCCGATCAGCTTTTAGAAAGGTGCGCAGAACTGTGGAACCTTTATGGTCCAAGCGAGACGGCGATCTTTTCGGCTGCGGTTCGCGTAACCAGCGGCACAGGTTCGGTCCCGATCGGTGCACCAATTGCGAATACGAGATTCTACGCTGTGGACCAGTTTAGGAACCCCGTTCCGATCGGAATTTACGGTGAACTCTATATCGGAGGGTCGGGTTTGGCGCACGCGTATTTGAACCGTCCCGAATTGACTGCGGAGAAGTTTGTTCCCGATCCGTTTGGCAGCGAACCGGGGGCCCGGTTGTACCGCACTGGTGATCTGGTGCGCTACTGCGAAGATGGGAATTTGGAGTTCGGCGGTCGATTGGACCATCAGGTTAAAGTGCGAGGCTTCCGCATTGAGCCTGGAGAAGTCGAAGCGGCCTTGTCACGGCACGACTCGGTGCGCGCTGCGGTGGTCGTCGCGCGCGAAGAGCGGCCCGGCGAACAACGTCTCGTGGCCTACGTGGTCGGGGATGAGAACCGTCTGACGGCGAGCGAGTGGCGGTCGTTCCTCATTCAGCGTTTGCCGGAATACATGATCCCGTCGCTGTTCGTCAGCCTGGAAGAGTTACCACTGTTACCCAACGGCAAGGTCAACCGCCGTGCACTGCCTGTTCCCGACGCGTCGAGACCGGAGCTGCGTAAGGCTTTCGCGGCGCCTGAGAACCCGACGCAGGAGAGATTAGTCGAACTGTGGAGGAACGTTCTTGCCCTGAATCAAGTGGGCATTCACGATGATTTTTTTGAGCTGGGTGGCGATTCTATTCTCGCGACCCGGCTCGTTTCTCGCGTTCGCCGGGCATTCGGCATCGAGCTGCCACTGCGCGAACTCTTTTGGAAACCGACTGTCTTCGAATTGGCTTCGGCCATTGAGGAACTGGTAATCGAGCAACTGGCAAACCTGAGCGAGGAAGAGGCCGAACAGCTTTTGCAAAATGAACTCTGAAAGCGAAGACAAAGGCACGGTGAAGGGACGCCCTCAGCTATCGGCGACGAAGCTCGCGCTGCTCCAGAAACGTCTGGCAGGTCGTGCACAAGATGCGCCTGACAAACAGGCGATTGGGCGGCGTTCGCGGGTTGGATCACCACCGCTCTCGTTTGCACAGCAGCGTCTCTGGTTTCTGAGTCAGTTGGAACCCGAGCTCGTCGCTTACAACATCTCGGAGGCGGTGCGTCTCGCCGGCAAGCTCGACGTACCGGTGCTGAACTGGTGTTTTAATGAGATTGTCCGGCGGCATGAAAGTCTGCGGACCAGCTTCGACGCGATTGCAGGTCAGCCGGTTCAGATCGTCGCGCCCAGACTCGAGCTATCAATTCCTTTAATCGATCTGAGCCACCTTCCTGACGGCGATTGCGAAACGGAGGTGCGGCGACTTTCGAGAGAAGAAACGGAGCGTCCTTTTGATCTGGTGCGTGGTCCATTATTCCGCGCGGTGCTGATGCGGCTGCGTACGGACGAACACGTGCTGATCGTCACCATGCACCACATCATCAGCGACGGCTGGTCGCAGGGCGTGCTGAAAAGTGAGTTGGGTGCGCTTTACCGCGCGCGAGTCATGGGCCAACGCTCGCCGCTCGCGGAATTGCCGATTCAGTACGCTGATTTCTCCGAGTGGCAACGAGAGTGGCTGAGCGGAACGGTGTTGGACCAGCAGATAAATTACTGGCGAGATCGTCTCGCGGGTGCGCCGCCATTTGTCGAGTTACCGGCCGATGGAGTGCGTTCCGCTGAGATGAATTATCGCGGCGCGACTCTCCTGTTTGAACTCTCAACCGAACTATCTGAGTCGCTCACGGCCTTGAGCCTGCGCGAGGGAGCCACGTTGTTCATGACGCTGCTCGCAAGCTTCAAGGCATTGCTGCACCGTTACACGGACCAGAATGACATTGTGATCGGCACGCCCGTCGCGAATCGCAACCGCGAAGAAGTCGAAAGTCTGATCGGTTTCTTTGTGAACACATTGGTTCTGCGGACTGACGTCTCCGGTGATCCGGCGTTCCGCGAGCTGCTGGCGCGTGTACGCGAAGTTGCGCTCGGTGCTTATGCGCATCACGATCTGCCATTTGAATTACTAGTGGCGGAGTTGCGGACGAACAGGGAAGCAAACCGCAATCCGCTCTTTCAAATCGCGTTCGATCTTCAAAACGCTCCCGCTCCTGCACTTGAACTGCCGGGACTCACATTGCACCCGCACGAGCTCACAGCCGCGACCACGCGTTTCGATCTCGAACTTCATCTGACGTCCACCGCCGAAGGAATAACCGGCGCGCTCGTCTACAGCACAGAGCTCTTCGAGGAGTCGACCATACGCACTTTTGCGGAGCGTTTTCGGATGCTTCTTGGAGCGGTCGTGGCTAATTCCGACCAGCGCCTGTCGCGGATCGATCTGCTCACCGATGCCGAACGAAAGAGACTCCTGTCCGACTGGAACGATACTGCGCGAACTTATCCAGACCAGAGCTGCATTCCCGATTTGTTCGAGACGTGGGCCAGTCGCACGCCGGACAGCATCGCGCTTGCCTTCGGCGACGTTCGCATCACTTACGATGAGCTGAACCAGCGCGCCAATCAGTTGGCCCACTACCTGAAGTCCTACGGCGTCGGCGAAGAAACACGCGTTGGAATTCATCTCGAACGTTCCGTCGAGATGATCGTCGCCGTGCTTGCCGTGCTGAAGGCAGGCGCGACTTACGTTGCGCTAGATCCGTCGTATCCGGATCAGCGTTTGCTGTTCATGCTCGACGACGCTAACGTTGCGCTGGTGCTGACAGTCGAGTCGCTCGAAGAATCGCTGCCTGCGCATCCCGCGCCGGTGATCCTGCTCGACTCTGACTGGCCGCTGATTGCCGCGGCGGGCGAACATAACCCTGAACGAAGCACGACACCCGAACAACTCGCTTACATCGTCTATACGTCAGGTTCGACAGGCAGGCCAAAAGGCGTCGCGGCGCCACATCGCGGCGTGGTCCGGCTCGTCAGCGGCAACGACTATGCGAGCTTTGGTCCTGACGAAGTCTTTCTACAGTTTGCGCCGCTGACCTTCGATGCTTCGACTTTTGAGATCTGGGGCGCGTTGCTCAACGGATCGCAACTGGTCCTCATGCCTCCGGGTTTGGCTTCGTTGCAGGATCTCGGTCGCGCGCTTCAGCAGCATCGCGTCACGACGCTGTGGCTGAGCGCGGGACTATTTCACCAGATGGTAGACGAGCAACTCCCGGCGCTGAGCGAACTCCGCCAACTGCTTGCCGGTGGCGACGTGCTGTCGCCATCGCATGTGAAGCGGTTCCTCGCGTCGCGCTCGTGCAGGTTGATCAATGGCTATGGTCCAACTGAGAACGCGACCTTCACCTGTTGTCACGTGATGGCCCAGCCGTTTGAGTTTGCGCGCTCTGTGCCGATCGGGCGGGCGATCGCCAACACGCAGATCCTGATCCTCGATGAGAACCTGCGTTTATGTCCGCCGGGTTTTACCGGCGACCTATTTATCGGGGGCGACGGACTGGCTCGCGGGTATCACGGCCACGCGAGTTTGACTGCCGAGAAGTTTATTCCGAATGCGTTTAGCCACGTGCCCGGTGCGCGTCTTTATTGCACGGGAGATCGCGTGCGATACCTTGCGGATGGCAGCATCGAGTTTCTCGGCCGTGCTGACGAGCAGGTCAAGGTGCGCGGCTTTCGCGTCGAACCCGGCGAAATTGAGGCCGCGCTGAGTCGAGCACCGGGAGTGCGGCAAACGACTGTAGTGACGCGCGACTACGACGGCGACAAACGGCTCGTGGCTTACGTCGTCGGCGAGCATGGCCGCGTCTCCGTCGATCAGTTGCAAAAGACCCTGCGCGAGAGTTTGCCCGAGCACATGGTCCCGTCGGCATTCGTCGTTCTGGACGAATTGCCACTGACGCCAAACGGTAAAGTGGATCGCCGCGCCCTGCCCGCGCCCGCTGAGATTCAGACGCAATCCGATGACGGTTACATCGCGCCGCGCACGCCGATCGAAGAGCTGCTCGCAGGCGTTTGGGCCGAAGTGTTGAAGGTCGAACGCGTCAGCACTGACGACAACTTCTTCGAACTCGGCGGGCATTCACTGCTGGTCACGCGACTCGTTTCTCGCGCGCAGGCGCATTTCGGTGTGGAGTTGCCGCTGAAACTCTTCTTTGAGTCGCCCACGCTGGCAACGCAGGCGGCGCAGGTCGAAGCGGCTTTGCGCACCGACAACACTTTGCACGCGCCTCCGATCGTTCCCGTCTCGCGCGATGAAAATCTGCCGTTGTCGTACTCACAGCAACGACTCTGGTTTCTTTATCAGTTGGAACCGAGCACGTCTGCTTACAACATTCCGACTGCGGTGCGTCTCAGAGGCGTTCTCGACAGCGCGGCGCTCGCGCGGACAATGAACGAAGTTGTGCGACGGCATGAGATTCTACGCACTCACTACGGAACGATCGAAAATAAACCGGTCCAGTTTGTCGGGCTGCCGGGCGACATAGAGCTCGAGCTGTCGGATTTCAGCGAACTGCCCGAAAGCGAACGCGAGTCGCGCATGTTACGGCTGGCGGCGGAAGAGGCGCGCCGGCCGTTCGATTTGACGCGTGGTCCACTGTTGCGCGCGTGCCTGGTGAGGCTTGGACCAGAGGAGCACGTGCTGGTGTTGACGGTCCATCACATCGCTTCGGATGGCTGGTCGCAAGGTGTTCTGGTGCGTGAAGTCGGCGCGCTCTACAAAGCTTTCAGTGAAGGCGGAGAATCGCCGCTCGGTGAATTGCCGGTCCAATACGCCGACTTTGCACGCTTGCAACGCAACTGGCTGGCGGGCGATGTGCTCGACAAACATCTCGACTACTGGCGACGCCAGCTCGCTGGTCCACTCCCTATACTCGAACTGCCCGCGGACCGTCCGCGTCCGGAAGTGCAGAGCTTTCGAGGCTCGACTCTGACGGTGCATCTGCCGGCGAATTTGAGCGAGTCGCTCAACGCGATCTGCCGCAGCGAAGGTGTGACGCTCTTCATGCTGTTGCTCGCCGCTTTCAAGGCGCTGCTGCATCGTTACACGGGGCAGGACGACGTCGTTATCGGCGCGCCGATCGCAAATCGCAATCGCGTTGAGATCGAAGGGTTGATCGGGTTCTTTGTGAACACGCTGGTGCTGCGCACGGACCTTTCAGGCGATCCCGATTTTCGCGAGCTGCTCGCACGCCTGCGCAAAGTGACGCTCGAAGCTTACGCGCATCAGGACATGCCGTTTGAACTGCTGGTGGAGGAGTTGCAACCCGAGCGAGATCTCAGCCGCAACCCGCTCTTTCAGGTGATGTTTCAACTCGAAAACACGCCGAAAGAAGAGCTGCCGCTGCCGGGTTTGACGTTGAGTCCGGTCGACGTTGAAGGCGTGGCGAGCCAGTTCGATCTGAGTGTGGATGTGGTGGAGAGTGAATACGGACTGTCGGTTACGGCGGAGTACTGCACGGATCTTTTTGAGGCCGCTACGATCGGCAGGCTTCTCGATCGCTGGCGCGTGCTGTTGGAAGGCATCGCTGCCGAACCGGCGCGGCGTTTGAGTGATTTGCCGCTGATGGACCAGAGTGAGCGCCGGCGTGTTGAAGTCGAGTGGAATGAAACAGCGAAGACTTATCAACCAAGCTGCGTGTCTGAGTTGTTCGAGGCGCGGGTTGAACGTTCGGCCGGGGCAGGGGCGATCGTTTGCGACGGCGTTTGTTTGACGTTTGCGGAACTCAACCGCCGCGCCAATCAACTGGCCCATCACTTGAGCGCTGCCGGTGCCGGTCCGGAAGTGCCGGTCGCCGTCATGCTGGAGCGTTCGACCGAGATGGTCGTCGCACTGCTCGCGATCCTGAAGGCGGGCGGCGCTTATGTTCCGCTCGATCCGTCGTATCCGGCCGCGCGACTCGCATTTATTCTCGACGACGTTCGCACTCCGTTGATCGTCACGCAGGAGAGCCTGTTGGGGAATATCCCATCGCAGGATCGTGTGCAAGTCGTCTGTGTTGATCGCGACGCCGCATCGATTGCCAATGGACCAACACACAATGTCCTCCGTCGCGCAACACCAGACAACCTGGCTTACGTCATCTACACCTCGGGTTCGACGGGACTGCCGAAGGGTGTGTTTGTGAGTAATCGTGCTTTGTCGAACCACTGTTTCGCGGTCGCGGAAGAGTTTGAACTGCGAAGTTCGGATCGCGTGCTCCAGTTTGCTTCGTTGAGTTTCGACGTTGCCGGCGAAGAGCTGTTTCCGACTCTGCTCGCCGGCGCAGCGGTCGTAACTCCGCGCGAGCGTGTGCTGGATGCAATGCAACTGCGACGATTGATCGATCACGAGAGGGTCAGTGTTCTGAATTTGCCCGCTCAGTTCTGGCAGGAGTGGTTGGAAGGCTTGGAACTCGCGGGGGCAAGCTGGCCCGAGTGTGTGCGGTTGATGATTGCCGGAAGCGAGAAGGTTTCGCTGGAAGGAATCGCACGCTGGAGAAAGCTGACGTCGAGCAAGACCGTTTTGCTGAATGCTTACGGAGTCACGGAAGCGACGATCACGTCCACCTTGTATCGTCCCAATTCCAACGTGGACCAAAGCAGTGGTGCTGACTGGCTGCCGATCGGGCGTCCTATTGCAAACACACAAACGTATGTGCTCGATCGAAATCTCGAGTCGGTCCCCATCGGATTTGTCGGCGAGTTGTATCTCGGCGGCGCAGCGTTGGCGCGCGGCTATCACGGCCGCGCGAGTTTGACCGCCGAAAGATTCATTCCGAATCCGTTCAGTTCTGTGCCCGGTTCACGGCTCTATCGCACGGGTGATCTCGCGCGTTATCTCGCGGACGGCAACATCGAGTTTGTCGGGCGAGCAGACCAACAGGTGAAGGTGCGCGGGTATCGAATTGAACTGGGAGAGATTGAGGCGGTGCTGAACTCCGCGCCCGGAGTGCAGCGAGCAGCGGTGTTATTGCGCGAGGAGACGTCAGGCGACAAACGTCTCGTCGCTTACGTTACGCAAAAACGCTTCGACATAAGCGCGGAGCCGTCTGATTCGGCACTCGAAGCTGAGCAACTCGCGCAGTGGAAAACAGTTCACGACGACGAGGTCTTCAACGAGACGGTCGTTCACGACGATCCCGCTTTCAACATCAGCGGTTGGAACAGCAGCTACACCGGCGAACCGATTCCCGCAGCCGAGATGCGCGAGTGGGTGGACGATGCCGTCGAACGTGTTCTCGCGCAAAAACCGCGGCGAGTGTTGGAGATCGGATGCGGCACCGGGCTGATGTCGTTTCGCATCGCTCCGCACTGCGAGCGTTACTTCGGCACGGACTTCTCGCCTGCCGCGCTCAGTTACATTCGCGAGCAGTTGGGCGACGCGTTACCGCACGTCTCGCTGTCGGAACGGAACGCGGACGACTTCACTGGAGTCGAGCCTGCATCGTGGGACGCGGTGATTATCAACTCGGTGGTGCAGTACTTTCCCGCTGTCGATTATCTGATGCGCGTCTTGCGCGGCGCGGTCGATGCAGTCGCGCCGGGCGGATCTGTTTTCATCGGCGATGTTCGCAGTCTTCCATTACTCGACACTTTCCACGCGTCGGTTGAGCTGCACAAGGCTGAAGACAGGCTTTCGCTGGTGCAGTTGCGACAACGCATCGAAAAGCGCGTAGACCAGGAGGAAGAGCTGGTTATCGATCCGCGCTTTTTCACAGCGCTCAAGACTCACCTGCCGCGGATCAGAAGCGTAAGGATCGAACCCAAGCGTGGACACTATCGAAACGAATTGACGCAGTTCCGGTATCAGGTGACGATCCACGCCGGCGATCCTGAAGCGGCCCCGGAAGATTTGTCGTGGATTGATTGGTCCACCTGTCGCTGGAACCTTGCGGAGCTACGCCGTCAGCTCATTGAAGCCGAGCCACAGGCGCTCGCATTGACCAACGTAGCAAACGCTAGACTTGCCGCCCCCACTCGAATCAGGGATCAGATCGCAACAGCAGATAACACACAAACGCCGGCGGAATTGAAAGAAATGGTCCGCACCGCAACGGGTGAGGGAATCGATCCGGAAGAATTGCATGCGTTAGGCAATGAGTTGTCTTACGAGGTTCACCTTAGTTGGGCGCGGCACAGCGCGGACGGAAGTTTCGATCTACTCTTCAGAGGCGGGGGAGCAATCGCGCCCAGAGTTCATTTTCCCGAATCTACCGACTCGAAAGCTTTGCATGATTACGCGAATCACCCGCTGCGCGGCAAGCAGGCGCGACAGTTTGGACCACAGTTGAGAAGTTTTTTGAAAGAGAGATTACCGGAACACATGGTGCCGGCTTCGTTCGTGATCCTGGACGAGTTGCCGTTGTTACCCAATGGCAAGATCGATCGCCGAGCGCTGCCCGCGCCCGACGCCGTCAGGCCGGAATTGGCCGGCGCTTTTGCCGCACCGCGTACGCGTACTGAACAGTCACTTGCCGATGTCTGGTCTGATCTGTTGGGACTGCCACAGGTCGGCATTCACGGTAACTTCTTCGATCTCGGCGGCCATTCACTGCTTACCACTCAGCTTATCTCTCAGGTGCGCGAACTCTTTCAGGTTGAACTGCCGCTACGCGAGGTCTTCCAGCAGCCAACCATCGCTCAACTCGCAATTGCGATCGAGCAGGCGCGAGACAACAACCAACTCGTATCCGCGGCGACGATTACGCCCGTATCTCGTGAAGCGCGACGACGGTCGCGCCCGGCGGCAAGGTCCAGTCAATGAGTGAAGTAGAGATCAGCAACGCCGCATCAGAAGACGTCTTCGTCTTTCCGTTATCGTTTGCGCAGCAGCGCTTGTGGTTCGTGCATCAGATGGACCCGGCGAGGTCAGCCTACAACATGCCCATGGCTTTCCGGCTGTCGGGACGGCTCGATGTTGAAGCGCTGGAGTGGGCCCTCAATGAAATTCTTCGCCGTCACGAAATCTTACGAACCACCTTCGACGTGTTGGACCAGCAGCCTGTGCAACTGGTTGCTCCCAGCCGGACCCTGACGTTGTCTGTAACGAACCTTGGCTCGCTGCCGGCGCCGCTCAGGGAAGTGGAGGCAGAGAGGCTTGCCAACGAAGAGTCGCAGCGCCCGTTTGATCTGGTGCGTGGGCCACTGATCCGCGCTACGCTGTTGCAGCTATGGCCCAACGAACATGTGCTGCTACTGACGATCCATCACATCGTCAGTGACGGATGGTCGCAGAGTATTTTGATGAACGAGTTGAGCGTGCTCTACGAGGCGCACGTGGCCGGGCGGGCCTCGCCGTTGCCGGAACTACCGATTCAGTACGCTGACTTCGCGGAATGGCAGCGAGGGTGGTTGAGCGGCGCGGTGTTGGATCGGCAGATAGACTACTGGCGAAAACATCTTGCCGGCGCGCCGCCCTCGTTGGAACTGCCTGCAGATCGACCGCGCCCCGCGGTGCAGAGTTTTAATGGCGCGCGCGAGTCGTTCAACTTATCGCGCAACTTGTCGGTGCAATTGGGGGAGTTGAGCCGGCGTGAAGACGCGACCTTGTTCATGACACTGCTCGCCGCTTTCGAGGTGTTGCTCTACCGTTACACCGGCCAGAGCGACATCGTGGTCGGCACCCCCGTGGCCAATCGCAATCGCAGGGAACTCGAAGGACTGATCGGCTTCTTCGTCAACACGCTTGCGTTGCGTACGGACCTTTCCGGCGATCCTACGTTTCGCGAGTTGTTGGCTCGTGTGCGCGAAGCCTCGCTCGGTGCTTATGCAAATCAGGATCTGCCTTTCGAGATGCTGGTTGAGGAACTGCGGCCCGTGAGAGATCCGAGCCGCAATCCGATCTTCCAGGTGATATTTGCTCTTCAGAACATGCCTGAGGCTGATTCACATCAGTCGGATCTGATCATCAAGCCGATCGACGTGAAGACTGGGCGAGCTCAGTTTGACCTCGCCCTCGATGTGACGGAATTCGAAGGGCAAATTAATGCATCACTCGTTTACAACACGGACCTCTTTGACCCGCTGGCGATGCAACTGATGGCCGAGCATTTCAAAGTCCTGCTTGCAGGCCTGATCGCTGGTGTTGATGGAC
>Ga0268386_10000435_pt1 | contig 26153 bp, 28 predicted proteins | sample RVTome_15_FD_200260 | JGI IMG/M metagenome (GOLD analysis project Ga0268386, IMG submission 200260) | Soil microbial communities from uranium-contaminated site in the Upper Colorado River Basin, Wyoming, United States - RVT150D86... ... | reverse complement strand
GGAGAGCAGGTTGAGCGAGGCCCAGTGCGTGGTCGCCCTGCGGCCGACCAGCAACCCGGCGGCCGCGTAGACCAGGCTGCCGGTGCAGACCGACGTCATCAGGGGAACCGTGGCGCGTTGCCGGCGGACCCAGTCGAGGTGGTCGCGGTCGTGCAGCATCGGCCTGGTGCCCGGGCCACCGGGATGCACCAGGACGTCCATGGCGGGGGCGTCGTCGATCGAGTGGTGCGCGCCCAGCACCAGGGTCTTGGCGCTGCGGACGGGGCGGCCGTCGAACGAGAGGCAGAAGGCGTCCCAGCCGTCCTCGGGGTGCTGCTGGGTCCAGGCGGACAGCACCTCTCAGGGGCCGACGGCGTCCAGCTCCTCGACCCCGTCGAAGAGGAAGATCCCGATCCGGCGCCGTCGCCCGTCGCCTGGTGTCGACTCGTTGGCCACGTGGTCGCGGGTGTCCTTCATGCGGTGAAGCCTCACGCCGCGCGGCCCGGGTCGCCCCGGTCAAACCGCCGGGGTTCGATCGCGCACTGCGGCGCGCGGCGCGTGTACGTTGCGTCCCGTGCTGGTCGGTCGCGAGCCGGAGCGGCAGCTCCTGGCAGCGCTTATCGAGGGGCGCGGGGCGGGTCCGCGGGGACGCTGGTCGTCCGCGGCGAGCCCGGGGTCGGCAAGTCGGCGCTGCTCGACGAGCTCGTGGCCGGTGCCGGCGACGCCACCGTGCTGCGTACCCAGGGGCTGGAGGTCGAGGCGCCGCTGGCGTTCGCGGCGCTGCACCGGTTGCTGCGTCCTGTCACCAGGCTCCGTGGCGGACTGCCCGAGCCCCAGGCGCGGGCCCTGCGCGTCGCGTTCGGCGAGGAGGAGGGCGCCGCGGTCGAGCCGTTCCTGGTGGGGGTGGCGACGCTGTCGATCCTCACCGCCGCGGCGGAGGAGAACACCGTGCTGTGCGTCGTCGACGACGCGCACTGGCTGGACGCCGCCACGGCCGGGGCCCTGCTCTTCTGCGCCCACCGGCTCGGTGCGGACCGGGTGGCCCTGGTCTTCGCGGCCCGGGACGCCGCCTGGGGGACCTTCGACCCGCAAGGCCTCCGCGAGCTGGTCGTGACCGGGCTCGACCCGGACGCGTCCCGCGCCCTGCTCCAGGCACGTCTCGGCGCCGCGACCGGGGCCGAGGTCGTGGAGCGGATCGTCGCCGAGACCCGCGGTAACCCCCTGGCGCTGCTCGAGCTCCCCGCCGAGCTGACCCCGGATCAGCTCAGTGGTGTGGACCCCCTGCCCTCGCAGCTCCACCTGACCGCTCGCGTCGAGCAGCTCTTCCTCCGACCGGAGTCGCCGTTTGCCGCCGACGGTGCAGACGATGCTGCTGCTCGCGGCGGCGGACGACAGCGGCGAGCCCGACGTGGTGCGGCGGGCCGCGGCCGCTCTGGACCTGGCCGACGCCGACCTGCAGGCAGCGGCGGACTCGGGGCTGCTCGTCCAGAGCGCTTCGTCGCTGTCGTTCCGGCACCCCCTGGTCCGCTCGGCGGTCTACCAGGCCGCGACCGCAGCCCAGCTGCGGCAGGTGCACCGGGCCCTCGCGGAGGCGCTGTCCGGCCACGGCAACCCCGACCGGGAGGCCTGGCACCGTGCGTACGCCGCCGAGGGGCCCGACCCGGAGGTGGTGGGTGCCCTGGAGCGTGCCGGCACCCGGGCCCAGCGACGGGGCGGGCACTTCGCAGCGCTCGCGGCGTACGAACGCGCTGCGGCGCTGTGTGACGACCCGGCACAGCGCACCGAGCTCACCTTCGCCGCGGCTCGGAGCGCCTGGGCCTGCGGCCGGGCCGGCCAGGCGCAGGCGCTGCTCTCGAAGGCGCGCGAGGCGACGGACGACCCCCTGCTGCTCGCTGACGTCGCGCGCCTGCGCGGTCACATCGAGGTCAACCTGGGCTCGGCGCCCGAGGCGCACCGGATCTTCGTGGAGGCCGCCCAGGCGGTCTACCCGATCGATCCGGCCAGGGCCCTCGACATCGGCGTCGCTGCTGCCGTCATGCGCACCTTCGGCGCCGACAGCGGTACGCCGTTGCCGGTGACCGATGCCCTCGTCGTACCCGTCGCCGGCGATCCGCCGCGGACACTGTGCCTGCGGCACATGCTGGTCGCGATGACGCAGGTGGCCGAGGGCGACTCGTACGCCGCCACGACGGCCCTGGACCGTGCGCTGGAGCTCGGCGACCAGGTCGACGACCGGGACGTGCTGTGGAACCTCGCCAACGCGGCCCTCCAGCTCGGCGCCGACCAGGCGCAACAGCACTTCTACGGGTACGCGCTCTCGCGGGCGCGGGAGGCCGGCGCGGTGACGGCAGTCGTCTACTGCCTGCAGCGGCTCCTGAAGGCGGTTAAAGATCTGAATCCGGTTCCACAATGTGTCGCTTCTGCCTGATCCGTGGGTGGTCTGCAGGCCGGTGAATGCGAACGCCGTTCCGCGGTGACGTCCGAGCTGTCTGAAGGCTTCCGGAACGTGGGGGGTGGAACGGCGTGCGCGCTGCCAGCCTTTGCGACGACGGCGAACAGACCGGTGCTGGCCTGCTCGCCGTCGCTCACCAAGACGCCCGCAGCGACTGCTCAATACCGCGTCAGCTGCCCTTGGCCTTCCAGAAGTAGTAGTCGGCGGTGTAGGGGACCTCGACCTGGCTCCCCGCCGTGCCGGCGTTGCACTCCTCGGCGTCCGGCGCGAGGCCGCCCGAGGTTGCAGTCCGTTGGATGAAGGTGGTGCCCACGAGCTGGTCGCCATCATCGCCAAAGCTGGTGGACCTCGCGGATAGCAGGAGCCAGTCGATCGCCGCGGGATCGACGTTGACACCGGCTTCCCGGCGGCCCACGACCGCGCTGCCGTCCCTGGCCTCCCAGGTAGGCCCGCCGAAGTGGGTCATGATGAGCTTGCCGTGATCGTTGTACACGTCCGCCCGTGGTGCGACGAACGCCCAGCCAAAACCGCCCGATGTGACATTGCAGGAGTAGATCTGCACGCCGACAGCGTGACCGACCTGGAACAGCTTGTTCCCTTCGGGAACCGCGATGGTGCTCGGGACCTCCGGCTCAGAAGGTTCGGCGTGAGCACCTTGCCCGAATGACATGACCGCCGCAGCGACCATGAGCCCAGCGGCAAGGTTGCGACAGGTACGGATGAGGCCTTTCATGGTGAACATTCCCTCCGAATCGTTTGTCTTGCTCTAGGTGACCCAGCCCTATGGCTGGAGATTGAGCAGGACGAGGCTGGCTGCCCCGGGTGTCGCAGTGATCTCGTCATTGCCCTCGAGACCGTGGACCGTGAGCCGATCAAGCGTCGGGTCGGCGTGTGCGACGCGGATGTTCGCGGGCAACCCTTCGACGCCGGACGCCGTGGTGAAGCCGCTGCCGGTTCTTCGTGGTCGGTGGCAGGTGGTGAAGTCCGTGGCCGGGTGTCTGCAACGCGTTCATGCGAGGCTTCCCCCAGACCTCCGCGCGGTGGCCAGCAGATATTCCCATTCCATGACGAATCCGCCGTCGTCGTGGCCGTGCTGGCGAGCCAGGTTGGCCAGCTCGCGATCCAGCTCTGCGATGCGCACTGGGTCGTCCACGATGTTGCGGTAGGTCACGATCGTGGGGCCGTAGCATCGCTTGAAGAAGTCCCGGAACTCCTCCGGGGAGGCGAACCGGTCCACCCGCAGCTGCTGACGGCGCACATCGAACTCCTCGACCCGGTCGCCGAGCAGCTGCTGCACGTGCGCGGGACGTCCCCACAGAGGAGGCGGCTGGGCCCCAGGCGGCGGAGGCGGGGCGTAGGACTTCATCACCGCGAACATCTGCCCGATGAAGCCTTCCGGTGTCCAGCTGATGAGGCCGATCGTTCCTTCTGGCCGGGTCACCCGGACCAGCTCGTCGGCGCTGGCCTGGTGGTATGGCGCGAACATCACGCCAACCGTCGACATCACGACGTCGAATTCGCCGTCGCCGTACGGCAGTGCTTCCGCGTCCCCCTCATCCCAATCGACGGTGACCCCGTGCATCGCCGCCAGCATCCGCCCAGCCCCGAACAGCTCGGGGGTCAAGTCGCTCGCCACCACCGTGGCTCCGCGCAGCGCGGCAGGGATGGCGGCATTGCCGCTACCTGCGGCCACGTCGAGGACTCGATCACCAGGCGCGATGCCGCACGCTTCGACGATCACATCGCCGAGGCTTGCGATCACTTCGGCTGCTACGGCGGGGTAGTCCCCGAGCGCCCACATCGCACGGTGTCGCGCTTTCAGCGCCGTGTTCGCTGCTGCGTCGATCGCGGTTGTCATCTCTTCCGTACCCTTTCGCGGTGTGCGTTACGGCGCCCTGGGCCCCTCCCAGGCGTGTTCGACTTAAGGTTCAAGGGCGACGACGCGACGGTCATCGGTCGAATGCCCGACTAGCTCGCGGGAATCCGGCCGCCGACATCGGTGGGGGAGTAGTGACGGGGATCAGCGCTCAGGCAATGCATGGCAGGCACGACCTGCTCGCTGTTGCTGAGCGCCGCCTGGCCGGAGCGCGCGGCGGCGTCGGCAAGGTGTTGCTGCTGGCCGGCGAGGCCGGTATCGGCAAGACTCGGCTGCTCCAAGCCCTGCAGGATCTCGCCGCCGCGCAGGGGTTCAGCCTCTGGGCAGCCAGCGCCTTTCCACAGGACGTCGAACTGTCCGCGGGACTGCTGCTCGACCTCGGGCATGCGATGGCCCGTTCGGAGCGGGTCGACGTGGCGGCCCGCGGGCAGGCGCTGGTGCGGGACCTGGCCGGTGTGACCGAACCTCCGGCAGACTCTGGGGACGCGCACCGGCGCCGGCGGCTGGTCGTCCTGGAGGCAGTCAACCGGTTGGCGTCGATGTGCGAAGACGGCCCCGCTCTACTGGCGCTGGAAGACCTGCACTGGTGCGACGAGCTGAGTCTGGAGGTCGTAGCCCACCTGGCTCGCCGTGTGCCGTCGCTCCCGTTGCTGGTGGTGGGGACGCTGCGAACTGACGAGCCACAGCAGGACGCGCCGATCCGGGCCTGGCGGTCTCGGCTGCTCCTCCAGCGGATGGCCGAGGAAATGCTGCTGCCGCGGCTCGATCTCGCGCACACCGAGCAACTGGTGCGTGACTTCGTGCGGACGCCGTCACGCAGACTTGTCGAGCTCGTGCACCACCGTTCGGGGGGAGTGCCGCTGCTGGTCGAGGAACTGGCGGCTGCGGCCGCGCAGGGACACCTGAACGCGGACGTTGCCTACGTACCGGAGACGCTGGCCGAGGCGATCGGGCAGCGGTTCGCCGCCCTCTCAACACGGGCCCAGGAAGCCGCGGTGGCCGCGGCAGTCATCGGCAGGAGCTTCGACCTCGATCTGCTCGCCGAGGTGGACGGGAGCTCTGCGAACCAGGCGGCGGCCGGCCTGGACGAGCTGGTGGATCTGCACTTCGTACAGGAGGAGTCCGCAGGCTGGTACGAGTTCCGGCACGCGCTGATCCGCGACGCCATCGAGGCCAGCGCGCCGCTGGCCCGGCGGCGGGAGCTGCATGCCCGGGTGGCCGAGGCAGCCCGCCATCGAGCGGAGCTCGGCGGCGACGCGTACCGGTCGGGTCATCATGAGGCGGCGGGGCAGTTCGCCGAGGCGTCGGCAGCAGCCGCGGCGGCGGCCGAACGCGCCGCCGCGCTATCGGCGCACCAGGAGGCGCTCGAGCTTATCGGCCGGGCGGTGCGGTGCCTGCGTGCCGGTGGTAGCCGTCGGCTGGCCGAATTGCTCGCACGGCAGGCGGTCGAGGCCGCCGCGACCGACCACAACACCCAGGCCGCCGAGGACTTCGGTCGCGCTCGTGCGCTACTGCTCGAGGAGGGCGATGTGGTCAGTGCGGCCGCCGTGCTGCCCGGGTTGGTGGCCGCACGGCACCTGCTCGGTGAGCCGCTACCGGTGCGCATCGCTCTGCTGAAGCGAGGGCTCGACGAGATCGATGGCACGGCCGGGGCCGAGGCGATGCGCGTTCGGGCCGAGTTGATGGCGGCAACCGCGGCCGCATACCTGGTCGACGACCGTCTCGACGAGGCCATTACCGCAAGCATGGAGGCGCTCGCGTCGACGGGCGAGTCCGACGAGCGGGTCCGGCTCAACACGACCGCGACGTTGGGATCGGTGCTGGTTTTCGCGGGGCGGATGGACGAGGGCTGGGCGCGGGTGGAGGAGTCGATCCGGCGGGCTGCCGAGCTTCACCTGGAGGCTGAGGCGGCCCGCGGCTACCGGATGATCGGTTCGTCGGCGTCGACACTGGTGGAATATGCGCGAGCCGACCGCTGGCTGGCTGAGGGCATCGAGTACGCAACCCGCACAGAGCAGTGGAACCACCGGCACTACATGGCCGCCCACCAGGCCCATGTGTGGTGGTGCCAGGGACTTTGGGACGAGGCGGACCTGGCGGTGCAACACGTGATCGCGGACGGCGAGGGCGGCATCACTACTCGCATCATCGCCCTGCACGTCCTGGGCTTTCTTGCGCTCGGGCGTGGGCAGTTCGACTCGGCGGCCAGGTGGCTGGAGGAGGCACGGGCCGCCGGCGAGGAGATGGGGGAGCTGCAACGCTATTCACCGGCCCTGTGGGGCTTGGCAGAGCAGGCGGTGCTCCGCCACGACTGGGCCGAGGCAGTCATGTTGACCGATGCGGGGTATTCCGCGTCGCATCAGGTGATCGACGCGGCCAACCTCTTCCCGTACTTGGTAACCGGTACCCGGGCCCGGCTTGGGCTGCACGATGTGGGCGCCGCGCGGGAGTGGGCGCACGCGGTCGGGGCCGATCTGCTCGCACGCGGGATTCCGGGCACGCTGCCAGCGATCGACCACGCAACCGGTCTCATCGAGCATGCCGCAGGCCGCACCGGCAAGGCCCGAGAGCGGCTCTCGACCGCCCAGGCCGCATGGTCCGGGCGGAGCCGGTGGTGGGAGGCGCAGTGGTGTGCTCTCGACCTGGCTCGCTGTGAACTTGCCTCGAACCGCCGCACCCAGGCGGCAGCGCTTGTCGCCGAGGTGCGCGCGGCGTCGACCACGGTGGCCGCCCAGCCGATGCTGCAGGCCGCTGCCGATATCGGCTCACGGCTCGACCGGCACGACGAAGAGCAGCCGTGGTCGCCGTTGACACTGCGCGAATACGAGGTCGCGCGACTGGTAGCCCGCGGCCTGACAAACCGCGAGATCGCCGACGAGCTGAGGATCACCGTGCGGACCGCCGGCTCGCACCTGGAACACATCCGCACCAAGCTCGGCGCCAGCCGGCGCTCGGAGATCGCTGCCTGGGTAACCGCCGTCGATGCGCCCGGCAGCCCCAGCCGGCGCACCCCATGAGGGGTTTCAAATGTCGGATTCGGATGGTGGCTGGGCCGGTGACTACGAGTCCAGCCCCCGAGCGTGCCGGATAGGTGTGACGCGCAACGGGTCTCCCGTGCCGGCCACCTGCCACCGCCGGGCGGAGTCGGTCGCCTCGATCACCACCGCAGGGCCGTCGCCGGACCGCCCCCGGCGGCGCTGCGCTTGGCCACGATGTCGGCGCACAAGGCGGCGAGGAAGTCGGCGCGCAGGCGGACAGCATCGTCCTCGTCCGTGAAGGTGTACGCGGCCAGCACGGGGCCGAAGGCCTCCTCGCGGACGATCGTGCTGTCGGGGTCGGCCAGCACGACGGTGGGGCGGACGAAGAGCCCGCCGAGCTCGGCGTGGGCTCGGCGCCGCAGGCGATGGTCAACCCCCTCGAAGCGGGCGCCGTCGAGGTAGGCCAGCACCTTTTCTCGTACTGCGGCTGGTTGGCGACCGGGCCCATCTCGGTATCGGCCTCGGTCGGGTCGCCCTGCTTGATCGAGTTCGCACGGGCCACGACCCTGGCGACCAGCTCGTCGCGGACCGACTCGTGCGCGATCAGCGGCGAGCCGGCCATGCGCGTCTGCCCGGTCGCGGCGAAGACGCCGGCGACGACGCCGTTGGCGGCGGCGTCCAGGTCCGCGTCCGGGAAGACGACCTGGGGCGACTTGCCGCCCAGCTCGAGGGTGATCCGGTTGACGTTGGCGACGGCGGCCTTGGCCACCGAGACCCCGGTTGCGGTGGAGCCGGTGAAGGCGACCCTGTCGACCCCGGGGTGCCCGGCCAGCGCCGCTCCGGCCTCCCGGCTCAGCCCAGTGACGACGTTGAAGACGCCGGCCGCCAGGCCCGCCTCGTACAGCACCTCGGCGAAGGCCGCGGTGGAGGCGGGGGAGTGCTCCGACGGCTCTGTCCCTGGTGGCCTGGCACTGCGTCGTCGGCGTACCGCTGTCGTTCGCGTGGCGACGTAGCGGCAACCTGAGCGCCCAGCGTTCGCGCACTCGGCCATCGACGCCGTACGCAACGGGCTCATCGGCCTGTCAGCCGGTTCCGCCGCAGGTGTCGTGCCCTTGACAAACTTTCCTGTCAAGGGCACGGTGGCCGTATGCAAGACGTCGAGGTCATCGAGAGCGCGGAGGCAGCCGCCGCCGCGCTGGATCCGGTCCGGGCCCGGCTGCTTGGCGAGCTGGCCGTCCCGGCCTCCGCCGCCGGGCTGGCCGCCCGGGTCGGCATCGCGCGCCAGAAGGTCAACTACCACCTCAAGGCGCTCGAGGCGCACGGCCTGGTGGGGCTGTCCGAGGAGCGCCGGCACGGGGGCATCACCGAGCGGGTGCTGCAGGCGTCGGCGGCGTCCTACGTCGTGTCGCCGGCGGCCGTCAGCGCGTCCGCGGCCGACCCGGACGCCAACGCCGACCACCTGTCGGCGGGCTACCTCGTCGCGTTGGCCGGCCGGCTGGTGCGCGAGGTCGGCGCCCTGGCGAGCCGGGCCGGCGCGTCCGGCAAGCGGCTGCCGACGCTGACCATCGACACGAAGATCGGCTTCCGGTCGGCCGCCGACCGGGCTGCCTTCGCCGACGACCTGACCGCCGCGGTGCTCGACCTGGCCGCCCGCTACCACCACGACGACGGGCGTCCGCACCGGCTCGTCGTCGCCGCCCACCCACTACCCGAGGAGAGCGCATGAGCACCACCCCGAACGTCCCGTACCACCTGGAGTTCAGCGTCGAGGTCCCGGGCACCCCGGAGCAGGTCTGGCAGGCCATCGCCACCGCCAAGGGCATGAGCGCCTGGTTCGGGCCCACCGAGATGGAGGAGCGCGAGGGCGGCGCCCTGCACTTCACCATGGGCCCCGACATGGGCTCGGACGGCCAGGTCACCGGCTGGGACCCGCCGCGCCGCCTCGTCTACGAGGAGGACTGGGCCGCCCTGATGGGCAAGGACCCGGACGCGCTCAGCCCGCTGACCTCGGAGTTCCTCGTCGAGGCGCAGTCCGGCGGCACCTGCGTCGTCCGCGTCACCAGCAGCGGCTTCGGCACCGGCGCCGCCTGGGAGTCGGAGTTCTGGGACGACATGGGCCCCAACTGGATGCCGTTCTTCGACAACCTGCGCCTCTACCTGGCGCACTTCCCCGGCCAGGAGGCCACGCACTTCGAGGCCACCGCGTCCCACCCCGGTGACGCCAAGGCGCTCTGGTCGACCCTGCACGACGCGCTCGGGCTGGGCGAGGAGGGCGCGACGGTCGAGGTACGCGGCGCCACCGGAACGGTCGAGCGGGTCTGGGAGCGGCAGGCGCTGGTCCGGCTCACCGCGCCGGTGCCCGGGATGCTCAGCGTCTACGCGTACGGCTGGGGCGACGGCAAGGCGACCGCGGGCGTACGGGCGTACCTGTTCTCCGCCGACGCCGCGGACTACGCGCGGCGCGAGGAGCCGGCCTGGCAGGCCTGGCTGCAGGGACTCACCGTCCCGGCCTGATCATGGCGCGGAGCCGCCTCGGCTGCCGGCAGGGCTTCAGCGGCTCCGGCCCGGGTGGATGACGTCGATCGTGACGACCTGGTCGTCGATCTCGTACAGCATCCGGTACTGACCGATCCGAAGCCGGAGTACGTCGGTGCCGCCCCACGGCAAGGCCTCCGGCGGACGCGGGTTGCTGGCCAGGCCATCCACGGCGTCGAACACTGCCGCCAGCCCCGCAGGGTCATCGGCCATGAAGACCTGGGCCGCCGCGAACGCCTCGTCGGCCCAGGCGATCTCGTAGGTCAAGCGCTCGTGCTCCGGCGCGGTGCCGACGGGAGCCCCAGTGACGACCGGGCCTCGGCCTGCGAGACGTAGGTGACCTCGCCCAACTGCTTACGCAGCTGATAGCGGGCGATGGCCAGCTCGTCCTCCAGGTCCTCGAGGCGGCGCACCTGGTCGGTGAGGTAGGCATGGATGGCTTCGCGGGCCACTTCCTGCTTGCTGCGCCCTTCGCTGCGCGCCCGCGCGGTCAGCAGCTGGTCATCGGCCTCGCTCAACCGCAGTGTCATCGCCACGCCAGGGATGGTATCGCCAGATACCTTCTCCTGGGAGCATCGCCCAAGCCGCCCACGACGGTGAGTCTGCGCTTCGTGATCGGTCACCCTCGTTGGCAAAGCCGCCTGCTGAAGGAAGGAGAGCCCGATGTCGGGCTCGATGGTGAACGTGATCGCGATCATGGTCCGTCGTTCCAGTGCGAGGAGTGTGAAGCCGTGCTGATCTACTCGATGAGCGTCTCGGTGGACGGCTTCATCACCGACCGCGCAGGTGACTTCGGCTGGTCGGTCCCCAGCGAGGAGCTGTTCCGTTTCCACACCGAGCGGGTGCGCGAGCTAGGCGCCTGTCTGTGCGGCCGCAGGCTGTACGGGACCATGCTGCCCTGGGAGACGGACCCGTCGATGCGCGAGAGCGAACTCGAGGCCGAGTTCGCCGACCTGTGGAGCGCCCTCCCGAAAGTCGTGTTCAGCCGGACACTGGACAGCGTGCAGGGCAACGCCCGCCTCGCCCAGGCGTCGGTGGCGGAAGAGGTCGCTGCCGCGCTTGCCGCGACCGACAAGGACATCGAGATCGGCGGCGCCGGCCTGGCCGCAACAGCGATCGAGCTCGGCCTGGTCGACGAGCTGCGCATGTTCCGCTATCCGGTCGTCGTCGGTGGCGGCACGCCGTTCCTGCCGTCGGTCACCGAGCGCGTCCGGCTGGACCTGGTCCAGACCAGGACGTTCGGCTCGCGCGTGGTCTACGAGCGCTACCGGCGCGCCCGCGACGAGTCGCCCTGACACCGCCGTCCGTACGGAGCCCGGTCCTAGTCTGGGTCGATGACAGGCGTGAAGCAGGTGCAGGTGACCTTCGACTGCGCGAATCCACGGGCGGTCGCGGAGTTCTGGAAGGCCGTGCTCGGGTACGTCGACCCTCCGACCCCGCCGGGGTTCGACTCGTGGGACGCGTTCGATGCCTCGCTTCCGGCCGAGATCCAGGGCTCGGCGTGGGCGTGCCAGGACCCGGACGGGGTCGGCCCTCGGCTGTTCTTCCAGCGCGTGCCGGAGGCCAAGACGGTGAAGAACCGGCTGCACCTCGACGTACGGGTCGGGGTGGGGCTGTCCGGCGACGAGCGAGTCTCCGCGCTCGAGGCCGAAGCGGCTCGACTGGAAGCGCTCGGCGCTCGGCGCCTGCGTCTGCTGCTGGCCGATGAGCAGAACGAGTCGTGCCTCGTGATGCAGGACGTCGAGGGCAACGAGTTCTGCCTCGACTAGCGATCCTGCCTGAGCCTCGTGTGGGCCGTTACACACAACCCTAGAAGTCCCTCTACGATTGTGTTCGTGGCGAAGGTGAGCGTGGCCGAGGCTGCCAGGCGGCTCGGCGTCAGCGTGCCGCGTATCCACCAGCGGATCGCGGACGGTTCGCTGCGGGCCGAGCGCATCGGTTCCCAGTGGGTGGTCGACGAGCTCTCGCTGCTCCGGATCGCCGAGCGCAGGGAGGCGGGCCGGCCGCTGTCGGCCCGTTCGGCGTGGGCCGTGATGGCACTCGAGGCGGGTGACGACCAGGCCCTCGCTTCACTCGCCCCGGTCGAGCGGTCCAGGGCCAAGGTGAGACTCCACGACCTCCTGTCGCTGGTCGCCGAGCCGCCGAGGTCGGAAGCCGACGTACGGCGCGCCGCGTCCGCCCTGCGGCTACTCTTCCGTAACCGTGCCAGGCGAGAGCTTCGCAAGGTCGCTGCAGCCGACCTGCCCAAGCTCCGCGCAGACCCGCGCTGGGTGTCTCTGATCAGTCCGGCTGCCAGCGGCATCGCCTCGTCCGATATCGACGGGTATCTCGCGGCAAGCGACGTCGACCCGGTGTCGCGGGACTTCTTGCTCATGCCGGCCGACAGCGACGCCAACGTCCTCATCCACGTGCTCCCTGAGGCCCAGCAGGCCTATCCCGAGTCCAGGCTCCAGCTGGCCGCAGACCTGGCCGAGCAGCGTGGCGCTCGCGAGGAGCTGCGGGCGGCCGAGCTGTTGCGCGAAGTCGCCGAGGAACGCGGGGTGGTCGACCGATGATCGTGCTGCCGGCGATGCCGCCCGAGCAGACCGCGTCCTGGATCGGTGTCCTCGAGCTGTACGACCGCCTCAACGAGGGTTTGGACCCTCATCGGCGGCCAGCTCGTCCACCTGCACTGCGCTGAGCGTGGCCACTTCCCGTTGCGCCCGACCAACGACGTGGACACCGTGATCGACGTCCGTGCGAATCCGAGGATCCTGCATACATTCACCAAGACGCTGACCAACCTCGGCTTCAGGTCGGCAGGCACGTCCGCCGAAGGACGCGAGCATCGGTGGATGCGAGCCCAGGCGTCGATCGATGTGCTGCTGCCTGAGGGGATCGGCGAGCGAGCAAGCGAGCGACAGGGCGTGACGGGCAGCCCGACGCTGCCAACCGAAGGGGGCACCCAGGCGCTGCGCCGCAGCGAAACCGTCGCGGTTACCGTCGACGGGCGTGAAGGCTTCGTCCGCCGCCCCAACGTCGTGGGCGCACTCGTCGTCAAGGCAGCCGCCCACGGCAAACGCGGGTGACCTGGACCCGCGCCGTCATCGCCGCGACTTTCTGGTCTTTCCGGACTGGTCAGGGCGTCGGACTTCGCAGACGACGAGCTGAACAAGACCGACCGCAGCCGACTGCGCTCGATCGTCACGGCGATCGAACACGATCGGGAACTGCTCCTGGAGACCGCGGATGCCCCCGATGCAATCGCCCGCCTGAAGATCGCAGCCCGTCTTGACGGCTGATCTCAGCAGGTCGGGCACTGCGCCGACGCCTGGTGGTCGGCACGTCCCAGGCGCCGGCCTCAGGTCTCGAGGCCGGCGCCCACGTCTCTTCGACTTCGGGTGGACGGTCCCTAGCGAGGAGCTGTTCGCCTTCTACCTGGCGCGGGTGCGCGAGCTCGGCGGCTGTCTGTGCGGCCGCAGGCTGTACGAGGCGATGCTGCCGAGGGAGACGGATCTGGCGATGCGTGACGGCGAGCTCCACGCCGCATTCGCCGAGGTCTGGTGCACCCTTCCGAAGGTGGTCTTCAGCCGTACCCTCGACAGCGTGCAGGGCAACGCCCGGCGGGCCAAGGTGCCGCTGGCCGAGGAGGCCGCACCTGGTCGAGACGAGGACGTTCGGCTCGCGCGTGGTGTACGAGCGCTACCGGCGCTCCCGCGAGGAGTCGCACTGACGCCGCTGTCAGGGTTGTGGGTCGTCCGCGGTCATCGGATCGCCGGGGCGCCCACCCACGTGGTCAGTGCCTCCCGCAGTGCGGGCACCGCGGACTTGACGGGTTCGTCGACCGTGGCTGCCCACGCGATGCGGGCGTCCGGCAGGAGCAGCAGTGCGTCGGCGGGCCGATCGTCGATCGTCGCGCTGACGACGTCCACGCGGCCACGCCACTGACCGGCGAACTCCCGCAGGTCCGTACGGTCTGCGAGGTCGAGCAGGACCGGGCGGCCGTTGCACAGCAGCCCGGCCAGCCTGGGGTCCTCGTGGTCGACGTGCAGGGCCCGGTCGGTTGCGACGGTCCCGACCAGCGGGTGAGCGTCCGACATCGGGGACCCCACATCCGTACCGGCCATGAGCGCGCCGAGGCGGCGCAGCGGCTGCTCGTCTGCGGTCAGCTCGAGGAAGAGCGCCCGCAGAGCGTCGCCGTCCGGACCGTACGCGCGGCGCAGTGCCACCTGAGCACGCGTATGGAGCAGGGTGCGCTCTGCGGCGGCGCGGCGTTCCTCGGTGTAGGTGTCGAGCAGACCGGGCGGCGCCCAGCCCTGGACGCTGCCGGCGAGCTTCCAGGCGAGGTTGGCGGCGTCGAGCATGCCTGCGTTGACCGCGACTCCGCCCGCGGGGAACAGGTGCGCGGCATCGCCTGCCAGGAAGACGCGGCCGGTGCGGTACGTGTCCGCCTGCTTCGCCGAGTAGCCGAACCGCGTCATCCGGAGCGGCTCTCCCAGCGGGAGTTCGATGCCGAGCACGCGGCTCACGCTCGCGCTCAGCTCCGCGACGGTCATGGGCACCTCGTCGTCGTACGCGGTCGCCTCGACCTCGGCGGTGTAGACGCCCATGGTGCCGCCCATGCCGGAGCACGCGAACACGCCGCGTTCGGTCGCGGTGTAGCCGAACGGGATCGTGCCGACTCCGGCGACGTCCAGACCTCCGTCGTCGAGCACCGTCACCGAGTCGGGCACGGTGACCGAGGCGAGCCGCTCGATCTCCGGGAGGGACGTGCCCGGGAACGGGATACCGGCCAGGTCGCGGACCCGGCTGCGGCCACCGTCGCAGCCCACCAGGAACCGCGCGGCCACCTCGTACGGTCCGTCCGGGCCACGCACCTCGACGGTCACCGCGACGTCGTCCTGCCGTAGGCCGACCACCTCGTGTCCACGGCGTACGTCGGCGCCACGCTCGGTCGCGCGTTCGGCGAGGACGCGCTCGAGCCGTAGCTGGGGGAGCAGCATCGCCCGCATCGGAGGATGCTCGAGCTGGGTGAAGTCCAGATGCAGCCCGCCGAACGGGAACCGCAGAGCCGGCGCGCCGTCTCCGGCGCGGGGCAGGCGCGGCTCGGGACCGGTGCTCGCCTCGCGGAATCGGTCCAGCTCGCCCCGGTAGTGCAGCAGCTGGAGCATCTGTCCCGCGAGACCGCCCGCCTTCGCCATCTCGGACGGCTCCGGCCGCCGCTCCAGCAGCAGCGTCCGCATCCCCGCCTGGCCGAGCTCACCAGCAAGCATGAGACCGGTCGGCCCAGCGCCGACAACGACCACGTCCACGTCCATCACGTGCCACTTCCCCCCGCACTGCCTCGACTGAATCGGACTTCAGCCGTCGATGGTGCGGGAGGACGGGGGTCTTGCCGCAAGCCCCCTGCTGCCGTATACGTTGAAAGTGGAAGGCATCTCACGACGTGCCGCCTGGGCCGCGGCGTCGGTCACGTGCGGGCGAGTTCAGGCGCGACGTGGGGTCCCTGGTCGGGACTTCTCCGGCACGTGCTGGACCGTGACCGACCCGGGCCGCCACGCGATTGCGGGGATCGCGTGGAGCGGCGCGAATGGGTCGGCCGCGTACTGCCACGCGGCCGCGAGGCTGTCTGCGATCGACGAGGCCTGATCAGGGTGCGCCTGAGCGGCGAGCCGGCGCAATGTGCGGATGTCGGTGAGCTTGACCGTGACCGTCCAGGCGAGCGTGCCTCGGTCGTCGGTGTCGGGCTCTACCCCGATGTCCTCCGAGAGGATTCGGAAGGCGCCGGCCTCCAACGGCGCTTCCATGGCATCGGTAGGCCAGAGCAGCCAGGCCAGTGCATCGAACGCATTCTCGGCGTCCCAGACAGCGGAATCCTCAGCGACCAGGTCTTCCTTGTGAGGGAGGGCGGGGAGAGTCATCGTCACGGCGCTCTCCTGAACTTGCCGAGCGGCTTCACAGAGGGCCTCCGCGTCGACGATCGTGATCTCGGCGGTGACGGTGCGAGCCCAGGTCTCCCGGTTCCGCCCGCGCTGTCGATGCTGGGACATTGCCGGCTGCTCTGCAGCAGGCATGTCGAAGAGTGCGGGCTCGTTGGCGTTCATCGCGACGCAGCCTATTCGCGACAGGTCGCCTGACAGCATCGCGGGGGTCACGCTGCCTCCGGGGACCCGCACCGCCGGCTCGTGGGCTGTGAGGACTGTTGCGCGACGACCTCGCCGGCCCGTTCTCGAGCCACCTCGGTCGGATATCGTCAGGTATCGCGGAGGTGGTCCGACGTGGATGACGTGCTGATTCGCGACTTGCCCGATGCGGTGCTGGCCGGGGTCGACGCTCATGCGGCTCGACTGGGGATCTCCCGGCTCGAGTACATCCGCAGACGCCTGGCCGCTGACGCGGCCACCGGGAGCGCACCCGTCTCCGTTCAGCACCTGCGCGAGTTCGCCGACGCGTTCGCCGACCTGGCCGACGACGAGGTGACGGACGCGGCGTGGCGGTGACCGACTGGCTGATCGACAAGTCCGCCCTGGTGCACCTGGCGAACCGCCTCGACGCCGAGGAGTAGGCGAGTCGCATAGAGCGAGGCCTGCTGAGGATCGCCGGCATCACCCGACTCGAGGTCGGCTACTCGGCGCGGACCGCGGCCCAGGCGCGCTCGGTGTTCCGCACCCCGCCGATCTCGATGATGCCCGTCGAGCGCCTGACGCCTGCGATCGAGGACCGGGCACTCGAGGTACAACTACAGCTGGCGAACAATGGCCACCACCGCGCCCCGTTGATCCCGGGCCTCCTCATCGCGGCCACCGCCGAGCTCGCGGGGCTGACCGTCCTCCACCTCGACAAAGACTTCGACCTCATCGCCAGCTGACCGGTCAGGACTGCGATCGCCTCCGCACCATGCGCAGCTGACCAGCGGACCCAGGACCGCGTGGAGCCGTCCGCGACACCCGCGACCGCCTCGGCGGCCGACCACGGGTCGCGGTCAGGCGGAGCCCGTCGCCTCGGGGTTCTCCAGCACGACGGCGAGCCCCTGGCCGACGCCGATGCAGATCGCCGCGACCCCCCAGCGGTGCCCGGCCTCGACGAGCCGCTTGGCGAGCGTGCCGAGGACCCGGCCGCCTGAGGCGCCGAGCGGGTGGCCGATGGCTATGGCACCGCCGCGGGCGTTGACGATCGCCGGGTCGATCCGCCACGCGTCGACGCACGCCAGCGACTGCACGGCGAACGCCTCGTTGAGCTCGACCGCGGCCACGTCGTCCCAGCCGATCCCGGCCCGTACGAGAGCCTTGTTCGCCGCCTCGACCGGCGCGATCCCGAAGTCCTGCGGGTCGAGCGCGTGGGTTCCGCGTCCGGCGACCCGGGCGAGCGGCGTACGGCCGAGCAGGTCGGCGGCGGCCTCGCTGCCGAGGAGCAGCGCGGAGGCGCCGTCGTTCAGCGGGGAGGCGTTCCCGGGGGTGATCGTGCCGCCGGGACGGAAGACCGGTCGCAGCCCGGCGAGCGTCTCGGGCGTCGAGCCGGGCCGGATGCCCTCGTCGCGCGGAAGGTCGACCCCGGGCACCGGCACCACCAGGTCGTCGTAGAAGCTGTCGGCCCAGGCCTGGTCGGCCAGCACGTGGGAGCGGGCGGCGAACTCGTCCTGACGCTCCCGGGGGATCCCGAGCCGGTCCGCGAGCAGCTCGTTGGCCTCGCCCAGCGACACTGTCCACTCCGCCGGCATGCGGTCGTTGACCAAGCGCCAGCCGAGCGCGGTGGACACGGCGGTGACGTTGCCGGCGGGGAACGCGCGCGACGGCTTGGGGAGCACCCACGGCGCTCGTGTCATCGACTCGACGCCGCCGGCCACCACGACGTCGGCGTCCCCGCCCTCGATGGTCCGCGAGGCGGTGATGGCGGCGTCGAGGGAGGAGCCGCAGAGCCGGTTGACCGTGGTGGCGGGCACGGAGGTGGGCAGGCCGGCGAGCAGGGCGGCCATGCGCCCCACGTTGCGGTTGTCCTCCCCGGCCTGGTTCGCACAGCCCAAGATCACGTCACCGATGCGCTCCGGGTCGAGGTCGCCGACCTGGGCGAGTACGCCGGTCAGCGCGGTCGCGGCGAGGTCGTCCGGGCGTACCTCGGCGAGCGCACCGCCGAAGCGGCCGAACGGCGTGCGGCAGGCGGCGTACAGGAAGGACGCGGTCACAGAGGGACCGTAACGGCCGTCGATCGGCGGGTGGCCGACAGCCTCCATCTCGCCAGCCCACGGTCTCGCAGCAGATCAAGCGGCTCGAGCGGGATCAAGCGAGGTCACCCTCGTACGCTTCGGCACCAGAGCTGAGAGGTGATCATGTCGGGGCGGCGAGAGGCGGGGCACCGGGGCGGCGACGGGCTTCCTGACGACTGGGACGTGCCCTACGCCGGGACGCCGCCATGGGACATCGGCCGGCCCCAGACGCCGTTCGTCGAGCTGGCTCGTGCCGGCCATCTGCACGGCGCTGTCCTCGAGCTCGGTTGCGGTACCGGCGAGCACACCCTGCTGGCCGCCGACCTGGGACTGCGGGCCACAGGCGTCGACCTGGCCCCCACTGGGATCGCCAAGGCGCGGGCCAAGGCCGTGCAGCGAGGTCTGGACGCCCGCTTCCTCGTGCACGACGCGCTGACAGTCGACGCCCTCGCTGAGACCTTCGACGTGGTCCTCGACTGCGGGTTCTTCCACGTGCTGCCCGACCCGGCTCGCGGGCTGCTCGCGGACGTGCTCCGGCGAGTCATGGCGCCCGGGGCGTCGTACTACCTGCTGTGCTTCAGCGACCGCGTGCCCGGCGACGCCGGTCCCCGCCGGGTCCGCCAGGACGAGATCCGATCGGTGTTCGCGGAGGGGTTCTCGGTCGACTGGATCACGGAGTCGAGCATCGAGGCGACGTTCCTCGACGTCCCGGTGCCGGCGTGGTTCGCCAGGGTCGTTCGGCGGTGATCACCGCGGCGTGTGGACGTGGGTACGGAGCGGGACCCAGGGTAGCTGGCAGACGGCTGATGGGGGCTCGCCCACAACCGCCGTACACGTCGCTGAGGCGCGATCAGCGGCTGTCGCGCCTCACCTGCCGTCGGGCGCCGGCGGCCCGCGTAGCCGCCGCGCGCTTCGTACTGGCCGGGGTGCGCGGCCGGGAGTCCCGCCCGGCGGTCTGGCTCGAGGCCTTGCGCGCTGAGGCCCTCTTCGCCGTGCGCGGCGTCGAGGCGCGTGCGGGCACCGAGCCACCGGAGGCACCGCGGGCCGCGGCGAGTCGTTCGGCGCGCAAGTGCTGGGCGCTTCGCCGCGCCACGGCAGCAAGCTGCCGGCTCACCCGGGACAGCGCGTCCTCGAAGACCTCGGCCTTGGCGGCGTTGTGCTTCCCCTTGGGTCGGGCCTTGCCGCGGCCACCCTTGTCCTGGACGTTGCCGGCAGCTTCACGGCGGTAGCGCTTGACGTACTTGTTCCGGACTCGGCGTACCCGCTTGTGCAGGTCGACGAGGGCGTCTTCGTCGAGCTCGGCCATCCGGTCCCGCTCGGTCTCCCGGATGAGGTCGCGGTCGGCGTCGTTGAGGGTGTGCATGAGTGCCTTCATCGCGCTGCCTCCTCGGCTCTGTTGATCGGGACCGTACCGGGGAGCGGGATCGCGGCTCGACGACCACGCCGTCAGCGGCTGGCTGACAAAGGGCACCGATCCTCAACCGGCTCGCCGAGGAACGTGGCTTCACTGCGCTGGGTGTAGTCGGCTCCGTTGCCAGACGCGAGGCGCGGCCGGACTCCGACATCGGCCTCATCGTCCGGCAGCCGCCCGGCACCACGATCAGCGGCTTGCTTGCGCTGCGTGACACGTTCGCGCTGGTGCTTGGCCGACCCGTCGATTTGATCACCTACGGCGCACTGAAGCCGGGGATCGACGACGACATCCGGCGCGAGGTGGTGCGGCTCTGACGGAGCGCGGGATTGCATTCTGTTTCCGGTGCGTCGAGGCCTCCGGCGACCGGGCCGCGGTCGCCCTGGCTCGTACCGCTCGCGCAAGGAACGACTCGGTACCCGAGTGGGCGGGGTCAGCGCAGGCGGGCCTCCACCCCGGTCATGCCGGCCTCGCGCGCCGCCTGCGCCGGCGTCAACCCCTCCAGCGGGGACACGAGGTGGGGGTCGGCGCCGTGGTCCAGCAGCAGGTGTGCCACCTGCTCGTGCCCGGCGAGGATTGCGCCCACGAGTGCCGTGGACTGGAACTCGGGGTGGGCGTAGTCGACGTCCACGCCGTTCTCGATGTGATAGCGGACCAGTTCGACGTCCCCGTCGCAGGCCGCGAGGAACATGTCCTTCCAGTCCCCGGCGGACATGCGGCTGCAGCGTACGTGTGTCACGTCCAATGCGCGGCCGGTGTCTCCATGTCGAGACCGAGAGAACCCTGGAGGAGAGATGGCCGGCGGCGAAACCCGAGTCCCCAAGACGGAGATCACCGGCATCTACGGAGCCCTGGTGAAGACGATGAGCCGCAGGATGCTCGGCGAGGTGCCCGAGGGCATCGAGGTCATGTGGCACCACCCGACCGTGCTCAAGGACATGATGCGATTTGGTCGCAAGGCCGAGAAGTGGGACCGGCTCGACCCGAACCTGGCGTCGTACGCGAGCATGGCGGCGGCCAGCGAGATTGGCTGCAGCTTCTGCCTGGACCTCGGCTACTTCATGGCGCACAACCGGGGCCTGGACGAGGTCAAGGCGCGGGAGGTGCCGCGCTGGCGGGAGTCCACGGCCTTCACCCCCGTGGAGCGGAGAGTGATGGAGTACGCCGAGGCGATGAGCCAGACCCCGCTGACGGTCACCGACGAGATGTCAGCGGCGCTGCTCGAGGTCCTGGGGGCCCCGGCACTCGTGGTGCTGACCGCGAGGATCGCTTTCATGAACGCCTCCGCCCGGTCCAACATCGCCATGGGCATCCGCTCGCAGGAGTTCTCCGCGGCGTGCGGCCTGCCGCCGCTGGCAAGGCCCGTCGACGACCTGGCGACACCGGCATGAGCGACGACCCGTTCCTCGCCCACCGCAGCCTGCTCTTCACCGTCGCGTACGAGATGCTCGGCTCGGCTGCCGACGCCGAGGACGTCGTGCAGGAGGCGTGGCTGCGGTGGGCCGGCATCGGCGACGCGGCCCGGGCCGATGTGCGCGATGCGCGCAGCTACCTCGTCCGGATCGTGAGCCGGCTGGCCCTCAACCGGATGCGCACACTGGCCCGGCAACGCGAGGAGTACGTCGGCGAGTGGCTGCCGGAGCCGTTGCTGACCAGCCCCGACGTGGCGGAGGACGTCGAGCTCGCCGAGAGCCTGTCGATGGCCGTGCTGGCGGTGCTCGAGACGCTCGGGCCGGCCGAGAGGGCGGTCTTCGTGCTGCGCGAGGTGTTCGACGTACCGTACGAGGAGATCGCGGAAGCCGTGGGCAAGTCCAGCGCGGCGGTCAGGCAGATCGCCCGCCGGGCGCGGCAGCACGTGGCCGCGCGCCGCCCGCGGATGACGGTGAGTCGCGAGGAGCAGAGGCAGGTGGTGGAGCGGTTCCTCGCCGCTCTCACCACGGGTGACGTGCACGGCTTGATGGACGTGCTCGCACCAGATGTCGTCGTGGTCGGGGACGGCGGGGGACTGGCGCCCACGGTCCGCCGCCCGGTCACGGGCCGGGACCGGGTGGTGAATGCCATGGCCCGCTTCGCGGAGTTCGCGCCCGACGCGGAGGTGGTCACACTCCTGCTGAACGGAGGGGTGGCGGCTCGGATCGACCCCGGCGGCGAGCTCGACACCGCCGTGACGTTCACGGTCGAAGGCGGCCGGATCACCCGCATCTACGCGGTCCGCAACCCGCGCAAGCTGACGCGGCTGGACGAGGTGGTCGAGCTGCGGCGCTGATCGGCCTCCGATCGCGCAAGATGCCGCGAAGTGAGTCATCCCCCAGGTCACCTGGGCGGGCTGCGTGCTGACCTTCCGTGCCGCGAGCCGGCCGGATGGGGACACCTGCGGATGGTGGTGTGGGATCAGGACCCGCAACCCCGCGGGCCGGATCGCGAACTCCAGTGGGGGCGTGAGCACGACGGCTTCACCGTCGATCCCGGCGTGCAGGGCCCGATTGCGCTTCCACCCTGCGCTGGGTGCGCTCCATGCTCGTCCCCGCGGTGGGGCACCCCTTCGGGCTGTGCCGATGAGGATGATCCGTAGCCGTCCGCCGGTGAGCGTTGGGCGTGTGCCAGCCGCAGACGGCGGGTCCAGCGCATAGGGGTTGTTCGAGACCAGCAGGAGGCGAGGTGCACGTGCTCACCGCCCGCGTCATCGACGACGCGCAGCCGGGGTAGCTCGCCGCTCGGACCCAGCACCTTCTCCGCGATCTTCACCAGAGTGCGGATCTTCGCATCACGGTAGGCCTGGTCTCGCACCGCTTCGCCGTAGAGGCCGAGCGACACGTTGTTGAGGAAGAGGCGGCCGTTGACCTCCGCCACGTCGATGCGACGCTCCAACCCGTCGGTGAACGCATCGAGTGCGCTGACGGGGTCGTGCGGGTCGAGTCCGAGGTCGAGCGCGAAGTGGTCGCGTGTGCCGGTAGGAACGCAGCGAAGGGAATGTCACGGGTACGTTGCGGCCGTCTCGGTGTCCCCAGCCATCGTGAGGATGCGGCCCAGCGCGACGCGTGCATGGGCCGCAGTCCAGGCGGCCCGGGCTGCCTCGGCCGTCGCGAGCGCCCGCCGCTCGAGCCCCTCGGCGCGAGCCATCTCTCCGCTCGCGAGGGCGTGTGAGGCGAGGGCGGACAGGGCGAACGCGGTGTGGTCCGCGAAGCCCGCCCGGTTGGCAAGGTCGACCACGCGACGGTACGCGCGCGTGGCGGCGTCGCTGTCGCCACGTCGCTCGGCGACCCACGCCTCGAGCAGCGACGCCGGGACGCGGAAGGCGTCGAAGTCCGTGGCCTCGGCGTGACGGTGCGCGTCCGCAGCCATGGTGGCGACCAGTGAGACGTCCCCCGCGGCCACCGCGATCTGCGCACCGAGGAGGCTGACCGCTGCGATCGCCCAGTGCTCTCCGCCGGCCGCGACCGTCGCACGCGCCCGGTCCACGAGTACGGCCGCCCGCCCGACGTCCCCCGTCTGGACGACGGCGAGGGCGAGCGCCGCCTCCACCAAGCCGATCTCCGGGGGTGCCGGTCCTTCGGCTGCCACCGCGAGCGCCCGCTCGCCGATCTCGATCGCCGCGCCGAGGTCGAGCTCCTCGGTGCGAGGTAGCAGAGGAAGGCAAGGAGCTCGAGCCGTTCAGCGGCCGTCACGGCCTCTGAGGCCGCTATGAGGGCGAGCTCGAGGAAGCGGCGGGGCGGATGGTCCGGGTGAACCGCCTTCGGCCAGCCGGTGGCCAGCAGGTGGATCCTCAGGGCATCGCGGGTCGTCCCCACCATCCCGGGCTACAGGGCGCCCGCCTCTACCCGGGGGCCGCCCGACCCCGGCACGGTGGTGGATGAGCGGGACCAGATCCCGGCTCGACGCCCGGGGAGGCGGAAGTGCTCGTACGCATCGATCGTCTGGACAGGATCGCCCCGGCCGGACCGCGGCCCAGGGCGGTGACGGCCGGGCTCGTGCTCGTCCTGGCCGGAGTCCTCGCCGGCTGGCTGATCCCGATGGGCCCGGTGACGACCGTCGAGGCGCTCGTCGCCGTGGTGGCGGCGCTGCTCGTCGGCTTCACCACCGGCTGGCTGCTGCGAACGCGCTGGGCAATGCTGCTCGCGCCTGTCACGTTCATGCTCGTGTTCGAGGTGGCCCGGATGCGCGTCGACGGCCCGACGGTCGACGGCATCCGGCTGGACGGGATCTACGGCGTGCTGGTGCTGGTCGCCGGTCGGGGGATCGACGGCGTGCTCATGCTGCTGCCGATGGTCGTGGGCGCCGCCTACGGAGCCGCCCTCGCCCGCCGGCTCCAACGGCCCGCCGACGCCGCACTCGGGCGACACCCCGTGCCACGCGGGCTGCTCGTTGCCGCCACCGTGGCGGTCATCGCCCTGGTGGCCGGGCTCCTCCGGCCCGCTTCCACCGAGGCGATCGTCGGGGCAGATGGGGAGCCCGTGGGCGGCAGCATCGCCGAGCTCGTCGAGGTGCCGATCGGGGGGCACGACCAGGCCATCATGCTGCGCGGCGTGTCCGCCGGGGCACCGGTGCTGCTGTACCTCGAGGGCGGTCCCGGCGGGACCGGGATCGGCCGCATCCGTAACTCCGGGGAGGACCTGGAGCGCAGCTTCGTGGTGGCGACCTGGGACCAGCGCGGGACCGGCAAGTCCTACGACGCCCTGGAGCCGCGCTCGACCCTGACCGTGGAGCAGGTCGTCGACGACACGCTGGAGGTCACCGAGTACCTGCGGGACCGCTTCGGCCAGCAGAAGATCTACCTCGTCGGCAGCTCGTGGGGCACCACCGTCGGCGTGCTCGCGGTGCAGCGGTCACCCGAGCTGTTCCACGCCTACGTGGGCACCGGTCAGATGGTCGACCAGTTCGAGACCGACACGCTCATGTACGCCGAGAGCCTGGCCGACGCGGAGGCCCGGGGTGACGACGACATGGCCGAGGCGCTGCGTGAGCTCGGCGAGCCGCCGTACGACGACACGCTCGACTATCCCGTGGCGATCGCCTCGAACCCGAAGTGGCTGAGCTTCGAGCACGGGGAGGACTACAACGCCGCCGCGGAGTACCCGACCAGCCTGTTCGTCGCGGAGTACACGCTGATCGAGCAGCTCCGCGGCATGGGTGCCATCGCCGAGACGTTCAGCGTGCTCTACCCCCAGCTGGCGGACACCGACTTCCGCCACCAGGTCCCGGAACTCGACGTGCCGGTCTACCTGGTGGAGGGCAGGTACGAGGCCGCCGGGCGGGAGACGCTGGCACGCCAGTGGTTCGAGCTCCTCTCAGCCCCGAGCAAGGAGTACGTCGTCTTCGAGAACTCGGGGCACACCCCGCCCTCCGACGAGCCCGGCCGCTTCGCCGAGTTCATGGAGGGCGTCGCTCACAGCTCGGCCGAGCGCTCGCAGTGAAGGCGAGGGAGCGGGACCCAGAGCAAGGTCGCGAGCCACCGCGACGGTTCGCCTGCTGACACGTCCACCGAAAGGAAGCCTGCGCATGTACTCGCTGCAGATCGAGAACCTCACCAAGCGATATCGCCACGACGTGGTCGTCGACGACCTCTCCTTCACCGTCCAGCCGGGTCGGGTGACCGGCTTCCTCGGGCCCAACGGCGCGGGTAAGTCGACCACTCTGAAGATCCTGCTCGACCTCGCGTCCGCGAACCGAGGCCGCGCCACGATCGGCGGCACCCGCTACCGAGACCTGGACGACCCGGTACGCACGGTGGGCGTCGTGCTCGAGCCGAACGCGTTCCACCCCGGCCGCAGCGGCCGCAACCACCTCCGGATCCTCGCGGACGGCGCCGGTTTCGACCCGGCGCGCATCGAGGAGGTGCTGGAGATGGCCGGCATCGCCTACGCGGCCGACCGTCGGGTCGGCGCCTACTCGCTGGGGATGCGGCAGCGGCTCGGGATCGCGGCCGCCCTGCTCGGCGACCCACCCGTCCTGGTGCTCGACGAGCCGGGCAACGGGTTGGACCCCCAGGGGATCCGCTGGCTGCGGGACCTGCTGCGGGCGCGCGCCGCCGCGGGCAGCCTGGTGTTCGTCTCCAGCCACCTGCTGGCCGAGGTCGAGCACCTGGCCGACGAGGTGGTCGTGATCAGCCACGGTCGCCTGGTTGCCACCGGCTCGCTGTCGACGCTGCGCAAGGCAGGCGTGTCGGTGCACACGCCCGACCCGGACCAGCTGAATCGCATCCTGACCGATGCCGGCGCCTCCGTGCACGGCGCAGCCGAGGGACGCCTGGTCGTCCGTGGACTGCCGATCGCCGAGGTCGGCGACCGCGCGTGCGCCGCCGGCATCGCCCTGCACGAGCTGGCGCCCGAAGCCGGCTCGCTCGAGGAGCTCTTCCTCGACTGGACCGAAGCCGACGAGCCGACCGGCGCGCCCATGGCCGAAGAGGATGCACCGAACGAGCCCCAGACGGAGGTAGTACCGCTATGACGTGGCTACGACTCGTGAGAGGCGAGCTCCGCAAGCTCACGACGACCAAGCTGCCGTGGGGGTTCCTCGCAGTCCTGGTGCTCATCGCCGGCATCGACGCGGCAGTCGTCCTCTGGGGCACCGACATGGACGGCAGCAAGGCGTTCATCGCTACCGCCGAGGACCAGCAGTCCCTGATGGCCTTTGCCTTCAACGCGATGCTGGGCACCGGGCTGTTCGGCGCCATCGCCGTGGCTCGTGAGTACGGGCACAACACCGTCGTCCCGATGTTCCTGACGTCGCCGAAGCGCTCGCGGGCG
>Ga0268386_10000434_pt1 | contig 26165 bp, 22 predicted proteins | sample RVTome_15_FD_200260 | JGI IMG/M metagenome (GOLD analysis project Ga0268386, IMG submission 200260) | Soil microbial communities from uranium-contaminated site in the Upper Colorado River Basin, Wyoming, United States - RVT150D86... ... | reverse complement strand
CCCCCCAACCGGGCGGGGGCCCCGGCCCCCCCCCGCTGCCCCCCGCGGGGGGGCCCGGCGGCGGGGGGGGGGGCGGGGGCCCCCCCGCCAGGGTCCCACGACGACCGGCAGTGTTCGGTTCCGCAAAGGCCGTCGCTGCCGGTTCTCGGCATGACGGATTCTACCTGTCGTGCGGAATTCATTTCGCACAGCCCACGGTTCGTGCGAGTTCGTGCGAAATGAATTTCGCACTTCGAGCTGGCCGCTCAAGAACAGAGACCGGCAACTTGTTGAACATCGGAGAGACTATGACGCTTCGGCCGCAACGCACCATCGCTCGCACCGCGGATATCGCGGGGGTGGGCCTCTTCACCGGGGCCGACGTCACCCTGCGGTTTCTTCCGGCCCAGGAAGGCCACGGCATCGTCTTTCGCCGCGTCGACCTCGCCGGCCGCCCGGAGGTCCCCGCGACGATCGACCACGCGATCGAGCGGTCCCGCCGGACGGCCCTCGCCTGCGGGCACGCCGTCGTGGAAATGACCGAGCACGTGCTGGCCGCGCTGGCCGGGCTGCGGGTCGACAACTGCGTCGTCGAACTCGACGCCCCGGAGCCTCCCGGCTGCGACGGCTCGTCGCTGGTGTTCGCCGACGCCCTGATGAATGCCGGCTTCGTGCGGCAAACGGCCACGCGGGACGTGTACACGGTCGAAGAGGAGGAGATCGTCCTCGGCGACGACGCGGACGCCGAGCTGTTCGCCCAGCCGTCGGAAGGGGACGGCCTGACGATTCACTACCGTCTGGACTACGGCCCCCGGTCGCCGATCGCACCGCAGGCGCTGTCGATCGAGATCACGCCGCACACATTTCTCGAAGAGCTGGCTTTCGCCCGCACGTTCGTGCTGGAATCGGAAATCGCGGAGCTGAAGGCGCGGGGCTACGGCCGCCACGTCACGCCGAAAGACCTGCTGATCTTCTCCAGCGTGGGGGCCATCGAGAACAAGCTGCGATCGCTGGATGAATGCGTGCGGCACAAGATCCTCGATTGCGTCGGCGACTTCGCGCTGCTGGGCTGCGACCTGCGGGGCCACCTGTCGGCGTATCGCTCGGGGCATTCGCAGAATCGCGAGATGGTCCGCCGGCTGTACGACGCGGCCCACGCCGTCAGCCATCAAGAGAGAACACACGCGGCGTGAACGCGAAGGCGGGAGGCGGAAGGCGGAAAGCCGATGAACAAGAACGTTGCCACACGACACGATGGTCTTTCCTCATTCGCGTCGATTCGGGGTGAGAACCCCCTTTTCCGGCTCAGGTGATCCACACAGTTTGATTCGATTCCGCTTTCCGCCTTCCGCCTTTGAAACCGCCTTGCATTCCCGGTGAACCAGGGCCTGCCCATGCCGACCCGCATTTCCCCTCTGGCCGACGTCGATCCGCGGGCCGAACTGGGCCGCGACGTCGCGATCGGGCCGTTCTGCCGGGTCGGCCCCGACGTGCGGCTCGGCAACGAGTGCGTGCTCGACAGCCACGTGACGATCGTCGGCCACACGCGGATCGGCGCGCGAAACCGATTCTGGCCGAATGCCGTCATTGGGGCCGAGCCTCAGGACCGCAGTTTCGTGAATTCGACGACGTATCTCGAAATCGGGGACGACAATCAGTTTCGCGAAGGGGTGACGGTCAACCGCGGAGCTGAAAAGGAAGACCACGTCACCCGCATCGGCCACCGCAACATGCTGATGGCCAACAGCCACGTCGCCCACAACTGCCGGCTGCACAACAACGTGATTCTCGTCAACGGCGTGCTGCTGGGAGGCCACGTGCACGTGCAGGACGGGGCGATCATTTCCGGCAACACCGTCGTGCACCACTTCACGACCGTCGGCACGCTGGCGTTCGTCAGCGGCGGCTGCCGGGTGCCGCACGACATCCCCCCCTTCATGCTGGCCGCGGGCAGCGACAATCCCACGCTGCGGACGATCAACATCATCGGCCTGCGCCGCGCGGGGGTCTGCGAATCGACGATCGCCGTCGTCAAACGCGCGCACCGGCTGCTGTTCCGCGAGCACAAGAAGGCCGCCGCCGTCCGCGAGATGTTCCTCGACGAGCTGGACGGCGTGTTCCCCTTCGAACTGACGGTCCTGCTGACGTTCCTCGAGCAGCAGGCTCGCGGCAAGCTCGGCCGGGCGCGAGAAGCGTTTCGCAAATCGCCCGGCGATCGCGATGAATCGCAACTGGAAGAAACCGGCCACGACGAATGGGAGACCCAGCGGAGAGCGGCATGAACGACTTGCGAATGGGCGTGGTCGGCGTCGGAGCGCTGGGGCGGCATCACGCGCGGATTCTCGCCGGAATGGAAGGCGTGCAGCTCGTCGCCGTCGCCGACGTTCGACCCGAAACCGTCGAACCGATCGCCGCCGAGTACGGCTGCGCGGCGTATCAGGACTACCTGCAACTGCTGGACCGGGTCGATGCGGCCGTCGTCGCGGTCCCCACGTTCGCCCATCTGGCCGTCGCGCGGGACTTTCTGCAGAACGGCGTCCCCGTGCTGGTCGAGAAGCCGCTCGCGATGAACGTCGCCGAATGCGAGCAGCTCGTCGAACTGGCGGAGGTCATCGGCACGCCGCTGCAGGTGGGGCACATCGAGCGGTTCAACCCGGCGGCCCGCGTCGCGTGGCCGCTGATCGAATCGCCGAAGTACATCCGCGCCGAGCGGTTCAGCCCGTTCGCGTTCCGCTCGATGGACATCGGCGTCGTGCTGGACGTGATGATCCACGACGTCGACCTCGTGCTGGACCTCGTCCGCGCGCCGCTGCGCAAGGTCGAAGCGTTCGGCCTGTCGCTGCTCGGCCAACAGGAAGACTGCGTGCAGGCCCGGCTGACGTTCGACAACGGCTGCATCGCCGACCTGTCGGCCAACCGCGTGCACCCGACGGCGCGCCGCGCGATGCAGGTGTTCTCGCTGGACGGGGCGGTTTCGATCGACTTTCACGCCCGCGAGGTGACGTGCTTCCGCCCGTCGGACCGCCTGCGGTTCGGTCCCTCGCCGCTGGAACTGGCCGCCCGGCCCGACGCCGACGTGGCGAAGCTGAAGCAGGAGATGTTCGGCGGGTTCATCAGCATGGACCGTCCGCCGGTCCCCGCCGCCGACGCGCTGACCGACGAACTGCACAGCTTCGTGACCTGCGTGAAGACCGGCCGGCCGCCGCTCGTGGGCGGCCGCGAAGCCCTCGCCGCGATGCGGACCGCCGAAGCGATTCTCGAATCCGTCGCCGCCCACGAGTGGGACGCCGCCGACGCTCTCCAGACGCCGCTTGCGGCTTAGCCTGGCGACGGCTAAGCCGCAAGCGGCGAGGAGGGAACTCATTCCGACAGAATCTCATCGCTGGTGACGATTCGCACGCCGGCGGACCGCATGTCTTCCACGGCGGCGTCCGCATCGCCGGCATGCAGATTGACGCCGCGGCAACCGTCGATGACCAGCGTCGTTTCGAACTCCTCGCGGACCGCGTCCAGCGCGGTGAACTTCACGCAATAGTCGGTTGCCAGGCCGAGCAGAGCGACGCTATCCGCTCCTTCCCGCCGCAGCAGGTCGGCCAGGCCGGTCGATTTGCGACGGCCGTTGTCGAAGAACCCGCTGTAGCTGTCGATGCGACGGTCGGTCCCCTTCCGGACGACGTGCACGATGCCGTCGCGGTTCAAAGCCGCCGCGAATTCCGCCCCCGGCGTGTGCTGCACGCAATGGTCGGGCCACAGAATCTGCGGCAACCCGTCGAGTTCGACCGTGTCGCCGGCCGATTTGCCGAAATGCCGGCTGGCGAAGCTGAGATGGTCGGGGGGATGCCAGTCCTGCGTGGCGACGACAAGATCGAACGCCGGGAACAGCCGGTTGGCCACGGGAACGATGGCGTCCCCCTCCGGCACGGCCAGCGCCCCGCCGGGCAGAAAGTCGTTCTGAATGTCGACGAGCAGCAAGGCCTGCATGATTTTGGAGTGCGGCAGCCCGACACCGCTTTGGATTCTTTCGGAGTGCGGTGATTCTTCACCGCTTTGGATTTTTTCGGAGTGCGGTGATTCTTCACCGCTTTGGATTGGCGGCCGGGAACGTTGGCAGTCGTGGGGCAATCGATCCAAACCGGTGAGGAATCACCGAACTCGATAATTCAGCGTTTCGCGCTGGCCGGCGATGGGGGCTGGTCGATCGCGGCCAGTTCGGATTGCGACTGCCGGACCAGCTTCTGCGCGGCATCCGCGGCGACTTTCGCTGCATCGGCCGCCTTCTTCGCCGCGGTGTAAGTAATGTTTTCGGCCGCGGCCTGCTTCGTTGCGGCCGCGACCTTTGCTTGAATCGCGGCCGACTTCTGCATTGCCGCGGCGAGTGGTTTCTGGAGAGCCGTCAATGCTGCCGTCTTTGCGGGCAGGTCCTTGTTCAACGCGGCCAGTTCGGTCGTCTTACGCGTCAGCGTGGCCTGAAGCTGTTTGACGGCCGCCGCGACGTCTTTGTCGGCGGAGGCCTTCGCGGCGGACTGGGCCTTCGCGACGGCGTCCTTCAACAGCGACAGCGCGGATTCGACGGACTTGATCGAACCCTCGACGGCAGCCTTCGCGGCCGCGGCATTCGCCACCGCCGTCTCGGCCTTCTTCTGCTCGGCAGCGGCGGTCGCGGCCTGTTTCTGGAGTTCGGCGAGTTCGCGATTGGCAGCGTCTAGCACTGCTTTCTCTTTCACCGCCTCCGCCTGCTTCGCGGCTTCGGCGGCAGTCAGCTTCTCAGATTCGCTGCGGCGGGTCGCGAGTTGCTTCACGATTCCTTCGGCTTTGACGTCGTTCTGCACGCGCTGCTGCGCCGCTCTGGCGTCCGCGAGCGCTTTCGCAGCGGCGTCGGAAGCGGCCTTCGCTTTCGCGAGCTTCTCGGCGGCCGGTTTGAGAGCGGCGGTCAATCCGGGAATGCGTTTCGTCGCTCCGGCAATGGCGGCGTTGGCGGCCGCCGTCTGCTTCTGCGCGGCGGTGATCTGCTGTTTTGCCGTCGTTTCGGCGGATTTCTTCCCGGCCAGCGTCTTCTTCGCCGCGGCCAGTGAGGCATTGCGGGAATCAAGCTGCGACTTCAATTGCGATACCGCGGCTGCCAGCGATTTGTCGTTGCCGGACTTCGTCAGCGCATCCTGCGCTTTGACGACCGCTTCGCGCAGCGGGGAAACGACGGCTTCCGCGGCGGCGATCGCTTTCTCGAGTGCCGGGATCTCCGTGCCCAATGTCTTCAGCGTCGCGTTGGCGGATTTCACCGTCGCCTCGGCCGCTTGCAGCGCTTTCTTTGAGTCGGCGATCGTCTTGTTCGCGGCGTTGAGGTCCGCCTGAGTCTTCGCCGCGGCAGTCTGCGCCTGTTGATACGCGGCGGCTGCGTTCTTCGCCGCCGTCTCCAATTGCGAGACGTTCGCGCTGAGGGCCTTCAGCCGTTCTTCCAGCGTGGCGGGATTCGTCGAAAGTTCGCCGGCCGGTTTCCCGTCGGCGGCGTTCCAGACGCGGACGGCTCCGGTCCAGTCGCCGGCGATGACACGATTGGTTTCATCGCAATGCGTGACCTGCAGGGCGATGTCGGCCAACGGCGGGAACGACCGTAGCGACTTCCCGTTCTGGTCCCACAGCTTCGCCCGGCTGTCGCGGCCGCAGGTGACGAGTCGGCCGTCGCGGGTGAATTCGACGGACGCCGTTCCGCCGCCGTGCGCGCCCCAGCTTTTCACCGGGTTGCCGTTCTGCATTTCCCACAGCCGGACGGAGGCGTCTTCGCCGGCGGAGGCGAGGATGTTGGAATCGTTTCGCCAGGAAACGCTGGTGACCATCGCCGAGTGCCCCTTCAGCGAGAGGTACTCGCGGGCGGTGGCCGATTCCCACACGAACAGCCCGCCGTTGCGGTCGCCGCTGGCAAGCAGCACGCCGTCGGGGCTGAACTCCAGCGAGCAGACCCAGTCGGTATGCTTCTTGATTTCGTGCAGCAGCTTGCCGGTTTGCGTCGAGTAAATGCGGACCAGCTTCTGCGGCCCCCCCAGCGCGATGAATCGCTGGTTGGCGGAGATGTCGGCGGCCAGTACGGCGTCGAGCTCGTCGCCGACTTCGATCACCCGCTCGCCGGTCTTCACCTTCCATACGACGACCCGGCCGGAAGCGGCGCTCTTCCCGCCGCCGGCCAGCAGCAGGCTGCCGTTGCGGCTGAACTTCAGGACGTTGACCGTGCCTTCGGGAAACGGGAGCACGCCCAGCAGCGACAGCGACTTCGAATCATAGAGAAAGACCTGCTTCTGCCCCGCGACGGCCACGAGATTCGCCCAGGGGCTGCTCGCCAGCGCGGTGACGGCCGTCGTGCTGGCGGTCCGCAGCAGCGGCTGGCGGCTGAGACGCCCGGGCATCGGCGGCGGCCCGGTCGGCCGGGTGTTGCCGAAGCTGGTGATCGCCAACTCGACTTTCTTCTTCGCGATGACCGGCTTGCTGCCGGAGTTCTCCAGCGCGCCGCCGTCGATCCACTTGCGGATCGTCTCCAGCGTCGCGGCTGGGAGCTTTTCGGACTTCGGCGGCATCTTCGGTTCGGACTGATGCGTCACCAACGAGTAGAGGTAGCTGTCGGCCGCATTGCCGGGAAGGACCGCCTCGCCGGCACTGCCCCCCTGCATCAGCGACGCGTAGCTGGTCAGATCCAGCCCGCTGCTCTTCTTGTTGCCGTTGTGGCAAGCGAAGCATTTGGCGCGGAAGATGGGTTTGACGTGGTCGTCGTAGGTGATTTTGGCGGCTTTCTTGTCGGCCGGCTTCTTGTCCGCAACAACGGGTGATGCGAAGGCAGCGAAGCAGATCAAGCCTGCGAAACAGAGAGCCCGGTGTTTCGTTGAACGATCAATTCTCATTCGATTCCTCGGAGCGCTCTTTGCGTTGTCGAGCAGCTTTGTCTGTCAGATCGTCGATCTGATCGGCGGTCAAGAAGCGTCGTGCGCCGTGGCGGACCGTCACGACATCGACGTCGTTACCAGTGATCACAAACAGAATTCGAAATGGCCCGTACATCACCTGCCGAATCTCTTCTCTTGCCGATTCGTCCTCGGGGGCAAGGGAAGCCCAATCCGCGAAATCCTCGAGAGACTGGAACTTCTGATTCAAACCGGACAGCCAACGATCGGGATCGGCGGGACCGTGACGCCGAATGTAATCGTAGATTTCTGTCAGGTCAGCCTGCGCTTCGTGCGAAAGTTCAACGCGAAACCCCATGACCGGCTCTCAAGTCGTCGAGAAAGTCGCGAAACGGACGCTTCCGTCCGGCGGCGATGTCGGCCAGTCCCCGGTCAATCGCCTGTACCGTTTTCTGGTACTCCTCCTCTGAGTCGATTCCCATGGTGAAGCAGAATCTCTCCTTGGACATCACCACGTAAGAAGGTCCTTCCGCGTATCCGTCCGCTTCCTGGAGGACGCGCTGCTGTTCTTCGGTCAGCTCGATGTTCGCCGCAGCCATGAGTCACCTCCCCTCCCAGTTGATGCGAGTTGTGCAATTCAGTTGCCGGCCGTGCCTGTGTGTTCCTTTCCGGCACGACAATCGATCTCGAACACCACGCCGGGCTCGCTGAAGGTCTCGCTGAGGCCCTGTGGACCGTCATCCGGGGGAAACTTCTGGATGACTTCGCCGACAAAAACGACGCCTGGCTCGCTGTAGGTCTCTGAATACTCCGGGACCCGACGCATGAAAACCCGCCGGAACCACTTGAACAATCGTTTGATCGCCATCATTCAGACCTCCCGGACTTCAAGCATCGTTTCGCCAATCGAGCGACCGTCACACGACAAGACAAACCGAAACTGCCCAGCTTCTCGAAATCGTACTTTGTCAAAAGTGAACTGAAGGTGGCGTTTTCCAAAGTCGCCAAGTGAGATCGGTCCCCTGGAACGCAACAGTGGCATTCCCGTTGACACTTCAGTGCATTCCAGAGCGATCGTGCCTGTTTCGAACGGGTCGCCCCTCAATTGAGTATAGACGACAAGAAACCGCTCCGGCGAGGGGAATTGCGTCGCCCTGATCGTGGTAAAGATTCCCTCCAGATGAACCTTGCCATTCCGCGGGTTCTCCCACGCTCCATCGCACAGCAACTACGGCGTGGCTTCGATTGTCATTTCGGCCGCTCGACGTGCGATCAGTGATTGAACAAAAACTCCCGCGAGTTCAGCAGCCCCCAGAAGACGTCCTCCAGCACCTGCTGGTGGTTCTTTTCTTCCGCCAGGATCGTGCTCAGCTTTGACATCTCCTTGTCCGTGGGATGCCGGGACAGGACCCGGAGGTAGAGATTCACCAGCACGTCCTGCGGCGTCTTACCCGATTTCAGCAGCCCGCCGACGAGGTTCCCCTGCTGGATCTTGTTGTTGACGACGTCGCCGTTGAGCATGTGCAGCGCCTGTGAGAGGTTGGGCTCCATCTTCACTTCGCAGGAGCAGACCGACTCGCGTTTCGCCCGGCCGAACGTCGTCAGGAAGTACGTCGACGTGTTGCCGTTGGCGATCTGCACGGCCCGCGCGCCGGTCGGCAGGCCCTGGAATTTGTTCTTCGTTTCGGTCGCCTGGCTGATGGCGTCGAGCATGACTTCCGCCCGCAACCGCCGCAGCAGGGCGTGGGAGAAGTTGCGTTCGTCGGTCGCGTTGCCGGCGTTGGTTTCGGTGGAAAGCTGATAGGTCCGCGACGTGCAGATGTCCCGCACCAGCCGCTTGAAGTCGTAGTTGTAGGACGTGAACCGCTTTGCGAGTTCGTCGAGCAGCTCGGGATTGACCGCGGGGTTGCTGATGCGGACGTCGTCGACTTCGTTGATGATCCCCTTCCCGAAGAAATGCGCCCAGACGATGTTCGACAGGTTCTTCGCGAAATAGGGGTTCCGCGGCGAGGCGAGCCATTTGGCGAGGACCTCGCGGCGATCCTTTCCGCGAACGTCGGGAGTTTCGCCGCCCAGGAACTTGGGAGCCATCACCTGCTTCGTCACCGGGTGCCGGACTTCGCCGCCGCCGCGGTTGTAGATGATGATTTCCCGCGGGTCTTCGCTGCGTTTGCGGCCGATCTGCGAGAAGAAGGCCGCGAAGCTGTAGTAGTCGTTCATCGTCCAGCGGTCGAAGGGATGGTTGTGGCACTGGGCGCACTGGATGCGCATGCCCATGAAGACCTGGGCGACGTTCTCGGAAATCTTCAGCGGGTCGCGCTCGCTCTGGTAGTAGTTCGTGGCGGGGCTGGCGAACGAACCCCCCTTGGACGCGAGCAGCTCCTGCACCATCTTATCCATCGGCACGTTGCCGGCGATCTGCTGCTGCAGCCAGTCGTAGTACCGCAGCATCGGCTTGTAGCTGATCTGGTTCGTCGTGCGGATCTGCAGCAGTTCGGCCCATTTCATGACCCACATCTCGACGAACTCTTTGCGGTTCAAGAGCGCGTCGACCAGCTTCTCCCGCTTCTTCGGGTCTTCGCTTTCCACGAATCGGTTGAACTCCTCGACCGTAGGGAGCACGCCGACGATGTCCAGCGAAACCCGCCGCAGGAATTCCTCGTCGCTGCACACCTTCGACGGGACGATCCGCAGCTTCTTGAGCTTGGCGTGGATCAGCGTGTCGATGTAGTTGTATTCCGGCGTCTGCGGCCAGGTGAACTTGAGCCCCTTCGGCAACACGATGAAGTGGCTGCCGACGGTGTGCGTCTCGAACCGGGCCATGATGAATGCTTCGCCCCGCTTGTCGGCGGTGACGACGCCGGCCTGCGAGACGGCGGCGGAGTTGTCGTTGTTGGTCGAGAAGTAGGCCAGAGACGTGACGTCGCGGGTGGTGCCGTCGGAGTATTTCGCGAGGACGGTGAGCTTCTGCGACGCCCCTTTGCCGTCGAGGACGCCGCCGGGGGGAGACAGCTCGACGGAGACGACGTCGGGGACTTTGCCGGCGTCGCGCGGCGCGCCGGCGGTCAGCCAGCGGGCCAGCGTCTGGTAGTATTCGCTGTCTTTGTCGAAGCGTTTGCCGCCGGTGTGCGGGACGCTGCCGCTGGCTTTGTTCAGGACGAGGCTCTCGGCGGGAATCGCGGTGTTGACGCGGCGGCCGCTGATCTCGCGCGTCAGCCGGTGGTAATCGCCGTCGGGGTCGAACCCGAACAGCGACAGCCGGAAGCCGTCCTTCCCGCGGGCCGCCCCGTGGCAGCTTCCCATGTTGCAGCCGGCTTTCATGAACACGGGCATCACGTCGAGTTGAAAGCTGATCGGACGATCCGCCGTCGCTTTCTCGATGGTCACGGGAACGACGACCTTCTTGCCGGCGTACTCCACGGAGAGCGTCGTTTTGCCGTCGGCCTTCGGTTTCAGGACGGAACCGGTGATCGTGACGAGATTCGTGTTCGCTGGCGTGAACTTCGCCTTCGCCGTCACGTCCCGCGTGATGCCGTCGGGCTGCACGGCTTGCACGACGAACGATTGATGATCGCGGGAGGTCGTCAGTTTCACCTCGTAAGGGTAGACGCGCAGCTCGGCGACAGTCCGATCGGCGGCGATGCCATCCGCAACCAGGAATGCGACGAAAAGGACGGTTGCGAGAGTGGTCGAACGATTGATTCGCATAACGAAGATGTCCTGTCGATCTGTCGCGGACTCGGTGATTCAATAAAGAAAGGAGGGAACGCTGATCTCCGCTAATCGAACGCTAATCTGGGAGTTCAGTGCGGTTTTCCAACAGCGCTTTTCTCATTGGCGTTTGATTAGCGAAGATCAGCGTTCCAGCTACTTCTTCTTGGCGGCGGCTTCGGCGCGTTTTTTCGCTTCCAGCCGCAGTTGTTCCAGCCGGGTCAGCCGGCGTTTCATCGGCGGTTGTTTCGGAGTCGCTTTGGCGACGGTCTTCCTGGCAACCGGTTTGGGCGTCGTCGCGACTGGTTTGGGCAACGGCTTGTCGATGCGGAGTTCCGTCCCCCCCACGCGGGCGTGGACGATCTGTTCGCCGTTGGCGGGGACAATGACCTGGCAGAAGACGTTGCGGTGCCGGCCGGCGGGACTGGCTTTGTCGGTCTTCACGGGGAAGACGAGTTCCTTCGCGTCTTTCGTGAGTTCCAGAACCGGAGCGGTGACCTTATTGGGCAGCCCCAGCAGGCGGACTTTCGCTTTGCCGGCGAACGGCTTCAGGTGGTTGACCTTGCAGATGATTTCCGTTTCCTGCCCCTGCTCGACGGCGGTGCGGGCGAGTTTGAGCTGCACGAATGGGCCGGCGACTTCCAAGGTCGCCAGTTGCGACGAAACCCACGCCGTGCCGTTCACGTTCGACGAGCCGAGGGTGTACACTTTCCACTTCTTCACCTGCGCCCGGCTGTTGGCGTTCAGCGGGTAAAGCCCTTCGTTCTTGCCGGCGGGGATTGTGATGGAACTCGCCGCGCTGACCCCTGGCGGACGGAACGGGAACTGCACGTTGATCGCCCCGTTGAACCCCTGCGCCCGGCGGACGACGACCTTTAACTGCATCGACCCGTTCTGCACCAGCGGCACTTTCGGCTCGACGATGTCGAGATGGAACGGCAATTCGTCGACGACGGCAATCGCGAGCCTGTCGACGTCGCGGGTCCAATAAATCGACTGCCCCGGACCGCCGCGAATCAGGTCGGCCGTGTTCTGGAATCCGCCGCGGATGTTCGTTTTCGGGTCGACGTGCCGGGCGGTGAAGTCGAGCAACTTGCCGCTGAGTTTCGCATCCTTCGACGCCTCGAAGACGACGGGCATCACGTTGAGATTGGCGGCCATCGGCTCGGCGTGCATGGTAATGCCGGCGGGCAGCCCGTTGCCTTCCAGCACGAGTTCGCCGCCGAAGTTGCGGCGCGACGCGGAGATCAGCGTGGCGAAGCGGTTGCCGCGGGGGACGTAAATCGTCTGCCGGTACTGCGAATAGCGGGCGACGCGGGGGATGCCCAGCGTCAGCGACGGCTTCACGGGGCCGAACTCGATGCGGTACACGAAGTCCGGCCGGCCGCGTTGGAGGTGGTCGGTGACGCTGATCGCATATTCGCCGTCGGCGGGAAACGTGTAGCGGAAGTAGCTGTCCGGCCCGCGGGAATCGTCGTTTCCGGCAACCCGCCGCAATTGCAGCTTCGGGGCCTTGCCGGTGATCTGGTAGAGGGACATCACCGGGTCCAGCCCCGAGCGGATGCGGCGGGCGTAACATTCAATCTCGAACGTCTGCCCCCTTTTCGCCTGGAAGCGGAAGAAATCGACGTCGCCGGGCTTCTCGATGATGCCGTTGAACGCCAGCGGCAGCGTGGCCGGCGTGGCTTGCGTCCAGTTGTCGTTCGGTTCCTTCTCCAACGCGTTGCCCTGATCGATGACGCGGAACGGGTTCTCCGACGGGGCGACGCCGTGCTGGTCCTGCGGGAGCAGGCCGTAATCGCCGTCGGGTTGCGCGGGCAGCTTGATCTTTTGCGTGAACGCCCCGGCCGGATCTCCGATGAAGCGGACTTCGGTTTCCTCGCCGGCTTTTCCACCCGCGGGATAGACCGCCGTCGGTCGAGGGAACGTGCCGACGTGCAACCGGTAACGGCAGCCCCCGTTCCCGCCGTAGGCGGCTTCGCGGACTTCGATGACGTATTGCCCGTCGGCGGGGGCGACAATCGACGCGATGCCGTCCTGCTTCACCAGCGGCGTGTCGTCGGCGGTGGAGAGTTCGAATCGCTTCATGTCGAGGATCGCGACATAGGGATCGAACAGCCGCGACCCCAGCCGCATTCCTTCCACCTCGGCGGAAATCCGCTGCCCGTTCTTTGCCGTCACGACGAAGTAGTCCACGTCTTCGTTGTTGGCGACGCCGGTGATGGTCGTGTTCAGCGGGATCGGCTGCGGTTTGGCGAATTCGCTGTTGGGTTCTTTCTCGCGAATCGAGGCGAACGGGCCTACGTAGAACGTGCGGTATTCGGAAATGCCGCTCTTCGTGCGGACCTGGGCGACGTGTTCTCCCATACGGCAGTTCGCATCGACTTTCACGGTCACCAGCAACTGGTTCGCCCCCTTGGGGACGATCTTCGTGGCGGTGACGCCGGGGCGGTAGAAGAAGATCTCTTCCGCGTCGGCGAGTCGCGCGCCGCTGAAGGTCAGGACGGTCTCCGCTCCGCGCTGCACGCCGCGGGGGGTGATGATGGAGAGCGCCGGGGACGCGGCGTGAGCGTCCTTCGAAGCGAGCGCGCATAGCAGGATCGCTGCTGTGACAGAAAACGTTCTCATCATTCCCCCCTGTTTAAGGCTCACGCCTCGAACTCTGCGAATACTTCGTCGTGCGGCATCGTTCGACCGGCTTCGACGTACCGAATGCCGGCGTCGATCTTCTGGCAAACGTAAAGTTGATCCATCACGTCGTCCCAGGTGCAATCGTCTGGGAGGCGATCGAACAGGTTCCGCACGGATTCTTTGACGGATGCCATCAGTTCTTGCCGTTGCTCTTGGAACCCTTTTTCGAACGTGCCGGCAGATCTTCCATTGCCGTCACGTGGCTGATCGCGACACGGCTCACGTTGTCATAGTAGGTGGGGTCATCCTTGCTCGGAGTCCCGACGATCACATCCGCGATTCCAACAAGCAGCAACTCCGGGTGCTGGACTTCGTAGTTTTCACCGGATGACGTAACCAACCGAAACGGATGAAACGGCTGTTGCAGCAGACGAGTCCTGATCGCGGCGCGTGTGAACATTGTTCGCCTCATGGAAGGTGAGAACGGGAGAATCGGACTCCCAATTGTATTCACTTTCGCGCGGCGTTTCGCGGGTGAGGCTTTCCAGCCTGGTTACTCGTGCATTCAACGACTTCAGGCGACCCGGTCAGGCTGGAAAGTCTGACCTGCGGCGTGACGGCGAATCATTACGCCAGCAGTTCCTTGCGCACCTTCCCGCCGTTGACGATCTCGATCGGACGGTCGCCGGGGGCCATCAACTCTTTGTCCCCTTTGATGCCGATGCAGTGGTAGATCGTCGTCGCCCAGTCCTCGACGTTCAGGGCATCGTCTTCCGGTTCGCTGGCGGTGGCGTTCGACGAGCCGTACACCTGGCCCCCCTTGATGCCCCCGCCGGCCAGCAGCACGCTGAACACCTTCGGCCAGTGGTCGCGGCCGGCGCTGGCGTTGATCTTCGGCGTGCGGCCGAATTCCGTCGCGACGGCCACCAGCGTGTCCTTCAGCTTGCCGCGGCGGTCGAGGTCGCGAATCAACGCCGCGAACGCCTGGTCGAACGCCGGCAACTGGCTGCTGATGCCGCGGGCAATGTTGTCGTGCATGTCCCAGCCGCCGTAGGTCAGCGTGACGAACCGCGCCCCGGCTTCGGTGAGCCGGCGGGCGAGCAGCATCCGGGCGCCGGCGGTGTTGCGGCCGTATTCGTCGCGAATCTTCGCCGGCTCCGCGTTGATGTTGAACGCCTCGCGGGCCTTCTGCGAACTGACCATGCTGTAGGCCCGCTGGTAGAAGCTGTCCACGGCCTGCAGCGAGTCGGCTTTCTCCTTGGCAGCGAAGTGGTCGTTGACGGCATCCAGAATCCGCCGCCGCCGGGTAAACCGTTTGTCGGTCACGTTGCCGGGCAGCTTCAGGTCGCGAACCGTGAACCCGCCGCCGGCCGGGTCCGAACCGAGGCTGAACGGGGCGAACGACGAGCTGAGGTACCCGGTCCCCGCGAACTGGTTCGGCTGGTTGGGAATGCAGACGTACTGCGGCAGGTTGTTCCGCGGGCCGAACTCGTGCGTCACCACGCTCCCCATGCTGGGAAACGCCAGCGCCGGGCTGGGCCGGTAGCCGGTGAACATGTTGTGCGTGCCGCGCTCGTGGGCCGCTTCGCCGTGCGTCATTGAGCGGCAGATGGCCAGCTTGTCGACGACCTTGGCGGTGTGCTTCAGCGTTTCGTTGATGCGAATGCCGTCGACGTTGGTGGCGATCGACCCCATCGGCCCGCGGTACTCGATCGGGGCGTAGGGTTTGGGGTCGAACGTCTCCTGATGGCACATGCCGCCGGGCAGGTAGATGAAGATGACGGATTTCGCCGTCCCTTCCTTGCTCTTGTAGTCTTTGATGTCCGCCTGGGCTTCCTGGATCTGAAGGAACTCGGCGAGCGTCAGCCCGATGCCGCCGGCGAAACCCACGTGCAGAAAATCACGTCGAGACGGTCGAAAGCTCATGGAGAGGCTCCTCACGGCGCGAAGATGCGGCGTCTGTGGAATCGAAACAGGGTCTGGAAGCTGGAAAGTTTCACAAGGCAAGTCGCCGAAATCCCCGGCGACGGGGCGGGTGGTTCTGGTGGGAGCGCGCGGTCAGGCAGGAAAGTCGTGCGAAATTTATTTCGCACTACGGATCAAGTGGCGCTTAACGGATCAAGATGCGCGAATGCGACGCGAAAGTCAAGCCCGCGGGGTCGTGGCGGATGCTGCCAGCATCCGCACGGACGCTGGCAGCGTCCGCCACAGAAGAGTCGGCAGTGCGAAATTCGTCTCGCTCTACTTCGCTGGAAGAATGTCGGCGATGCTGGTGCCGCCTTCCGGCGACGAGGGAACGGCTCCCTTGCGGCGGTAGCGGATCCGCCATTCCGTCTTGTCGACGGTCTCCAGCCGTGTCCGCCGTCGGCCGACACCCTGCCCGTACGGGACGGCCTGGTAGGCGCCGGCGGGTTGGACTCCAGCGGGCGGTCCCATCTGTCCGGAAGCGTCCGGAACCCGCCGCGTCGTCTCGCCGACTCGCTCTTCGTACTCGTAGACCACGTCGTAGCCGTTGGGGAAGTGGGCCGCCATCAGCTTTTCGGCGGCCCGGCGGTTGGCGGGGGTGTCGGCCGGAATGGCGATCGTCCCTTCGTCCGGCCCTTTCGACACATTTCGCGGCGAGGTCTGGCAACCCACCGCGAAGAGTATTGCCGGCAGCAGCGTTAAAGACAGGATGCGAAACGACATGGCGGTTCCAACGTTCGCCAGGGCAAACCGGTCGCGATGCGCGGACGCGAATCGTTGCAATCTACGTAATCGGCAAAGTCGGGCCCGCGACTTGAACGCAGTGGTGCGAGTGGGGGGTCGTGGCGGATGCTGCCAGCATCCGCGCGGACGCTGGCAGCGTCCGCCACGGAAAGGCCGGCTTCCCCACCATTCGCCGGATGTACCCCCAATGGTCCAGCGATCACGGTGCTGGTCGCGGGAACGCACCGCAACGGGTAACATGCCAATTCCGAGGGCTTGGAACGAAGGGCGAGAACCGCGATCGGCAGTCGATTTCGCCTTCCGCCCCGCGGCCCTCGGCTCTGGACCCTCCACAGAAAGCGCTTGCCATGAGCGTCTATCTCGGCATCGACATCGGTACCAGCGGGACCAAGTCGCTGGCCGTTCGTGAAGACGGGCACATTCTGGCGTCGTCGACGGTCGACTACCCGCTTTACAGCCCGAAGCCCGGCTGGTCGGAACAGGTCCCGGAAGACTGGTGGCAAGCGACGATTGCCGGCGTGCAGCAGGTGCTCGCGAAGGGGAAGATCCAGCCGGCGGACGTGAAGGGGATCGGGCTTTCGGGACAGATGCACGGCAGCGTGTTCCTCGACAAGTCGCACGCCGTCATCCGCCCGGCGCTGCTGTGGAACGACCAGCGGACCGCCGCCGAATGCGAAGGGATTGAATCGAAAGCCGGCGGCCGGGCGGCTCTGATTCACCTGGTCGCCAACCCGGCGCTCACCGGGTTCACCGCGCCGAAAATCCTCTGGCTGCGAAACCACGAGCCGCACAACTACGAGCGCGTCGCGCAGGTGCTGCTGCCGAAGGATTACGTGCGGTTCCGCCTCACGGGGGAGTTCGCCACCGAAGTCAGCGACGCCTCGGGCACACTGCTGCTCGACGTTGCAAAGCGGAACTGGTCCGAGAAACTGCTCCAGAAACTGCACATCGACCCCGCGTTGCTGCCGAAGGTCTACGAGTCGGAAGAAGTCAGCGGCCGGCTCACCGCGGCGACGGCGAAGCTGCTTGGGCTGCCGGCGGGCGTGCCCGTCGTCGGCGGCGGCGGGGACCAGGCGGCCGGCGCGGTGGGGAACGGCATCGTGCAGACCGGGGTCATCTCCGCCACGATGGGGACCAGCGGCGTCGTCTTCGCCCACAGCGACGAGGTGCAGATCGACCCGCAGGGCCGCGTGCATACGTTCTGCCACTCCGTCCGCGGCAAGTGGCACGTGATGGGCGTCGTACTCTCGGCGGGCGGTTCGTTGCAATGGTATCGCAACCGTTTCGCCGACGCCGAAGCCGCCGTCGCGAAAGCCCTCGACGTCGACACTTACGAAGTGATGACGCAGGAAGCCGCCAACGCGCCGCCCGGCTGCGAGGGGCTGTACTTCCTGCCGTACCTCACCGGCGAGCGCACACCGCACGCCGACCCGCACTGCCGCGGCGCGTGGATCGGCCTCAGCCTGCGACACGGCCGGCCGCACCTCATTCGCTCGGTGATGGAAGGTGCCAGCTACGCCATGCGCGACAGCCTGGAGATCATCGCCGGCATGCACATTCCCATCGGCGAAGTGCGGCTCTCCGGCGGCGGCGCCCGCAGCGCATTCTGGCGGCAACTGCAAGCCGACATCTACGGTCGCGACGTCGTTACGATCAACGCCGAGGAAGGTCCCGCCTACGGCGTCGCCCTGCTGGCAATGGCCGGCACCGGGGCCTACGTCGACGTCGTCGAGGCCTGTCATGCAACGATCGAGGTCGTCACGCACACGCCGCCCAACGCGGATTCCCAGCGGCGGTACAAGGACCTCTACCCGCTCTACGGCCGGCTGTATCGCTCGCTGAAGGACGACTTTCGCGCGATTGCGGCGACGGTCTAGGAAAGGCGGAAGGCGGAAAGCCGTCAGACCCCCGGCGTCACCCGGGTGCGCGACGCACTTTGCGAATCGCATGCGCAGCCGAGGGGGAACGCGGATTCAACGGATCGAGCGGATTTGCGCGGATCAGAAAGAAATGAACGGAGACGCAGAACGGTTTTGGGGCAGACTGATCCACGCAAGCACTCCGCGGTTACCGTTTACCTGTTGAGGAGGAATTCGGACTGCTGAACGCTGACGGCCGACGCCATTCGAAATCATTCTGCCGCAGAATCGTTCTGCCAAACCCCTTTTCTGATCCGCGAAGATCCGCACGATCCGCGTCATCCGCGTTCCCCCGTCGGCGGATCGACAACGGACTGCAAACTGCGTCTCGCACTCGCGTCACCCGGAGTTCCGCCGTCCGCCCTCCGCTTTCCGCCTTCGCATCACGACATCTCGACCGGCAGCCGGCCGCTGAGGCGGACCAGGAGCTGCTCGAGCGCGATGCGTTCCGAGACGCGCGAGCCGCCGTCCAGCCCTTTGATGCCGCCGTCAGCCGCGAGCAGGTTCGACAGGAACTTCTCGACGCGCGGCCGGCCGAGACGGCGAAGGTAGCGTTCGTTGACGTCGAGCTGGTTGGGAAAGACGCCGGTCTTCGCCAAGGCGCTCTTCAGCGGCGTCCCGTGGCGCGCGTTCTCGGCGGCGGTCACCAGCCGGCGGAGGGAGTACGAGATGCCCCCGAGAATTCTCTGCGGCGCCTCGCCGGCGGAAAGCAGTCTGTCGAGCAATTCGAGGGCCGTTTCGAGCCGGCCGGCGATCAACGCGTCCATCATCTTGAACGTCGTCTGCACGCTCCACCCGCCGACGACGGCGTGGATGTCGTCTTCGGTGATGCGGTCGCGGTTCCCGACGTAGGCGGCGAGCTTGGCGATCTCCTGCGTCAATTGTCCGATGGACTCGCCGGCCAGTTCGATCAGCACGGCGGCGACCGGGCGCGACAGTTGCTTCCCTTCGTCGCGGGCCTTCTCGCAGATCCATTGCACCAGGTCGGGTATCTTCAACGAGCCGCATTCGACGTCGAGATGCGATTTCGCAACCGCTTTGGCCAGCCTGGTGTTTTTCGGAAAGGTTTTCGCCAGCAGAATCAACGTCCCGCTGCGGGCCGGGGCGGCAACGTACTTCTCCAATGGCCCGCGATAGCGGGTGACGAATTCATCGGCGTTTTCGACGATCACGACGCGCGAACCGCCCCACATCGAAATGGTCCGCAGTTCGTCCAGTACCGTTTTCAGTTCGAGGTTGTCGTCGTCGGCCCCGGAATACCGCGTCACGGTCCCTTCGTCACCGGACTCCCCCGCCAGCGCCGCGCACAGCCGGTGCAGCACCTCCTGCTGCAGGTACGGTTCGTTGCCGAACAGAACGATCACCGGCGGGAGCTTGGCCGGGAGCGGCGCTCGCAGGAATGCGGTGGCGTGCATGAGGTTGTCAGTTGTCAGTTGTCAGTTGTCAGTTGCCAGTTGCTCATGGCGGGAAACAACTGACAACGGTCAACTGACCACGGACAAGTTCCCATTGACCGGTTTTGCGGCCGGGGAATACAGTCCCCGCCCCGTGTGATTACAGCAGATCGCCGCCGCCTCCGCGACCCACTCACCGCAGCGGATGGCGGAAAGCGGAAAGCGGAAGGCGGAAGGACGACAACCGACTCCGACTCTCAACTCTCAACTCTCAACTCTTCCACCACTCACCTTGACCACCAAGGAATACATCTGCCCCGGCGAATCGCACGCCATCTCGCGGTCGGTGCATCTGGCCCGGATGGCGGCGTTCTACCCGAAGTGCGGCGACTGCCCGTTTCGCGGCGACGCCGGGCAGCTTGCCCGCGAATTCACCGGACGCCGGGCATCAGGCGGGCACGTTCCCCGGCGGAGTCTCGTGACCCGCGACGGCCTGCGCGGCATCTTCCTCAACGAGCTCGGCCGCGGCGAAGCGTTCGCCCTGGCGGCGGCGTTCGCCACGCTGCTGTGGGAAGACTCCGCAGGAGCCGAGTGTCGAGAGTCGAGAGTCGAGGGCCAGAGGTCGGAGGTCGGAGATCGGAGGTCCGAGGCCGGACCGTCGGAGATTCTGGCTCTCAACTCTCAACTCTTAACTCTTAACTCTTCCCGCCCCGCCGTCGTCGTCGGCTACGACCAGCGGCCCTCGTCGCCGGAACTGGTCGCCGGCGTGCTCGACGCCCTGCGGCAGACCGGCTGCGACATCATCGACGCCGGGCCGGCCACGACGCCCTATCTGTGGTGGAACGTCGCGCGGTTCGCAGCGACCGGCGGCATCCTGGTCACGGGGGCCGGCTGCGACCCGTCGTGGAGCGGGCTGGATTTCGTCGGTCCGGGTGGAGTTCCGATTGCGGCGGCGCGCGGCGAGCCGGGAGCGTCAGCGACCGGAGGTCAGAGGTCGGAGGTCGGAAGTCGGAGGTCGGAGATCAGCACCACTCACCACTCTCCACTCACCTCTCTCGACTCTCAACTCTCAACTCTCAACCCTCAACTCTTCCTCGAGCAGATCGAATCCCGCAGCCGGCAGCCGCTGAGTCGCCCCACGCGGTCGGCCGGCCAGTTTCGCACGGTCCGCAATTGGGACGCCTACGAGGAATCGGTCGCCGCCCACTTTCACGCCCTGCGGCCGTTGCGGGTCGTCGTCGGAACCGGGACGACGCTGTTGCAGCGAATGCTGGAATCGCTGTTTCGCCGTCTCCCCTGCGAGCTGGTCGCCGTTCCCCTGCCGACCCGCACCCGCCAACTGGACCGGCCCGACGATCCGGACGTGCATCGTGCCGCGGCCGCGATTCAAGAATCGGCCGCGCACGTCGGCGTGCTCATCGACGACGACGCTCAGACCTGCGCCCTGCTGGATGAAACCGGCCGGCCGATTCCGTCCACCGACGTCGCGCAACGGCTGGCGCGGCAAATTCTGGAAGAAGAACCCGGCGCGTCGATCGTCTCGGAAACGGATGTGCCGAACTCGACTCGCGCCGCGATGTTCGAAGCGATGCAATCCACCGCCGCGGCATTCGGCGGCGGAACGAGCGGGCGGTTCTGGTTTCGGGAGGCGGGCCCGGTCTGCGATGCGTTCCGGACGCTGGCGGCGATTCTGTCGGCGCTGAGTTGCAGCGATGCGGAATGCTCCGTGGTTTTTGCGATTCAGCATGGAGCTGCGAGTCCGATTCGTCGCCAAGATTCGCTCACACCTGTTTCTCCATGAGGGATTCTCATGATTGATCATGCCTATCGTCTGTCGCTGATCTCGGCCGTGCTTGTGTGCACCTTCTATTCATGCAGCTCGCCTGTGTCGGCGGAGAACATTCAAAAGCTGAGCACTTCCGAATTGCTCGAATATTCCGATGTGATTGTCTTGGCTTCTCCCGCCGAAACGGTTGATCGCCGTGATGCGCGGACCGAATGGTTCGTTGTGCACGAGGTGTTCCGCGGCGATCCTGATCTCAAGTCGCGATGGATCCGCGTGGATCTGGGGAATTATCGTTTTGGCAGACTGCGAAAAACTATCCACCGTGCGCTATTGTTTCTTCGTCGTTCCGGAAGCGCGGGCAATATCAGCTACGAACCCCTCTTTTCCGGTGTTCACTATTTGTTGAGGACGGATGGTAAGGTGATGGTGCCGCGCCGAACCTATATTCCCGGTCCATTCGGATTTCGCATTGATGACGGTGCCGACTGGGAGACGATGCTCAGGGGCCTGCGGGAGGTCCTTCCCCTCAGGAATGCGATGCACGCAACGTTGGACCGCTTCCATCGAAACAGTCCGTGGGTGGAATTGCTCCCATCCGACCGGCGCCGGCACTTCGCCTTTCAAATCTCGCCGCAGGATTCGTTTACGGGCATCCTGTGTAACGGCTGGCCGAGCCTGAGATAGACGATGCCGTTCGTCGCCTTGTTGCGCGCAGTTGGCGATTCCGCACAGTGAGGTCCGTGCCGGCCGTCCGGACCTACTTCGGCAACTCCGGCGGTTTGTGCAGCGGGTAGTCCTTGCTCGACAGGCCTTCCTTCAGAAACGTGACGAGGTCTTTCTTCTCGTCGGCGGTCAGCTTCAGCGGGAAGATTTCCTCGTCGAGCTGCGGGTTCTTCACGCCCCCTTTGTTGTAATGCTCGACGACTTCCTCGAGCGTCTTCCGGCTGCCGTCGTGCATGTAGGGAGCGGTGCGGGCGATTTCGCGGAGGGTCGGCGTTTTGAAGCTGCCGGTGTCTTCCGGCAGATTGCTGACGGCGAAGCGGCCGATGTCTTTCGGTTTGCCGTCCTTGCCGTAGCCGATGCCGACGTTGTGAAACCCGTTGTCGCTGAAGTTCGCCCCGGCGTGGCAGGCGCTGCAGCGGGCCTTGCTGAAGAACAGCTTCATCCCCCGCTGGGCGGCATCGGAGAGGGCCGTCTTGTCGCCGGCCTTGAACTGGTCGTAAGGGGCGTCGCCGGAGAGAATCGTCCGCTCGTAGGCCGCGATCGCCTTGGCGATGCCGTCGGAGGTGACGTCGGTCTTGAACACCTTCTGGAACTGCTCGCGGTAGCCGTCGATCTTGTTGAGCTTCTCGACGACATCCTTCAGCTTCATGGTCATTTCGATGGGGTTCTGAATCGGCCCCAGGGCCTGCTTTTCGAGCGACGGTTCGCGGCCGTCCCAGAACTGGAAGCGGTAGTACGCGGCGTTGATGACCGATGGCGCGCTGCGGCCGCCGATTTTGCCGTCCACGCCGGTCGCGAACCGCTCGCCGTTGCTGTAGCCCTTCGCCGGGTCGTGGCAACTCGCGCAGGAAACCTTGTTGTCGCGGGACAGGCGGCCGTCGAAAAAGAGCTGCTTCCCCAGCGCGATTTTCTCAGGGGTCGGCGGGTTGTCCTTCGGGTGCTCGAGCGGCGGCAACCCCTTGGGGGCTGCCGGGACCTTGTCGTCGGCAACCGCGACGGCGACGGCCAACAGCGGCAGGAATCCGCTGAGAAAGAACTGTCCGGAGAATCTCCGTGCGAACGGCATCGGGTGGCCCTCAACTCAATTGGTGTGATTCCGTGGTGCGATGCGTCCCATGACTTTACAGGCATTCAACTCGCCACTTCAAGCGACGGCGAGACGGAAATCGAACTGCCATTGGACGGAACGAAACCGCGTTACACCCCGCCTCAAACGTTTCGTCCTCGGCGGGCGATCGGATATGCTTCGCAGGTGAGTGGTGAGTGGTGGAGGGGGTGATGGTTGATTCCGCCTTCCGCCTTCCGCCTTCCGCCTTCCGCCTGGCTCTCGACTCTGGACTCTGGACTCTCGACTCTCCCGCAGGACCGCCGCAATGACCCACCGCCGTATCGCCGCGATTCTCGCCGGGGGCCAGCCCGGCGAAACGCTGACCGTCACAGGCTGGATCCGCACCGCCCGCAAGCAGCCGAAGCTCGCGTTCGTCGAGCTTAACGACGGCAGTTGCATGCAGAACCTGCAGATCGTCATCGACGCCGCCACGCCGCAGTACGATGCGTTCCTGAAAGACCTCTCCACCGGCGCCAGCCTCGCCGTCGAGGGGGAACTCAAGGAATCCCCCGGCAAAAACCAGCGGATCGAGCTGCACGCTTCGGCGGTGACGGTCATCGGCACGGCCGACCCGGAAGAGTACCAGCTCTCCAAAAAACGGCACGGGTTCGAATTCCTGCGCACCATCGCCCACCTGCGGCCGCGAACGAACACCTTCGGCGCCATCGCCCGCGTCCGCAACGCCGTCTGCTGGTCGATCCACAGTTTCTTCCAGTCGCGGGGATTCCTCTACGTCAATTCACCGATCATCACCACGAGCGATTGCGAAGGGGCCGGCGAGATGTTTCAGGTCACCACGTTGTTGAGAGACGAGAGTCGAGAGTCGAGAGTCGAGAGCCAGAAGTCGGAGGTCGGAGGTCAGAGGTCGGAGGTCGGTAATCCCTCATCCCTCATCTCTCATCCCTCATCCATCGACTACACGCAGGACTTTTTCGGAAAACCGGCCTCATTGACCGTCAGCGGGCAGCTCGAAGCGGAGATCTTCGCCACCTCGCTGGGGGACTGTTACACGTTCGGGCCGACGTTCCGGGCGGAGAACTCCAACACCACGCGGCACCTGGCCGAGTTCTGGATGGTCGAACCGGAAATGCCCTTCTACGAACTGCCGGACAACATGCGGCTCGCCGAGGAATTCATCAAGACGATCATCCGCGACGTGCTGGACCGCTGCCCGGACGACATGGCGTTCTTCAACGATCGGATCGACAAGACGGTGATGGAGACGCTGCGGAACATCCTCGACCACGAATTCATCCGCCTGCCGTACACCGAAGCCGTCGAGATCATTCAGCAAGCCGGCCGGAAATGGGAGTTCCCCGTCGAGTGGGGCAAAGACCTGCAGTCGGAGCACGAGCGGTTCCTCACCGAGGAGCACTTCAAGCAGCCGGTGATCCTCTTCGACTACCCGCGGACGATCAAACCGTTCTACATGCGCTGCAACGACGACGGCAAAACCGTCCGCGCGATGGACGTGCTGGTCCCCCGCGTGGGGGAAATCATCGGCGGCTCCCAGCGCGAAGAACGCCTCGACGTGCTGATCGACCGCATCAAAGAATGCGGCATGAACCCCGACGACTACTGGTGGTACATCGACCTGCGCAAGTTCGGCACAGTCCCGCACTCCGGCTTCGGATTGGGTCTGGAACGCACGATGCAACTGATTACGGGGATGACGAACATTCGGGATGTGATTCCGTTTCCGCGGACGCCGAAGAATGCGGAGTTTTGATAATTGTCGGGTAGTGGCGTAGCGAATAGCATGACAACCACTGTACTCCAGAAATGAGGAGGGGTCTCATGGGGAAACGGTCAAATCCTAAGCAAGCGCTCGAAGATTACTTTCAAACTGTGATTCGATGGATCGGTACGAATGATCGCAAGTCAGCGCTCGAGGGTTTGCAGAATCTCTACGATGCAGCAGGACTCGGGAAAGGAACTGACCGGGAACAGCTGGGTCTCAATAGTCACCTGGGGCAGGTGCGTCAGGCATTGAAGGACCCGCAGAGTGGGCTGAGCATCGACAAGCTGATTGCCATCAATTTGGATGGCAAGGAAGACGTGTACCGTCAACCGATCCGCTTGTATTTCACGGCATTGCAGGAATTCTGCGAGCATTTCAACGACGATGAATGACAGCTGCTTACGTCGTTGGAACGAATCTCCCGTGTGCCCGGTGATGGAGTTGGAGTCGGTTCGGTTCCGAATGGACTCCGTCGGCCTTCAGCCGACCCGCGTTTGCCACCGGCTTCAGCCGGTGGGTGGGATGGGCCTGGGATGCAGGAAGCCGGCTTCAGCCGGGCTTCTCGGCCGGTCTTCAGACATCAATCGGCAATCGGCGATCGAAAGGTTGAAACCAGCAAGAGAAGCCGGCTGAAGCCCGGCTGCCCGCGCTGCGAATCACCCGGCCACCACCAGCTAAAGCTGGTGGCAGACAGGGAGTCGGCTGAAGGCCGACAGGGGAACTGCTGCACTTGCCGGCACTGCCCATTGATTCCTGGCGCGTCGGGCCGGGAGTTCAGCCAATCCCAGCTTCATCTTCGAAGGCGTTCGTCAATTCCAGCCGCTCGGTGAGGCTGCCGGCGGCGTGGTGTTTCTTCTGATTGGCGATGTACTTCACCACCCAGGGCAGGTTCTTCTTTCCAAAACTCACGACGCCGTATCCGCGCTGCCATTGCAGTACTTTGCGGCCCAGCTCCTGGTTGACGTCGTGCGAGCTGCCCCCTTTCAGGTCTTTGACCAGGTCGCTGATGGTGACGAACGGCTCGATGTTGACCGCGACGTGCACGTGGTCGGCGGTGCCGTTGATGGCGTGCAGGTAGACGCCTTTCGCCTTGCGGCAGCGTTCGGTGATGAACTTGTGGGCGACCGGCTCGACCTCGGGGGTCAACCAGGGGCGGTCGTCTTTGACGTGCCAGTTGAGATGCAGGTAGATCTCGTGATAGACGTGCGCGGACATGGTTGAAACCCCGGACGGGACGCCGGCTGAAGCCCGGCTGCGGTGAGATGGGTACGCCGCCCGCCACCGGCTGAAGCCGGTGGCAAACGCGGGTCGGCTGAAGGCCGACGGTACATGCACACAGTTCACTGGACAGGATCGGCGAAGTCAAGGCGCGGGGCGGCCCTTCTCGATGGTTCCAGCCGGGCCCCGTCGGTGGGCGCAGCCCACCCTATCGAACTGAACTGCAAAGCAGTTTGAGTGCGGGACAGGGTTCAGATTCTGTGAGTTTTGGGCCTCAGGCGGGTGATTGGATCGCTCACCCCCGCTCGCAGGTTGCGAACAAATACACGACGGCAAGCGATTCGCACGACTTCCACTTCGCC
>Ga0268386_10000433_pt1 | contig 26213 bp, 23 predicted proteins | sample RVTome_15_FD_200260 | JGI IMG/M metagenome (GOLD analysis project Ga0268386, IMG submission 200260) | Soil microbial communities from uranium-contaminated site in the Upper Colorado River Basin, Wyoming, United States - RVT150D86... ... | reverse complement strand
GCTACTCTCTCCTGATCGGCGAGTCGGCGCCCCGTGACGTCGAGGAGGCGATCCGGCGCGCCGCCCGCGAGGATCCCGAGGGGCACGAGGTGGTCTCGCTGCACACGACGCACCTCGGGCCCGACGCCGTCCTGATCGTCCTCGGCGTTCGGTTCCGACCCGGGCTGGAGACCGCCGACGTCGAGGCCGCCGTCGAGCGGCTGCACCGTCGCGTCGAAGACGCGGTCGGGCACTCGACCCGCCCGCGTCTGATCGTCATCGAGCCGCGGCGACCCGGCGCCGAGGCGCTGGGCTCGGCGGCGTGACCCGCCACGGGCGTTGCCGCGGCCGGAGGAGGGGAATGGCCGCGGGACGCCCGCCGGTCGAGTGGCGCCCCGTCAGGGGACGGCGAGCTCCACCCTGACGCGATGGCCCTGCTGCACTCCGGCCACCGCCGCCGGCGGGAAGTGCAGCATCATGTCGCCTCGCTGGTGCGCAGCCTCAGCTGTCCGGTGCTGTGATCGACGTTCACGACCTCACCCACCATCGTCCTCGAGCCGGAGGTGGACGCGGTGAGCGGCGACGCCGACGCGGCGGCCGTTGTCCCGGCCTGACCGCTGCCGGGACGGGTCTCGGCCGCCGCGCTCGACCGTACCTGGATGTTGTTGACCACCCGCTGCACGCCGTGAACCTCGCGTGCGATCTCGCTCGCCCGCATCTTCTGGGCCTCGGTGGTCGCGGTGCCGGACAGGTAGACCGTGCCGGCACTGGTGTCGACGTCGACCCAGGTCAGGTTCTGCAGCTGATCGGCGGCCAGGCGGGCCTTCACGTTCGCCGTAGTGGTCTGGTTGTCGATGTTGGTGCCCAGGCTCTGGCCCGTCATGCTGCGGCACCCGACCGCCCATCCTGGAAGTACAACGTCCTCGACCCTGGCTCGATGTACTCGAGCCGCCCGTTCACGGTGTGCTGCGCCCAGACCCGGTCGCCGGGGCCAGGACGAGGGCCGCCATCAGCGCGGTCGAAACGATCGCGATCGATCGCATGTCTCTCTCTCCTTCTGCGCGCAACCTGGCCAGGGCGGCTACTGTTTGGTGTTCTCTCGCTGCCCACTCGACTGCAGGCGCGCGGGCGGCCCCACCTTCGCGCGCCCCACGGCGCGCCGGCCGCTCGACATCGTGACGCGATGCCGACAGGCTGTCGCGCGCCGGCTGGACGGAACGCCTCGTGCAAAAACATTCGCGCGTGAGCCCGTTCATGGCTCGTGTCCTGATGGTGGTCGGGGTGGTCGCCGGGGCGGCCGTCGCGCTGTACCTGGCCGTCGTCGGCGTCGACGTGCTCTTGCTCGCGTTCGCCGGTGTGCTGCTCGCGCTGCTGCTGCGCGGAGCGGCCGGGTGGGTGACGCGCGTGGCCCGCCTGAGCGCTGGCGCTGCGCTCGGCGTGGTCGTCGTGACGCTGCTCGCCCTGGTCGCCATGGCGGGCTGGTGGATCGCGCCCGCGATCGTGGAGCAGACGGCGCAGCTGCTGCAGCGCGTGCCGGAGGCGGTCGCGGATCTGCGTACGATGCTCGAGCGGACCGCCTGGGGGCGGGCGATCGCGCCGTATCTGCCGTCCCCGGAGGCCCTGAACCCGCTGCAGCGGCCCCTCCGGGCCGGCTCCACGCTGCTGGCGACGCTCGGCTGGCTGGCCGGGGGGGCCGCTGGCGTCGCCCTCGTGCTCTTCCTCGGCCTCTACCTGGCCGCCTCGCCCGAGGTCTACCGTCGCGGAGTGCTCGCGCTGGTGCCCGCCTCACGGCGGCCGCGCGCGGATGCGGTCCTCGGCGTGCTCGGCCGGACCCTGCAGCGCTGGCTCGTCGGGAAGGTGGTCAGCATGACGCTCATCGGCACCCTGACCGGCGCCGGGCTCGCCGTGCTGGGCATCCCCCTGGCGCTGGCGCTCGGCGTCGTGGCGGGCCTGCTGAACTTCATTCCGTACCTCGGGCCGCTGATGTCGTTCATGCCGGCGGCGTTGCTCAGCCTGTCGCAGGGCGCGCAGACGCTGCTGTGGGTGCTGGGCCTCTACGTGCTGGTCCAGGGCCTGGAGAGCTACGTCGTCACGCCGCTCATCCAGCAGCAGGCGGTGGCGCTGCCGCCGGCGTTGCTGATCACCGCCCAGGTCCTGCTGGGCGTGGCGCTCGGGTGGCTGGGGCTGCTCCTCGCCACGCCGATCACCGCCGCGATCGTCGTGCTCGTCCGCGAGCTCTATGTCGCCGACGCCCAGGACGCCACCGCCGGCCGCCGCCGGCCGGGGCATGCGGCCTGAGCGCCGCACCCCCGGGCGTTCCGGATGGCACCGGCCCTGCGACATCGAGTGCGCATGCGGGCGTCGATCGCGCTGGTGCTGGCAGTGCTCACGGTATCCATCCCGGTGCCCGACTTCGTGGACCTGAGGCGCTGACCGCCTCGTCGCGAACCTGCAGCCGATGCGCCTCGCGCCTGCGCGGGCGAGCACGCCGGGTTCCTGCTTGCGGGCGATCGCGCGGGCCAGCTCCTTCTTGGACATCCGCGAGCGGCCCTCGACGTCGAGCTTCCTGGCCCGCACGTACAGCTCTTCCTTGCTCTGGCCTTCGTAGTCGACGCCGCCGGGGCCGGCCCCCGGCGATGGCAGTGAACGCGAGCACGACCGCAAGCCATCTCATGATGCAGTCCCCCTCTGACCGACGAGGGCGCAGAGGTGATGCCAGCCATGTCCGCCAGCGCGATGTCGCCGCGGGCTTGACGTCCGATCGGCCCCGGACTAGGGTCGCCTCGATGATCCGCGCGCGGTGTTGCGTCGCCATCCTCGTGGGCTGGTTTCTCGGCGGCTGCGCGAGCGGTCTGACCCCCGGCGAGGTGCGCGGCATCACCGTCACGGGCACCGGCCGGGTCGTGTCGCGCCCGGACACGGCGGTCGTCGAGGTGGGGGCGGAGGCGCGCGCCACGGCGCTGGCCGATGCCACCGCCGAGGTGGATCGGACGCTGCGCGCGGTGCTGGCGGCGGTGAAGGCCCTCGGGGTCCGCGACGCGGACGTGCGGACGACCACCTACGCGATCGACCCGGTCGCCGAGCCCCGTCAGCCGGGCGATACCGGCGCGCGCATCGTGGGGTATCGCGTGTCGAACGTCGTGCAGGTTCGCACGCGCGACGTCGAGGGCGTGGGACGGATCCTCGACGCCGCCGTCCGCGCCGGGGCCAACGTCGTCCGCAACGTCCACTTCACGATCGACGACGCGTCGAGGGCCGAGGCCGAGGCGCGGGCCCTGGCGATGCAGGACGCGGCGACGAAGGCGCGCGAGGTCGCCGCCGCGGCGGGGGTGCGGCTCGGGCGACTGCTGGCTGTCACGGCGTCCGCGCCCGCCCGGCCGGTCGCCCGGATGTCGCTGGCCACGGCTCCCGGCCCTCTCGAGCCCGGGCAGCTCGAGACGACCGTCAGTCTCGACGCCCGCTACGCCATCGAGCCCTAGACGGCGCGATCGCGACGGGCGCTTCTCACGTCCGCGCCGTCGCGGCGGCGGACGTGAGGCGGGGCCGTGGTGGGCCTACTTGTCGAGCCAGACCGTCTCGTCGTGGACCTCGAACTCCGCGTTGTACGTGTAGCCCTTTCATCCACCGCTGGGCGACCTGGTAGAAGGGCGAGCCCGAGACGTTGTTGGCACTCGTGTTGCGAGGGCAGTGCCTAGCGCAACGCACGTCCAGGAGGGAGGAACGTCATGGTCCACAGCATCGTGGGCATCGTGCTCACCGCCGTCCTGTGCTTTGCCCTGGTAGCCCCGGTCGCGGCCCAGCCCCCGACGCGGCCCGACGCGGTGCGCCACTCGGGCCGGATCGTCGAGGTGGCCCTCGACGGCTCGGCGATCGTGGTCGAGGAGCTGGTCACGTGGAGCGGGCCTGGCACCGGTGTCGTCACCCGCTCCATCCGGCTCACGCCCCGGACGGCGATCGACGTCATCCAGCTCGCCGACGACACGGACGTAGACCGAGCGGCGCTGCCGGGCTGGGACACCAGGGTGATCGACGCGGCGGACCTGCGCCGGGGTGACTTCGTCACCGTCACGACCGACGGCGACCGCCGGGCAGTCGCCGTCGCGCTGCAGGTCGTCCGCCCCGAGCGCGAGTAGTCAGGCCGCCTCGGGGGCGCCGCGCACGGCGTCGCGGGTGACGCCGACGTCCACGGTCCCGTCGGTCCAGCTCACGCCCCGCGTCCAGTCGGGGCTGACGAGGACGTGTGGCCCTGGCCACCAGCTTTGCGGATCGACGACCAGGTACCGGATCGCCCAGTCCTGCTCGTCGATGAGGAAGTCCGTGACGTGCCCGAGCTCGCCGTCGGTGGCGCGGATCCTGTAGCCGATGACGGCGCGCGCGCTGCGAAGATGCGGATCCTGGTCCTGGCGCTCCCGCGCGGCCAGCTCCTCGGCCACGCGGTTGGCGTACGGCGGGCCGGGGTCGGGCGGCAGCACCCCCGCTTGCAGGAGCGGATACGGGTACGCGTAGGGGCCCCAGCGGTACGGGCCGACCCAGTACGGCGCGTACCCGTAGTACGACTGCAGGGCCGTCTCGTGCTGGCGGGAGACGGGCTTCGCCGTATCGATGGAGGGGCTCTCCTCGACCTGCCGCCGAGTCAGTCCGGTTCGCACCCGCTCACCGGTCGTGTCCATGCCGCGGATGGCGGCGGGGGAGACGAGAACCTTGCGGCCGGACAGCCAGGTGCCGGTGTCCGCGACGAGGTAGCGCACGGTCCAGCTGAGGTCGTCGAGATAGACGTCGTCGATGTGCCCGACGTCGCCATCGGACGCTTCGAGCGAGTAGCGGCGCAGGTCGGTGAAGCGTCGCAGTAACGGTGCGGCGGCGGTCTCGGTCCCCGGACGTCGTGACATTGGGAGTCCTCCTGGGGCTCCGGCGTGCAAGCCGCGCGCCCGTCCGTCAGTGGAGCGGGACCCGGCTGAGCTGCAGCGTGCCGCTCGGTGCCGGGAGCACGCCCGCCGCATCGACCCACTCGCCCTGCAGCACGTCCGCCGTGCCCGGGCGCGCCGCGGCGCGCGGTGCCAGCAGGATGCGACCCTCGCCGACCAGGGGGAACCGCAGCACGCCGTCGTCGAGGCGGCCCTCGTACCGGAACGTGCGAGGCGTGCCGCCCGCCATGAACGTGAAGTGGCCGAGGACGGCGTCGCGGCCGGGCACGCGGGCCAGCACCAGCTCGACTGCCCCCTGCGTGCCGACCCCGGTTGGGGTGGTCCATTGCCCGTTCCAGGCACCGACCAGGGGGGCAGCGCCGGACGGGGGGGCGGCCTCGACCCCCTGGAGTCTGCGGAATGGCTCGCCGCCGGCGGCGAGCGCGAGCGCGAGGGCGAGGAGGACGAGCGCGGTCGTCGTGCGCATCCTTCAGAAGACTAGCAAGCTTCGGGCCGCTCAGGCGACGGCCTGGGCGTCGTAAATTCTTCGCACGTCGGGACGGATCGCCTTCAAGAGGCGCTCGAACGCCGCATACACCCCCTCGCGATCGCCGGGGTCGCGAAATGTGCGCGCGGCGGCCCGGCGGATCGCCACGGCCTCGCCGAGCAGCGCCAGGTGCAGCTCGCGCCGGTCGCGGAGTGCGGCGAGCCGCTCGAAGCTGTCGAGCAGATGCAGGGCCACCCCCCGGTTGTCGACGCCCGCCAGCCGGATGGCCGTGAAGGCGGCCCCGACGAAGTCCCGGAGCACCGGCGCCGGCGCCACCACGCGCACGATGCCCTCGGCGTCGCGCCGATAGGGGGAGGGGAGCCGCCGGTCGCTCACGCGCGCGATCGCGGCAGCCAGCCGATCGATGCAGCGCAGCGCCGTGGTGGGATCGATGTGGTTGGAGGCGAGGGCCCGCTGGGCGATCTCGACGAGCTGCTCGAAGCCGAAGAACACGTCCTGGATGAACGTGCGCTCGGGGCCCACCAGGACCGCGCGGGTGATCGCGCGCGCGAGGTCGTCGTCCAGCCGGTCGCCGGGGACGACCCGGGCGATGGGCTCACCGACGATGGCGAACTCGCCGGGGCGCCGGAGCAGCCGGATCAGCACGTCGGCCTCCGAGGCCGTCTTCAGGAGCGCCTCGCCGTCCACGCTCGTGACGTAGCCGTGGCCGCGGGCGGCGACCGGCGCGCCGTCGTCGCCGTCGCGCGGCGGGGCCGGCGGCCGGTCGCCCGGCGCCTCGCGCCCGAGGCGTTCCGGGAAGAGGGCATCGATGGCGTCGTCGAGATCGACCGCCACGGCGGCGATCACGCGGTCGGCCTGCATCGAGGTGGAGGCGTGGTGGATGAAGTAGATCAGCAGTGCCACGCTCAGCAAGGCCAGGAGCACGGCGCCGCTGATCGCCAGGTGCGGCACGAATCTGTCGTCCGAGACACCGTCACGCCCCCGCACGGTGCGAAGGACCACCAGGCAGTAGACGAAGGTGGCCACGAAGGTGCCGAGGACCACCTGGTTGCCGCGATCGCGAACGAAGTTGCGGAGCAGGCGGGGCCCGAGCTGGGCTGCGGCGAGCTGGAGCGAGACGATCGTGATCGAGAAGGCCAGGCCGACGACGGTGATGATGGAGCCGGCCACCGCCGACAGCAGGCTGCGGGCGCCCTCGGCGCCGCCGGCGTAGAGCCACAGCGACGTGGCGAGCTCGTCGCTGCCGGCGCGATGGTCCAGTGTGAGCAGCCCGGCGGCGAGGCCGATGGCCGCGGTCGTGAGCAGCGCAGGGAGGAACCAGAAGCTCCCGCGGAGCGAATCCCAGATGTTGAGCAGCCGGACCACGGAGTGTCGGGAGGCAAGCGCGGTGCCATCGCGACGCGGCGAGCCGTCTGGCACACCGGCTGCACCATTCCATCCACGAGATGGGACTCGGAAGAACCTGGCTGATCATCCTGGCGATCCTCGCCGTGCTCGTCACCGCGGTGCTCGTGACCCTGCCGGTCGCGGTGCGGATGTTCGCCGAGGCCCGGGTCCAGGCGATGACCGGACGCGAGATGACGATCGGCGACGTCGATCTCAATCTGTTCACACGCCGGCTCGTCGTCGCCGACGCCCGGGTCCACGCCGAGGCCGACCGGCCGCCGCCGCTGGCATTCGAGCGCCTGACCGTGCGCTTCGACATCCTGCCACTGCTGGGTGGTCGGCTGCATCTGCAGGGGCTGGCCCTGTCCGGCCTGGACGTCTACCTCGAGCGCACCGGGCCCCAACGGTTCAACGTGTCCGACATCGCCGCGCGCCTGGCCGCCCGGCCGGCCGCCGAGCCGCTCGAGATCGTGGTGGACACGCTGCGCGTGGAGGGGGCGCGTGTCCGTCTGGAGGATCGCGTCGTCGAGCCGAGCCGGTCCTGGGTCCTGGCGGATGTCGATCTCGAGGCACACGACATCGCGACCGTGGCCGACGCCGCCCAGGGCCGGGCGTCGGCGACGTTCGTTCTCGCCGGCGCGCCGGGCGTGCTGCAGGTGCAGCGCCTGGCCGTGCGTCCCCTGCAGGCGCAAGGGACGCTGACGCTCGACGGGCTCGACCTCGGTGGCCTCGGCGCCTACGTGTTCGACGATGCGGCGGTGCGGCTGTCCGGCGGGCGGCTGACGACGCGACTGACCGTCGCCTACGAGGCTGACGGCGCCGTGCGGACCGGCGGCGAGGCCTCGATTCGCGAGCTCACGCTCGCGCGCCGGGGCCAGGATTCGCCGCTGCTCTCGGTGCCCGTGCTGACGGCGACTGCGAAGGACCTTGCATACGAGGACGGCGACGTCACCGGCGGCCGGCTCGAGCTCGTCGCGGATCAGGCGATCGTGCTGGACGCCACTGCGCCACGCGCCCGGCCGCTCGACGTGACCGCCCTGCGCGCGGCCTGGGTGCGCGGGGCGGAGGCACCGCCCGAGGCGCCGGGACACCTCACCCTGCGCGCCACGCTTCCAGAGGGTGGGCAGATCGTGGCCGACGGCACGCTCGATCCCCGCCCGCTGACGGCCGACCTCGAGGTCGAGCTCCGCGCGGTCGACGTCGGCCTCGCGCAGATCTGGATCCCGCTCGACGCCGCGATCTCGCCGGTCTCCGGACAGCTTGCCGGGACGGTGGATCTGCACTACGCGGGGAGCGACGGTCTGCGTGCCGGCGCGGAGCTCCGCGTGGACGAGCTCGCCCTGGCCTGGGCCGGACAGCGGCCGCCGGTGCTGCGTGACGAGCGCATCCAGGCCACCGTGCGCGATCTGCGCGTCCACGAGGGCCGCCTCGAACCCGGCCGCATCGAGGTCTCCGGCTCCCCGACGCTCACGGACGCCAGCATCGCCCCCGCCCAGTCCCTGCACCTACCGCGCCTGAGCGTGGTCGCCGAGGGTGGCGCCATGCCGGGGGGACCGCCGTCGCGCCTGCGGCTGAGCGCGACGCTGCCTCACGGCGGCCGTCTGGCGGCGAGCGGGACGGGCGCCCTGGCGCCCGCCTCGCTCGCGCTCACCGTGCGCGCCACGGATGCCGACCTCACGCTCGCGGCCCCCTACGTGCCCGCGCGGGCGCCGCTCAGGCTCGACCACGGGCGCCTGGATCTCGAGGCGTCCGTCACGTGGGACGGCGTGCTCCGGGCCGAGGGGCGCCTGGTGGCCCGCGACCTCACGGTGCTCCGTCGCGGCCAGGCCGAGCCCTTCCTGCATCATCCCTCGCTCGAGGGCACCGTCACCGGGCTCGTCTTGCGCGACGGCCAGCTCGTCGTGCAGCAGCTCGCCCTCGCAGGCGCGCCGACCCTCGTGGACGGCACGGCGTCGCCGCCGCAGCGCTTCGACGTGCAGGCCCTCACGCTCGTCATGACCGATTTCACCTGGCCCGGCCGGCGACCCGCACGGGTGGAAGGTCATATCCAGGTCGCCGACGGCGGCCGCGGCGACCTGACGGGAACGCTGCACCCGGGCACGCTCGCCACCGACGTGCGCGCGCACTTCGAGAACGTGGACGTCACGCGGGCCGGGGGCTACCTGCCGCCGGCCGCGCCGCTGGTCGTCGAGAACGGCCGCGGGGAGGTGACCGTGCACCTGCGCCACCGCCGCGCCGATGGCGTCCAGGTCGATGCCGAGGGCGCGGTCCGCGCGGTGGCACTACGGCTGAGCGCGGGCCCCGGCGTGCGCGTCCACGATGAGCATCTGGCCTTCGCCGTCACCGGCCTGGCCCTGCACGCCGGCGCCACGTCGCTCGGTTCGGCCACGGTCGACGGCACGCCGGCGCTCGCACGGGCCGGTGAGGTGTCCCCCGCGCTCTCCCGGCTGCACGCCGAGCTGCGGGCGCTGCACTGGCCCGAGGGCGACCCCGCCACGTGGCGTCTGCTCGTCGAGCCCGCCGACGGCGGCCGGCTCACGGCGCAGGGAACGCTACACGCGTCATCGCGCAGGGTGACGGGGACGCTGCAGGCCGAGGACGCGGCCATCGCTCCGTTCGCTGCGCTCGTCCCCATCGACGCCCCGATCGCCGGCCGGCTGGATGCCCGGCTGCGCGGCGCGGCGGGCGCCCAGCAGCCGGCGGTCCTGGGGGGCGGGTTGACGCTGCGGGACGTGCGGATCGGGCCGCCCGACGCCCCGCCCGTCCGCGTGGAACGCATCGAGATCACGAGGGCCTCACTCGAGGGATCCCGCCTCACCATTCCCCGGCTCGTCGTGGACACGCCCCAGGTCGTCGTCGAGCGGGAGAAGGACGGCGCCTTCCCGCTGCGCGCCATGCTGACGCCGGAGTCGCCGGCCGCCTCGCCGGGGCCGGCGGCGCGCCGAGTCGAGCCCGCCGCGGCCACCGATCCGGGCCCGGCGCTCGTGGTCACGATCGAGGAGCTCGCCCTCCGCGAGGGCAACGTGAGGTTCATCGACCGCACCACGACGCCGGCCTACTCCGAGGAGCTCAGCCGGCTGACGGTCACCGTCCGCCACCTCACGAACGCGAGCGACGGCCGCGCCACGGTGAGCGCGCAGGGGATCGTGGGCGTGGACGCCGCGCTCGAGCTGCAGGGCGAGGTGGCGCCGTTCGACCGGCCGTTCTTCCTCGACGTGCGCGGCGAGCTGCGCTCCTTCGCGGTGCCCCGGACGAATCCCTACCTGCAGCGTTTCCTGGACTGGATCGCGCGGCGCGGCCAGCTGACGACCCGCGTGCACTATCGCGTCGCCGGCGGCGAGCTGACCGCGACGAACGAGGTGGTGGTGCAGCGGCTCGACGTGGAGCCTGCCGACGGCGACGAGCGTCCGGACCGTCTGGTCGGGCTGCCGCTGGGGCTGGTCGTGGCGCTCCTCAAGGATGCGCGGGGCGAGATCCACGTCACCGTGCCGGTCTCCGGCGAGCTCGGCTCGCCGAAGTTCAGCTTCGGCGACGCCATCCGGCGCGCGTTCAAGAACGTGCTGGCGCGGGCCGTGACCTCGCCGTTCCGCGCCATCGGCTCGATCTTCCGCCGCGGGGACGACGGTCGGGTCGAGGACGTCGTGATCGAGCCGGTCACCTTCGAGCCGGGCAGCGCCGTCCTCTCCCCGGATGCGGCGGCGCACCTGCAGCGTGTGGCCGACTTCCTGCGCGCCAGCCCGTACGTGCGGCTCACGCTGCAACCGGCGACGAGCGAGGAGGATCTCCGTGCGCTGCGTGCCCAGGAGATCACGGCGCGGATCCAGCGCGTGCAGCGTGAGCAGGGCATCGCCGACTTCGCCGAGGCGGCCCGGCACCTCTGGCACGCCGCCCGGCCCGATCGCGCCTCGCCGGAGGATCCGCGGGCGATCGTCCGCGCGCTCGCCGAGCAGGAGCCCACGCCCACCGAGGCGGCGCGCCGGCTGGCCGAGCGCCGCGTGGGCGTGACGCGCACCCAGCTGGTGGACGCGGCCGGCATCCCGCGCGAGCGGTTGCTCGACACCCCGGGGTCCCCGGCGACTGGGGCCAGCGCCGAAGGAAGCGTGCAGTTCGGCCTGCGCCCGGCCTCCTGAGCCTCACCGACTGACGGTCGGCTCCTGCCGGCCACCAGCCTCCGTGTCGGCCACGCGCCGGAACCAGCGGGCCACGAGCACGTCCGTGGATGAGTGCGCGACCACCGACAGCACGGTCACGAGGGCGATCAGATGGGAACATGAGGTCGCCGCCGTCGACCGCCGAGTGAAGGATGAGCAGGCCGTAGACCACCGAGGCGAAGCCCTTGGGCCCCAACCAGGCGGCGGCCACCCATTCGCGCCAGTCCAGCTCGCTGCCGAGCAGGGCGAAGGCCAGCGCCAGGGGACGGGCAAGAAAGAGGACCAGGACGGCGAAGAGGTAGCCGGACCACGGGATCTCCGCGAGGAACGACGGCGACATCAGCGCCCCGAAGACGAGCAGCGCGGCCAGCTTCAGCAGCTCGCTGAGCGTTTCCCCGAACTCGTGGAACGCCTGGCGCATCGTCGTCGACACCGTGGCCACCGTCGCGCCCCCGGCGAAGGCAGCCAGGAACAGGTTGGCGTGTGTCCGCGAGCCGCCCGCGAACAGGAGCAGCCCGACGGCGAACACGAGCAGCGCCTCGTATCGGGGGGCGGCGCCGAACAGGCGCGTGCGCTCGAGCCGGACCACGACCCACGGCACCGCGATGCCGAGGGCCACGCCGAGCGCGGCTTCGCCGAGCAGTCCCCGCCGAGGTGCGAGTCCCGGCGTCCCAGGACGGCGATCAGCACCAGGACGATCGGCAGCGCGATACCGTCGTTGAGCCCACGCTCGACGTTGAGCAGGTGCCGCAGCCGCTGCGGTACGTCCTCGTGCCCGACCAGCGCCGCGGCCAGCACGGGATCGGTGGCGCTGAGGGCGGCGCCCACGAGCAAGGCCTGGAGCCAGGGCAGCCCGACGACCCAGTGGGCGCCTGCGGCGACGGCGAGCAGCGTGAGCGGCAGACCGAGCAGGAGCGCACGGCCAGGCAGGTGCCAAGCCGAGACGATGTCGCGGAGCCCCGCCTGCATGCCGTCGGTGAAGAGGACCGTGAACAGCGCGATCTCGACGAGCACGCCGACGACCGGGTCGTCGGGGCGCAGGACCACGAGTCCGAGGATGCCGTCACCGACGAGGAAGCCCGCGGCGAAACAGGACGGCGGTGGAGAGCACGGTCCGCTGCGCCAGGCTGGAGACCAGCACGGCGGCGACGAGGCTGAGACGCATAGACGAGCAGCGCGGTCACGTATACGTCTGCAGCAATGGGCGTGCCTCGCGTCGCCCGCCGAGGGAAGCGCGGAGACGGCCGATGGGGTGATGCCCTACGCACGACCGAGGAGGCGTCGACCGCCCCCGCGCCACGCCATCCTTGGGGGCAAGGCGCGTGCCACACCGCGCACGATCGATCGAGGCTAAAACACCAGCGTCGTGCGTGGCCGCATCCGGCCGCGGGCGACACGGCGTCGTCGCGACGCCAACCTGTCCGGACCAGCTCACCGTCCTCTCCGGCGCGCCCGACGAGGCGCAGGTGGTGCGCGATCGGCTACTCGCCATCGGCTACTATGGGAGACCGCGATGAACGAGCTGCAATACTTGATTGGTGGTCAGTTTCTCGTGGCCACGCTGATGGTGCTGGCGCGGGATCGGGCGTGCTGACGGCGGTCGGCATCGTCGTCGGCCTGCTGTTCGTGGCCGGCCTCGTGGGCTCGATCGTCCCCTGGATGCCGGGCCCGCTGTTCATCCTGGCCGGCGCGGTCGTGTGGGCCGTCGCGACGGATTTCCAGACACTGGGCTGGGGCCGACTGGCGCTCCTGGCGGCGCTCGCCGCGCTGAGCTTCCTGCTCGACTTCCTCGCCGGCGCGCTCGGAGCCCGGCGTTATGGTGCCAGCCGGTGGGGCGTCGTCGGCGCCATTGCCGGCGCGCTCGTGGGGCTGTTCCTCGGCCCGCTGGGCCTCATCGTGGGCTGTGTCGCCGGCGCAATCGCGGGAGAGCTGCTGCGCGGCGCCGACCTCGAAGGGGGCGTGCGAAGCGGCCTCGGCGCGCTGCTGGGCCTGCTCGCCGGCCTCGTGGCCGACCTCGTCATCTCCCTGACGATGATCGGGCTGTTCCTCTACTGGGCCTGGCGCGGCTGAGCTCGGACGCGACGTCGACCCCGCGCTGGCTGGGGTACAGTGAGCTCGAGCGGGCTGGCTGAGGGAGGATGAGCCATGGGACTGGGATACGTCCTCGTCGCGGCAGTCGCGGTCGTCGTCACCGTCTTCGCGCTGCAGAATACCGATCCCGCGACCGTGCGTTTCCTGCTCTGGCGGATCGACACCGTCCCGCTGGCGATCCTCATACTCGCCGCGCTCGGAGCTGGTCTGCTGATTGCCGGGCTGCCCCTGGCGATCCGGCTCGGGGTCTGGCGGTCTCGTGCGCGCTCGCACGAGACGCGTGCTGGCATGCTGCAGTCCGCCGTCGAGGAGCGGGATCGCCAGCTGCTGCGGATGCCGCCGAAGGGGCCCTGATGGCGCGGAAGCGATCCGCGCCGCCCGTGAGCCGCGACCCGCGTCGCCCGCCATCCCAGGAGGAGGCGTTGGGCGAGCCGTCGTCGAGTGGCTGCGCCCGGCGTGTCCATCGCGTGCTTCCTCCGGTGCTCCCACAACCGGCAAGAGCAGTGCCACGTGCTGCAGTGCCGCGTCGCGCCTGGTGACGGCGACGCCAGCGACATCGTGTCGCCGGCCGGACAGCGTGACGTGGCTACGCGCCCGGTCGCTGTTCGGCGGGACCGCCGGCGCGCGTCAGGTTGCGCGCGGTGTTCACGAGCGCGACGTGGGAGAGCGCCTGCGGGAAGTTGCCCAGCATGCGGTGCTCCCGAGGGTCGTACTCCTCGGCGAGCAGGCCGACGTCGTTGCGCACGGCGAGCACACGCTGGAAGATCTCCCGCGCCTCGTCCAGGCGCCCCTGCAGGGCCAGGGCGTCGGCCAGCCACAGCGTGCAGGGCAGGAACGTGGCTTCGGCGGGCGGCAGGCCATCCACCTCGGGATGGGTCTGGTAACGGGCGACGAAGCCGTCGGCGACGAGCGGCTCGCGCACCGCGCGGACGGTGCCGAGGATCCGCGGATCGGTCGCCGGCAGGAATCCCACGAGCGTGGCCATCAGCAGGCTCGCGTCGGCGTGGCGGGCCCCGTAGTACTGCACGAAGGCCCCCAGCTCCGCATCGAAGCCGCGTCGGCACACGTCCTCGTGGATCGCCCCGCGCACCCGCCGCCACCGCTCGGCGGGTCCTCCGAGCCCGAAGCGCTCCACCGCCTTGATCCCGCGATCGAGGGCCACCCAGGCCATCATCTTGGAGTGGGTGAAGTGCCGGCGCGGCCCGCGCATCTCCCAGATGCCCTCGTCGGGGTCCTGCCACGCGGATTCGACGAACTCGATCAGCGCGCGCTCGACTCGCCACGCGTTGTCGTCGGCGTCGAGGCCCGCCCGCCGGGCGACATGCAGCGTGTCCAGGACCTCGCCGTACACGTCGAGCTGGAACTGCGTGGCGGCGGCGTTGCCGACGCGGACGGGCTGGGAGCCCTCGTAGCCCGGCAGCCACGGCAGCTCCCACTCCGGCAGAAGACGCTCCCCGGCGACGCCGTAGAGGATGTGCGCCTGCGAGGGCTTGCCCGCCACTGCCCGGACCAGCCAGTCGCGCCAGGCGCGGGACTCGCCGACGTAGCCGCCGATCATCAGGGCGTAGAGGGTGAAGGTCGCGTCGCGCAGCCAGCAATAACGGTAGTCCCAGTTCCGCACGCCGCCGAGCCGTTCCGGCAGCGAGGTGGTGACGGCGGCGACGAGGCCGCCGGTGGGCGCGTAGGTCATCGCCTTGAGCGTGATGAGCGACCAGACGACGGCCTCCCGCCACTCCCCTCGTAGGTGGCACTCGCTCGCCCACTGCCGCCACCACTGCTCGGCGTCCTTGATGCTGCGCTCGACGTCGCGGGCGGGCGGCAGCGTCCCGTGGGACTGGTACCAGACCAGTGAGAACGGTACTCGCTCGCCGCCGGCGACCTCGAAGTCGGCGAGCGTCCGGAAGCCCTCACCGTGCAGCGGCACCGGCGTGCGCAGCGTCAGGCCATTTGGGGCCCGCGATGGCCGCCACGCCCCCCTCGGTGCGTCGCACCCAGGGCACCAGCGAGCCGTAGTCCCAGCGGATGACGAGCTCCATCCGCATCACCCGCCCGCGCCGGCCCTCGACGAGCCGGACGACCTCCGGCCCCTCCAGGGGCATGGCGTCGACCACGGCGACGCTGCCGGTGTCCGTCTCGTACTCGGTCTCCAGCACCAGCGTGTCGTCGCGGTAGCGGCGCCGGACCGCGCGCACGGGCGCCGCCGGCGCGAGGAGCCAGCGCCCCTGCTCGGCCGTCCCCAGCAGTGCGGCGAAGCAGGCGGGGGCGTCGAACCGGGGCAGGCAGAGCCAGTCGATCGAGCCGTCACGCCCGACCAGCGCGCCGGTCCGGCAGTCGCCGATCAGCGCATAGTCGTCGATCGGAAGCGGCATCGACGGCCGATCCGCTCCGGCCTACCGCCCCGCGATCGCGAGCACGTGCGCGGCGTCCTTGACGCTGAGGTACCCGGCCAGCCGACCGTCCTCCACCACCGCGACTCGCCCCAGGCCGTTCTGCGAGACCTTCTCGAACGCGTGCCACAGCGACTCGTTCGGCGTCGCCGTCACCTGGCCGATGATCGCGCGCATCACCTCGCGCACCGGGGTCCAGGCGATGAGCCCGTAGACGGCGAGCCAGCTCGGGTGCACCCGGACCGGGATGCCGCGCACGGTGAAGAGGGTGACGGAGCTCATCGCGTCCTCCTTCGTGCTCTCAGCGTACATCGAGGCTCGGCACAACCCTTGCCAGTCCTGTCCATGGGGACAGGAGGCTATCATCGCAAGAGCGACGCCACCGCCGATCTCGACGTTGTTGCTGGCTCTAGCGCTGATGGCCGGTGGCGGGTGCGTCACGCCGCGCCAGGTCACGCTGACGCCCCGTTCCGGGGTAGAGCAGGAGCTCGTCGTTCGCTCCCTGGAGCGGGCCGTCGCGCGGCTCGACGTCGAGCGCTTCGTCGGGCGGCGCGTCGTGCTGGACCTGTTCACGCTGACTCCCGATCAGGCGTTTGCGCGCGAGTTCGTGGCGGCCCGCCTCCAGCGGCGTGGCGTCCAGGTCATCGGCGACTCGGCCCGGGCCGAGGTCCGGCTGAGGGTGTTCGCGACCGTCCTCGGCATCGACCGTGGCCAGACGCTGATCGGCATCCCGGCCCTGCAGGCGCCGGTCGTGTCGATCCCGATTCCGGAGATCGCGCTCTTCAAGTGGGAGCGTCACCGGGGGCTCGCCGAGATCCAGGTCTACGCCTATGATCCCGAGACCGATCGGCTCCTCGACGGCGTGGCCGCCGCGCGGGGGCGGGCGAAGTTCGACGAGTTCCGGGTCCTGCTGGTGATCGGCTTCGCGGTGTCCGACCTCGCCGCGCGGGCCGAGCCCATCACGCCGCCATGACCCGAGGCGGCGTCGCGGTGTCGCGACGGCGACACGATGTCGCCGCGCCCTGATCCCCCGGCCGTAACCTCCCGTCGCGGCGGCCCCCCCGTCGGCATGGAGACTGCACCTCTGCTGTAACCCCATGCGATACGACATGCGAACGCTCCCACACGGTGGCTCGGAGACCGCGCGCGGCCTCGTCGTCCACGGCGACGGGGGAACGACGACGGTGATCCGCAATGCGCTGGCGGCCGCGGGCTTCACGACGCTCGTCGAGTGCCGCGGTGCCGACACGATTGCCGCGATCGAGCGGGCGGGCGGCGTCGATCTCGTCGTCGTCGACAGCGAGACGGACGGCGTCGAGGCGCTCGATCTGATCGCGTATCTGCGACATCGGCTGCCCCAGGCGCCGATCCTCTTCGTGGCGCCGGCCGGCGCAGGCCTCGTCGCCGAGGCGGCGCGCCGCCGGGGAGCGACGCGATGTCTGACCAGGCCGCTGCAGGCCGGGGAGGTGATGGCGGCGATACGCGCTGCGTGGGATCTGTCCGCGCCCGATGCGCGGGACATCGGCGAGGGACCGGCCCTCGTGCGGGCGGGCCGGCCCCGGGCGGCGCCCGCGGGCGCGCACGTGTGGAGCGTCGTCCTGGCGGGGGGCGAAGGCCGGCGCTTGCGCCCCCTCGTGCAGCACGTCCACGGCGAGGTCCGGCCCAAGCAGTACGCGACGCTGGTCGGCACGCGGACGCTGCTCGGCCGCACACTCGACCGAGCCGCGCTCCTGGTGCCGCCCGAGCGCACCGTGCTCGTGACCGTGCGCCGGCATCGCCGCTTTCTCGGCGATACGCTGGCCGGCCGGGCCGCGACGGTGCTGGCCCAGCCGAGCGACCGGGGGACGGTGGCCGGCATCGGGCTGCCGGTGCAGTGGATCCTGCAGCGCGATCCGGAGGCGACGGTGGCGATCTTGCCCTCGGATCACTTCGTCGCCGAGGAGCGCCGGTTCATGGCGCACGTCGCCGACACGGCGGCGTTCGTGGACGCCCATCCCGAGCGGATCGTGCTGGTGGGCGTCGAGGCCACGGAGGCCGAGACCGAGTACGGCTGGATCGAGCCCGGCGAGCCGCTGGCGCGGATCGGCTCCACGACGCTCGCCAGCGTCGCACGCTTCGTCGAGAAGCCCGCGCCGCACGTGGCGCGCGCCTGCCTGGAGGCCGGCGCCCTCTGGAACACCTTCGTCGTGATCGGCCGGGCCGCGACGCTGGCCGATGCGATGCGGCAGTTGCTGCCGGTGGTCTACGGCAAGCTGCAGGCGGTGGCGCCGCTGCTGGGCACCGCGTGGGGCGTCGCCGCCCTGCGGCAGGCCTACGCGGACCTGCCGCCGGCGAGCTTCTCGTCGGGGGTGCTCGAGCGGTGCGGTCCTCTGCTGGCGGTGTCCCGCCTCACCGACGTGACCTGGTGCGACTGGGGCTCGCCGCGCCGGGTCGTGCGCTCGCTGCAGCAGATCGGCTGGCGACCGGCCTGGCTGGAGACGTTCGCGGCCAGCCGGCTCGCCTGACGCGGCCGACCGACCAGGCGGCGGCGTCGGCGGTCCGCGTGATGCCGGCGACCGGCGCGTGACGGCGGTGCCCCGGGCCTTGAACGGCCGGGGCGACGCCGTCATGATGAGCGCTGACCATGCGGGGATTCGAGTCCACGCCGGCCGACCTGTGCGCGCTGCTGCCCCAGCACATCAGCCGCCTCGGGCTGACGCTGGAGGGCTCCCCGGTCGAGCGCTACGTGCAGATGCTCTACCGCGAGTTGGAGCGCAAGGGCCTCCGACACTTCCGGCCTGGTACGCTCAGAAGCACCCCGACGAGGACTTCGCCGAGACGTTCGCCGTGTGGCTGACGCCGGGCGCGCGCTGGCGACGGCGCTATCGCGGCTGGCCGGCGATGCGCAAGCTGCGCCATGTCGACCGGACCGCCCGGGCCGTCGGTGACGCCGAGCCCGTCGTCCGCCTCGCCTCGACCGATCTGACGGTCGACGAGATGGACATGACCGTGGAGGAGTTCTTCGAGAGGAGCGCGCCGGCGCCGGCGGCCGTCGACGTGGCGCTCGAGCACGACCTGCCCGATCTCTTTCCCAGGCGGCGGGCGGCCGGGCTGGCGCCGGCCGCCGAGATGCTGCGCCGGCACCGGGGCGACCTCATCAACAAGATCGAGTACTGGACCGGTGTGCACCGCACTGTCGTCCGCAGCCTGGTGGACGGTATCGTCGGCGCGGCCGAGCGGCTCGGCCTGCGCGTCGATCCGCGTACCGAGGCGCGGACGCTGGTCGAGCTCACGGCCTACGCCACGACGCTGACGATGAACTTCCTGACCCGCGGGAGCTTCGTGCCCAGGAGCCGGCGCTCGCCGGGCCCGGGCGCCGCGCGGACACCCCGGGGGGCGCATGGCACGACTGCGGATCGCGATCGCTCACGGTCCTGACGACGGCCCGGCCTCGCGGACGGGGAGCCGCCGCAAGAACGACGTCGCCGAGATCGCCGCCGTGCTGCGGGCCGGCGGGCACGAGGTCGTGCGGGTGATCGTGGATGGGACCCCCGCCTGCCTGCGGCGGCTGAGCCGGGTGCAGTGCGACCTGCTCTTCAACCTGGTCGAGGGCTTCGGCGACGACGACACCAAGGAGCCCAACGTCGCCGCCTACTACGACCTGCTCGGGCTTCGCTACACGGGCTCCGGGCCGCGGGGCCTGGCCCTGGCCATGGACAAGGCCGTGACCAAGAAGGTGCTTCACTTCCACGGGGTGCAGAGTCCCATGTTCGTCACGGTGTTTCGCGGCCGGCTGAGCTGGGCGGACGATCTGCAGTTCCCGGTCATCGTCAAGCCGAGCCGGGAGGACGGCTCGATCGGGATCGGATTCGGCGCGCTGGCCGGCAGCATCAAGGAGCTCATGGAGCGGATCGACGAGCTGCACGCCGACTTCGGCCACCCGGTGCTCATCGAGCAGTACATCGAGGGACGGGAGATCTACGTCGGCGTGATCGGCAACGCGGCTCCGGAGGCGCTGCCGCCGGTGGAGCTCGACCTCTCGCACCTGCCCAAGGGCACGCCGCGCATCGCGGGGACGGAAGTGAAGTGGCAAGAGGGGACACGGGCGTACCGCGGGAGCCGGACGCGCGTGCCGACCGATCTGCCGACCGGGGTTGTCGAGGCGATCCAGACCGCCGCGGTGACCGCGTTCCAGACGCTCCACCTGCGCGACTACGCGCGCTTCGACTTCCGGATCACGGCGGACGGCGTCCCGTACCTGATCGAGGCCAACCCGAATCCCTACCTGCACTCCAACGCCGAGTTCATCCGGGCCGCCCGGGCGGCGGGCCGGACCCACCCGGGGACGATCCGGGAGATCGTGGGGCTCGCCCTGTCCCGCTACGGGTTCTCGGTGTAAGGCCTAGCCGAACCTGCGCTGCAGCGTGCGCACGCTGATCCCGAGGATCCTGGCCGCCGCGACCTTGTCGCCCTTCGTCTCCTCGAGAACCTGCTGGATGTACCGGGCCTCCAGCTCGCCCAGCGTCGGGCGCGTCGCCCCTCCGCCCGACGTGGGCGAGGCCAGCTCGGTGTGCACGTCGGCGCGCGTGATGCGAGGCCCGGCTGCGAGCGTGGCCGCCCGCTCCACGACGTTCTCGAGCTCGCGCACGTTGCCGGGCCACCGGTGGCGTAGCAGCCAGGCGGTGGCGTCGTCGTCGAACCCCGTCAGCGACTTGCCCAGGGCTGTCGCCGCGCGCTGCAGGAAGTGGGTCGCGAGCAGCATGATGTCCTCGCCCCGCTCGCGCAGGCTCGGCAGCCGGAGGGGGATGACGGCGAGGCGGTAGTAGAGGTCCTCCCGGAACCGCCCGTCCGTCACCATGGCCGGCAGATCCTGGTTGGTCGCGCTGATCAACCGCAGGTCGAGCTGGATCTCCTGGTTGCCGCCCACAGGCCGCACGGCCTTTTCTTGCAGCACGCGGAGCAACTTGGCCTGCAGGGGCAGCGGAATGTCGCCGATCTCGTCAAGGAACAGCGTGCCCCCGTTGGCCTCGGCGAAAAGGCCGAGCCGCTTGCGATCGGCTCCGGTGAAGGCGCCCTTCTCGTGCCCGAACAACTCCGACTCCAGGAGAGTGTCCGGGATGGCCGCGCAGTTGACGGCGACGAACGGGCCGTCCCGACGCGCGCTGTTGTGGTGGATGGCCCGCGCGATCAGCTCCTTGCCGGTGCCGCTCTCGCCGACGAGGAGGATGGCGGCGTCGGAGTCCGCGACCGAGCGCACCTGCGCGAAGACGCGCTGCAGGGCGGGGGAGCGGCCGATGATGTTGTCGAAGGCGAAGCGCTGCTCCACGGCGGCCTTCAGCCGCCGATTTTCCTCTCGCAGGCGGCGATCGTCGACGGCCCGCCGCACGGCGACGGAGGCCTGCTCCAGCCGGAACGGCTTGGTGATGTAGTCGTAAGCGCCGAGCCGGATCGCCTCGATCGCGCTCTCGAGACTCCCGAAGGCCGTCATCAGCACGACCCGCGGGGCCGGCTCCCGCTGCTGGGCCGCCCGGAGCAGGGCCAGGCCGTCGACGCCCTCCATCACCAGGTCGGTGAGGATCACGTCGTAGTCTTCTCGCTCCAGCGCCGCCAGGGCGTCGGCGCCACTGGTCACGACGGCCACCGCCCAGCCCTCGCCGGCAAGGTGTCCCTGCAGCAGGTTCACCATCTCGAGCTCGTCGTCGACCACCAGGATCCTGGGCGTCACGGCGCCTATTATTCCGCGAAGTGCGCCCGGACGCGACTCGTCCCGCGGGTGTCGCCCTGGCCGGTCGCTGATAGCATCGTAGCCAGATGGGACTGCAGCTCCGCGTGGTGCTGATCCTGATGATCCCGACGGTCCTGGCGCTCGGGGCGCACGGGGTGATCCGCGTGCGACAGGAGCTGGCCCAGGTCGTCGAGGAAGACCGCCAGAATCTCGAGGTCACGGCGCGCGCCATCCAGATCGCCGTCGAGAACGCGCTCCGCGACCGCCAGCTGGCCGACGCCGGCCGGCTGCTCCTGGACATGGTGGAGCAGCAGGAGCTCATCGACCGCATCCGCCTGTTCGATCGGGACGTGCGCCCGCTGCTGGTCTCCAACCCGCTCGCGATCGGGGAAGAGATTCCCACGGCGGCCTTGCGGCAGGTGATCGAGGCCGGGCACCCGGAGATCTTCTACCAGGGGGGCCGCCCCTCGTACTTCTACTACCTGGCCCCGCTGCGGACACCGACCGGCACCGAGGGCTCGATGGAGATCGTCCGGCTGGCCTCCGCCGTCGACCGCCGCCGCCGGGACGCAATCCTCGACGTCGTCGTGCGGCTGGGCATCCTGATGGTCGTGATCGTGGCGACGACGGTCGTGGCCATGCAACGCCAGGTGTTGCGTCCGGTCGCCGCGCTGACCGTGGCCCTGCGACGCTTCGGCCGTGAGCAGTCCGTGCTCCCTTTGCCCGTCACCCGCCGCGACGAGCTGGGCCAGGTGGCCGAGGCGTTCAACGAGATGGCGCTGCAGCTGGAGGCCGCCCAGGGCCGCCTGCAGACCGAGACCGAGCGGGTCGTGGAGCTCGAGCAGCAGGTCCGGCGGGCCGCCACGCTCGCCGTCGCCGGACGGCTCGCCTCCGCGCTGGCGCACGAGGTGGGCACGCCCCTCAACATCATCTCCGGACGGGCGGAGAGCCTGCTGAAGACGCTGGGGTCGGCGCATCCGGCCGGCGAGGACCTCAAGGCGATCATCGGGCAGATCGACCGCATCTCGCGGACGATCAACACGCTGCTCGACACGGTCCGCCCGCGCCGGCCCGTGCTGCGGCCCACCACCCTGTCGGACGTCCTGGATCCGCTGCTCCCGCTGCTCGCACACGCGGCCCGACAGCGTGGCGTGACGCTGCAGGCGGCGGTGGCGCCAACGCTCCCGGCGCTCCAGGCCGACGTCGGACAGCTCCAGCAGGTCTTGATCAACCTCGTCGTCAACGCACTGGAGGCGACGACGGCCGGTGGCCGTGTCACCGTGGGCGCCACGGGCGTGTCCCGCGGCATCGCCCACGGCGTGGCGATCGCGGTCGCCGACACCGGCGCGGGTGTCGCCCCGGAGCATCTGCCGCGCCTGTTCGAGCCCTTTTTCACGACGAAGCCGCGCGGGCAGGGCACCGGCCTCGGGCTGGCCATCTGCCGTGAGATCGTGCGCGGCCACGGCGGCGAGATCGGCATCGAGACGGCCGTGAATGCGGGTACGACGGTGACAGCCTGGATTCCCGCAGCGAAGGGCGAGGGCTGAGCCGTGCTCGACACCTTGTCGGATGGGCGACAGCTTGTCGGCGGCCGCTGCTCCGCGGCGAGGCGCCGGTCTCGCCGGACGGCCAGCGTGGCCGGATCTCGTCGCCGGTGAAATGGCATTCCGATTGCGGAACGCCGGGCCCATGGCTGCCGATCCGCGAGCGGGCCACGCGCCGCGCTGGATGATCGCGGTGGGCCCGTGGGGCTCGTGCCTGCCGTGAACGCGGCTCGGGCCACCACCGTGCTCCTCGTCGACGACGATGGCGACTGGCGTGCCGCTCTCGAGCGCTGGCTCCAGGGCGAGGGCATGCGAGGGATCGGGCTCGGACGCGGCGAATGGATCACCAGCGCGATCGAGACGCACCGGCCCGACGTCGTGCTCCTGGACATTCATCTGCCCGGTCTCGACGGTCTTCAGGTGTTGGAGGTGCTACGCCTTCGCTGGCCGAGCCTGCCCGTCGTCGTCATGACGGCATTTGGGGGTCTCGAGACCGCCGAGCTGGCGCGGCGCTGCGGGGCGACGGGGTACCTCGAAAAGCCGTTCCGGATGGCCGATCTGATGACCGAGCTCGCGCGGGCGCTCGACCGACCGCAGCAGCGCTCGATCGGTGAGAAGCGGTGACGGTGAGGAGAGGGACCCGATGCATCGGAGGCGTCGCGGTCTGTCAGGTCCGCCAGGAGCGCGACCGGGTCGTCCACGACCTGGCCCGTCGGGCGGCCCTGATGGGATCGGGTATCCCCGTGAGGCCGACCAAACCGTCGCTGTTCCAGCTAGAGACCGCGCCCTAGGCCGGCTCGTCGACTGGATTCGGCGCCGGCCGCGCTAGATGTAGACGCTCTTCATCGCCGCCTCGGGATAGCGCGGGCCGGCGGTCGCCCCTGTCGGCACCGCCTCGCCGATGGCCGCGACGTCCGCGGCGCTGAGCTGGACATTCAGCGCGCCGAGATTCTCCTGCAGACGGTCGAAGCGCTTGGTGCCGGGGATCGCGACGACGTTCTCGCCCTGGGCCAGCAGCCAGGCCAGGACGAGCTGGCCCGGCGTGCAGCCCTTGAGGCGCGCGAGGTCCTCGAGGCGGTGCACCAGCTCCAGGTTCTGCACGAGGTTCTGGCCCTGGAAGCGCGGGTGGGCGAGGCGCCGGTCGCCTTCCGGGATGTCCTGTGGCTTCTGGATCTGGCCGGTCAGCAGGCTGCGGCCGAGTGGCGAGTAGGCGACGAAGGAGATGCCGAGCTCGCGCAGGGTGGGCAGCGTCTGCTCGGCCTCGGCGCGGTAGAGGATCGAGTACTCGCTCTGGAGCGCGGTGATCGGGTGGATCTTGTGCGCGCGGCGAACCGTCTCCGGCGCCGCCTCCGATAGCCCCAGGAAGCGCACCTTGCCCTGCTCCACGCAGCGCTTCATGCCACCGACCGTCTCCTCGATGGGGACCTTCGGGTCGACCCGGTGCTGATAGTAGAGGTCGATCACGTCCACGCCCAGCCGCCTGAGGCTCGTGTCGCACGCCTGCACGACGTACTCCGGACGGCCGTCGACGAGATTGGGCCCCCCGGGGTTCTGCACCTGACCGAACTTCGTGGCGAGCACCACGCGCTCGCGCCGACCCTTGAGGGCCTTGCCGATCAGCTCCTCGTTGTGACCCCAGCCGTACATGTCCGAGGAGTCGAGGTGGTTGACGCCGAGGTCGATCGCCCGCTGGATCAGCGTCGTCGACTCCGCGTCGTCGGCGGGCCCGTACACACCCGAGAGGCCCATGCAGCCGAGACCGATCGGGGAGACCTCGAGCGCACCCGTGCCCAGTCGGCGTCGCTCCACCACCATCAGCCGTGTCCTCCTCGCCGTCGCGGCCCCCCGCGAGCGGTCCTCGGCCTCGCCCTCGCGCCTGTCAGCGGCGGTTCACCGCGCTCACCACCGCCCGCAGCGACGCCGTCACGATGTTGGCGTCCACGCCGACGCCCCACCGGGTCTTGCCGCCCACGCGCGCCTCCACGTAGGCCACGGCGCTCGCGTCGGCGCCCTCACCGAGCGCGTGCTCGGCGTAGTCCACGATCTCGACCGGCGTGCCGGCGTCGCGGCAGAGGGCGTCCACGAAGGCCGCGATGGGCCCGTTGCCGGAGCCCTTGATCCAGCGCTCGCTGCTCTGCAGCCGGACGTTGGCCTCCAGGGTCGTCGCCCCCGTATCGGGCGCCGTCGTGATCAGCGGGTGGCCGATCAGCCTCACCTCGCCCGCGGCCAGGTAGGTCGTCTGGAAGGCCGACCAGATCTGGTCCGCGGTGATCTCGGTGCCGCTGGCCTCCGTCAGGCGCTGGATGACCGACGAGAACTCGATCTGCAGCCGCCGCGGCAGGTCCAGGCCGTGCTCGAACTTCATGATGTAGGCGACGCCGCCCTTGCCCGACTGGCTGTTCACCCGGATGACGGCCTCGTAGCTGCGGCCGACGTGGTGAGGGTCGATCGGCAGGTAGGGGACTTCCCAGACGTCGTAGTTCTTGCCGAGCGCCTCGAAGCCCTTCTTGATCGCGTCCTGGTGCGACCCCGAAAAGGCCGTATAGACCAGGTCGCCCACGTAGGGATGGCGCGGGTGCACGGGCAGCCGGTTGCAGTGCTCGACCGTGCGGCGGGCGGCGTCGATGTCACAGAAGTCGAGCTTGGGATCCACACCCTGGCTGAAGAGGTTCAGCGCGAGGGTGACGACGTCGACGTTGCCTGTGCGCTCGCCGTTGCCGAACAGCGTGCCCTCGACCCGGTCGGCCCCTGCCATCACGCCGAACTCGGCGGCGGCCACGGCGGTGCCGCGGTCGTTGTGCGGGTGCAGGGAGAGCACGATCGAGTCCCGGGCCTTCACGTGGCGATGGAACCACTCGATCTGGTCGCCGTAGATGTTGGGTGTGGCCATCTCGACCGTGGCGGGCAGGTTGAGGATGACCGGGCGGGCGGCCGTCGGCTCCCACACGTCCATGACCGCCTCGCAGATCTCCACGGCGAATTCCAGCTCGGTGCCCGTGAAGCTCTCCGGCGAGTACTGCCACTGCACGTCGCACTCGGGGATCGTGCGCGCCAGCTTCCTGCAGAGCTGGGCGGCCCTGACGGCGATGTCGACGATGCCGGCGCGGTCGAGGCCGAACACGACGCGGCGTTGCAGCGTGGAGGTCGAGTTGTAGAGGTGGCAGACCGCGCGCGGCGCCCCCCGCAGCGACTCGAAGGTCCGCTCGATCAGCTCCGGCCGGGCCTGGGTGAGGACCTGGATGATGACGTCGTCCGGGATCCGGTTCTCTTCGATGAGCTGTCGGACGAAGTCGAAGTCGGTCTGAGAGGCGGACGGGAAGCCGACCTCGATCTCCTTGAAGCCGCAGCGCACGAGCAGGTCGAACATCCGGCGCTTGCGCTCCGGGTCCATCGGGTCGATCAGCGCCTGGTTGCCGTCGCGCAGGTCCACGCTGCACCACCGGGGGGCCTGGGTGATCACCTTGCTCGGCCACGTCCGGTCCGGCAGCGGGATCGGCGTGAACGGCCGGTAGTGGTGGAACGGCATCGCTCTGGGTGGACCTGCCTTCGGCGCCATCGG
>Ga0268386_10000432_pt1 | contig 26218 bp, 24 predicted proteins | sample RVTome_15_FD_200260 | JGI IMG/M metagenome (GOLD analysis project Ga0268386, IMG submission 200260) | Soil microbial communities from uranium-contaminated site in the Upper Colorado River Basin, Wyoming, United States - RVT150D86... ... | reverse complement strand
AGTAGCTCCGCAGGAAGGGACGCACGGTGGTGGCGAAGGCGCGCTCGAGCTCGCCGCCGTCCGGAACGGGGGCGCTCGCCCCGACGGTGAGCGGTCCCAGCCAGAGCGCGACGGCGGCGGCGCGGACGCGCGCCGCGCGGCCCGTCGAGGGAGCGGCGGTTGCCCGACAGGTCATGGCGACCCTCCCCGGCCCGCGAGGAGCCCCTGATCGGCCATCCATTCGTGGAAGCGGAGCGGCCAGGCCGAGATCGGGAACGGCCGGTCCCGCATGCCGAAGCCGTGCCCGCCCCGGGCGTAGACGTGCAGCTCCGCGGCGATCCCGCGGTCGCGCAGGCGCTGGAAGACCTCGACCGCGGTCCCGGCCGGCCGCTGGTCGTCGAGAGCGACGCAGAGGAAGGCGGGCGGCGCGTCCCGCGGCACCTCCATGTCCGCGCCGGCCGATCCGGAGTAGAGGAGCCCCTGGAACGCCGGGCGGGAGCTCTCCCGCTCGACGGGGTCGTCCGCGTCCTCGCGGCCGGCGTCGAACCGGGTGGCGGCGTGGAGGGCCAGTTGACCGCCCGCCGAGAACCCCAGGACCCCGACCCGGGCGGGGTCGAGGCCCCACTCCTTCGCGCGGCTGCGCACGAGCCGGATCGCCCTGCGGACGTCCGGGACGGCATGACCCTCGACCGAGTAGGCGGAGCCCTCCTCCCGGGCGAGGCGGTACTTCAGCACGAAGCCGGCGACGCCCCGCTCGGCGAGCCACCGCGCGACGGCGTGCCCCTCGTTGTCGATCGAGAGGTAGCGGTGGCCGCCGCCGGGGAGAACGATCACGGCCGCACCGGTCGCCTCCTCGCCGGGGGGCAGGTGTGCGGTGATCGACGGGGCGTGGATGCCGGAGATCCGGCGCACGCCGTCGGTCGAGGGGACGATCCGCTCGGGCCCGCTCCGGCCCTCGGATCCCGGAGCACCGCTCGGCCACAGCGGGATCTCCTCCCCCCCCGGCGCGGCGGGCACTGCCGTGGAGGCGAGGAGGCACGCGCCCAGGACGAGGGCGCCCGCCGCGACGCGGCCCGGCCTCATCGGCTGGCCTCCGGCGGCGGCACGAAGCGCACGCAGGCGGGGGACGGAACCGCCGCGAAGATCCCGGAGGGCTTCAACCGGCCGTTGCCGGCGTCGACCCGGGATGCCAGCACGGTGTCCGAGTCGAAGTTCGCGATCGCCAGGTGCTTCCCCGACGGCTCGAAGCCGAAGTGGCGGGGCGCACGGCCGCCCGTGCCCTGCTCCTCGACCCAGGTGAGTGTCCCCGCTTCCGGATCGACCTGGAAGAGCACGATGCTGTCGTGGCCCAGGTTGGACACGTAGAGGTACGGCGCCGAGGGATGCAGCGCCAGCTCGGCCGCGCGGTTGCTCCCGTCGAAGTAGTCCGGCACCGTCGACACCGTCTGGACGGCGTTCAGCCCCCCGGTCGCAGGGTCGTACGCAAACGCGGTGATCGTGGAGCTGCGCTCGTTCGCGACGTAGGCATACCGGCCGTCCGCCCGGAACACCATCCGCCGCGGCCCCGAGCCGGGATCGAGCGGCGTGGCGGCGGGCCGGTTCGGAGCCAGCTTCCCCGTCTCCGCGTCGAAGCGGTACGCCATGATCCTGTCCCCCACAGGATCGCACACGAAGGCGAAGCGGTCGGCGGGATCGAGCGCCACCCCCTCGGCACCGGGCTTGCCCGGATCGGGAGCGTCGCCGGCACCGGCCTCGGCATGGTCCACCGGCTCGCCGAGCCGCCCGTCGGGCGACACCGGCAGCACGGCGAGGCTGCCGCTGCCGGAGTTGGCGACGAGCAGGAACCGGCCCCGCTTGTCCAGGGCCATGTGGCGTGGCCCTTTGCCCAGGGACGAACGCCGGCTCAAGAGCGCCAGATTGCCGGTCCCGGAGCCGATCGAGAAGGCGCTGACCGCGCCGGTGGGCCGGCCCTCGAACTCTTCGGTCTCGCTCACCGCGAACAGGAGCCGGCGAGGCAGGTCGACCTCGAGGTACGAGGGGTTCGCCACCTCCGCCGCCAGCCCCAGGGGCACCAGCGTGACGTTCTGGGAGACCTCGGCCCCTCGGGGCTGCAGGCGGAACAGGTGGATGCCCCGGCCCTCGCCCGCCGTGTTCGTGCCGACGTAGACGAGCGTCGCCCCCGCCGTCTCGTCGGCGGCGGTGAGCGCGGCCGATCTCCCGCCGCGGACGGTGCAGGAGAGGACGAGCAGGACGGCGAGACACCGGCCGACGAGGGAACCGAGACGACCCAAGGACTCCTCCACGCCGTGTTTCTCTCGAGCCGACACTAACCCCGGCCCCGCCCGAGCGTCAACGACCGGCCGGGCTAGAGCCCGCGCGGCCTCCAGGCCGCCTCGACCATCAGCCGCCCGTCCGGGATGTGATGGGCGCACGGTTTCTCGACGTAGACGTCTTGCCCGCGTCGCAGGCGTCGATGGACACCTCCTCTCGCCGCGGCCGCCACGGACGGCCTACCGAGCGAACTTCGCCACCGAAAACGTCACGCGCTGCCCGGCCTGGAGCAGGATCTGGTGCGGCGTCCCCGCGGGCACGATCAGCATGTCCCCGGCGGCGAGCTTCTTGCTCGCACCGCCCTTGATCGACGGGCCGCGGATCTCGCCGGGGTTCGTGGTGCGCGGGTCGACGATCTCGCCGCCCACCAGGAACTCGGCCTCGCCGTTCAGGATGCTGAAGACGTCGGTGGTGTTGCCGTGGATCTCCGCCTCGCCGCTCTTGCCGAAGGAGGTGCGCCGCACGCTCTGTCCCGGTCCCAGGGGCTGGAGGCTCAGAACCGGGTTCTTGGAGGCCCTCGCCGGATCGCCCGACAGCTCGCTCTCGAACGCCTTCACCTCCGCGAACGTCCAGTGGAGGACCTCGGGGGGCGCGTCTGCGGCGAGGAGGAAGCCCGCCCAGGCCAGGCCTGCGCCGGCGAAGAGCACGAGACCGCTTCTTTTCATGTGAGCCCCTTTCTTTTCCGTGCCTAACGAGGCTTGATCTGCGCCGGCCTGCGCCATGCCGTGGGCCCCGCGCCGGGACGACGGCCCTCCTGGAGGGGGTGTCCTGGTGTCTGGCGGGGCCGGACGGGTACCGTAGAGTGTACCCGCTACTGAGATTTCAGTACAGGCCTGCCGGCTTCAGGAGAGCGGGTCCTAGGGATCGCCGGCGGTCACGCCGCGGTGCTCCCCGCGTACATCCGGTCGATGACGTCCCGGTACCTCTCCTCGACCACGCGCCGCTTGACCTTGAGGGTGGGCGTCAGCTCTCCCGCCTCGAGCGTGAACTCCCGGGGCAGCAGCGAGACCTTCTTGATCTTCTCGAACTGGGCCAGGTCGCGGGTCAGCTCCCTGATCGTCTCCTCGTAGTGGGCCACCACCTCGGGGCGGCCGACCAGCTCCTCGCGGTCCGCGAACTTCAACCCGCGTTCGCGGGCCCACTTCTCGAGGTTGTCGAAGTTCGGGACCACCAGCGCGGCCGGGAAGTTGCGCTTGTTGCCGATCATCACCACCTCGGCCACGAACGGGTTGGTCTTGATCGAGTTCTCGATGGGCTGGGGCGCGATGTTCTTCCCCCCCGAGGTCACGATGATGTCCTTCTTCCGGTCGGTGATGACCAGGAAGCCCTGTTCGTCGACGAACCCGATGTCCCCGGTGTGGAACCAACCTTCCGCGTCGATGGCCTCGGACGTGGCCTCGGGCCGCTTGAAGTACCCCTTCATGACGTGGGGGCCGCGGGTCAGGATCTCGCCGTCGCCGGCGATGTGCACCTCGACGCCGGCCAGGGGCTTGCCCACGCTGCCCGGCTTGAGGTCCTCGGGACGGTTGACGGTGATCACCGGGCTCGTCTCGGTGAGGCCGTAGCCCTCCAGGATGAGGAGGCCGGCCGACCCGAAGAACTCGGCGATCTCCCGCGCCAGCGGAGCCCCGCCCGAGACGAACAGCCGCAGCCGCCCACCGGTGCGTGCCTTGATCTTGGCGAACACCAGCTTGTCCGCGAGCCCGAGCTTGAGCTTCAGCAAGGCGCCCGGGGTGGTCTTCTCGACACGGTGCCGGAATCCCTCGCGCCCGACCCCGACCGCCCAGGCGAAGATCCGCTGGCGCAGGGGCGGGTCCGCGGCCACCTTCTCGTGAACCCGCGCGTACATCTTCTCGTAGAGGCGCGGGACGGAGCACATCAGGGTGGGCCGCACCTCCCCCATGTTGTCGGGCACCTTCTCGACGCTCTCCGCGTAGGCGATGGTGGCGCCGGCCTGGAGCATCAGGTAGTAGCCGGCCATCCGCTCGAAGATGTGGCAGAGGGGGAGGAAGGAGAGGCAGGTGTCCTGAGGCCCCAGGTCGGACAGCACCCCCGAGGCGGCCATCACGTTGGAGACCACGTTGCTGTGGAGCAGCATCACCCCTTTGGGGTCTCCCGTGGTCCCGGAGGTGTAGATCAGGGTGGCGAGGTCGTCCGGCCGCACCTCCGCCGCACGCGCGCGCACCGCCTGGGGGTCGCGGGCCAGGGCCTCGCGGCCCCGCGCACGGACCTCCTCCAGCGAGAGGCTGCCGGCCGGGAACTCGGTGCCGTCCTCCATCCGGATCACGAACTGCAGGCGCGGGGCGCGGGCCTGGACCTCCGCGACCTTCCGCGCCTGCGCGGCGCTCGACACGAAGACGGCCCGGGCCTCGCTGTCGTTCAGGATGTAGAGGACCTGGGGCGCGCTCAGGGTCGAGTAGATCGGCGCGTCCACCGCTCCCGCGGCCAGGACGGCCAGGTCGGCGTAAGCCCACTCGGGCCGGTTCTCGGAGAGGATGGCGACGCGGTCGCCCTTCTCCAGGCCCAGCGCCCGGAGCCCCATCGAGATCTCCTCGACCGCCAGCCGGAACTCCCCGGAGCTGACCGCCCTCCAGGCGCCGTCGCGCTTGTACTTCAGGTGCTCGGGCTTTCCGAAGGTGTCGACCGAGCGATAGAACAGATCGCAGAGTGTCCGCGGTTCCATGTCAGTCCTCCAGCCGACGTCCCGGGGCCGGGGGGCCGCGCCTTCGTCAGCCGGACCCGGTCCGGGATCCCACCACCCTGGCGAGGGGTGCGGCCCTCGCCATCCGCCCGGGCACGGCGGCGCCGCGGAGGAAGAGGTCCGCCACCGGTGCCGCGAGCCTCGCCAGATCATAGTCCTTCCGGCCGAGGATCCAGGAGGTGACCATCTCGTCGAGCATTCCGAAGAAGGCCTTGGTCACGACCTTGCGGGGAAGGTCGGCGCGGAGGGTGCCTTCCCGCTGCCCCTCCTCGATGACCTGGCCGACCACCGCGAAGTAGTCCTGCAGCCATGTGGCGGTGAAGCGCTCCATGAACTTGGTGGATTGCCGCAGCTCGACCTGGAAGACCACCGCCAGGTCGCGGTCGCCCCCGAGCAGGCGCAGGTGGTGCTCGGCGATCCTCTGCAGCCGGGCCGGAGCCCCCTCCACCGCGGCCAGCTCCTCGCGCGCCTTCTGCACGTGCTCCGCCATCACCTCGTCGAAGAGGGAGACGAGAATGTGCTCCTTGTTCCGGAAGTAGAGATAGATGGTGCCGTCGGCCACGCCGGCCCGGCGGGCGACGTCCGAGACCCGGGCGGCGAAGTAGCCCTTGCGGGCGAAGACCTTCACTGCCGCCTGCAGGATCCGCCGGCGTTTGTCCTCGATGCGGCGTCGGGGCATTGGCCCTTGCCGGCCGGCGAGCGGCCCGTGAATGAATCGCCATTCAGTATATTGCGGGGGGGCGGGGTGTCAAGGCCGGCCGGGACGGGAGCGGGGGGCCGCCGGGCGTCGGGCCCGGGCGCGGCGGGGCGCGGCGCGGCGGATTGCCCGTCCCAGGGGGCTCGGGTTACCCTGAAGGGCTCCAGATGAACGCGCTTCCCCCGGTGTTCCTCGGGCTGGGCTCCAACCTCGGAGACCGCAGGGCACAGCTCGAGACCGCGCTCGAGCGCTTGGAAGAGCGCGGCGTCCCGGTGGCCGCGCGCAGCCCGCTCTACCTCACCGAGCCGGTGGGCGGCCCGCCCCAGGGCTGGTTCCTGAACCAGGTGGTGGGCGCCGGGGCCACGCTGCCGCCGGAGGCGCTCCTGGACGTCTGCCTGGGTATCGAGAGGGAGATGGGCCGCGAGCGCACGGAGCGTGAGGGCCCCCGGACGCTGGACCTCGACCTGCTGCTCTACGGGTCCGAGGTGCGCCGGACCGCCGACCTGGTGCTGCCCCATCCGCGGATGCACGAGCGGCGCTTCGTCCTCGTCCCCCTCGCGCAGATCGCGCCGGGAGCGCTCCACCCGGTGCTGGGCCTGACCGCCGCGGAGATGCTCGAGCGGTGCCCCGACCGCTCGCTGGTCCGGCCGCTCTGATGCAGTTCCACTACCTGGTGGTCGAGGGTCCCATCGGCGTCGGCAAGACCGCGGTGGTGGAGCGGCTGGCCGAGCGCCTGGAGGCCCTGACCGTGCTGGAGGAGTGGGGCCAGAACCCGTTCCTCAAGGGCTTCTACGACGCCTCGCCCGGAGCGGCGTTCCAGGCGGAGCTGTTCTTCCTGCTGTCGCGATACCGGCAGCAGCAGGAGCTGCTGCAGCGCAACCTCTTCGCCCAGGCGACGCTCTCAGACTACGTGTTCGAGCGGAGCAAGCTGTTCGCGTACCTCAACCTCGAGGACAGCGAGCTCCTGATCTACGAACGGCTGTACTCGCTGCTGGCCGAGGGGGTGCCCCGTCCCGACCTCGTCGTCTATCTCCAGGCTCCCACCGAGGTGCTGATCAAGCGCATCCGCGCGCGGGGGCGTCCCGAGGAGACCCGGCTCTCCGAGGAGTACCTGGCCGAGGTGAACCGGGCCTACAACCACTACTTCTTCCACTACACCCAGACTCCGCTCCTGGTGGTGAACACCGCCGAGGTGGACTTCGCCCGGCGCGCGGAGGAGATGGACGACCTGGTGAAGCAGATCCGGAGCATGGGCAAGGGAACCCAGTACTACGTCCCCCTCGCGTCGAAGGGATGAGACGCGCACCGGAGCCTCCGCGGCGGCGCAGGGAGCGGCCGTGCGACGCTCCCGCGGCTTGACCTCGGGGTCGCGCTGGTCCATGCTGGGCTTGGGTTCCGAGATGCCTTCAGTGCTCCGAACGCGGCCGCGCCAGCTCGCGTTGCCCTTCGACGACGGTCCGCTGTGGGACTCCGCGAGCCTCGAGGCCGCCCTCCTCCGCGAGTCGGGCCGTCCGCTCCGCCTCACCCTCACCGAGAACCGCTCGGTGCTCCTCTCCTTCCGGCGCGAGAGCGGGGCGGTACACCTCCGCCTGCACCGGATGTTCCTGCACGCCCCCATCGGGGTCGTCCGCGCGGTGGCGCGCGGCCTTCGCCGCACCAGCCGGAGCGCGGACGGCGAGGTGCGCCGTTTCATGAACGAGAACCTCCACCGGGTGCGAAGGGTCCCGCGCACGCTGCCGCCGCTGTTGACCCGCGGACGCGTCTACGACCTGATGCAGGTCTACGAGGGCCTGAACTCCCGGTTCTTCGGAGGCGCGCTGCGGGTGCCGGTGACCTGGGGACGCGGCAGCGGCCGGGCGCGGCGCGGCGGGCTCACCTTCGGCAGCTACGACCCGGTGCTGGGGCTGATCCGGATCCACCCGGTCCTGGACCGGCGGGAGGTGCCCGACTACTTCCTCGAGAGCGTGGTCCACCACGAGATGCTGCACCACCACCTCGGGGGCGTGCCCGACGCGGCCGGACGGACGGTCTATCACTCCCGCGCGTTCCGCGAGGCCGAGGCGCGCTACCCCGGGCACCAGCAAGCCCTCGCCTGGGAGAAGGAGAACCTGCCGCACCTCCTGCGGGTCAGCCACGAGCTGGACCGGCGGCGCAAGGGTGGCGCCGCCCTTCGCCACGCCTGACCAGGGAGGCCGCCCGGCGCGGGTGACTGCCAACCCCCATCACGTTCCGCGGCCGCGCGTCGCCGCACCGCCCGTCACGTGCGCAACCTGAGACGGCTCGTCCCGTACGTCCGGCGCCACCGCCGGGGCCTGACGCTGGGGCTCGCCTGCCTGCTCGTCACGACCCTCCTCTCGGTGGCCTCGCCCTGGGTGCTGCGCTACGCCATCGACGACCTGCAGCTCGGCGTCACGCGGCAGAAGCTGTACCTCTACGCGGGGCTAATCGTCGGGGTGGTGTCGCTGGAGGGGGTCTTCCGGTACCGCATGCGCATGGTCCTGATCGGCATCAGCCGGGAGATCGAGTTCGAGCTGCGGAACGACGTCTTCCGCCATCTCGCGCGCCTGGAGCCGCGCTACTACCAGAGGAGCCGGGTCGGCGACCTGATGAGCCGGGCCACCAACGACATGTCCGCGGTGCGCATGGTGCTCGGCCCCGGGATCATGTACACCGCCAACACCCTCGCCACCTTCGCGGGGACGCTCACCCTGATGATCCACATCAGCCCGGGGCTGACCGGGCTCGCCCTGGTGCCGCTCCTCTTCGTGTCGGTGCTGGTGCGCTACTTCGGCCGGCGGATCCACGACCGTTTCGAGGCGGTGCAGGCGGAGATGTCGAACATGAACGCGCTCGCCCAGGAGAACCTCTCCGGGGCGCGCGTGGTCCGCGCCTACGCGCAGGAGCCACACGAGGAGGCGCGCTTCGAGGACGCCAACCGGAAGTACCTGGAGCGGAACCGGCAGCTGATCCGGATGTTCGGCAGCCTGTACCCGGGCATCCAGCTCTTGATGGGGAGCGGCGCGGTCACGGTGCTCTGGCTCGGGGGCCGGATGGTGGTCGCGGGCTCCATCAGCCTCGGGGAGTTCGTGGCGTTCGGCGCGTACCTGGCCATGCTGCACTGGCCGATGATCGCGCTCGGGTGGGTGGTGAACATCTTCGAGCGGGGAGAGGCGTCGCTCGGACGCATCGCCTCGATCCTCGACGCGGTGCCCGAGATCCGGGACCTGGACCCGGCTCCGGTCGCGGCCGTCCGCGGGGAGGTCGAGTTCCGCGGCCTCACCTTCGCCCACGACGGCCGCACGGTCCTCGAGGACGTGAGCCTGCACGTCCCCGCCGGCACCACCGTCGCCATCGTGGGCCCCACCGGCGCCGGCAAGAGCAGCCTGGTGAGCCTGGTCCCGCGGCTCTACGACGCCCCCCCGGGCACGGTGCTGGTGGACGGACGCGACGTGAGGACGATCCCCCTCGAGGTCCTGCGGGGAGCGGTGGGCTTCGTCGCCCAGGAGACGTTCCTGTTCTCCGACACGATCCGGGAGAACGTGGCCTTCGGCGTGCACGACGGCGGGGCGGCGCGGGTGGAGTGGGCCGCGGGCGTGGCGCAGCTCGACCGGGACGTCCGGGAGCTCCCCCACGGATACGAGACGTTCGTCGGCGAGCGGGGCATCACCCTCTCCGGCGGGCAGAGGCAGCGCGCGGCGCTCGCCCGCGCCCTGGCCACCGACCCGCGGATCCTGGTCCTCGACGACGCGCTGTCCTCGGTGGACACCTACACCGAGGAGGAGATCCTGAAGGGGCTGCGGGACGTGATGGCGAGCCGCACCACGTTCCTGGTCTCCCACCGGGTCTCGACCGTGCGCAGGGCCGACCTCATCGTGGTGATGAACGACGGGAGGATCGTGGAGCGGGGCACCCACGACGAGCTGGTGGAGCGCGGCGGGTTCTATGCGGAGCTGCACCGGCGCCAGCTCCTCGAGGAGGAGATGCAGTCCGCGTGAGCCCCGGCGAAGGACGGGCACGACGTTGACGCGCGCCGGCCAGCCCGACGACGACCCCGTCGCCCGGAGCTACGACCGGCGGCTGCTCGTGCGCCTCCTCGGCTACCTGCAGCCGTACAAGGGCCGGGTCGCCCTGGCCTTCCTGCTCATCGTGGCCATGGCCGGGCTCGACCTGGTGGGCCCCTACCTGACCAAGGTGGCCATCGACCGCCACATCAGCCGGGGAGACGCCTCCGGACTGGCGGGGGTGGCGGCGCTGTACCTGCTGGCCCTGGTCCTGGCCTTCGCGGTCCGCTTCGCCCAGGTCTACCTGATGCAGATGACCGGCCAGCTGGTCATGCTGGACCTGCGCCGCCGCATCTTCGGCCACCTCCAGTCGCTCCACGTCGGCTACTTCGACCGCAACCCGGTGGGCCGGCTGATGACGCGGGTCACCACCGACGTCGACGCCATCAACGAGCTGTTCACCTCCGGGGTGGTCACGGTGTTCGGCGACCTGTTCACCCTGTTCGGGATCATGGGCGTGATGGCGGCCATGAACTGGAAGCTCGCCCTCGTGACCTTCTCGGTGCTCCCCTTCTTCTTCGTGGTCACGAACTGGTTCCGCCGGGGCTCGCGGCAGTCGTTCCGGGAGGTGCGCCGGCACGTGGCCCGGATGAACGCCTTCCTGCAGGAGAACCTGACCGGCATGGGGGTCGTCCAGCTGTTCCGCCGCGAAGAGCGCAACGCGCGGGCCTTCTCCGCGATCAACCGCGACCACGCCGACGCCAACGTGGCGCAGATCTTCTACTACGCCGTCTTCTACCCGGCCATCGAGCTGCTGGCGGCGGCGGCGGTGGCCCTGATCCTCCTCTACGGGGGCGGGGGCGTGCTGGAGGGCACGCTCACCCTCGGGGCCCTGGTCGCCTTCATCCAGTACTCGGAGCGCTTCTGGCGGCCGATCTCCGACCTATCCGAGAAGTTCAACATCCTCCAGTCAGCCATGGCCTCCGCCGAGCGCGTGTTCACCCTCCTCGACACCGAGCCGAGGGTGGTCGCGCCGCAGACGCCGGCCCGGCTCCCGGACGTGCGGGGACGCGTGGCGTTCGAGGGCGTGTCGTTCGCGTACGAGGGCGAGGACTGGGTGCTGCGGGACATCGACTTCACGGTGGAGCCCGGACGCAGCGTGGCGCTCGTGGGCGCGACCGGGGCGGGCAAGACCTCGGTGATCAGCCTGCTGGCCCGCTTCTACGACGTGCAGCGGGGCCGGGTGACGCTCGACGGGGTCGACGTGCGGCAGCTCGATCCGGCCCAGCTCCGGTCCAGCCTTGCCCTGGTCCTCCAGGACGTCCACCTGTTCAGCGGCACCGTCGCCTCCAACATCCGCCTGGGCTCGGCCATCCCCGACGCGCGGGTGCGCGCGGCCGCCCGCGCCGTGCACGCGCACCGCTTCGTGGAGGCGCTGCCCCAGGGCTACGAGACGGAGGTGCGGGAGCGCGGGGCGACCCTGTCGGTCGGCCAGAAGCAGCTCCTCTCCTTCGCCCGCGCCCTGGCCCACGATCCGCGCGTCCTGGTGCTGGACGAGGCCACCTCCTCGGTGGACACCGAGACCGAAGCGCAGATCCAGGACGCGCTCAAGGTGCTCCTGCAGGGCCGCACCGCGATCGTGATCGCCCACCGCCTGTCGACGATCCAGAACGTGGACGAGATCCTGGTCATGCACCGCGGGCGGATCCGCGAGCGGGGCCGCCACCAGGACCTGCTGGCGCTGCGAGGGCTGTACTGGAGGCTCTACCAGCTCCAGTACAAGGACCAGGAGGTCCGGTCGCCGGGGGCGTCCGAGGCGTCCGCCACCGCCTGATCCGGGTCGGTGTGCGGCGGTCCTTGCGGCGCCACCGCCCGCCGCTCGTCGACCTCGAGGACCCGGAGCTGTTCGGCCTCGCCGTGGGCTCGCCCGCTCCGGGGTGCGGGTTCCACCTCGGCCTGGCTGAGCCGGCGCCATTCCCCGGGAGGCAGGTCAGCCAGCCGGATCGCGCCCACCGCGACCCGGACCAGGGCGCTCACGTCGTGGCCCACGGCGGCGCACATCTTCCTCACCTGGCGGTTGCGGCCCTCGGTGAGAACGACCTCGATCCAGGTCTCCGCGCCTTCCCGGCCGGCCCGGGCCGTGCCCAGGACCCGCACCCGGGCCGGCCGCGTCGTGGTTCCGTCGGCGAGAGCCATGCCTTCGCGCAACGCGTCGAGGGCCTCGACGCCGGGAACCCCCCGCACCCGGGCGTGGTACGCCTTCGGGACCTCGTGCCCCGGGTCGGTGAGGCGGCGGCCGAGGTGATGGTCGTTGGTCAGTACCAGAAGGCCGGAGCTGTCGCGGTCGAGCCGGCCCACCGGGAACACCCACCGACCGACCCCGTCCAGCAGGTCGTAGACGGTAGGGCGGCCCCCGGGATCCACGCGCGTGGTGACGTAGCCGACCGGCTTGTGCAGGGCGAGCGCGATCCGCTCGAAGCCCCTGCCCGCAGGGGCGCCGTCCACCGTGACCCGGTCGCGGCGGAGATCGACGCGCCGTTCCGCCCTCGTCTCCTTCCGCCCGCCCACCGCGACACGGCCGGCGAGGATCCAGCGCTCGGCTTCGCGGCGGGAGCAGACGCCGAGCTTCGAGAGCGCACGCGCCAGGGAGACGACCGGCCGGCCGGCCGCGCCCGCGGGCGCGCGGGTCATCCCCCCGCCTCGGCCTGTTCGGCCCGGTCCGCCAGCGCGAAGGTCATGCGGCCCTCGCAGACCACGCGGCCGTCCACGCGGGCGACCCCGCGGAGGCTTCCCATCCTGCCCCGGAGGCGGAGCACGATCCCCTCCAGGAGCACTCGGTCCCCCGCCGAGACCGGGCGGCGGTAGCGGACGCGGTCGATGCCCATGAAGTAGATCAGCCGGCGGCGGTTCTCCGGCTTGGCCAGGATCAGCACCGCCCCCGCCTGGGCCATGGCCTCGGTGAGGACCGAGGCCGGGAGCATGGGCTTGCCGCCCGGACCGGCGATGAAGTAGCGCTCGTCCGAGGCCACGTTCTTCACCGCCAGGATCCTGTGGTCCTCCTCGAGCTCGAGGATGCGGTCCACGAGCAGGAAGGGATAGCGGTGGGGGAGGATGGCCTTGATGTCCTCGATCTCCAGGGGGAGCTTCATGCGAGGATCGCAGTGTACAACGCGGTCGCGGGCGCCGGGCCGGGTCCGGAGCGGGCCCATCCGGCCCGCGTGTTACGATGACGGCTGTTGCGTGGCAGCGGCACCTTGAAGCCCGGTCCGCCGGTCCCCGGGGAGCTCCTGGCCGAGCTGCTCCCCATCGTCGGCGAGATCAACGCGGTCCTGGACGCCGACGAGCTGCTCCCGGTGATCGCCCGGGAGCTGCGCCGGATCGTGGACTACCGCATCCTCGACATCTTCCTGCCGGACCCCGACGGGACCCTGACCCCCGCGCTGGTCGAAGGCTACGCTCCGGAGACGGCCGCCCGCCTCCGGATCCGCCCGGGGGAGGGGATCGTCGGGACGGCGGCCCAGCTCCGGGAGACGGTGTTCGTGCCGGACGTGGCCCGCGACGGGCGTTACATCCCGCTGTTCCCGGGCATCGTCGCCGAGCTGGCGATTCCGCTCCTGCACCAGGGCCGGCTCGTGGGGGTGCTGAACGTCGAGAGCCCGGAGGCCGACGCCTTCGGGGGCGAGGTCCGGACCGTGCTCCAGCTCCTGGCCGGTCACCTGGCCGTGGCGATCGCCAACGCCACGCTCTACCGCGAGACGCGGCTCTACGCGGGGCTGCTGGCGACCCTGTACGAGATCGGCAAGGAGACCGCGTCGATCCTGGACCTCGACGAGCTGCTCCATCGCTCCGCCGAGATCGTCAAGCGCGTGATCGACTACGAGTCCTTCGCGATCTTCCTCCTGGACGAGAGGACGCAGGAGCTGGTCCTGCGCAAGTCGGTGCGCTTCGGCGGCACTCCCGGCAAGACGCGGCTCAAGCTCTCGGAAGGCCTCTGCGGTGCGGCCGCCCGGTCCAGGGAGACCATCCGGGTGGGGGACGTGCGGCGGGAGCCGCGCTACGTCGAGCTGGTCCCGGAGACGCGCTCCGAGCTGGTCGTGCCTCTCGTACACCGGGACCGGGTGATCGGCGTCCTCGACCTGGAGTCGCCGGAGCTGGACCGCTTCACCGATGAGCACGTCAAGGTGCTGACCCCGCTCGCCAGCCAGGTCGCGGTGGCGGTGGAGAACGCCCGGCTGGTGGCCGAGCTGCGGCTGAAGGACGCGCGGCTCGGGAAGGAGCTGTCGATCGCCCGGCGCGTCCAGCACGGGCTGTTCCCGGAAGAGTGCCCCAGCGGCCCGGGCTGGGAGGCCTCCGCGCACTTCCTCCCGGCCCGGGAGATCGGCGGCGACCTCTACGACTTCTACGAGGTCGGCGTCGGCCTGCTCGGCCTGGCGGTGGGCGACGTGGCGGGCAAGGGGGTCCCCGCCGCGCTCTACGGCGCGTTCGCCTCGGGCAGCGTGCGCGCCCGGGCCTTCGAGCGCCGGCCCCCCTCCGACCTGTTGTTCCGGGTCAACCGCACGCTGCGCCGCCGGGGAGTGGAGGGCCTCTTCTGCACCCTCGCCTTCGCGCTGTTCGATTTCCCCTCGGGAAGGGTGCAGGTGGCCAACTCGGGGCTCCCCTACCCTCTCCACTATCGTGCCGCCGCCCGGCGCTGCGGGATCATCGACGTGGGCGGGCTTCCCCTGGGGACGTTCGACCAGTCGGCGTACGAGGAGCGCGTGCTGGACCTGAGCCCAGGCGACGTCTTCGTGTTCCACACCGACGGGGTCACCGAGGCCCGGCGCGGGGGCGAAGAGTACGGCGGCAGCCGGCTCAAGGACAGGGTCGAGGCGAATGCCCACCTCGCCGCCCCGGCCCTGGGGGCCCTGATCGTCGCCGACCTCGAGGCCTTCATGGGTGGCGCGACGCCGCCGGACGATGCCACCCTGGTCGTGGTGAAGATCCTGTGAGCGAGGAGCGCCGGCGCCATCCCCGGATCGTCGTGGAGATACCCGTGCGGCTCGAGGCGGGGGGAGCGACGCTGGGGGGGCGGCTCCACGACATCTGCCGGGACGCCGCCCTGGTGGAGTGCAGCCGGACCTGGCCGCTGGAAACGCCGGTGAGCCTCGCTTTCGAGCTGCCCGGGACCGGGGGCCCCCTGCAGGTGTCGGGACGCGTCGTCCGGCTCTCCTCCGGTACCGAGGGACCGGCGGGGATGGCCATCCTCTTCACCGAGGTGACTCCCGCGGCGGCCACCCGGATCGACTTCTTCTTCGCCTTGAACGAGGGGAACCCCTAAGACCCGAACTCGCCCTCCGGAGGGGCCGAGTGAGATGGGTCACAGTCCCCGAACGGGGGCCATGACAGATTTTCGCTTCTTCTGACAGACTGGATGCCATGCACCGCTGGATTGTCGGGGTGTGCCTGCTCGTGCCGATCCTCGCCTCCGAGGCCCGGGGCCAGCAGATCCCACGTTTCAGCACGGGCGCGGACCTGGTCGTGCTCTCGGCCACCGCGGTCGACCGCAACGGACGCCCGGTCCGTGACCTCCGGCCCGAGGAGGTGCGCATCTACGAGGAAGGACGGCCGCAGCGGCTGGCGCACTTCTCGGTCGGCCGGCAGACCCGTGCCCGACTGCTCCTGCTGGTGGACGCCAGCGGCAGCATGGGCGATCGGCGCAAGTCCGCCAGCTCACGCATGGCCGCCGTCCAGATCCTGTCCGCCCTGGACGCCGAGGACGAGGTGGCGATGGCCGGGTTCGACCACAAGTACTGGGGTGTCGTGGCCTTCACGCGGGAACGCGAGCGGATCCTGGCGAGCTTCGACGAGCTGGAGCCCTTCGGGTCCACCGCCCTGCACGACGCCCTCGACAAGGCCGCTCGGGACCTGGCCAGCCACGGCGAGGGCCGGCGTGCGGTGGTCGTGATCACCGACGGGGTCGACACGTCGAGCCAGCGCAAGGCCGAGGAGGTGATCGCCCGGTCGCGGGCCCTGGACGTGCCGATCTACGCCGTCTCGGTGCTCTCGCCGCTGGACGATCCCTCCTCGAACCGGTTCGTGGGGAATGAGTCCCCCCCCGCCGCCACCGCGGGCGCCGCGGTCCTGGCCCGATATGCCGAGCTGTCGGGTGGAGCCGCTTTCGGGGTGAGCGATTTCCGGGGGCTCCGGGAAGCCGCCGCGCGGATCGTGGGGGAGCTGAAGCACCAGTACCGGCTGGGCTACGACCCCCCGGACGGGCCTCGCCGGTTCCGGCGGGTGGAGGTCCGTACCACCCGGAAGGGGGTTTTCGTCCGGACCCGCAGCGGGTACGTGCCGTCGTCGTAAACTTGACAGGGGCCCTAGTGGCCCCCAACTCGATGGAGGTTTTCGTGAAAGCGTTCATCTTGCCGCTGCTCGTCGCCGGCGTGGCCGTGTCGGGTTGCGCCACGAAGAAGTACGTGACCCGGGAGGTCGGGGAGGTGAATCAGAAGGTCGACACCCTCGCGACCGAGGTCGAGAAGACCCAGGAGCGGACCCAACGCAACGAGGTGCGCATCGACGAGGTCAACCAGCAGGCGCAGTCGGGCATCACCGACGCCAAGGGTTCGGCCCAGCAGGCCCTCACCAAGGCCGAGGAGGCCGAAAAAGCCGCCAAGGGCAAGCTCATCTACACCGTGACCCTCTCCAACGACAAGGTGACCTTCCCGTTCAACCGCGCCAGCGTCGCCGACGACGCCAAGGCCATGATCGACGAGGCCATCGCGCAGCTCAAGGCCGAGAACAAGGGCGTCTACTTCGAAATCGAGGGGCACACGGACTCGGTGGGCCCGAAGGAGTACAACCATGTGCTCGGGGAGGAGCGCGCCACGGCCGTGCGCAACTACCTCCACGATCAGCACGGCATCGCGCTCAACCGGATGGCGGTCATCTCGTACGGGGAGGACCACCCCGTGGCCGACAACAAGAACCGTTCGAACCGCGCCCAGAACCGCCGGGTCGTCATCAAGGTCCTGGAGTAACCGGAAACCCGCGTCTTGTTCGCTGCGGCCGGGGGCCGTAACGGCCCCCGCCGCCCGTCCCCGCCGGGAATCAGCCCCCTCGCCACGCTGTACCGCCAGTGAGGCCCGACCCGGGCCGGGGGCTTCGCCCTTCCGGGCCGGGCCCGGCGGGAGGTGCCCGACGACGTGCCGCACGCCGAAGGGGCGGTCCGAGGGCGCGCGGCGGCAGCAGCCCGGCCCGAGCGGTCGAAGCTGATGCTGGGGAGCGCCAGGGTCCCCGCGGTCCCGGGCGAGGCCGACCCGGTAGAGGCGGACCTCATCTTCAAGGCCCGACACGGGAACCTGTTCGCCTTCGAGGAGATCGTGAAGCGGTACCAGCGGCGGGTCTACGGTATCGCCTTGCGGATCGTCCGGCGGCACGAGGTGGCGGACGACGTGGCCCAGGAGACCTTCATCCGCGCGCACCGGGCGCTCGGCAGCTTCGACCTCGAGCGGCCCTTCGGGCCCTGGATCTCGCGGATCGCCGCCAACCTCGCGGTGAACCACGTCCGTTCCCCCCAAGCCAGGGAGGAGCCGCTGCCGGAGGGCTTCGGGGAGGCCGCGGCCGCGGGGCCGGGCCCACTCGAGGGTGTCCTCGAGGGGGAGGCGCAGGCCGTGCTCCAGGAAGCCCTCGAGCGCCTCCCCGCCGAGCAGCGGGCGGTGTTCGCGCTCCGGGTCGTGGAGGAGCTCTCCTATCGCGAGATCGCCGGCACTCTCGGCATCTCGCTCGGAACGGTGATGAGCCGGCTGTCGCGGGCCCGCGAGCGGCTCCGCCAGGCGCTGGTGCCGTACCTCGGTGAGGCGGCTCGGGGGCGGGCCAGGGGAGGTGAGCCTTGAGGCCGCACGATGTCGAGCGCCTCTCCGCATACCTCGACCGTGAGCTTTCGGCGGCGGACCGCGCCGCCGTCGAGTCCCATCTCCGGGAGTGCCCGGAGTGCTCCGGCCGCCTCGGGGAGCTGGCGGCGATCGACGCGGCGGTCCGCGCGCTGCCGGTCGAAGGGACGCCCGAAGGGTACTTCGAGTCGCTTCCGTCGCGGGTGCGGGGGGGGCTGCAGGCGACGCGGCCGCGAATCCAGTTCGGGCGCCCGTGGGTGCTGTCCGCCGCCGCAGCCCTGCTGCTCGCGGTGCTGACGCCCGCAACCCTGCGGCAGATGCGCTCCCCGGGCACCCCCCCCACGGACCGCCCCGAGGAGGGGGGGCGCGCCGCAGGCGACTTCGATGAGGCGGACGGGCCGCCGTCGGCGAGGGATTCTGCCGGTCCCTTGGCGGGATCGCGGCCCGAGCCCAGACCCCGACCGCGGAGCGTGGCCCCCGCCCCCGTTGCCACCGAGCCGGCAGGGCCGCCGGAGACCCGCGCCGGAGAAGGCAGGCTGCAGGCTCCTCCCGCACCCGGCACCGGCTCGAAGCGCGATCGAGCCCGGACGGCGCCGAGCGAGGACGAGACGGGTCCGGCCGGGGCGGGGCGGGACTCCGCGGAGCGATCGCGCGCGGCGGATGCCGGAGGCACGTCGGCCGCGCGCGCGGCCCCGGATTCATCGTTCGCCCGTCCTCCCGCGGTCGAGGACCGGGCCGCAGCCCCGACCCCGGCGGCGACGCCCGGGTTGGCGGCGTCGCCGGGCCGGAAGGAGGAGCAGCGGCCGGCGGCCACGGCCAAGGCCGTCGAGGCCCAACGCCAGCGAATGGCCGCCGGCGGCCGGCTCGGCGCCGGCGAGGCTGGCGCGGAGGACGAGGGCGTTTCCCCGTCCCAGGCCCGGTACGAGTCGCTCCTCGCACGACCGGTGACCAGCCCCGAGGACGCGCGGGCGCTGAGGGAAGCCTGGCGGGCCTTCTCGATGGACCATCCCGACGGGCCCTGGGCCGACGAGGCCAGGGTACGGATGGTCGAGGTCGGCGCCGATGCCTACCGGCGCGGCGGCGATCCGCAGGACCTCGCGCTCGTTCGACGTGACGCGGCGCAGTATCTGAAGCTCGGGCCGGCTACGCAGGCGCGGCGGGTCCTGGCCGTCCTCGCGTCGCTCCGCTAGCGCGTACGACCGTCGAGAACGGCCGGGGAGGGCGGCCTCGCGCCGTCCCTCAGGCCGCCGGCGGGAGCGGCGGGGTCGTGGGCGCCCGCTCCCTCAGCCGGCTGTGGCGGAACCCGTAGGCGAAGTAGAGCGCCGCTCCTCCCGCCATCCACACCCCGAAGCGGATCCAGGCGGTGAGCGGCAGGCCGAGCATGACGTAGAGGCACGACACCGCGCCCAGCGGCGCGACCAGCCAGACGAGGGGGACCCGGAAGGGCCGCGGCCGGTCGGGGTCCTTGATCCTCAACGCCAGCACCCCCAGGCAGACGATCAGGAACGCGAAGAGCGTGCCGATGTTCGTGAGGTCGTAGGTCTCGTCGTCGTCCAGGAAAGTGGCTCCGAGCGCGACCACCAGCCCGGTGAGGATGGTGGTCACGTGGGGCGTGCGGTAGCGCGCGTGGACCGAGCGGAACCAGGGAGGCAGCAGCCCGTCCCGGCTCATGGAGAAGAAGATCCGCGGCTGGCCGAGCTGGAACACCAGCAGCACCGCGGTCATCGAGATCACCGCGCCCAGGGACACGATGGCCTGCCCCCAGCCGATCCCGGCGGCCTCGAAGGCCCGGGCGAGCGGGTCCGAGCCCTTCAGCTGCGGGTAGGGGACGAGGCCGGTGGCCACCAGCCCCACCACGACGTAGATGCCCGTGCAGACCCCGAGCGAGCCGAGGATGCCGATGGGCATGTCTCGCTTCGGGTCCCTGGTCTCCTCGGCGGCGGTGGAGATGGCGTCGAAGCCGATGTAGGCGAAGAAGACGATGGCGGCGCCCTGGTGGATGCCCTTCCAGCCGTTGGGGGCGAACGGGGTCCAGTTGGAGGGGTCCACGTAGAAGGCTCCCACGCCCACGAACAGGAGGAGCACGGCCAGCTTGAGCACTACCATCGCGTTGTTGACGCTCGCGCTCTCCCGGATGCCGATCACCAGGACCCAGGTGATGAGGGCGACGACGACGATGCCGGGGACGTTGACGGCGATCGGGAGCCCGAGGACGACGGGCAGCTCCGCCAGCCGCTCCGGGTAGGAGAAGAGCACGTCGCGATAGCTGGTGGACAGCCAGAACGGGAAGTCGACGCCGAAGGCGCGGAGGAGGGAGGTGAAGTACCCCGACCAGGCGATGGCCACCGCCACGTTGCCCACCGCGTACTCGAGCACGAGGTCCCACCCGATGATCCAGGCCACCAGCTCGCCCAGGGTGGCGTAGGCGTAGGTGTAGGCGCTCCCTGAGATCGGGATCATCGAAGCCAGCTCCGCGTAGCACAGGCCGGCGAGGGCACACACCCCCCCCAGGAGGACGAAGGACAGGACGAGGGCGGGGCCGGCCCCGTAGCGCACCACGGTGCCGTCGGCGGCCACCTCGCCCACCGCCGCGGTGCCGATCGAGGAGAAGATCCCCGCCCCGATGACCGCGCCGATGCCGAGCATGACCAGGTCGAAGGCGCCGAGCGTGCGTCGGAGCCCGTGGACCTGATCCTGCTCGGCGAGAGTGGCCTCGATGTCGGAGAGGCTCTTGGTCCTGAGGAGCCCGCCCATGCCGCCTCCCGCCTCGGCCGCGGGCCCGGCCTGGCCACGAGCGCGGCCGGTCCGGGGCGGCGGGGCATCCAAAGGGGGCGGGATGATAACACGCCACCCCGAGCGCCCTCCGGCCGGCTAGAATCGAGGCTTCCGGAGGTGCCGTGCTCATCGTGATGAGGAAGGACGCGACGCCTGGGGACGTGCGCGGGGTGGTCACCGCGGTCGAGACGCGGGGCCTCAAGGCCCACCCCATCCCGGGGGCCCAGCGAACGGCCATCGGCATCACCGGGAACCGGGGAGCCCTGGACGCCCCGGTGTTCGAGAGCCTGCCCGGGGTGATGGAGGTGATCCCGGTCTCCCACGCCTACAAGCTCGTGTCGCGCGAGGTGAAGCCGGAGGACACGGTCGTGGACGTGGGGGGGGTCCGGGTAGGCGGGTCGCAGCTCGTGGTGGTGGCGGGACCCTGCGCGGTGGAGTCGCTCGAGCAGACCCTGGTGGTGGCGCGGCACGTGAAGGAGGCCGGCGCGCATCTGCTCCGGGGAGGGGCCTTCAAGCCCCGGACGAGCCCCTACTCGTTCCAGGGGCTGGGCGAAGAGGGCCTGCGGATGCTCGCCGAGGCGCGGGCTGAGACCGGCCTGCCGGTCGTGACCGAGGCGGTGGACGTCGAGGGGATGGATCTGGTGGAGGAGTACGCGGACGCGGTGCAGATCGGCGCCCGGAACATGCAGAACTTCTCGCTCCTGAAGCGCGCGGGGAGGTCGAAGCGGCCGGTGCTGCTGAAGCGGGGCATGTCCGCCACCCTGGAGGAGTTCCTGATGTCGGCCGAATACGTCCTCTCCGAGGGCAACTACCAGGTGATCCTGTGCGAGCGCGGCGTCCGGACGTTCTCGGACTTCTCGCGCAACACTCTCGACCTCGCGATCGTCCCGGCGGTGAAGCGCATCAGCCACCTGCCCATCCTGGTGGATCCCTCCCACGGCACCGGGCGCCGCGAGAAGGTGGCCCCGCTGTCACGGGCGGCGGTGGCGGTCGGGGCGGATGGCCTGATGATCGAGGTCCACCACGACCCGAACCGCGCGCTCTCGGACGGCCCCCAGTCGATCACGCCCGAGATGTTCGCGGCCCTGGTGGGCGAGCTGCGGCAGATCGCCCCCGTGATCGGCCGGGTGTTGTGAGGGGCAGGGTCGACTTGCCGGGCAGGTCCTGCGCGGCAATGGAAGCCACAGGGGGGACAGAGGACGCACAGAGAAGGGTGAGAAGGGAGAGCTCCCCTCACCACATCGACGTTCTTCTGTGGGTTCTCTGTGCCTCTGTGGCGTCGTTGGTGCGCCGGGCCGGCTACGGGGCCTTCAGCTCGATGACCCTGCGCTCCAGCAGGCGCGCGAAGATGAGCAGCGCGTCTTCCTCCGCCATCGGGCAGAGCTTCAGGATCGACTGGACGTCCCACTGGCCGTTGACCCGGGAGAGCACGAACCCTTCCTGCGGATCGAAGTTCTGGCGGGTGAGGGCGGCCAGCTCCATGGTGAGGACGGGAACGCGGTCCAGCGGGACGGTGCGCAGGAGCCGCTCGCGGTTGCGGGCCTCGATGACCGCGATCAGCCCCTTCTTGGCGTGCTGGTTGAGGCGGTCGAGGGAGAGCACGTCCTCGTAGGCCTGCAGCGCGGCCTCGTAGCGCTTCTCCTTCAGGCGCTGGGTGGCCATGGAGAGCAGGTCCTTGATCGCCCCCACCGGGTCGGGCCCGCGCCCTTCCTCGCCCACCCGGTCCACCGCCACCAGCCCCCGGCGGTGCAGGTCGAAGAGGAGGACGGCGGTCTCGAAGTCGGAGCGCCGCATCTCGAGGCACATGTCGGCCAGGTTCTTCCCTGCCACGGCCAGCTCGAGGGCCTGGCGGTCGGCCACGTCCGCCACGGCGCCGGGGTCGGTCTGGACCTTGAAGCTCACCGCGCCGTGCGGGAAGACCTTGCGGATGCGCTGCCACTCGTCCACCCTCCGGATCCCTTCCAGGACCACGGAGGTGACCTCCATGTCCACGTGGATCCGGACGTCCTCCGGGAACTCGCCGTCCTTGAACTCGAAGCGGCCCTCCGGCCACAGGAAGAGGTCGTAGATCGTCTCCTCCGCCTTGGCCCGGAGTGCCGCGCGGAGCCCCCGCTCGGTGATGACGGCGTCCTCCAGCAGTATGGATCCGAGTAGCCGCCCCTGGTCCTCCTGGTGGATCAGGGCCTTGAAGAGCTGCTCCTCGCTGACCAGCCGGTCGCGCATGAGGAACTGCCCCAGCGACTCGCGCGGATCGTTCGACCAGGAGGTGAAGATCACTCCGTCCTTGAAGACGATCCGCTTCTGCACGGAGCGGCGCTCCAGGTGCAGGGTACCCGTCTTCCGGCCGGCGGAGATCCACTGCAGGATCTCCGGCAGGTCCATCGTTCGGAGGTTTCCGGTGAGGCTCATGTCGGGAGGGGGTGACCCGGAAGGGTCAGGCCCGTTCCCAGGACAGGTCCAAGAAGAGGTAGTCCCTCCAGCTCTCGGGGGCGCGATGGACGCCCACGCGGAGGGTCAGCGAGGGAGGGGAGTGAGGGCGCCGGGGCCTGCGCGCGAGCTGGAAGCCGGCCTCTTCCGGCGTATGGTCCCCCTTCCGGCGGTTGCACGGGATGCAGCAGGTGACGATGTTGTCCCAGCCCTTGTGGCCGCCGCGCGCGACGGGGACGACGTGGTCGAAGGTGAGCTGTGAGGGGGGAAGGCGCTTCCGGCAGTACTGGCACCGGTGGTCGTCGCGGGCGTAGACGTTGGCCCGTGAGAACGGCACGTCGGCGAAGGGGCGTTTCATCCGGACGTGACGGAGCAGGCGGAGCACCGAGGGGAGCTTCACCCGGACCGTGACGCCGCGGATCTCCCGGTCGTATACGGCGATGACCTCGACCTTGCCCTGGAACAGCAGGGTGATGGCCTTCTGCCAGGGCACGATCCTCAAGGGCTCGTACGTCGCGTTGAGGACCAGGGTGTGTTCCATGACCGCCGACGACGCGGAAAATTGTCCGCTGGGGCGTGGAGGGTGTCAAGCAGAGTGGCCGCGCGCGCCGCGCTCGGGCGCGCTACGCACCCGTGGCGCTCCGGGCCTCCCTCACGATCTGCAGGTACTGGCGGGCCCGCTCGGTCACCACCTGGGCCTGACCCTCCCGGATCGCCTTGGTGTCGACGAGGTCCGCGCCCACGCCCAGGGCCAGGGACCCGGCCCGCATGAAGTCCGCCGCCGTCTTCAGGGAGACGCCGCCGGTGGGGATCAGCTCGATCTGGGGGAAGGGGGCCTTGAGCGACTTGATGTAGCTCGCTCCGCCGAGCGCCCCGCAGGGGAAGACCTTGACCGCGTCGGCCCCCGCGGTCCAGGCCGCCAGGACCTCTGTGGGCGTGAGCGCGCCGGGGAAGACCGGGACCGAGTAGCGCCGGCAGCATGCGATGGTGCCGAGGTCCAGGGAGGGGCTCACCACGAACTGCGCACCGGAGAGGATGCAGGCCCGGGCGGTGTCCGCGTCGAGAACGGTGCCGGCCCCGAGGACGACCTCCGGACCGTATCGGCGGGAGACCTCCGCCATGAGCCCGACGGCGCCGGGTACGGTCATGGTGATCTCGAGGATGGGGACGCCGCCCGCACGGATGGCGTCGATCGCCTGCATGGCCTCGTCCGGCGACCCGGCCCGCACGACCGGGACCAGGCCGACGTCGACGATCTTCGCCAGGATGCCTCGTTTACCCACTCCGGCTCCTTGGTTCCCGGCTGGCGCGCCACCGTGCCCCCGGCGACGGCGCCGCCGGGGACTCAGCGCACCACGCGGGCGCCGCCACCCTTCATGACCCGCTCCACCTCGGCCAGGGTCGCCATCGTCGTGTCCCCGGGCGTCGTCATGGCCAGGGCTCCGTGGGCCGCCCCGCACTCCACCGCCCACTGCGGCCCCTTGCCGGCCATGAGGCCGTAGATGAGCCCGGAGGCGAACGAGTCCCCGCCGCCCACCCGGTCGAGGATCTCCAGGCCCTCGCGCGTCCGGGACAGGTGGAGGCGCCCGTCCACGTAGCACACCGCCCCCCAGTCGTTGACGCTCGCGGTCCGGGCGTTGCGCAGGGTCGTGGCGACCACCTTGAAGTTCGGGTACTCCCCGACCGCGGCCTCGATCATGCGCCGGAAGTTCTCCGGGTCCAGGGCGGAGAGGTGCTCGTCCAGCCCCTCCACCGCGAAGCCGAGCGCGGCGGTGAAGTCCTCCTCGTTCCCGAGCATCACGTCCACCAGCCGGGCCAGCTCGCGGTTCACTTCCTGGGCCCGCTCCTGCCCGCCGATCGACTTCCAGAGCGACGGCCGGTAGTTGAGGTCGTAGGACACGACGGTGCCGTGGCGGCGCGCGGCCTCCATCGCCTCCCGGGCGACGAGCGGTGTCGTCTCGGACAGCGCCGCGAAGATGCCCCCGGTGTGGAACCATCGGGCGCCTTCGCCGCCGAACACGCGTTCCCAGTCCACGTTCCCGGGCTCGAGCTGGGAGACCGCGGTGTGGCCCCGGTCGGAGCAGCCGAGGGCCGCACGCACCCCGAACCCCCGCTCCGTGAAGTTGAGTCCGTTCCTGGTGGTGCGCCCGACGCCGTCGTCGGGCACCCACTCGAGGTGCGACTGGTCGACGCCACCCTGGTAGATGAGGTCCTGCACGAGCCGGCCCACCGGGTTGTCCACGAGCGCCGTGACCACGGCGGTGTCCATCCCGAAGCAGCGTTTGAGGCCGCGAGCCACGTTGTACTCGCCGCCACCCTCCCAGACCTGGAACGTGCGGGTGGTCGCGATGCGCCCCTCGCCGGGGTCGAGGCGGAGCATGACCTCGCCCAGGGCCACGCAGTCCCAGCGGCAGGCCGACTTGTCCTTGATCTGGAGCTCGGGCATCTCGTGCTCGCCTGGGTCGCGCCCCGGCCGGCGCGCGAGACGCGGTTTTAGTCTCCGATGCCGGAAATGTCAACCACGGCGGTCACCGGACCAGCATGGCGTCGCCGTAGCTGTAGAAGCGGTACCCGGCGCGGAGCGCGTGCTCGTAGGCACCCAGCACCGGCTCCCGGCCGGCGAAGGCGCAGACGAGCAGGAGCAGGGACGAGCGGGGCAGGTGGAAGTTGGTCACCAGGGCGTCGACCACGCGGAACGACGCGCCGGGCGAGAGCACCAGGTCGGTCTCGCCTTCCCCGGGATCCACCAGCCCTCCCGGTCGGGCCCGCGCCTCCAGGACCCGGACCGTCGTCGTTCCCACCGCGACGACGCGGCCGCCGCGGGCGCGGGTCTCGGCCACCGCGACCGCCGTCTCGGGAGGCAGCAGGAATGGCTCGGGGTCCAGGCGATGACGCGACACGTCGTCGACGGTCACGGGCCGGAAGGTCCCGGGCCCGACGTGCAGGACGAGGTCCGCCAACCGCACCCCCCGCTCCCGAAGGCGCTCGAGGAGGGCGGGGGTGAAGTGGAGCCCGGCGGTGGGGGCCGCGACGCTGCCGCGCTCGCGCGCGTAGACCGTCTGGTACCTCGAGCGGTCCTCGGGGCGGTCGGGCCGCCGGATGTAGGGCGGGAGCGGGGTGTGGCCGAGGCGCTCGATCAGCGCTTCCGGGTCTTCGGCCGGGCCTGCCGGGCCTTCGATGCGGACCCGACGGCGGGCGTCGCGGCCGCGGGGCCCGCCCTGGATGGCGACGCGGACGCCGGCGCCGACCTCGACCGTGTCGCCCGGGCGCAGGCGCCGGCCCGGCCGGACGAGCGCGTCCCACTCGCCGCCACCGTACGGCCGGACCAGGAGCACTTCCGCCTGGCCGCCCCCCCGCCGGCGCCCGAGGAGGCGGGCGGGGAAGACCCGGCTGCGGTTCATCACCAAGAGGTCGTTCGGCTCGAGGAGCTCGGGCAGCT
>Ga0268386_10000431_pt1 | contig 26285 bp, 25 predicted proteins | sample RVTome_15_FD_200260 | JGI IMG/M metagenome (GOLD analysis project Ga0268386, IMG submission 200260) | Soil microbial communities from uranium-contaminated site in the Upper Colorado River Basin, Wyoming, United States - RVT150D86... ... | reverse complement strand
GAGGGGAGGCTCGAGGACGCGCACTTCAGCTTCGAGCGCGACGTCCGGAAGGGCATCGAAGCGTTGACCGAGCAGCTCGGAGCGATCACCTTCGTGGCGGGCGCGGGCAGCTTCGCCGCCAAGGCGGGACGGCTGCAGGAGCTCGTCGGCGAGCTGGGCGGCGGCGAGGCCTCGCGCGAGGCTTCGCGGCTCGCCAAGGCCGACCAGGCCGCCGAGCTCGTACGCGAGTTCCCGGACCTCGAGGGTCACATCGGAGCGGAGTACGCGCGCCTTGCGGGCTTCCCCGAGGCCGTGTGCGTCGCGATCGACGAGCAGTACCTCCCCGATTCCGCAGACGGGCCGCTGCCGCACACCGAGCCGGGCCGCGTGCTGGCGGCGGCCGAGAAAGTCGACAACCTCACCGTCGCCTTCGCCCTCGGGCAGCGGCCGACCGGCTCGCGCGACCCCCACGGCCTCCGCCGCGCGGCGATCGGCCTCTGCCGGATCGCGGTCGAGGGCGGGCTGGAGATCGACGTGGCCGTCCTGGTGCAGCGCGATCTCGGGCTCCTCGTGCAGCAGGAAGCCGAGCTCACCGACGATCCGGCCGACGTCCCCGACTTCGTGTTCGAACGCCTCGAGGGGATCCTCGACGTCCCCGTCGAGTTCGTGCGCGCGGCCCGGGAAGGCGGCGTCGGCGAGCTGGGTGCCGTGGCCGACCTCGCCCGTACCCTGGCGGCCGAGGCGTCCTCGGCGGAGTTCGAGCGGGCCTACGTGGCCTTCGACCGCTCGAACCGGCTCGCCGGGCGCGCCGACGGCGCAGCGGGCGCCCTCGATCCAGCCCTCGCGACCGACGAGGCGGAGGTGGCGCTGATCGAGGCGCTCGGCCGGGCCTCGCCGCGCATCGAGGCCGCGATCGCCGAACGCGACTTCCGGGCGGCGATCGCGGCGGCCGCCGAGCTGGGACCGCCGGTCGACCGTTTCTTCGACGACGTGCTGGTGATGGCCGAGGACGAGCGCGTCCGTGCCAACCGGCTGCGCCTCCTTCTCGACGTGCGGGACGCGGTCGGTGCGCTCGGCGACCTCTCGCAGATCCCCCGCTGAGCCATGGCCGATCCCGTCGAGCTGCACGTGATCTCGGACTCGACGGGGGAGACCGCTGCGCGGGTCGTCGACGCGGTCGAGGCGCAGTTTCCCGGCCAGGAGTTCGAGGTCGTGCGCCATCCGCGCATCGCCGCCGTCGAGGACGTCCACCTCGCCGCCCAGCGGGCGCGCGGGCGCCGGGCCGTCGTCCTATTCACGCTCGTCGAGCCGGAGATGCGCGAGGTGATGCGCACGCTCTGCAAGCGTTACCGCCTCCACTACTGCGACCTGCTCGGGCACCCGATCGAGGCCGTCGCTCGCGTCTCGGGCGCGCCGGCCACCCGCCGGGCCGGCGCCCGCACCGTGCTCGACTCGAGCTACTTCAAGCGGATCGCCGCGATCGAGTTCGCGGTGCGCTACGACGACGGCGCCGCGGCGCACGAGCTCCCCCAGGCAGACGTCGTCCTCGTCGGCGTCTCGCGGAGCTCGAAGACGCCGCTGTCGATGTATCTCGCCTATCTCGGGTACAAGACGGCCAACGTGCCGATCGTGAAGGGCATCGAGCCGCCGCCGGAGCTGTGGAAGGTCGACCCCGCCCGGGTCGTCGGCCTCACCATCGACGCCGAGGCGCTCGCGGAGATCCGCGGTGAGCGCGTCCGCGGCATGGGGGGCGGCGGACGCTACGCCGACCTGGCGGAGATCTACGAGGAGCTCGAGTACGCGGAGTCCGTCCACAAGCGGCTCGGCTGCCCGGTGATCGAGGTCTCGAACCTCGCCATCGAGGAGACGGCGCGGCGCATCGTCCGGCTCGTCGAGGAGCGCCGCTTGAGCGCGGGGGCGGCGACGTGAGTTCCGCGAAGCCGCCGATCCCCCGGTACTGGTGGCCGTTCTGGATGCTCCTGCTCGCGGCCGGCCTGTTCGTCTTCTACGTGCTGTTCACGCCGGTCTGGGTCGGGATCAGGCTGATCGAGTGGTTCGCCCACCGCCGCGAACTGGCGGCAGGATCGGGCTCTCACGACTAGGGACTTCGAAGCTTGAACACGTTGTGCCTGAACGTGTCGCAGCTGCCCCGCGCGAAAAAGAGATCGACGGAGCCGCCCGGGTTTTGCCGGGCGTAGGTGCCCGTGGTGAAGCGTCCCGGCGGGAGCTGAGCGACGACCGTTCCCTCGGCCGGGTCGGTGGCGGCGAAGCGAACGAGCTCGACGGTGGAGGTGCAGGCACCTCCTGTATTGCGTACGAGGTAAACGGTTCCGTCACGCGTGACCGAGGGCTCGTACTGGTTCGCTTCAGGCTCCCCCGCTGGTCTGGGCAGGATTGAAGTAGTGCCCGCGGCTATGTCGCGCCTGTAGACGTCGCAGACTGCGGCGCAGTTCATCCAGACCGCCCAGTTCCCGCTCACCTGACCGGCGAACGCATCCTGGTCTGGCGACCGGGCCAGCCGCGTGTCCGTCCCGTCTCTGAGGTCGTGGAGGACGACCCGGTTCGCGGCGCCGTTGTCACGGTTGAACAAGAGGTATGGGCCGGAGCGGGACGCCAGCCACTCGCTCTTGCGTGTGTTGACCGACGTGGGAGCCGACCGCCGGCCGGTGGTGATGTCATAGACCCTGAGGTCGTAATCGCTTCCCCTCTTCTCGGAGTACAGAACCCGACGGCTGTGGAAGAAGCCGCCGGCGTCGCCGTCACCACGCGTGTTGAGCCTCACCGATCGAAATGACCCATCGCTTCGGATCAAACGGAGGATCGCGCTCCGTCGGTCGGTGTCAGGGTCGCGCCGGGTGAAAGCGACGTACTCGACCGTGCCTGCGCGGTTCCAGGCGGCGGTTGCATGGTTCTCGTCCGCGGGCCCGCGAACCACCGCTATCGGCGCCGACCACGCGGTGGCGGGTAGCGCCCAGACGAGCGCGGCGGCAACTCCGAAGACCAACGCCCGCATCGGTTCGGAGCGTAGTCCAGGCAGCTCAAAAAGGAAGAGGCGGCCCGTGGTGCCACGACCGCCTCTCTCTCGGGCCGAGACGTAGGCTGCGGCGCCCCGCGTCTGCCTAGCCCGCCTTCTGACCATGGTGGAGGGCGGCGAACGGCGCTATTCCCCTGCCGGGGGATCCTCCACGTGACATGGGAATCCCCCGAATGGGAGAATTCACGTTCAGGGCATGGGCACGCAGTACGTCTACGACTTCTCCGAGGGAGGCGGGCTCGGCCGCGAGCTGCTCGGCGGCAAGGGCGTGGGGCTCGCGGAGATGACCGCGATCGGCCTGCCGGTGCCGGCCGGCTTCACGGTGACGACCGAGGCCTGCCGCGAGTACATGCGGCTCGGCGGCGGAGTTCCGGAGGGGCTCGATGCCGAGGTCGACGACGCCGTCGCGCGGCTCGAGGAGACGACCGGGAAGCGCTTCGGCGACCCAGCCGACCCCCTGCTCGTTTCCGTCCGCTCGGGCGCGGCGATCTCGATGCCCGGGATGATGGACACGATCCTCAACCTCGGCCTGAACGACGAGGCGGTCGAAGGGCTCGCGCGCGCGACCGGGAACGAGCGCTTTGCGTTCGACGCCTACCGGCGGCTCGTCCAGATGTTCGGGGAGGTGGTCGGCGGCGTCGAGGCGCAGCTCTTCGAGCAGGAGCTCGCCTCTCTCAAGGCCGAGCGCGGCGTCACCCAGGACGTCGAGCTCGGCGCGGAGGACCTCCGGGAGCTCGTTGCGCGCTTCAAGGGTCTCTACCCGGACTTCCCGCAGGAAGCACATGAGCAGCTCGAGCGCTCGATCAGGGCGGTCTTCGACTCGTGGGACACGCCGCGCGCGCAGGTCTACCGCCGCGCGAATGGCATCCCCGACGACCTCGGCACGGCGGTGAACGTCGTCCAGATGGTGTTCGGGAACAAGGGTGACGACTCGGGGACCGGGGTCGCCTTCACCCGCGATCCGTCCACCGGCGAGCCGGGGCTCTGGGGCGAGTTCCTCGTCAACGCGCAGGGCGAGGACGTCGTTGCCGGCATCCGCACGCCGGAGCCGATCGCGGCCATGCGGGAGCGCTTCCCGGAGGCGTTCGAGCAGCTCGCGGCGACGATGGCCCGACTCGAGGAGCACTACCGCGAGATGCAGGACATCGAGTTCACCGTCGAGGAGGGCACGCTCTACCTGCTCCAGACCCGCACGGGGAAGCGCACGGCCGCGGCTGCGCTCCGGATCGCCGTTGACATGGTCGCGGAAGGGCTGCTGACGCAGGAGGAGGCGGTTGCCCGGGTCGACCCAGGGCAGCTCGACCAGCTCCTCCACCCGATGATCGACCCGGACGCCGAGTACGAGGTGGTCGCCCGGGGGCTGAACGCCTCGCCCGGGGCCGCGACCGGGAACGTCGTCCTCGACGCCGACCGCGCGCAGGAGCAAGGAAGCGCCGGGGAGGCGGTGATCCTCGTCCGCACCGAGACGACGCCCGACGACATCCACGGGATCATCGAGGCGCACGGCGTCCTCACGGCGCACGGCGGCATGACCTCGCACGCGGCAGTCGTCGCGCGGGGGATGGGGAAGCCGTGCGTCTCCGGCTGCGAGGCGCTCTCGATCGACCTCGACGCCCGTCGCATCCGCCTGGGCGAGCACGAGCTCGCGGAGGAAGACGTGCTCACGATCGACGGCGGCACCGGCGACGTGATCGTCGGCGAGGTTCCCCTCGTCCCACCGCGCATCGACGAGAACTTCGAGACGCTGCTCGGCTGGGCGGACGGGATCCGCCGCCTGGGCGTGCGGGCGAACGCCGATACTCCGGAGGACGCGGCGAAGGCGCGGGAGTTCGGCGCCGAAGGAATCGGCCTCTGCCGGACGGAGCACATGTTCATGGCCGAGGAGCGCCTGCCACACGTGCGGGCGATGATCATGGCCTCCTCGGAGGAGGAGCGACGGGCGGAGCTCGACCGCCTGCTCCCGTTCCAGCAGGCCGATTTCGAAGGGATCTTCACGGCGATGGCCGGGCTGCCGGTCACGATCCGGCTGCTCGACCCGCCCCTGCACGAGTTCCTCCCGCCGCTCGAGGAGGCGGAGTCGGCCGAGATGGCGCGCCGCATCCGCGCCCTGCGGGAGTCGAACCCGATGCTGGGGACGCGCGGCTGCCGGCTCGGGCTTCTCTTCCCGGAGATCTACGAGATGCAGGTGCGCGCGATCGTCAGGGCGGCCCTGGCCGTCGCCGACCGCACCGGCGAGGCGCCCCTCGTCGAGATCATGCACCCGCTCGTCGGCTTCGCGGAGGAGCTGCGGCGGCTCCGGCGGCTCACCCTCGACACCGCTTCGGCCGAGCTGGAGCAGGCCTCACGGCAGCTCGCCTACCACGTCGGGACGATGATCGAGCTCCCGCGCGCGTGCGTCCGCGCCGACGAGATCGCCGCCGAGGCCGACTTCTTCAGCTTCGGGACGAACGACCTCACGCAGACGACGCTCGGCTTTTCCCGCGACGACGCTGAGGGGAAGTTCCTCGCGCGCTACCTCGAGGACCGCATCCTCGAGGCGAACCCGTTCGAGACGCTGGACGTGAGCGGTGTGGGAGACCTCATGCGCATCGCGGTCGAGCGGGCGCGCGGCGTCGATCCGGAGATCAAGCTCGGCATCTGCGGCGAGCACGGCGGCGACGCCCGCTCGGTCGCGTTCTGCCATGAGCTTGGTCTTGCCTACGTCTCCTGCTCGCCGTACCGGGTCCCGCTCGCGCGGTTGGCGGCGGCGCAGGCCGTGCTCGCTGAGCGCGGCGTCACAGCCGTCCAGGTCGGTGGCTAGCCGGACGGGGCCGGCGCACGAGTCGGGGGTTGCTCAGCCTTCGAGCTCGCCGCAGCCGGTCAGGGTGTCCTGCAGCCAGCCGCCTGCGCCATCGTCCCACAGGCTGACGGTCGCCAGCACGTCGCCGGCCCGAACGAGACGATAGATCCGCACGTCGGTATCCGGGTATCCGGCGGGCTCGACGACGTCCTCGGGCTGCGTGTAGTGCTCCAGAGCTTTCCGGGCCGCCTCGAGCGGGTCGGCCTCGCCCCGTGCGCCCTGGATGTAGTCGACCGTCTGCGAGAAGGCGGTGTCGGAGGAGCAGGTCAGCCTGGTGGAAATCCAGACGCCGTCCTGGTTGACGATCTCGAGTGGCGAGCGGGGAACCTCGCTCCCGTCCTCGGTGCCGTGGTCGTAGCAGGCGATCGTGACCGCGCCGGGGTGGAGATCGACGATCTGCGTGGACGTTCCGGGCGGCGCGCCGGCGCCCAGGCCGCCCTCGCTCGGATCCTCGATCGAGAAGCCGAGCTCCTTGCCGGTTTCGTTGACGAAGTCGATGTGGACGCCGTCGCGCTGTGGCTTAACCGTCGGCGTCTCGACCGTTGGCGCGCGACCCGATTCGCAGACGACGCGGGCGACGTTTGGGAGGGCAGCCTCCCGCTCGGGGCTCGCCGTCGATCCGGCGGGCGCGGTCTCCTGGCCGGCGCCGCACGCCGGCAGCGCGAGCGCCGCGGCGAGCCCGAGGGCGAGTGGAAGCCTCACGCTCAGTAGGACGTCTGAATGTGAGCGAAAGTTCCCGGCTCAGGAGTAGCCGCGAACGCGCAGGTACGCGAGCAGGACGCTTCCGGCCGCGATCGCCAAGAGCGCGAGGAACGACACGACGTCGAGCCGCCCGTAGATGGGGTGCCTCCCGGCGATCGAGAGCGCGAGCATCGCGAGGACTCCGCCGACGAGGCCGCCGAGGTGCCCGCCGATGGAGATGTTCGAGACGGCGAAGGTGAACGCGATGTTGAGGACAACGACGAAGAGCGCGCCGCCACCGAAGACGTAGATCTGCTTCCGCTCGAGCACGAGCCCGGCGCCGAGGATCCCGAACACGGCTCCCGACGCTCCCACGGTGAGGACGAACTCGCCGCTCAGAAGAAGCGCCCCCGCGGCGCCCGCGAGCGCCGAGACGAAGTAGACGCCCACGAACCGGGCCCGTCCGAGCGCAGCCTCCAGCGCTTGCCCGAACCACCAGAGCATGAGCATGTTGAACGCGAGGTGGATGACGCTCGCGTGCAGGAAGGCGCTCGTGATCAGCCGGTACCACTCGCCCTCCGAGACGGCGAAGCCCTGCAGCGCCCACCGCTCGATGAACGACGGGGCCGGCTGGAGGCCGCCGGCTCCCTGCGCGATCGAGATCAGGTAGACGACGACGTTGACGCCGATGAGCGTCTTCGTGACGAGCGCGCCAGTCCCGGTCCGCGCGGCGCGGCCGACGCGCTGGGTGGTCGCACGGGCGCCAGTCGGCTGGCCCGCGCACTCGGGGCACTTGATCCCGACCGCCGCGTACACCATGCAGTCGGTGCAGATCGGCCGCCCGCAGCTCGAGCAGCTCACGGCGGTCTCCCGTCCCGGGTGCCGGTAGCACGCCCGGGTCTGCGTCTGCTCGGGAACGGCCATATCGAGCCATCGTATCCACGCCGTCTCGGTGTAACGTCGCGACCCCATGCGCGTGCACGTCGCCTTCACCCCGGCGGAAGCCGGGCGCGCGCCCACGGCGATCGTCGTCGACGTCCTCCGCGCCACCTCGACCATCGCCCAGGCGCTCGCCTCCGGCTATCGCAGGGTGCTCTGCTGCGGCGAGGTCGAGGACGCCCGCGAGCTACGCGCGCGTCTCGGCGAGGGAGTTCTCGCGGGAGAACGGAACGCCGTGGCGATCCCCGGTTTCGACCTGGGCAACTCGCCTCGCGAGGTCACGGAGCCGCTCGGCGAGACGCTGATCCTGACGACGACGAACGGGACGCGTGCGGTCCTCGCCGCCGCGGCGAGCGCGGAGACCGTCCTCGTCGGCAGCCTCCTGAACCTCGAGGCCGTGGCCGCGGCCGCGCGCGGGGGTGAGGACGTCGAGGTCGTCTGCGCCGGCGTCCAGGGTCGCTTCACGATCGACGACGCGTACTGCGCCGGGCGCATCGCCGAGCTCCTCGGCGGCCGTCGCTCCGACGCCGCGGAGGCCGCCGCGCGTATCGCGCGCTCGTTCGCCGGCCCGCTGGAGGGGCTGAGCGCGTCCGAGAATCCGGAGCACGCGCTGCTCGGCGAGGACATCGCGTGGTGCGCGCGCGAGAGTGTCCTCGACGTCGTCCCGCGGCTCTCACGCCTGGAGGGCGCAGCCGCGGAGATCGTCAGCTCGACGGCTTGACGGGTTTCGCGGCGCGCCTCAGCTCGACGCAGTGGACACAGAGGCAGCCGCCGCCCGGGAGCGTCTCCCAGCCGGGTGGCAGCTCGCCGGCGTGCCGGCCCACCTCGGACACGGCGGCGCCGCAGGAGCAGCGGTAGACGGCCGTGATCCGCGTCAGCGCAGAGTCCGGGGAGCTGTAGGCCACTCCCATGGCGAAAAGTGTACGCGCTCGTTGACACGGTCCGGGCGGCGGCTTACGGTCTCGTGCCTATGCAGCGCGCTCTGCGGCCTCTCCTCGTCGGACTCCTCGTCGCAGGCGCCGTGGCGGAAGCGGCGCCTGCCAAGGTGGACGCGGGCGGCGCGGGCCCCGTCCGGCTGCGCGTGATGACCCTCAACATCTTCTACGGCGGCGACGAGCTCGACCTGCGGACGGGCGACTGGTGCGCCAAGCGGCGCGGGTGCTCGGCGGCGTTCGCCAAGGTGCTGGAGGCGATCCGCGCCTCCGGCGCCGACGTCGTCGGGCTCGAGGAGGCAGAGCACTCGACCCGCCGGATCGCCCGCGCCCTCGGCTGGTTCGCCAGCGAGCGCACCCAGGTGATCTCCCGCTACCGGCTGATCGACCCGCCTGGCGGAAACGGGGTCTACGTGTACGTCGAGCTGGGGCCCGGGCGCGTCGTCGCTATCGCGAACGCCCACCTCCCGGCGACTCCCTACGGTCCCTACCGGGTGCGGAACGGCGCCACGCCGGAGCAGCTCGACGAGCTCGAGCGGTCCGTGCGGCTGCCGGCGATCCAGGAGCACCTCGACGTCCTGCCCGGGGTCGTCGCCGAGGGGATCCCGGTCTTCCTCACCGGCGACTTCAATTCGCCCTCCCACCTCGACTGGACGCCGGCGGTCGCCGCCGTGCGCCCCGAGGTGCCGTACGCCTTCGACTGGCCCGTGAGCCGCGCGTACGCGGACGCCGGCTTCCGCGACTCCTACCGCGACGTGCATCCGGATCCGGTCGCCCGGCCCGGCTTCACGTGGACTCCGGGCGGGCCGGAGTCCGTTCGCCGCGAAGTGCACGACCGCATCGACTGGGTCCTGCATTCCGGCCGGGCGCGGGCGGTCGAGAGCAACGTCGTCGGCGAGCGCGGCGGCCCCGACGTGGACATCGCCGTCAATCCCTATCCGACCGACCATCGCGGCGTTGCCTCGACCTTCGTCGTCGGGCCGGGTGAGCCGTCCGCCTTCGCCGCCCCGGAGCGGCGAAGGCTCTCGATCGGAGACATGCTCTCGGTGGTCTTCCACGGCGGCGAGCAGGTGGTGCTCGCTCGTGCCGGCGGAGATTCGGTGGCCATGCTGCCCACGCATGCCGAGGACGGCACGGTGACCTTTGCGACCGCCGGGTTGAAGCGCGGCGCCTACGAAGCTCGGCTGCTCGACGAGGACGCCGAAGTGCTCTCGCGGGCTCCGTTCTGGCTCTACCGGCCGGGCGAGCGGACGAGGGTCCGGACCCCGAAGCGCGTCTACGAGCGGGGAGAGCCGATCCGCGTTTCCTGGTCGAACGCGCCGGGCATGCGCTGGGACTGGGTCGCCGTCTTCCGCGTCAGGCCCGGCAAGAAGACGCCCTACGCGACGCCCGGGTGCAATGCGGGCTACTGCGGCAACGGCGCCTACCTTGTCTACGAGTACACGAAGACCGCGATCGAGGGGGATACGACTCTCGGGAGCGGACCGCTTCGTCCGGGGACGTACGAGGTGCGCTACCTCCTCGACGACGGCTACAGCTCCCGAGCGAAGTCCCCGCGGTTCCGGATCGTGAGACCATCGGACTGACTACCGACGAAGGGAGAGACGTGAGCGCTCTTGGGACGAAGCACTACCGCTGGGAGGACATGCCGAAGGAGGAGCTCAAGCCGGATCTGCACCGACGGCTCGTCAGCACGGAGCGGATGATGATCGCCCACGTCTACCTCGACAAGGGCTGCATCGTCCCGATGCACTCACACGAGAACGAGCAGCTGACCTACATCCTCGAGGGCACCCTGCGCTTCTGGCTCGGCGAGGACGAGGCCGAGGTGGTCGACGTCCGCGCCGGCGAGGTGCTGCACCTGCCTTCTTGGCTTCCGCACAAGGCCGAGGCACTCGAGGACACGCTCGACGTCGACATCTTCTGCCCGCCGCGACAGGACTGGCTCGACGGGTCGGACGCCTACCTTCGCGACGAGTGAACCTCGGCCTCGAGGGCAAAGTCGCGCTCGTCTGCGGCGCGAGCCGCGGGCTCGGCCGGGCGATCGCGGACGAACTGGCGGCGGAGGGAGCGTCGCTGGCCGTCTGCTCACGCGATGCCGAACGGCTGGAGGCGGCCGCCGCCGAGCTCGGTGCGTTCGCAGTCCCGGCCGACCTCGCCGTTCCCGGGGAGCCGACGCGAGCCGTGGAAGAGACGATCGAGCGCTTCGGCAGGCTCGACGTCCTCGTGACCAACACCGGCGGCCCGCCGGCGGGGACCCACGACACGCTCACGCTCGAGGACTGGGACCGGGCGACGGCGCTGCTCCTGAGGAGCACGGTCGAGCTCGCGACGGCCGCGCTCCCCGGCATGAAGGAGCGCGGCTGGGGCCGCATCCTCCCTGTCACGTCGGTCGCCGTGAAGCAGCCGGTCGACAATCTGATTCTCTCGAACAGCTTGCGGGCGGCGGTGACCGGCTTCGCCAAGACACTCTCCCGCGAGGTAGCCGCCGACGGGATCACGGTCAACACGATCCTCCCCGGCTACACGGCCACCGAGCGCGTGACGGAGCTGAACCGCGCGAACGCCGAGCGGGAGGGCGTCGAGCCGGAGGAGATCCAGGCGCGGCTGGAGGCGTCGATCCCACTCGGTCGCCTGGCGGAGCCGAAGGAGTTCGCGGCGCTGGCGGCGTTTCTCGCCTCGGAGCGCGCGAGCTACATCACCGGCGGGGCGTTCGCGGTCGACGGCGGCTGGCTGCGCGGCCTGCTCTGACGCCGGCGCGATGCCGCGGCAGATTCGATACGCCGAGAGCGACGGGCTCCAGATCGCGTACGAGGTGTTCGGTGAGGGCCCGCGTGACCTCGTCCTCGTTCACGGCTGGGTGACCAACCTGGAGCTCATCTGGGAGCATCCGCGCGCCGCGAGAGCCCTCGAGCGGCTGGGATCCTTCTGCCGCGTCGTCAATTTCGACAAGCGGGGCACCGGGCTCTCGGACCGGGTGCCTCTCGAACGGCTCCCGACGCTGGAGGAGCGGATGGACGACGTTCGCGCCGTCATGGACGCGGTGGGATGCGAGCGCGCCGTGCTCTTCGGCCACTCCGAGGGCGGGCCGATGTCCGTGCTTTTCGCAGCGGCGTACCCCGAGCGCGTGGAAGGGCTCGTCCTCTACGGGACGTTCGCCACGCGGCGCTGGCACGAGGACTACCCGTGGGCGCCGACGCCCGAGGAGCGGGAACGTCACGTGCGCGCGATCAGGGAGGGCTGGGGCGGCATCGTGCACCTACCCGAGCTCGCCCCGGGTGTCGTGGACGACCAGGAGTTCTGCGACTGGTGGGCGCGCTACCTGCGCTCCAGCGCAAGCCCGGCCGCCGCGGCGGCCCTCACGAGCATGAACAGCGAGGCCGACGTGCGCGCCGTCCTGCCGACGATCCATCTGCCGACGCTGATCGTCCACCGTACGGGCGACCTTCGCACCGACGTTCGCGGCGCCCGCTGGATGGCGGAGCAGATCCCCGGCGCCCGCTACGTGGAGCTTCCGGGAGAGGATCACCTCATCTGGGCCGACCCGGATCCGATCCTCGACCAGGTCGAGGAGTTCGTCACCGGTGTCCCTCCGGCCGCAGTGCCCGACCGCGTGCTCCTGACGGTGCTCTTCACCGACGTCGTTGAGTCCACCGAGCTGCTCGCCGAGCTCGGAGACGAAGCCTGGAGAGGCCTCCTGGATCGCCACGACGAGACGGTCCGCCGCTACCTGCAGCGCTACCGTGGCCGCGAGATCGCGACAACCGGCGACGGCTTTCTCGCGGTCTTCGACGGCCCTGCGCGCGCCGTCCGCTGCGCGCAGGCGATCGCTGACGCCGTCGTCGCGCTAGGTCTCGGGATCAGGGCGGGGATCCACACCGGCGAGGTCGAGCTACGCGGCGAGGACATCGGCGGACTCGCCGTGCACGTGGCCGCTCGGATCGCTGCGCTTGCGTCGGCAGGGGAAGTCCTCACCTCGGGGACGGTGCGGGACCTCACGTCCGGGTCGGGCATCGTCTTCGAGAGCCGCGGCGAAAGCGAGCTCAGAGGCGTCCCTGGCCGCAGGGCGCTCTACGCCGCGTCCTAGACGAGATCGGCAAGCAACGGATCGTCCCGCGCTCGCTCGAGCGCGCTCGGGTCGGCCTCCCCGGCACGGCGCAGCTGCTCCCGCGCGGCGTCGGCGTCGCCCTCGGCCGCTGCGAGCCGGGCCGACTGGAAGTAGAAGCCGATCTCGGGGTAGCGCTCGTTCCCCTCCGCGAGCGCTTGCCGCGCCTCGTCGAGCCGGCCCAGGTCGATGAGGCCCGCTGCGCGAAAGCTGTACTCCCACGCTGACGGCTCGAAGCGCTCGGCCTCGGCTCCGACGGCCAGCACGGTCGTCCCCGGCTCGGCCGCGTGGGCGACGCGGTGCTCGCCCGGCGCGAGCAGCACGAGCGTCCCGGCGGGAGCGTCGAACTCCTCGCCCTCGACGTTGAACCTCGCCGAGCCCGAGACGACGACATAGAGCTCCTGGTGAGGGTCCTCGTGGTCCTCGACGACGAGGTCGCCGGCGCTCTCCGCGCGGTATGCGTTGATCCCGAAGGCGTCGACGCCGAGCGTGTAGCGCACCGGCTTCCACCGGAGCTCGCCGCCGAGCGCCGGCAGCGACTCGATCTCCTCGAGGTGGACGCGCTTCATGAGCGGCAAGTCTATGCGTCGTGATCGAATAGGAACCCATGGGAGTCCACGAGCGGGCCGAGCGTCTTCTCGAGCGCGAGCTCGAGCGCTTCGAGCGGGAGCATCCCCGCTCGGGCGAGCTCGCCCGCCGCGCCTCCTCGTCGCTTCTCGCGGGCGTTCCCATGCACTGGATGGTCAGGTGGCCGGGCGCGTACCCGGTCTTCGCCGAGGAAGCCTGGGGGGCGCGATTCCGCGACGTCGACGGGATCGAGTACGTCGACTTCTGCCTCGGCGACACCGGCGCCATGACCGGGCACTCGCCAGAGCCCGTCGTCCGCGCCGTCGCCGAGCAGGCCGCGCGCGGCATCACCCTCATGCTCCCGAGCGAAGAGGCCCTCTGGGTCGGGGAGGAGCTGGCGCGCCGCTTCGGGCTGCCTCGCTGGCAGTTCGCGCTCACCGCCACCGATGCCAACCGCTTTGCGATCCGGCTCGCGCGCCACGTCACGCGCCGGCCCAAAGTGCTCGTCTTCAACTGGTGCTACCACGGTACCGTCGACGAGAGCTTCGTCGCCCTGGACGGGGACAGGGTCGTCGAGCGGGAGGGGAACCTGGGCCCGCCGGTGCCGCTGGACGAGACGACGCGCGTCGTCGAGTGGAACGACGCCGAGGCGCTCCGGCGGGAGCTCGGCCACGGCGACGTGGCCTGCGTGCTGGCCGAGCCGGCGCTCACGAACATCGGCATCGTGCCCCCGCAGCCTGGGTTCCACGACGCGTTGCGGGAGCTGACGCGGGCGACCGAGACGCTCCTGATCATCGACGAGACGCACACGCTCTGCTCCGGCCCGGGCGGCTACACCCGGGCGCACGGGCTCGAGCCTGACCTGCTCACGGTCGGCAAGGCGATCGGGAGCGGCATCCCCTCGGCGGCATACGGCTTCTCGGCAGAGGTGGCCGACCGCGTCGAGGCGGCCATCGACCGCGAGGAGTCCGACGTCGGCGGCGTGGGGGGCACGCTGGCCGCGAACGTGCTCTCCCTCGCGGCCGTCCGGGCCACGCTCGAGCACGTGCTCACCGACGAGGCGTTCGCGCGCATGATCGCGCTCGGCGAGCGCTTCGAGGAGGGCGTGCAGAGCGTGATCGACGGCCATTCGCTTCCGTGGCACGTCACGCGCCTGGGCTGCCGCGTCGAGTACCTCTTCCGTCCGGAGCGCCCGGTCACCGGGACCGACGCCGCCGCCGGCGGCGACCATCTCCTCGACCGGCTCATCCACCTGTACGCGCTCAACCGCGGCGTGCTCCTGACGCCGTTCCACAACATGGCGCTCATGTCGCCCGCAACGACCGAGGAGGACGTCGCCCTGCACACCGAGGTCTTCGGCGAGCTCGCGGGCGAGCTCACCGGCTGATCGGGGTCGTGGCGCGCTTCCTCCACCGGGTGGGGACGGTCCCTACGACAAGCGCCGAGCCGGGACGCTGACCCGGCGGGACGCTAGTCGCCCGGCCAGGAGCCGGTGAGCCTCTCGAACGCCCGGGCGCCGCTCCGGTCGACCGCTGCCTTGATGAGCCCGAACACCGCTCCCTGGAGCGCCGCGGCGGCGAGGATCTCGCGCCAGCCGTACTCGCTCTCCTTCGCCTTCGGCGCATCCTCCCGTCCGGCGACCCGTTTCCAGGTCTGCTTGAAGAGTGCTCCTGCGAGGATGCCCCCGAGAACGCTGACCAGCAGGCCGAACGGCCTATAGACGAGCTTGGCCATGGACGCTACGCAGCGTACCCGGAAACTCGCCTCGAAAACGCGTCGCCGGGAACTACGCAGCAGCGGACTTCGCGCGCTCGAACTCGTAGCCCATCGCACTCCGCGCCTCGGGATCGGCGAGGCAGCGTTCGAGCGTCTCACGGAATTCGCCCCCGGAAGCGACGAGGTCGTCCACAGGCAGGACCACGTCCAGCTCTCCCCACCGGTGCCAGAAGCGCCGCTGCGGCGACGAGTCGGGCTTCTTCAGAACGACACCGAACATCTCGCCGTGTTGGCCACGGACGGCCGCGGTGCGCTCGATCACATCCCACCGGACGAGACGGGGGCCTTTCCACGTCGGCGTAACAACTCCCTCGGGCAAGAGCGCGAGCACTTTCTCCGGTCCACGCAGGTCCTTGGCCACGAGCCAGATCAGAACAAGAGCGACCGCGAGGCCGAGCGAGCCCCAGACCAGCGCCACCGGACTGGCAACCGCTACGGCGATGAAGACGTAGAGGGCTGCGAGAGCGATGAACATCGGGAGCCGGACCCATTGCTTTCCTTGCGAAAGCGGGAAGACGAGTCCCTGCTCGTAGATCCCGTCGACCGCGACGAGGTCGATCCGGGATGCGCCGCGCTCGCCGCGGACGAGCAGCGGCTCGAGCGCCGGAAGTCCTCCGGTCACGCCGATCAGAACGAGGAAGGCGCCTGCGATCCAGTCCCTTCGGACGGTCAGGTGATAGACGCCGAAACCGATCGCGCTGAGCCCTAAGAGCCCTATGAGCCCGGCTTCGAGCTGCACGCGCCAACGGTGCTGTTTCGAGCGTTGCTTACCACGAAGTCGCATCTCGTGACTAACCATCGGCAAGGGTCGGGACCTTGACAGGAGAACGTGTGTTCGTGTAGAACACCTGTTCCCATGATCGCCTGTCTCTCCATCCCGGGCTTCTCCCTCAGGGCTCCGCTGCTCCGGCGGCCCGAGCTCAGGGGGAAACCCGTCGCGCTCGCGCCGGTGCCGGGGACGCGGCCGCTCCTCGGGTCGTGCACCCGCGCCGCCCACGAGGCCGGGGTGCGGCCGGGGATGCTGCTCTCCGAGGCGCTCGCCACCTGTCCTCGGCTCGAGCTTGTCGAGCAGGATCCGGCCGGGGTGGAGGAAGCCTGGGAGGCCGTGCTGCGGCGGCTCGAGGAGGCGGGCTTCGCGGTCGAGCCGGCCGAGCCGGGCTGCGTCTACTTCGAGACGCGCGGCGTCGAGCGGCTGGCCGGAGGGCTCGAGCAGGCGCTTCGGCGCGCGCTCGACGCGGTCGGGGAAGAGTGGGGGGCCCGCGTGGGGGCGGCCTCCCGGCGCTTCGCGGCTTTGGCGGCGGCGACCGTCGCGCCTGCCCGCCGGGCGCTCGTCATCGACGACGGCGAGGCGCACCTCTTCCTCGAGCCGCTCCCGCTCGACCTCCTTCCGCTCTCGCCGGAGCGGCGGGAAGAGCTCTCGGAGCTCGGAGTCAAGCGGCTCGGCGAGCTGGCGCGGCTGCCCCGGGCGGCGGTCGCGGACCGGCTCGGCGCGGACGGCGCGGAGGCATGGCAGCTCGCCCGGGGTGAAGGGGGTGCCGGGGTCGAGCCGCGCCGGCCGCCCGCCGAGATCGCCGAGACGCTCTCCTTCCCGGAGCCGGTGGCGAACGAGCTCACGCTCGCGCGGGCACTGGCGGCGCTCCTCGAGCGCCTGCTCGCCCGCCCGGAGCGGGCCGGCCGGGCCCCGCGGCAGCTCGCCCTCTCGGCGAAGCTCGTCGGCGGAGGCTCCTGGCGGCGCTCGCTGACGCTGCGCGAGCCGACGGCGGAGCCCGACCGCCTTCGGCTCGCGCTGGCGTCCAAGCTCGCGGAGCTGCCGGCGCCGACGGCGGAGCTGCGGCTCGAGCTGGGGGAGCTGACGGAGTCGGTGGGGACGCAGGCCGAGCTCGTGCGCCCGCGCGGCAGTCGTCTGCGGGAGCGCCTGCGCGTGGGGCTCCGGCAGGTGCGCGCGGCGGTGGGAAGCGCAGACGCGGTCTGCACCGTCGTGGAGGTCGCGCCGTGGTCGCGCATCCCGGAGACCCGGGCCATTCTCGTTCCGCGCGACGACTGAACCAGCCGCGCCCGGCGCTCGTGGCCTGCGCGGACGGGGTGCCGGCGGCGGTCGACCGGGTGCGCGTGGCCGCCGTACGCGAGGAGTGGCGGGTGGACGACCGCTGGTGGACGGAGGAGCCGGTGGAGCGGCGCTACTTCGAGGCGCTGCTCGAGAGCGGGCGGAACGTCGTGATCTTTCGGGACGAAGCGAGCGGCGAGTGGTTCCGCCAGGGGGCCTAGTCGCCCGCGATGACGACGTCGTGACGCGCGAGCACCTCGCCCAGCTCCTCCGGATCGGGCGGCCCCTCTGCGGGCGTCACGGCGGCGAGGTCGCGGATGTAGTTCTCCCAGCCGCCGGGCACGTTGAGGTTCAAGGCGCGAACCGGCTCGTCGGTCCGGTTGGCGAACGTGTGGACGACGTCCGGCGGGAAGCAGGCGTACGTTCCCGGCGACGCCTCCTGCTCCTCGTCGCCGACCCGGACGGTGAGCGTTCCCTCGAGGACGTAGAACGAGTCGAGCAGCTTGCGATGGAAGTGGGGCGGAGACGGCGTCGCTCCGGGCTGGACCGTCAGCTCGGCGAGCGAGAAGAAGCCCGCGGTCGCCTCCCAGGTCGCCTTGAAGAGCGAGCTCGCCTGTCCGACCGCGTACTTCGTGCCCTCGCCCGGCCCCAGGACGGTCCCCCCGCCCGGCTCGTACGGCTCGTCGACATCGACGCTGTCGAAGGTGGCGCGCTCGCGGCGGACGACAGCGCGAATGTAGTCGGCGAAGCCGGCGTCCGGTGCATGGATGTTGAGGAAGCGGGCCCGACCGCCGCTCGCCTTCGTGAAGGCGTGGACGACGCCGGGCGGGGCGACGACCGTCGTCCCCGCCGGGGCGATGACGGTCTCGCGCCCGAACGTGAACTCGAGCTCGCCCTCGAGGACGTGGAAGGCGTCGGTGTGACGCTCGTGGTAGTGCAGCTTCGCGCCGGCGTGGCGCGGGCCGATGTCATACTCGATCAGGCTGAGCTCGGGCCGGTCCACCTTGATCAGGAAGGTGCGGTCTCTGCCCCGCAGCAACTCGCCTTCTCCGGGCCCGTTCACGATCGCCTCGTCCATCGAAGTGGTCCCCACCGGCCCGTTAACTCTAGGGGCACCCCTCTCCCACCACCCGCTTTCGAGCGTACAGGCGAGAAGCGCACCGGTGGCGCGCGGACCGTGCCGGAAGCGTGACGGGGGTGTGACGAGAGCGTGGCGGGGTACGTCGAGCTCCACTGCCACTCCGCCTACTCGTTTCTCGACGGCGCCTCCCAGCCCGAGGAGCTGGTGGCCCGTGCGGTCGAGCTCGGATACGAGGCGCTCGCGCTCACCGACCACGACGGGGTCTACGGCTCGCTCGAGTTCGCCTACGCGGCGAAGGCGCTCGGCCTGCGCCCGATCACCGGCGCCGAGACGACGCTTGCCGACGGCTCGCACGTCACGCTCCTGGTCGAGACGCCGCGCGGGTATGCGAACCTCTGCCGCCTTCTCACCGCCGCGCATGCACACGAGCGGCTGAACCCCCGCCTCGACCCGGCGCTCCTCGCCGACCAGAACGAGGGCCTCGTCTGCCTCTCCGGCTGCGCGCGGCACGGCCTGGCCGTCCGCGACCCGAACGCCGCCGCCAATCTCGCCGCCGCCTTCGGCCGCGACCGCTTCTACGTCGAGCTCCAGCGGCCGTACGAGCGGGGGGACGCGCGCCGGAACGCCGCGCTCCGCACCCTCGCCGAGACCCTGGGCGTTCGCACCGTCGCCACCGGCGACGCCCACGCGCACCATCTGCGCCGGACGCGCCTCCAGGACGTCCTCGTGGCGATCAAGAACCGCACGTCCCTCGAGGGCTGCGAGGCCGAGCGGCGCGGGAACCGGGAAAGCGTTCTCCTCGCCCCTCACGAGGTCGCCGCCCGTTTCCCCGACGACCGTGACGCCGTCCGAGCCACCGTCGAGCTGGCCGAGCGGCTGACCTTCGACCTCACGGACGAGCTCGGCTACCGCTATCCCGACTTTTCGGATCGTGAAGATCCGGCGGACATCCAGCTGGCTCGAGTCTGCGGCCGAGCTTTCGACGAGAGATATCGACATGCTCCGCTCCCTCTTCGCAATCGGGCGGATGCCCGATTGCGAGATGAACTCGCGCTGATCGCCGAGCTCGGGCTCTCCGGCTTCTTCCTCCTCCACTGGGAGGTGCTGGAGCTCGCGCGTGACGTCGCCGCCGAGGTCAGAGGCCCCGGCTCGCCGCGCCACCTGCTGCCGCCGGGGCGCGGCCGCGGAAGCTCGGTCGGCTCGATCGTCTGCTACCTGACCGGGCTCTCGCATGTCGATCCCGTGGACGCCGGGCTCTCGCTGGGGCGCTTCCTCAACCGGGAGCTGAAGTCTGTCCCCGACATCGACCTCGACTTCCCGCGCGACATCCGCGAGAAGCTGATCGTCGCCGTCACCGAGCGCTACGGCCGCGAGCACTCGGCGCTCGTGGCGAGCTTCGCCACCTACCGCGCGCGCGGCGCAATCCGCGACGTCGGCAAGGCGCTCGGGCTTCCGCAGGCCGAGCTCGAGCGGCTTGCGCGCGTCTCCGATGGCTGGAATGCCCGCAAGGTGGGGGAGGAGATGGAGCACGTCCCCGGCGCCGACGCGCGCCTCGCCTCGCCGCGCTGGCGCGCCTTTCGGGAGCTCTGCGGCGAGATCGCCGGCCTCCCGCGGCATCTGTCGCAGCACCCCGGCGGCATGGTCATCTCCTCCCGGCCGCTCGTCGAGCTCGTCCCCGTCGAGCCGGCGGCGATGGAGGGACGCCAGAACTGCCAGTGGGACAAGGACTCCTGCGCCGACGCGGGCTTCCTCAAGATCGACCTGCTCGGGCTGGGGATGCTCTCTGCGGTCGAGGAGTGCGTCGAGCAGATCGCCATTCTGCGCGGGAAGCCGATCGACCTCTCCCGCATCCCGCTCGACGACCCGGGCGTCTACCGGGAGATCCAGGACGCCGACACGGTCGGCCTCTTCCAGATCGAGAGCCGCGCGCAGATGCAGAGCCTCCTGCGCACGCGCCCCGAGAACCTCGACGACCTCACGATCCAGGTCGCGCTCGTGCGTCCCGGGCCGATCCAGGGGAAGGCCGTGCACCCGTACATCGAGCGGCGCCAGCGCCTGCGCGAGGATCCGAGCTACGAGCCGCCCTACGACCACCCGTCGCTCGCCGAGCCGCTGCGCGAGACGCTCGGCGCGATCATCTTCCAGGAGCAGGTGCTCGACGTGGCCGTGGCGCTCGCCGGCTTCACGGTGGGGGAGGCCGAGGGGCTGCGGCGGGCGATGAGCCGTAAGCGGAGCCTGGACGCGATGGAGGCCTACCGGCGGCGCTTCCTCGACGGCGCGCTCGCGAACGGCGCCGACCTCGAGACCGCCGAGCTCGTCTTCTCCAAGCTTTCCGGCTTCGCCTCCTTCGGCTTCCCCAAGTCGCACGCCGCCGCCTTCGCGCTCCTGGCCTACCAGTCGGCCTGGCTTCGCCACCACTTCCCGGAGGAGTTCCTCTGCTCGCTCCTGAACGCCCAGCCGATGGGCTTCTACCCGCCGGCGAGCCTCGTGCGGGACGCGCAGCGGCGCGACGTCGACGTGCTGCCGCCCGACGTGAACCGGAGCGCCGCGAAGTGCCGGCTTCAGGGCGGCGCCGTGCGCGTCGGGCTCGGCTACGTCAAGGGCCTGGGCGAGACGCCCGCCGTCGCGCTCGTGGAGGAGCGCGAGGCCCGCGGGCCGTTCGGGAGCGTCGCCGACCTCTCCCGGCGGGCGCCGCTCGACCGGCCCGCGCTGGAGGCGCTGGTGGCGAGCGGGGCGTGCGACTCCTTCGGCTGGCCCCGCCGCCAGCTCCTCTGGCGCCTCGGGCTCGCGCCGCGCTCCGTGAGCGCCGGCGCCGGGGGCACGGAGAGGCAGCTGGCGCTTCCACTGGAGCCGACGAGCGAGATCCCGGAACTGGCCGAGCAGACGCCCTGGGAGCGGATGCTCGCCGACTACCGTTTCACGAGCCTCTCGGTCGGGCTCCATCCGCTCGAGCTGCTGCGCCCGCACTTGCCGGGGGAGGTGCTGTCGAGCGCGGAGCTCCAGGAGGCCCGGCACGGCGCCCGGGTCGCGGTCGCCGGCCTCGCCGTCGCCCGGCAGCGGCCCGCGACCGCAAGCGGCGTCGTCTTCATGCTGATCGAGGACGAGCACGGGCAGGTGAACCTGATCGTCCCACCGCCCGTCTACGACCGCTACCGCGCGCTCGTCCGCGGCGAGCCGCTCCTGCTCGCGCGCGGCCGCTACGAGCGGGTCGATCGGAACCGCAACATCCTCGTCTCCGAGCTCGTCTCGCTCGGACCGCTCGCCCGCCGGGTCGCGGACGACGCCGAGGTGCGGGGCGCCATGCCCGCCGCTCACCACTTCGGGGGTCGCTAGGCTGGGCCGCGTGCCGCCCCGGTCGCTCTGGCTCCAGGAAGCGCTCGCCGCCGAGGACGGCGTCGCCTCGGAGCAGCTCGCCGGGCCCGTTCGCGCCGACGTGTGCATCGTCGGCGGCGGTTACACGGGTCTCTGGACCGCGCTCCGCATCGCCGACCTCGAGCCCGGCGCCTCGATCGTGCTCCTCGAAGCGACCATCTGCGGCGGCGGCCCCTCGGGCCGGAACGGCGGCTTCGCCCTTTCCTGGTGGCCGAAGGTCGAGACGTTCGTCAAGCGGATGGGCGAGGAGGAGGCCTTCAGGCTCGTTCGGGCGTCCGTCGCCGCCGTCGAGGAGCTCGGTGAGTTCTGCGAGCGCGAAGGAATCGACGCGCACTACCGGCGCGGCGGCTGGCTCTGGACGGCGACGTCTCCCGCGCAGCTCGGCTCGTGGGAGGGAGCCGTCGCGGCAGCCGCGCGAGCGGGCGAGCACCCGTTCGAGCTCCTCGACGCCGAGGACGTGCAGCGGCGGACAGGGTCTCCCGTCCACCTCGGCGCCGCCCTCGAGGCCGGCGCGGCGACCGTGCAGCCGGCGTTGCTCGCCCGCGGCCTCCGCCGCGTTGCGGTCGAGCGCGGAGTGCGCGTCTTCGAGCGCTCGCCGATGACCGAGCTCGACCGCGAGCGCGGGATCGTGCGCACCCCCGCCGGGTCGGTCGAGGCGGGGGCGGTCGTGCTCGCCACGGGCGCCTGGCTGGCGGCCGTCCCGGAGCTGCGGCGCGCGGTGGTCGCGGTCTCCAGCGACATGATCGCCACGGCCCCGATGCAGGAGCGGCTCGAGGAGGCGGGGTGGACCGGCGGCGAGTCGATCTCAAACTGCCGCCTGATGGTGCACTACTACCGGACGACGAAGGACGGCCGGGTCGCCTTCGGCCAGGGCGGGCACCGGCACGCCTTCGGCGGCCGCGTCGACGACGCGTTCTTCGGGCACGGCGACTCCGCGGAGCGGCAGCTGCGGCAGGACCTCGTCCGCCTCGTGCCGTACGCGAGGAACGTCGAGGTCACGCACGCGTGGGGCGGGCCCATCGACCGCACGGTCGACGGCGCTCCCATCTTCGGACGTCTTCCCGGCGCCGTCCCGGTCGTCTACGGCGCCGGGTATTCGGGGAACGGGGTCGCGCCCAGCCTGACCGCAGGCAAGATCCTGGCCTCGAGTGTGCTCGGCCGCGACGATGAGTGGTCGGGCTGCGGCCTCAACCGCGGCGTGGCGGGACGCTTCCCGCCGGAGCCGATCCGGTACGGGGGCGGGTTCGTCGTGCGCGCGGCCGTCAAGCGGAAGGAGAAGCGCGAGGACGTCGGACTGTCGGTCGACCCGCTCACCCGCAAGGTCGCCGGCCTCGCGCCCCAGGGGTTCTTCCGGGTGATGAGGTAGAGCTCGGTGCACGAGCCGCCGCCCTTCCACCTGGACGCCGGCTACTAGCTCAGCTCGAGACCGAGGCTCGGCAGCCGCTTGCGGGCGACGCTGTTGAAGACCTCCTCGTACTCCGCGGCGGCCTCGTCGTCCAACGTGTGCGCGTACGTGTAGCGGTACGCGAGCAGCGCGTCCCGCGCCGCGTCGACCTGGTCGACATAGTCGCCGTAGAGCTCCTCGGCCTCCTCTCTCGAGGCGGCGTTGTAGGCGTCGAGCGCCGCCCGGCAGTCCTCGAGCAGGTCCCCGTACTCGGCCTCGAACAGCTCCAGCTGACGCTCGACGAGGTCGACGAAGCGCCCTCGCACGCTCCTAGACTAGCGCCGTGCCTCTTCAGGTAATGCTGCCCCGCTACTGCGTCGCGGGGCAGAAGCGCGGCGTGTATTGCCTGGAGGGGCACTAATTGCGCCTCCTCGTCAGAAGCTGGAACCTCTACCACGGGAGGACGCACCCGCAGTCCTCCACGCTTCACCTCGAGGAGATGGTCCGGCTCGTGACCGCGGACGCCCCCGACGTCGTCGCCCTGCAGGAGGTTCCTCTCTGGGCCGTGAGGCGCCTGGACGACTGGAGCGGGATGAGCGCCTCGTGGGCGATGACGATGCCGGCTCGCCTCGGGCCGCTCGCGCGCGTCGTGACCGCAGCAGATCCGGCGCGCTTCCGCTCGAGTCTCACCGGGCAGGCCAACGCTCTGCTCGTCAACCCGCATTTCGAGATCGGCCGCCACCGCCGCGTCGTCCTCAACCCCGGCCTCTCCCACAAGGACTGGCTCCTGCGCGGCGGTCAGCGCCGGGTGTGTCACTCCCTCGAGGTCGACGCGGACGGGCAGACCGTCACGCTGGCGAATCTGCACGCGTCGAACCATCCCGAACGGCAGCTCGTCGAGGCGGAGATCGGTCGGGCGGCGGCGTTCGTCGCCGCAGCCGAGCGCTGCATCCTCTGCGGAGACTTCAACGTGCCTCGCCATCCGGTGGACGGGTACTCGGCGCCGATCGCCGGGATCGACCAGGTTCTCGTCCGCGGCCTCGACGTCGAGCGGGGCCCCGAGGCGTGGGCCGAGGAGCGCCGCCGCATCCGCGGCGTCGTCCTCTCCGACCACGCTCCCGTCGAGGCGGTGGTCGCATCGACCTCGTAGCCGTCCGCCGCGGTCTCCCCGTGCTGGAGCGGTACGCGTACCTGAACACGGGTACGTTCGGCCCGCTCCCGCGCGTCACCGTCGAGGCCATGCAGGCGGTGGAGGGCCGGGAGCTGGAGGAGGGCCGGTCGAGCCGCGCCTACTTCCAGGTCGTGCTGGAGCAGCGTGAGCAGCTGCGCGCCGAGCTCGCGGAGCTCCTGGCGACCGAGCCGGAGCAGGTGGCGCTCACGAGCTCGACGACGGAGGGATGCAACATCGTCCTCCGCGGGCTCGGGATCGGGCCCGAGGACGAGGTCGTCACGACGGACTCGGAGCACCCGGGGCTCTTCGGAGGCCTGGTGGCCTCGGGGGCGACCTTGCGGATCGCGGCGATCCAGGGCCTCTCGGTCGCCGACATCCTCCCTGCGATTCAGGCGCAGATCACGCCGCGAACGCGCCTCATCGGCCTCTCCCACGTCTCCTGGATCGACGGCGCGGTCCTGCCGGTCCGCGAGCTGGCGGGTCACGGGGTCCCGGTGCTCGTCGACGGGGCGCAGGGCGCCGGCGCGATCCCCGTCGCCGTCGAGGAGCTCGGCGCCGACTTCTACACGGTGTCGGCGCAGAAGTGGCTGCTGGGCCCGGCCGCCACGGGCGCGCTCTACGTCGCCCGCGAGCGTCTCGAGGAATGCCGCGTCGCCTTCCCCTCGTACTTCTCCTGGAAGCTTCCCGACTACGAGCTCAAGGACGACGCCGTGCGCTTCGAGGGCTCGTGGATGCCGCCCGCATCGGTCAGCGGCCTGCTCGCGTCGTTCGCCTTCGCCGCCGAAGCGGGGGCAGAGCGCTTCGCACGCGCGCGCGAGGTGGCCGAGCGCTGCCGCATGCTGCTCGCGGAGCACGGCGTCGAGGTCGTCACGGAGCCCGGCCAGGCGACGCTCGTCTCGTGGCGCGCCGACGACCCCGAGGCGGTCGTCGACCGCCTGGCCGAGCAGGGAGTGGTCGTGCGCGACCTGCGCGGCACCGGTCTCGTGCGCGCCTCGTGCGGCTACTGGACGAGCCAGGACGATCTCGAACGCCTCGTTCGGGGGCTTTAGCTCTCCTCCGGGCAGGCCGAAGCGAATCGCATGCCGCGATCTCTGCGGGGCCTGATCCTCGCCGGCGCCCTCGTGCTGGCGGGGTGCGGCGTGGGGCGGGAGGCCGACGACGCTGCCGAGCCGCGGCCGATCACGAAGGCGCAGCTCGCAGCGATGGTGCTGCCGGCCGAGGAGCTCGGCCCGTCGATCAAGGGGCTCGAGCTCGACGACGACTCGGGCCTGTTGAACAACGCCGAGGCGGCTGACGACTCCCTCGACCCGGACGACACGGGCGAGAGCCTGCGAGGGGACGGGCGGATCTCGGGCCATGAGCGGTCCTACGTCCACCCCAAGCTCATTTCGTCCAAGGGAGTGCTCGCCGTCGGGAGCGCGGTCGAGCTGTTCGAAGATCCTGTCTACGCCGCGCAGTACCTTCACGAGCGCCTCAACGACTACGAGCGGTTCAGGAATGCCGTGCCGGGTCTCAAGCTCTCCGAGCATTCCGAGTTCGAGGCAGCGGCGATCGGTGACGAGGCCGCCGGCCAGAGGGTCAAGATCACGGCGCCCGGCGTCGCCACCGGCTACGAGACGGACATCGTCTTCCGCCGCGGCCGTATCGTCGCCTGGTTGGCTGTCGTCCGCGCGGACCGGCGCGACACGCGCGAGGAAGCCTTGAGCTTGGCTGCCGAGCTCGACAGCCGCATCCAGGCGGTTCTCGCAGGCGAGATCGACGTCGAGCCTGCCGAGCCGGAGGCCTCGACGGAGGCGACCGCCGCCGAGCTGGAGAAGCTCCCCGAGCTGACGCTTGCGCCTGCCGACGTCGGTGCTGGCGTTGCGGTCGTCGAGCAGGGCCGCCGCGAGAACGAGGACTTCCATGCGTACTACCGAGACTTCAAGGACGTCGTCGTCGGTGGCTCGCACCTGATCACGCTGCGGGGCGAGACCCAGCTCTACGACACTCAGGCGGAAGCGGCCCTCGCGTACAAGATCGCCACGCAGAAGGCGGGGCGCCTGATCTTCGCGCGTGCTGTCATCCAGGGATTCGCCGACGGCGCGGGCGTGACGCCTACCGACGTTCGCGCCCGGGCGCTGCCAAACCCGGGGCGTGGGATCAGCGGCATGGTCGTGACGTTCGACATCGTGGAAGCCAAGTTCAAGCTGGTGGCAGTGTTCACGCGCTCGGGCAGGTTGGTCCAGTCGGTGCTGGCCATCTGCCGCGAGTCCGTGGATCCGAAGGACCTGGAGACGCTCGCGCGCCGGGCCCAGGCCCGCCTGACGGCGTAGTTACGCCACGGCCGTCCGGAGCCCCAGCTCGGGCGCGATCGGGCGCATCGCCGCCACGACGTTCCGGAT
>Ga0268386_10000430_pt1 | contig 26313 bp, 24 predicted proteins | sample RVTome_15_FD_200260 | JGI IMG/M metagenome (GOLD analysis project Ga0268386, IMG submission 200260) | Soil microbial communities from uranium-contaminated site in the Upper Colorado River Basin, Wyoming, United States - RVT150D86... ... | reverse complement strand
GACCTGGTGGCCGCGGGCGCGTTCCTCCAGAAGCCCTTCCCGCCGGGCGTCCTCACCGCCAAGGTGCGCGAGATCCTGGACCGGGCCTAGGCGTCGGACCCGTTGCTCGGACGGCTGCGATGCGCGCGGCGACCGCCCGCCCGAGGAGGACCCCCTCGTGCGCGGATGGCTTCAGCTCCGCATCACCCCGGGGAAGCGCGACGGGGTCGCGGCATGGCCGGGGAAGACGGCGCCGAGGTCCCGCGCGCCCATGTGGCGGTCCAGGACCTCGCCCAGCAGGTCGCGGAAGTCGGTGGTGACGGCGAGGTCCCTCGCTTCGTGGAGCCGGTCGGCCGCCAGCCCCGGCCAGCGTCCCGCCACGCGGCCGCCGCGCACGCCGCCTCCGAGCACCAGCGAGACGCTCGCGTGGCCGTGGTCGGTGCCGCGGTTGCCGTTCTCGCGAACCGTCCGGCCGAACTCGGTCAGCGTCACGACGACGACGTCGCCCATGCGGTCGCCGAGATGGCGATGGAAGGCGGCCAGGCCCTGGCCCAGCTCGCGGAGGCGCCCGGCCAGCTGGCCCTGGACGCCGCCTTCGCCGGCGTGGTGGTCCCACCCGCCCGTCTCGGTGAACGCGACCTCGAGCCCCACGTCGGCCTTCACGAGCTGCGCGATCTGCATCAGGCTGTCGCCGTATCGGCCCCGCGGGTACTCGACGCCCGCCGCCGGCCGGTAGCGCGTGGGGTCCGCCTGGCGGAGGAACCGGACCGCCTCGAAAGTCCCGCGGCCCGCGCCGTGGAGCACGTCGCGGACGGGCTCGCGGTACATCTCCTCGAACTCGCGGGCGGCCGCCCCCCCCGCGGCGGGCCGAAGCCCGAACTCGCGGATGCTCGCCATCGCGACCGCCGGCACCCTCCCGGCCAGGATCCGCGGCAGCGCGGGGGTCATCGAGACCCCGCGGAACGGCGTCGCGCCCGGGTCGGGATCGTCCTGGAGGTGGCGGTTCAGCCACCCGTCCTCGGTCGACTTGCGGCCGGGGGTCCCGCTCTCCATGAAGTCCTGCGCGTCGAAGTGGGAGCGCGTGGGGTCCGGGCTCCCGACGGCTTGCACCGCGGCGAGGCTCCCCTCTTTCCAGAGCGGCAGGAGCGGGTGCAGCGCGGGGTGCAGGCCGAAGAAGCCGTCGAGGTCGAGGGCGGCCTCCCGGCTTCCTCCCCTGGGCGCCGGGATCGCGATCGTCGGCCGGAGCCGGCGGTAGGGCTCCTCTCCGTAGGGGATCACCGTGTTGAGGCCGTCGCAAGCGCCGCGCTGGAACACGACCACGAGCGTCTTCTTCCGGCGCGCCCCCTTCGCGGCGCCGAGCGCACGCGCCAGCACCGCCGGGACGGCGCCGAACGAGACGAGCGCCAGCCCCGAGGACTTCAGGACGAAGCGGCGGGTGAACATGTCACCTCCTCTGGAACTCGGGCGAACCCAGGATCAGACCCGCGACCCGCGCCGAATCGAGCCCGTCCTCGCCGGCGAGGGTCTCCTTCGTGGACTCGGACAGGCCCGCGGGGACGAGGCGGGCGGCGAGCGCCGAGGCCGGATCACGGCCTGCTCCGGCCAGCGCGTCCAAGTCCATGCGCACGCCGCTGACTTTCCCGGCGGCCAGGTCGAGCGCGAAGTTGAGCCGGGCGAGCAGACCGCTGGTCGACACCCACGCCTCCGCCGTCTCCTTGTAGCCCGTCGGCGCCTGCTGGAGATACAAGGGCATCCCCATCCCGGCGACGCGCCGGGCGAGGTCGCGCGCGTCGGTCACCTCGGCGCCGGAGGCGCGCACCGCGCTGACGACGAGCTCGAACGGCGTCTTCACCTTGGCCGCCCGGGCCTCCGGCGCGGCGAACTCGGCGGACCTCACGATGGCGTCCACCACCGCGCGGATGTCCCCGTCCGTGGATCGGAAGGTGGCCGCGGCCCGGTCCACGAGGGCCGGCGGCGGCTCGTCGGCCACGAAGCGGCGTGCCAGCTTGTAGGAGACGAACCGGGCCGTGGAGGGATGACTGGCCAGCATGTGGATGACGCGGTCCGCCTCGTCCTTGCCGCCCGCCTCGATGCGCCGGCCGAGGACGACCTTGTCCCCGCGGTCGTGCACCCGCCCGTCGAACGTGAACTCAGGCTTCGAGTCACGCAAGCCGCGGACGGTCCAGCCCGTGAAACAGCGGGCCACCTCGGTGACGTCCTTCTGCGTATACCCGCCGTCGACTCCCAGCGTGTGCAGCTCCATGATCTCGCGGGCGTAGTTCTCGTTCAGCCCGCGGCGCCGGCCGCGACCCTGGGGCGGCGGCGCGTCGCTTTCGGCCATCCGCTCGCGGGCCGGCCGCCGCCGGCCGGACAGGCCGCGCCCGCCGATCCGCGACCGTTTCCCGGTATTGCGCCGCTCGCCGAGCCGGGAGGCCGCCTCGGGGTCGACCGAGAGCCAGTTGTCGAGATAGAAGAGCATGGCCGGGCTCTCGGCCGTCGCCTTGAGCAGGTCCTCGAAACGGCCCCAGGCATGGGGCCGGATCACGTCCCGCTCGTAGGCGCCGATCAGGAAGCGGCCCGCTCCCTTGTCGGCGAACACGTTGAAGTGGTTCAGCCAGAAGTCGACCAGGACCTCGTCGAGCTGGCGCTCGGAGTAGACGGCGCGGAGCACCTTGGCCGCCTGCAGCTCCTCGACGACCTGGCGTGGGAGCCCCTTCATGTCGCCGCGGTACTTCCGCATCAGCTCGCGCCGGGCCTTGCGCTCGTCCTCTTGCGAGGGGTTGCCTCCGAGCTCGGCGCGTCTCTTCTGGATCTCCCGGCGCGCCTCCCGCGAGGGGGCGTAGCCTTCCATCAGCTCGGCGCTGGAGAGCGCGACGGTCTCGATGCCGTCGAGTCTGCTGGCCAGGGCGTCGTCTCGGATGTCCTCGGGACGGAGCTGCCGGTCGATCCAGGCCGCGAGGCCCATCGTCCGTACGGCCTCCACGTCGCCAGGCCGGGGTCCGTGGGCGAGGCGGTTCAACGCGTGGACGATCCGGGCCTCTTCTTCGTCCAGCGTGGATTGGGGAGCGGCGTCCGGCCGCCCGGCGAGAGCCAGGCTCAGGGCCAGGCAGGTCCAGCTCCGACAGGCGATGTGCATCGGCCGCTCCTCGTTTTTCGTTGATCGACGTGTTCGCTCGGGCCGGCCACCTGCGGCGTCCTGCCCCCGTTTACGCCTTGGACCGCGGCGAGCCCGAGCGGGTTGAACCCTTGCGCGCCGCCGGTCCGGCCCCGTAAGATGCCAGGGCAACGTGCGCTTCCGCCTCAGTGCCCTGCCCCCCGCCCTGGTCCTGGTCGCTTCCTCCTTCGTAGCCGCCAACGAGCCGGTGGTCGTGCTCCTGGAGGGAGGGCAGCGCCGCGAGATCGAGCCGGTATCCGCCCGCGGCGGGGCGGAGCTGCTCTACCTCGACCAGGTGATCGCCGGGCTGGGCGTCGGGGTGACGAGCGACTCGCGCGGGGCCGCCGTCACCCTGACCTACCAGGGGCGGGAGGTGAGCCTCTACCACGGCAAGAGCCTGGTCTCCGTTGACGGCGACCTGCGGCTGCTGTCCGCCCCCGCCCTGCTCGAGGCGGGCCGGTGGCTGGTGCCGGTGGACGGCGTGCCCCGTCTGCTGGGACCCCTCCTCGGCCGGAGCGCCGAGTGGCGCGCGGCGGCACGGGTGCTGCTGGTGGGCAACGTGAAGGTGCCCCAGGTCACCGTCAGCACGTTCGTTTCCGGAGACGTGGTCCGCGTGGTGCTCCAGGCGACCGAGAAGGTCCCGTTCCGGGTCACGCAGCAGGAGGGACGGGTGAACGTCGCCGTGCTCCGCGACCTGGTGGACATCTCGTTCACCGAGGAGCGGCTCACCGGGGGGATCGTGGACTGGGTGCAGTTCACCGGCGGCCGCGAGAACGGCGTCGCGGTGACCCTGGGCCGGCGGTTCCAGCAGATGAAGGCGTTCGAGCAGGACGGGCCCGCCCGGCTGGTGCTGGACTTCCACGCCGCCCCGACGGTGCCGCGTCCCGCGGACGTGGCTCCCACGCCGGCGCCGCCGCCGCGGAGCCCGGCGGCCGAGAGCGGCATCCGCACCGTGGTCCTGGACCCCGGCCATGGGGGTGCCGAGGTCGGAGCCCTGGGCCCGGGCGGCACGCTGGAGAAGGACGTCACGCTCTCGATCGCGCGGAAGCTGCGGGCCGCCCTCACCAACAGCCTGGGCCTCCAGGTCTTCCTGACCCGCGACCGCGACCAGGAGGTGGGCCTGGACGAGCGGACCGCGATCGCGAACAACTACAAGGCCGACCTCTTCGTGTCGATCCACGCCAACGCCAGCCGCAGCCAGACCACCCGGGGCAGCGAGGTGTATTTCCTCTCCTACCAGGCCACCGACGACGAGAGCCGGCGCGTGGCGGCGGCCGAAGGCGAGATCGTGCCGGGCAGCCCCGCGCCCGCGTCCTCGGACCTGGCGCTCATCCTCTGGGACATGGCCCAGGCGGAGCACCTGGAGGAGTCGTCGTTCCTCGCCTCGCGGATCCAGGAGGAGCTGGCGGAAGTGACCGGGAGCCAGGGGCGGGGCATCAAGCAAGCCCCGTTCCGCGTGCTGGTCGGCGCGAGCATGCCGGCGATCCTGATCGAGGTGGCCTTCATCAGCAACGAGGAGGAGGAGAAGCTCCTGGTCTCCGACTCCTACCAGGCCAGGATCGCGTCGGCCCTGATGCGGGGCATCGCGCGCTACGAGAAGGAGCGGCTGCAGCGGACCGGGGGCGTGGTGCCGGCCCGGGCGGGGTCGTGACGGCGGCCCTGGCCCGCGGGGGTTGAGGTGGAGCCGCGCTGGGCGAACACCCTCATCGTGGCGGGCCTCGTCGGGTTCATGGCCCTCGTCTCCCTCACCGCGCCCCGGTGGTCGCGGTCCCTGCGCCAGCCGCTGCCGCCTCCGGAGGTCGCCGATGAGGCCGCCTCGCCGGCGTCGTCGTCCGGCGCGGACCACGAGGGGCCGAGCGAGGCCGAGCGCCGGATCAACGTCAAGCTCTACTTCGAGGCGCCCGACCGTCCCGGGCTCGCCATGGAGGAGAGGTCCGTCCCCTTCGCGCCGGACCTCTCCGGGCAGGTCCGGGTGGTGGTGGAGGAGCTGATCCGCGGCTCCGAGCACGGCCTGGTCCCGACCCTCAGCCCGTCGACCCGCGTCCTGGACGTCTTCGTCACCGCCCGCGGCGTGGCGTACGTGGACCTCTCGAAGGAGGTGGCCGAGGCCCTGCCCGGCGGATCCGGCGCCGAGCGCCTCACCGTGTACTCGGTCGTCAACTCCGTCACCACGAACTTCCCGGCGATCAAGCGGGTGCAGATCGTGGTGGACGACCGGCCCACGCCCACCCTGGCCGGCCACGTGGACCTCACCCGGCCGCTGCCGCCGGACATGACGCTGCTCGCCGCGGTACCGGAATCCCCCGCCGCCTCGCCCGCGCCCGGGGCGGACGCGAAGCCGGCGGAGCCTCCAGAGTCGTGAGCGTCCGCGCTTCGGACAAGGCCTCGCGCTTCACCGAGTCGGTGATCAGGGAGATGACGCGCCTCGCCAACCTCCACGGCGCCGTCAACCTCTCCCAGGGGTTTCCGGATTTCCCGGCGCCGGAGGAGGTCAAGGAGGCGGCGCGGCGAGCCATCACCGCGGACGTCAACCAATACGCGATCACCTGGGGCGCCCGGAGGCTGCGCGAGGCCGTCGCACGCAAGTTCGAGCGGCTGTACGGCCTGGCCGTGGACCCCGAGCGCGAGGTCACCGTCACCTGCGGGTCCACCGAGGCGATGATCGCCGCGCTGCTGGCCGTCCTCGATCCCGGCGACGAGGTCATCGCGTTCGAGCCCTTCTACGAGAACTACGGCCCGGACGCGATACTGTCCGGAGCCCGCCCGCGATTCGTGACCCTGCGTCCCCCGGACTGGTCCTTCGACTGCGACGAGCTGGAAGCGGCCGTCTCTCCCCGAACCCGCGGGATCATCGTGAACACGCCGCAGAACCCCACCGGAAAGGTGTTCAGCCGCGCCGAGCTGGAAGCGGTGGCCGAGGTCTGCCGGCGGCACGACCTGGTCGCGTTCACCGACGAGATCTACGAGCACATCCTGTACGACGGCGCCGTCCACGTGCCCCTGGCCACGCTGCCGGAGATGGCCGGGCGGACGGTCACGATCAACGGCATGAGCAAGACCTACAGCGTGACCGGATGGCGCGTGGGGTGGGCGATCGCGCCCCCGGGGCTGACGTCGGCCATCCGCAAGGTCCACGACTTCCTGACCGTCGGGGCCGCGGCGCCGCTGCAAGAGGCCGGAGCGCTCGCCCTCGAGCTCCCGCCCTCGTACTACGAGGGGCTGGCCGAGGCCTACGCACGGCGGCGCGGGCGCCTGGTCGGCATCCTCGAAGAGGTCGGCTTGCGGGTGCACCGTCCCGCCGGCGCCTACTACGTGATGACCGAGATCGACGGGCTCGGATGGGACCACGACGTCGCCTTCGCCCGGCACCTGGTGGAGCGGGTCGGCGTCGCGGTGGTGCCGGGCTCGTCGTTCTACGCCGATCCCGCGGACGGGCGCCGGCAGGTGCGCTTCGCGTTCTGCAAGAAGGACGCGACGCTGGACGAGGCGGAGCGCCGGCTGCGCAGGCTGGCGTCGGGTTGAGCGCTCGAGCGCGTTCCGGACGAGAATGGGTCCATGACCGCCGCGGCCGCCGTCCTCCTCACCCTGGCGTCGTCGCCAGCCGCGGTCCGCGAAGCGGAGGTCCTCGCGGCGGCCGCCCTGGTCCACGCCGCCTCGCGGCCGGACGAGTCGCTGGCCGACGCGCGCAGGGCGCTGGCGCTCACCGCGGAGTTCGAGCCCACGGTCTTCGTCAAGGCCGGCCGCAAGGGCGAGGTCGTTGAAGACGAGTTCGTCCAGGCCCGGCAGGAGTACCGGCGTCACCGCGCGGGCCTCTACGAGGCGGTGGGGGAGTGCCTGTTCCGCAAGGGCGATGCGCGCGCCGCCAGCCGCTACCTCGGACGTGCGGTGACGCTCCACGCGACGCCCCCTCGGGTGGCCCGGCTGGCCCGCGCGCTGGTCACGGCCGGACGCCCCGCCGGCGCCCTCGACGTCCTCCACCGCGCCCGGCTGGCGGAGGTGGGTCCGGAGATGGCGGCGGTGTTCGAGGAGACCGCAGAGGCGGCGGGTCTTCCGAGCTCCCAGGTGGAGATCGACCGGATGCGCCTGGCCTCCCTCGGGAGCGCCGTCCAGTATCGCGACGGACCGGTGACCCCGCCGGCCGGCACCCGGGTGTCCACCGGCGCGCCGCTCGACCTGGCGAGCGGCGTCACCGTGCTCTTCGTCTCCGAGGCCTCGTGCCGCACCTGCTCGCAGGACCTCCAGGCGCTCCGCCGCGCGGTCGCGCCGGAGACGCGGGTCGTGATCGTGCCCGAGGATCCCGAGAACGACCACGCCCTCCGCCAGGTGATGAGCCTCTACCGCTACGACTGGCCGGTCGTGCTGGGCAAGGGCGTGATGGCCGCGCTGGGGATGAGCCCGCGTTCGGTGCTGGTGGTGGCGCGTGGAGGCTGGGTGGCGGCCTCGGTCGCGCCGCCGTTCGCGGAGGCCCTGCCCGCGGTCCTGAAGACGCTCGCCCGCAAGGACCTCGTCGAGACGATCCCGATGCCGTCCTGGAGCCGCCGCCCGCCCGATCGGCGGGCCCTCACGCAGCCTGCGCTCCTGCCCGAGGGCCTGGCCCCGGGCGAAGACGAGCCGCAGCCGCCGGAGTTCGCGGCCGCGGTCGCGGCGTTCCGCGCGGGCAGGGCGGCAGAGGCACGGCGCGGCTTCGAAGCCCTGGAAGCCCGCGGCGACGGCTGGCTGCTGCCGCCGGAGACCCGGCTCAACCGGGGTCTCTGCCTGGCCGCGATGGGGCGCCGGGACGAAGCCCGCCGGCTGCTGCTGCGCATCGGGGACAGCCGCTTCCAGGACGCGGTCGACCGCGCGCTCGAGGCGATCGGCTCCCCGGCGAAACCCTGAATCCCACGAGTGTGGTCCGAGCAGGGAGCGCGGCTGGGATGGCTCAGGACTCAGCCATCCGGCGCTTGGCTCGCGCGGGGCGCTCGGGATAGAGTGCCCTTTTTGCCCCCGAGGAGGCCCGAATGAACCAGACAGCCACGCCTCGCGCCGTCATCGAGACCCGGTTCGGCGAGATCGAGTTGGAGTTCATGCCCGATAAGGCGCCCGGCCATGTGAAGAACTTCCTCGACCTCGCCCGCAAGGGCTTCTACGACGGGACCACGTTCCACCGCGTGATCCCGCAGTTCATGATCCAGGGGGGCGATCCGAGCACCCGCGACGTCGCCGCTCCGCGGGACCGCCACGGCACGGGCGGGCCGGGGTACAACATCAATGCCGAGTTCAACGACACGCCGCACAAGCGCGGGGTCCTGTCGATGGCCCGGGCCCAGAGCCCCGACAGCGCCGGCTGCCAGTTCTTCATCTGCGTGGCCGACTCCGCGTTCCTGGACCGGCAGTACACCGCCTTCGGGCGCGTCGTCCGCGGGATCGAGGTGGCGGACCAGATCGTCGCGTCACCGCGGGACGGCAAGGACAATCCCAAGGAACGGGTGGACATGAAGGTGCGGGTGGTCGAACCGGGAGCTTGAGGACCGAGTCCGAGGTCAAGCTCCGCGTCGCGAGCCCCGAAGCGGCCCGGGATGCCCTCGGCCGCATCGGGGCCGTCCTCGTCGACGAACGCCACTTCGAGGACAACCTGGTGATGGACGACGCCACCTCGTCGGTCGTGGCTTCGGGGCGGCTCCTGCGCCTGAGGCGGACCCCGAACCGGAGCCTGCTCACCTTCAAGGGCGCGGTGCGGTTCGAGGAGGGCGTCCGCAGCCGGCCGGAGCTGGAGGTCGAGGTCGCCGACGGCGGCGCGCTCCAGGGCATCCTCGAGGCCCTCGGCCTGGGGGTGTGCTTCCGGTACCAGAAGTACCGTGAGGCGTACTCGTGGAGGGGCCTGGAGATCGTCGTCGACGAGACGCCCGTCGGGACCTTCTTCGAGCTGGAGGGAGGTCTCGCCTCGATCCATGCCGCCGCCCAGGCGCTGGGCTACGCTCCGGACGACTACGTCACGGACTCGTACGCCGCCCTGTTCTTGGCCTCCGGGGGGACGGGAGACATGGTGTTCAGGTGAGGTCCCTCGGCCGCCGCCGGGCACCGGCCGTGTGAAGGCGATGATCCTGGCCGCGGGCCTGGGCACGCGCATGCGGCCGCTGTCCCGGCTCCGGGCCAAGGCGGCCCTGCCGGTGCAGAACCGTCCGCTCATCCAATGGACGCTGGAGCGGCTGGCCCGGGATGGCGTCACCGACGTGATCGTGAACCTGCACCACCTCCCGGACACGGTGGAGCGCGCGGTCGGCGACCCGGCGCTGCTGGGGTTGCGGGTTGGCTACTCGCGCGAGAGGACTGTGCTGGGGACGGCCGGAGGACCGCGAAAGGTCCGGCGCTTCTTCGGCGACGAGCCCTGCCTGCTGGTGAACGGCGACGTGGCCTTCGACTTCGACCTGCGCATGCTCGTGCGGCGCCATCGAGCGTCGGGGGCGCAGGCGACGCTCGGCCTGAAGGCCAACCCCGACCCGCGGGGGTACGGCGGCGTCGTGACCGGGCGCGGTGGGTGGGTCGTCGCCGTGGCGGGCCTGCCCCGACCGCACCCGGGGCAGCCGCTGCTCTTCACCGGAGTGCACGTTCTCGACCCCGCGCTGCTCGACCGGCTCCCGAGCGGGCCCTCCGACAGCGTCAGGGACCTGTACGGTCCCCTGCTGGCCGCGGGCGGGCGCATCCTCGGCGTCCGCCTGAGGGGCCCGTGGTACGATCTCGGCAGCCCCCGGCGTTACCTGGCCTCCCATATCTCCATGCTGGCTTCGGGCTTCGGTGGCCGCAGGCGCGGCTCGGTCGTGGATCCGGCGGCTCGGGTGCACCGGGACGCCAAGATCTCGCGGGCGGTGATCGGCCCCGGCTGCTCGATCGGCGAGGGCGCGGTCGTGCAGGAGAGCGTCCTCTGGGAGGGGGTCCGGGTGGGCGCGGGCGCGTCGGTGCGTCGGTCCGTGATCGCCGACGGCGTCCGGATCCCGGACGGAGCGTCGTCGTCCGATCGCGTGATCTTCGAGGGGCCTTCCGGGCGGATCGTGGATCGGGAGATCGGCGGGTGAGCACGGGGGCTCTGGAGGCGGAAGCGCTGGACCGGCGGATCGCGGCCTTCCTGGCTGCCCGGCCTGCGCGCTCCGGCCGCGTCGTCCCGCTTTCCGGAGACGCGTCGACGCGGCGCTACTTCCGCCTGGCCCGCGGGGCGGAGACCTGGGTGATCGCGCTCTACCCGGAGGCGATCGACGTCGAGGGGCACGCCTTCGTGGCCGTGCGCCACTTGATGGCCGGGTGGGGGCTTCCCGTGCCCGCCATCGTGGACGGAGACGGCCGGCTCGGGATCCTGCTCCTGGAGGACCTCGGCGACCTCACCCTGCAGGAGAAGCTGCGGACCGCCCGCGCCGCCGAGCGGGACGAGCTCTATCGCGAGGCGCTCCGCTGCCTGGCCGCCCTGCAGCGCGAGGCGGGCTGTGGGCCGCGCAAGGCCGCGTGCTTCGAGGTCGCCTTCGACGTCGAGAAGCTGAGCTGGGAGCTGCACTACTTCGAGAAGCACTTCCTCGAGGGTCTTCGCGCCCGCGACCTGTCCGTGGAGGACCGCGCGACGCTGGCCGACGCCTTCCATCGCCTCGCCGAGGAGATCGCCTCGTGGCCCCGCGTGCTCTGCCACCGCGATTTCCACAGCCGCAACCTGATGTTGCACGGGGGACGGCTGCACTGGATCGACTTCCAGGACGCGCGCATGGGGCCGGCGACCTACGACGTCGCCTCGCTGCTCCGGGACTCGTACGTGGACCTTCCGGAGGAGGTGGTGGAGCAGCGGGCGGAGGAGTTCCGGCTGGCCGCCGTCCCGAGCGAGTCCCGCGAGACGTTCACCCGCCGGCTCGAGCTCATGTCCGTCCAGCGGAACCTGAAGGCCTTGGGGACGTTCGGCTACATGGCAACCGTGCGCGACAACGGCGTCTACCTGCCCTACATTCCGAGGACCCTGGCGAGTGTCCGGCGCAACCTCGCCCGCCACCGCCAGCTCGAGCCGCTCTGGCGCACCCTGCGCCGCCACCTGGAGGAGCTGCAGTGACATCGATCGTCCGCATCGCCGACTTCGGCCGCCACCTGGGGGAGGAGGTCCTCGTCCGCGGCTGGCTCCACAACAAGCGCTCCAGCGGGAAGCTCCAGTTCCTGATCGTCCGTGACGGCAGCGGCTTCGCCCAGGCGGTGGTGGCGAAAGCCGCCGTGCCCGAGGCCGCCTGGACCGCGGCGGAGGGCGCCGGCCAGGAGTCCTCCCTGGAGCTGAAGGGCCGAGTGAAGGAGGACAAGCGGGCGCCGGGGGGATACGAGGTGGAGGCGACGGGGCTCGAAGTGCTCCACGCGACCCACGACTATCCGATCACGCCCAAGGAGCACGGTACCGCGTTCCTGATGGAGCACCGGCACCTGTGGCTGCGCTCGCAGCGGCAGCACGCGGTGATCCGGGTGCGGCACGCCGTGATCAAAGCCACCCGCGACTTCCTGGACGACCGGGGCTACACCCTCGTGGACACGCCCATCTTCACCCCCGCGGCGTGCGAGGGGACGACGACGCTGTTCGCGGTCCCGTACTTCGACGAGGGGACGGCCTACCTGACGCAGAGCGGCCAGCTCTACAACGAGGCCACCGCCGCCGCCCACGGCAAGGTGTACTGCTTCGGCCCGACGTTCCGGGCGGAGAAGTCGAAGACCCGGCGCCACCTGACCGAGTTCTGGATGGTGGAGCCGGAGATCGCCTTCGCGCACCTGGAGGACGCGGTCGTGCTGGCGCAGGATCTCGTATGCGCCGTGGTGGCCCGCGTCCTCGACACCCGGAAGGAGGAGCTGAGGTCTCTGGAGCGGGACACCTCGAAGCTGGAGAACGTCGGGGCCCCGTTCCCCCGGCTCCACTACGACGACGCCATCCGCCTGATCCAGTCGAAGGGCTCCCAGACCCGGTGGGGGAGCGACTTCGGTGGAACGGACGAGACCCTGATCGCGGAGGCCCACGACCGCCCGGTCGTCGTCCACCGCTTCCCGGCCCGGATCAAGGCCTTCTACATGCAGCCCGATCCCGAGCGGCCGGAGCTGTCGCTCTCCGCCGACATCCTGGCCCCGGAGGGCTACGGCGAGATCGTGGGGGGCGGCGAGCGCATCAGCGACCCAGAGCTGCTGCTGAAGCGGATCCATGAGCACGACCTCCCCGAGGAGGCGTTCCGCTGGTACGTCGACCTCCGGAGGTACGGCACCGTCCCCCATGCCGGGTTCGGGATGGGCATCGAGCGCCTGGTCACCTGGATCTGCGGAATCGAGCACCTGCGGGAGACGATCGCGTTCCCGCGAATGCTGTACCGCATCTACCCGTAGGCTGAAATGCGGCTATACAGCCCGACGACTGCGCCAGGCCGGCCGGCCGTGAGGAGGACGACCTGGAGCCTGCCTCATCCCGCCTGGGGCGCGACGACTCTCAACCCGGTGGCGCGGCGCAGGTGTGGCTTCTCGTATGCGACGCGCGAAGCGCATCGTGAGCGCGGGATCGCGACCTTCTATGTACGGCAAGACTCCGTGACCGGTGTCGTGGATCTGGTGATCGAGACCTGGTCGAGACCAGGAACCTGGATGACCAGGATAGGGCGGCCTCTGGCCCGTCCACTTCAGAGACGGCTGACGGCTGAGGCAGTGAGGTACTTCCAGGCGACTCTCGCTGTTCCCACCGCTTGAGTCGCTGTGGGGTATCGAGCAGGAGGGCTGCACGTCACGCCCGCTGGTGCGACCAGTGAAGGCTGATGCGTGGAGGCGGGCGTGGTGCCCTCAGGTCGGCCGCTTCGTCGCGCGCGCTTCGTTCTCGCGGACCCGCGCCTCGACGATCCGCTTCACCAGCCCGGCCGGGAGCGGCTTCGTCGCCGAGAAGCGGATCGTCCGGCCCGAGACGTCGAAGTGGCGCAGCTCGTCGCGGAACGCCGTGACCACGTCGAGGCTGACGACCGTGAACGAGAGGTGATTCGGCTGCGCCGCGAAGTGGACGAGCGCCCCGTTCAGGCGGTACGTGGGGATCTGGTAGGAGATCACCTCGACCGCCTCGGGCGCGGCACGCCGGATCTGTGCGCGGAGCCTGGCCAGCGCCTTCCGCTCCGGCTCGTCCAGGCGCGCCAGGTACTCGTCGACGCTCGCCGCCGTCCGGGTGCGGTCGTCCCTTGCCGGCACGACGACCCCTACCGCGCGGCCGCGGGCACGGCTCCCGCGGCCCGGGCGGCACCGGCGCGCGAACGCGTCGCGAGCCACGCGGCGGCTGCGGGCCACAGGGCGTACGCGGCGATCATGGCGCGGTTCTGCCAGCCGACGGTGACCCCCGGACCGAGGCGGCCGCCGTGGGCGGGCAACAGGACGGCCAGCGAGGCCGCGAAGGCGATCGTCGCGGCCCAGACGAGGGCCGTCGCCAGGACGAGCCATGCGCGGCGCCCGCGCCAGGCCTCGCTGCGGCGTACGCCCCAAGTGATCAGCGCGGCCCCCCAGGGGAGCGCCCCGCCGAGCATGGCGCCGAGCTCGTGCAGCCTGCCCCGTGGCGTGGCGCTCGCGGGGCCCAGGCTAGGGGGGTCGGTCGCGAAGACTGCCGCGAGGACGGCTCCGGCCCCGGCGAGCGCGACGAGCAGCAGCCCGATGCGCCCCCCGAGCGTCGGCAGGTTCGGCCAGAGCGCGGCGCTTCCCGCCAGGCAGGACGCCGCCAGGGCGAGGAACGCGAGCGTCATGATCCAGCCGTAGGCACCCAACTGGTACTCGCTCACGACGCTCCATGACGGGTCGAGCCCCGGCTCCAGGACGTGGAGCATGCCGAGGAGGACGACGAAGGCGCTCCCCGACGAGACCGCCACACGCGCGCTCGGACTGCCTGCCATGCCGTTGTCCCCCGCTATGGCTTTCGCTGGCGCTCGACCTCGGTTCGCAGGCGCTCTTCCTGCGCCCGCAGCTCGGGCGTGAACTCCTTGCCGAAGTCGTCGGCTTCGAACACGGGGCGGATCTCGACCTCGGCGCCGCCGTCGAACGGGGCGCGCTTCAGCCACTCGACCGCCTCGTCCATCGACTTCACCTGCCACAGCCAGAAGCCGGCCACGAGCTCCTTCGACTCGGTGAACGGCCCGTCGATCACGGCCTTCTCGGTTCCGGAGAACCTCACCCTCTTTCCCTTGGAGGTCGGATGGAGGCCTTCGCCCGCCAGCATCACGCCCGCCTTCACCAGCTCTTCGTTGAACCTGCCCATGTCGGCGAGGATCTTCTCGCTGGGCATCTCGCCCGCTTCGGACTCCGTGCTGGCCTTCACGATCACCATCACCCGCATCGTTTGTCTCCTTTCGGTTCGCCTGGCGCCCAGTCCGCCGGCGGGACCGCCCTCTGATGTGGCGACGAACGAGGACGGGCCGGATCGACACGGCTGCGCCTCGTCTCCATGCCGCCACGAGTTCGCCTGCAAGAGCCGAGCCTGTTCAATCGCTTGTCGTACGCCGCTCCGGCAGGACGTGGCCCTGGAACGTTCGAAGACTCGTTGGGCGGCCCTCCGTGGCGATCGGGCGCGCGTAGGATCTATCCAGCGATGGTACTTCGGCCGCACGGTCCGAGCGCGGTGCTCGTGGCCTACGTCTCCGGCCACGGGTTCGGCCACTCCACGCGGGTGGGCGAGGTCTTGCGGGCGGTGCGGGAGCGCGAGCCCGCCCTTCCGATCGCGGTCGTCACGTCGGCGCCGCAGCGGCTGTTCCGGGACGCGCTACCCGGCGGCCTCGAGTTCCGGCGGCTCGAGTGCGACGTGGGGCTGGCGCAGCCGCACGCGCTCGAGATCGACGAACAGGCGACGCTTGGCCGGTGGGAAGCGTTCCAGGCGGGTGACGCCGAGCGCGGGGAGGGGGAGTCGGACTGGCTGCGGCGAGCGGGCGCTCGCCTCGTCCTGGGCGACATACCGGCCCTGGCTTTCGCGGCCGCTTCGCGGGCCGGGGTCCCCGCCGTGGGCCTGGCGAACTTCTCGTGGGACTGGGTGTATCGTCACCTGGCCGAACGCGTGCCGGGGCTGGGCGAGGCCGCGGGGGCGTGCGCGGCTGCCTATGGTTCCGCCGAGCTGCTGCTCGAACTGCCGTTCGCCGGGGACCTCTCCGCGTTCCCCCGCCGCGAGCCGATCCCGCTGGTCGCGCGGCGGCCGGTGGTCGGCCGCGGCGAGGCGCGGCGGCGGCTCGGCCTGGACGATCGGCCGGTCGTGCTGGTGTCCTTCGGCGGCCTGGGGTTCCCCGGTTTCTCGCTGGACGCGCTGGACAAGCTGAGGCAGTTCCGGTTCATCGTCTCGCCAGGGGCGCGGACCGAGCCTCCCAACGTCATCGGGCTCACCGCAGAGCGTGTCGCCGCTCTCGGCCTCGCCTACCCCGACCTGGTCGGTGCCGCGGACGTCGTGCTGACGAAGCCAGGCTACGGGATCGTCTCCGACGCCATCGCGGCGGGCACGCGGCTCGTATACACGGACCGCGGAGACTTCCCCGAATACGGGGTCCTGGTCCGCGAGATGCCGCGCTTCCTCGCGTGCGAATACGTGAGCCGCCAGGACATGACGGCCGGCCGCCTGGGGCCGGCTCTGGAAGCCGTTCTGCGGACCCCGATGCCCGCGCCACCACCGCTGGACGGAGCGGCGGTCGCGGCGGAACGGCTGCTCGGCCGGCTCTGAGTCCGTTCAGAGCCCGATCCACTCCAGCCCGGTCATCGCGTACTGGCGGATCTCCGCCTCGTGTCTCCGGAACAGCTCGAGGTTGGCGGGCGGGACGTCCATCGATCCGGAGGCCTGACGGGCCGACTCGGCCTGCTCGCGCATCTGGTCCGCGGCCGCGCCCATCTTCTCGAGCGCTTCGCCCAGTCTTTCCACGGCCTCCCCGGAGGCGTCCCGGCGTGCCGCGTCGTCCCGGGCCTGCCGCATCTGTTCCGCCGCCCCCTCGGCCGCATCGGCGGCCGCCTCGGAGGGCGTGCGGCCGCCGGTGGAGCGGGCCACCTCGCTCGCCCACGCGCTCTTGTAGACCTGCTCCACCAGGAAGCGGTACTCGTCTTCGCTCATCCCGACGTCGGCCTGGGCCTCGGCCTGCGCCGTCCGCAGCTCGGTGATCATCGCCAGGCCGCGGCTCACGGCACCCAGGCCAGGCTCCTGCTTGCGCCCGTGGTCCTCCAGCTCGGTCCGGTAGCGCTCGTACATCGGGTGCATTCGCTTGCGGATCTCGATGAACTTCAGCAGGCGCGCTTCCTCGATGGTCCCGTCGGCAGGACGGGTGAAGGGGTTTGCGTTCGCTCGCCGCTTGAGGTCGTCGATCCGCTCCTCGCCGGCGGTGAACCCGTCCAGCTTCCGCTTCCCCCAGTAGCCCAACCCCGCGACGCCGACCACCGTGGCCGTGCCGGCGAGGACCAACGCCATGCCGCAGCCGATCGCTATCTTCGTGCCCGTCCCCATCGCCATCAGTCGCCTCCCGGCCCCCCCGGCTCCCCCGGGGCCTGGGGGATGGTATCGCCTCGCCAGCGGGGCGGGAAAGCGCTATGATCTGCGGCCTCGTATCAGGCGCGACGCGGAGGGACGCGGGGGGCGCGGGGGTTTTCTTGGGGGTGCCGAGGCCGTCGGGGCGAAGATCCGGACGTCTTCGAAGTCCCCGCGGGCAGAAGCCGGGTGGCGCAGGGCACCGTCGCCTGCGCCGGGGGGGGTACCATGGAACCGACGTGGCATGACGGTCTCAGCCGGAAGGCTCTCGTCGAGCTGGTGGAGGGGCTGCTCATGGCCATGGACAAGTCCGTTCCCAGGCTGGACGCCGTCGCCCACCATCTCTCCCTGATCGCGCAGCAGGGCGAGGAGCACGAGGTCCTGGGCGGCATCAGCGACCAGGTCGCGGACATCGGGGACGAGCTGTACTCGGCGAGCGACCGCGAGAAGCTCCGCGAATGGGGCAACCAGATCGACACGCCCGACAAGGCGCATTGAGCGAGGCCCTCGACCCCTCCTGGACCCCGGTCACCCTGAAGCGCCGGCGCGCGGAGACGGTCCCTCCGTTGCCGGACGTGTCGCCGACCGGCGCCACCGTCGGGATGGTCAGCCTCGGCTGCCCGAAGAACCTCGTCGACAGCGAGGTCATGCTGGGCCACCTTCGCCGCGCGGGCTACGCGCTCGTCGGGGATGCCCGGGCGGCCGACGTGATCGTCGTCAACACGTGTGCGTTCATCGACCGGGCCAAGCAGGAGTCGGTGGACTCGATCCTGGAGATGGCCCGCGAGAAACAGGCCGGCCGGGCGCGCCGCCTCGTCGTGACCGGCTGCCTGGCGCAGCGCTACGACGAGGAGCTGCGCCGGGAGATCCCGGAGATCGACGCCACGCTGGGCACGGGCCAGGTCGACCAGATCCTGCGGGCGGTCGCAGGCGAGGACACCGTCACCGACGCCGCGGTCCGCGCGCCGAGCTGGGTCTACGACCACACGTCCCCGCGGGTGCTGTCGACACCCTCCTACATGGCCTACGTCAAGATCAGCGAGGGCTGCGACTACACCTGCTCCTTCTGCATCATCCCCACGCTGCGGGGCCGTCACCGCAGCCGGCCGATGGACGACGTGGCGGCGGAGGTGCAGGCGCTCGCGGACCGCGGCGTCCGTGAGGTGGTGCTGGTGGCCCAGGACTCGACCCGTTACGGCCTGGATCTCGGGATCCGGGACGGCCTCGCGCACCTGCTGAAGCGGCTCGGCCGCGTCGGCGGCATCCGCTGGATCCGGATCATGTACGCCTATCCGGCGACGGTGACCGACCGGATCCTGGACGCGATCGCGGGCGAGGAGAAGGTAGCGAAGTACCTGGACATGCCGCTCCAGCACGCCAGCGAGCGCGTCCTGAAGCGGATGAGGCGGCCCACGGGGCGCGCGAACCTCCTGGGCATGGTCGAGCGGGTGCGGGCGCGGGTCCCCGGGGTGGCCTTTCGGACGTCGTTCATCGTGGGCTTCCCGGGGGAGAGCGCGGCAGACTTCGAGGAGCTGCTGGCGTTCGTCCGGGCGGCCGAGTTCGACAACGTCGGTGTGTTCACCTACTCCGACGAGGAGGGGACGGCCTCGGCGGACCTGGAAGGCCGGGTGCCTCCCCGGACGAGGGAGAGCCGCCGGCGCCGGCTTCTGTCGATCCAGAAGCGGATCTCCCTGCGGCTGAACCGCAAGCGAGTGGGCCAGCGCCTGGAGGTGCTGGTCGAGGGCCCGCATCCCGACACGGACCTCCTGCAGCGAGGCCGGCTGGCCACCCAGGCTCCCGACATCGACGGGAGCGTGATCCTGAACGACGGCTGGGCCGAACCGGGCTCTTTCGTCACCTGCGAGATCAGCGAGGCGCACGCCTACGACCTCGTCGGCCGGATCGTCGGGCCGGCCTGAGCCAGAACGGAAGCCTGAGCCAGAACGGAAGCCTGAGCCAGAACGGAAGCCACAGAGGCACAGAGCACACAGAGATACACAGAGGCTGAGATGCACAGAGACTGGAAGGAGGGAACCGACCCGGAAGCCGAGGGTGGGCGTCCCCCTCTGTGCCCTCTGTGACTCTGTGGCGCCGTCAGCCGGCCTAACCGTCCGCGACCGTTGGAGTTCCCGCCATCCGGAAACCCGCCCGCACGGCTTGCCAAAGCCTGTCCAGGCTGTTATCCTCTAGGCAGCTCGGGGTTGCACCAGAGTGGGCTTGCCCACTCTTTTTTTTGAGACCGAAGCTGAGGAATCCAGGAGTCATAGACGCTGTCCGGGGCGTGGCGGAGCGAGTGATCACCGCGCGGGGCTACGAGCTGGTGGACGTCGAGGTCAAGAGGGTGAGGGGCGGGCATTTCGTCCGCATCTACGTGGATCGGGAGGGCGGGATCGGGCTGGACGAGCTGCAATCGGTATCCGAAGAGGTTTCCGCCGTCCTCGACGTCGAGGATCCCATCGAATCCTCCTACACCCTCGAGGTCTCGTCGCCCGGGCTGGACCGGCCCCTGCGCAGCGAAGCGGACTACCGCCGCTTCGTCGGGCGGCTGGTCAAGCTCTCCAGCTACGAGCCCCTGGACGGACGGCGGAGCTGGACCGGGCGCCTGGCCTCGGTCGACCAGGGCGCCGTGACGATTCGCCTGGAGAAGGAGGGCGGCACGCTGGCCGTCATCCCCCTCGAAAAGGTCGCCCACGGCCGGCTCGAGGTGGAGTTTCCTGGAAGGAAATAGGCGAGAGAAATGGCCAACCAGTTGCGCCAGCAGATCGAGCAGATCAGCCGGGAGAAGAACATCAATCCCGAGGTGATCATTGCCGCCATCGAGGACGCGATCCTGACCGCCTCGAAGAAGTACTACAAGAGCAACGAGGACCTGCGGAGCCGTTTCAACAAGGAAACCGGGCTCATCGAGGTCTTCGCCGTCCGTCAGGTCGTGGAGGAGGTGGAGGACGAAACCGTCCAGATCGGCCTGGACGAGGCGCGCAAGCTGATCCCAGAGGCGGAGGTGGGGGCGGAGATCGAGTTCCCCAAGCCCACCGACATCCTCGGCCGCATCGCCGCCCAGACCGCCAAGCAGGTGATCTTCCAGAAGGTCCGCGAGGCGGAGCGGGACAACGTGTACTCGGAGTACTCCGGCCGTGTGGGCGAGGTGATCAACGGCATCATCAAGCGCCAGGAGATGGGCGACTTCGTGGTGGACCTCGGGCGCGCGGAGGCCATCCTCCCGCGCAAGGAGCAGAGCCGCGCCGAGACCTACCAGACCGGCGACCGCGTCCGCGTGGCGATCGTCAAGGTCCTGAAGTCCGCGAAGGGGCCGCAGGTGGTCCTGAGCCGGACCGACCCCGCGCTCTTGATGAAGCTGTTCGAGATGGAGGTCCCCGAGATCTACGACGGGACCGTCCAGATCAAGGGCTGCGTGCGGGAGGCCGGAGAGCGGGCCAAGGTGGCGGTGATCTCCCGCGAGAAGGACGTGGACCCGGTGGGCGCCTGCGTGGGCATGAAGGGGACCCGCGTACAGTCCATCATCCGCGAGCTGCGCGGCGAGAAGATCGACATCGTCGAGTGGAGCGATGACGCCAACACGTTCGTGGTCAACGCGCTGTCCCCGGCCAAGGTGAGCCGCGTCTCCATCGTCGACGAGGAGCAGCGGATCATGGAGGTGGTGGTCGAGGACAAGCAGCTCTCGCTGGCCATCGGCAAGAAGGGGCAGAACGTCCGGCTCGCCGCCAAGATCGTGGGCTGGCGCATCGACATCAAGAGCGAGGAAGAGAAGCGCCAGGAGGTCGAGGCCGAGATGGCGCGCATGCAGCGGATCGTGGAAGAGCTGCGCAGCCTCGAGGGCGTCGGCGACAAGACCATCCAGAAGCTCATCGACGCCGGGGTCGGGGGCCTGGCCCACATCCTGGAGATGACCGACGAGGACATCTGCTCCATCGAGGGCATCGGGCCGAAGACGGCGGAGAAGATCCGCGAGGCCGCGGTCGCCTCGAAGGTGGAGTGGGACCGGCGCGACGCGGAGGAGCAGGCCCGCCTGGAGGCGGAGCGCCTCGCGGCGGAGCAGGCGGCGGCCGAGGAAGCCCAGCGGTTCGCCGAGGAGCAGGCCGCCGCCGAGGCGGAGGCCGCCGCCGCGGAAGCCGCGGCCGAGGCGGCCGGGGCCGAGGAGACGGAGACGGAAGCGGCTGGCGAGGAACCGGCCGGGGCAGCGGGCGACGACGCCGCGTCGCCGGTGTCGTCAGCGCCGCCGGAGGCGGAGACGGCCGCGGTTGGCGAGAGGGCGGGCGAGGGAGGGGAGCCGGATGGTGAACGTTAGGGTCTTCCAGCTTGCGAGGGACTTGAACCTCTCGAGCCAGGAGGTGATCGACCGCCTCAAGAAGCTGGGACAGGACGTCAAGACGGCGTCCAGCTCCGTGGATGAGGACACTGCCGACAAGCTGAAGCGAGCCCTCAAGATCGACGCCCTGACCTCGCGGAAGAAGCGCATCTACGGCAGCGACGAGGACGAGGCCGAGCGCGAGCTGCAGGAGCAGGCGCAGGCGGCCCGCGTCGCGGCGGAGCGCGAGGCGCGTGAACAGGCCGCGGCGGAAGCCCAGGCCGCGGCGGATGTCCGGAAGGCCCGGAAGGGAAAGCCGCGCGGGGAAGAGGCCCGCGAGGAGAAGGCGGGCCTTCGCGCCCCGGGTAGCGAGGAGCCGCCCCCGGCGCTGATCCATCCCCCCGGCGCGCCGCGTCTGGCGCCCAAGGTGGCCGCCCCCCCTCCGCCCCTCGACGAGGAGACCGACGACGTCGAGGAGGCCCAGGTAGAAGAGGCGGCGCCCGCGCCCACCCCGGCGCCGCCCGCCGCTGCTTCGGTTGCCCCCCCGTCATCGCCGCCCGCCGCCCGTCCCGCCCCTCCCCGAGTGACCGGACCCGTCCGGCCGATCGCGCCGCCCGCGCCCCCGACGCCGCCCGCGCCGGTCTCGGCGGCGGGCGCGAGCGCTCCGGCCGCGGCCCGTCCGAGTGCCGCGCCGGGAGGGGTCGGACCGCGGCCCGTGCGGCCGATCGCGCCGCCGCGGCCGATCCCCCCGCCCAGGCCCATCGGACCGCATCCCACCAGCCCGCACCCCGTGGCGGCCCCGCTGCCGCGGTCGCCCCATCCGGTGTCCACGCGACCGATGGGTGGCGTCCCGGGCCGGCCCATGTCCACGATCCCGGGCCGTCCCGGCGGGCCCCTGCCCCCCCGGCCCGTGGGCCGTCCCGCCCCGAGGCGCCAGGACCGGGCCACCCGCGGGATCCCGCCGCCGTCCAAGGAGGAGCGTCCGGTCTACACCGGGCCGCCCCGCAAGATCACCCTGACCGAGGGGGTCACGGTGAAGGAGCTGGGCGAGAAGATGGACGACGTCAAGAGCCGCGACATCATCAAGGCCCTGCTCTCGCGCGGCATCATGGCCACCCTCAACCAGACGCTCGACCCGACCCTCGCCATCGAGCTCTCCAGGGAGTTCGGCTACGAGGCCAGCATCCAGTCCTTCGAGGACGAGGTGGTCCAGGAGCAGACCGTCCAGTCCAAGCCCGAGGACCTCGTGCCGCGCGCGCCGGTGGTCACCGTCATGGGCCACGTCGACCACGGCAAGACCTCGCTGCTCGACGCCATCCGGGAGACCAGCGTGGCCTCGGGCGAGGCCGGAGGCATCACGCAGCACATCGGCGCGTACCACGTCGACGTGGGCACGCGGAAGGTCGTCTTCCTCGACACCCCGGGCCACGAGGCGTTCACCCTGATGCGCGCCCGCGGCGCCAAGGTGACCGACGTGGTCGTCCTGGTCGTGGCCGCGGACGACGGCGTCATGCCCCAGACGGTGGAGGCCATGGACCACGCCCGCGCCGCCGGCGTGCCGATCGTGGTGGCAGTCAACAAGATCGACAAGGCGGACGCCCAGCCGGACCGGGTGAAGCAGCAGCTCTCGGACCGCGGTCTGATGCCCGAGGACTGGGGCGGGAGCACGGTCTTCGTCAACGTCTCGGCGAAGAAGAAGGAGAACCTGGAGCAGCTCCTGGAGATGATCCTCCTGGTGGCCGACCTGCAGGAGCTGAAGGCCAACCCCAAGAAGCCGGCGGTGGGCACCGTGCTGGAGGCGCGCCTCGACAAGGGGCGGGGGCCGGTGGCCACTGTCCTGGTCCAGGACGGCAGCCTGGGTGTCGGCGACACCGTCGTGGCCGGGGCTGTCTCCGGGAAGGTCCGGGCCCTGGTGGACGACCACGGGAACCGTCTCAAGAACGCCGGACCCGCGACGCCGGTCGAGATCCTCGGCCTGGCCGCGCTGCCGGAGCCGGGCGACCCGCTGCTGGTCGTCACCGACAGCCTCAAGGCCCAGTCGATCGTCGCCTTCCGCCAGCTCAAGCTGCGGGAGCGGGCGATGTCGGCCAGCTCGAAGATCAGGCTGGAGGACCTGAGCCGCGCGATCGCCGAGGGCCAGCTCAAGGAGCTTCCCCTGGTGATCAAGGCGGACGTGCAGGGCTCCGTGGAGGCGGTCTCCGACCAGCTCATGAAGATCCCCCAGGACAAGATCAAGCTGCGGATCATCCGCTCCGGCGCCGGGGCCATCACCGAGGGCGACGTGCTCCTCGCCGCCGCCTCCAACGCGGTGGTGATCGGGTTCAACGTGCGGCCGGAGCGCAAGGCGGCCGAGACCGGCGAGCGCGACAAGGTCGAGCTGCGCCTCTACACCGTGATCTACGACGCGGTCGAGGACATGAAGAAGGCCATGGAAGGGCTGCTGGAGCCGACCCTGCGAGAGGTGCGCCTGGGCTCCGCCGAGGTGCGCGAGGCGTTCCGGATCTCCAAGGTGGGAACCATCGCCGGCTCCTACGTCACCGACGGCCGGGTCAACCGCAACGCCCAGGTCCGGCTCCTGCGCGACAACGTGGTGATCCACACCGGGAAGGTGTCGTCGCTCAAGCGCTTCAAGGACGACGCCTCCGAGGTGAAGGCCGGCCTCGAGTGCGGCATCGGGATCGCGAACTACAACGACATCAAGCCCGGCGACGTGATCGAGTTCTTCACGACCGAAAAGGTGAAGGAGACCCTGGAATAGGGCGCCCGGTCGAGGGTGCGACGAGCATGGCCCGGGGAGACCCCGCGCTCACGCAGCGTCAGCCCTGACCGGCACGATCTCTCGCAGGGCGGCGGCGAAGGTCTCGATCTCCGGCCGTGCGCCGACCGAGACGCGCAGCCATTCCGGCAGGGGCGCGAAGAACCGGCCGACCCGGAGGCCGCGCCGCTCGAAGGCCTCGATCACCGGCTTGGCGTCGGTGCCGAGGTGGATCATCACGAAGTTCGCCTCGGACGGCAGGTAGCGGCGGCCCTCCGCTTCGAGCTGCGCACACAGCCAGCGGCGCGTGCCGTTCAGCTTGCGGCGCTGGTCCGTTACGTGGGCCGCGTCGTCGAGGCAGGCGAGCGCCGCCGCGAGCGCCGCGGCGTTGGCCGGGCTGAAGAAGGCGTGTCGCCGCAGCTCGTCGCACCTCTGCTGCGAGCCGATCGCGTAGCCGAGGCGCATCCCGGCGAGGCCGTGGATCTTCGAGAAGGTGCGGACGACGACCAGGTTCGGGAAGCGGGCCAGCCAGGCTGCGGCCGTGGAGTAGGCCGGGTCCTCGACGAAGTGGTGGTACGCCTCGTCGACGACGACCGTGGCGGGCGCGGGCACGCGCGCGACGAACGCCTCGAGCGCCGCGCCCGACACGATGGTGCCCGTGGGGTTGTTGGGGTTGCACACGTAGACGAGGCCGGTGGCCGCGTCGCACGCGTTCGCCATCGCCGGGAGGTCGTGTCGGAGCGAAGAGTCGAGCGGCACCTTGACCGTCTCGGCGCCGGTGGCGCCCACGTAGCTGAGCACGGCCTCGAAGGTCGGCTCGGCCACGACCTGCGGCCGGCCCTCGGCGGTCCAGGCGTCGACGGCCAGGCGCAGGATCTCCGACGAGCCGCAGCCCAGCACGACCTGCCCGGGCCGGATCCCGTGGTGGCGCGCGATCGCGGCGATGAGCTTCTCCTCGGCGGCGTCCGGGTAGCGGGCCGCGATCGAGTGGGAGCGCGCCATCGCCTCGAGCGCCTTCGGCGATGGCCCGTAGGGGTTCTCGTTGGAGTTGAGCAGCAGCGGCCCGGACCGCGCGGGGTCGGGTGCGGCCGCGGTCGCGGCTGAGGCGCGGAGGCGCGGGTCGAGCAGCGCCCCGCCCAGGGCGCCGCCGAACGCGCCCGCGAAGCGGCGGCGGCCCAGCAGGGGAAGACTCATGGCAGCTCCTGGTTGCGCGGGCGAGCACCGCACGGCCGGTCCGTGCCGGGGCGGTGCGCCGCAATGCAGGTACGGAGAAGCGCGAGCGGCATGGCTGGAGTTACGGAAGGATTCTATACGCCGCCGGAGCGATCGCGCGCTCGACGCGGCCGTTTGGTGAAGCGTGGTACGGCGTTTCCGCGTTCGTCCCTGTCATCTGGTCCCTCGATCCTGTATCGTCTCACCGTGACCTGCCTGTCTGCGTGGTACCGCCGGGACGCGATATGGTCATCGGCCTGCTGACCCTCGACCTGCACTTCCCAGGCGCCCGGTCACTCAAAGACAAGCGGCACGCGCTGCGCAGCCTGGAGACCCGTATCCGCAACCGCTTCAACGTCTCGGTGGCGGAGGTCGAGCACCAGGACCTGTGGCAGCGCGCCCGGGTGGCGGTGGTCGGCGTCAATACCGACCACGTGCACCTGGAAGCTACCCTCCGCAGCGTGGCGGGGGAGGCTGAGTTTTCGCGCGACATCCAGCTCCTCGACGCCCAGACGGAGTACCTGTGAGCCCGACCCGGCGTTCGGAGCGGCTGGCCGAGGAGATCCGCGAAGGGGTCGCCGCCATCGTCGCCGCGCTGAAGGACCCTCGGATCGGGTTCGTGACCGTGACGCGGGTGGGTCTCACCGCCGACCTGCGCACCGCTCGGATCCACGTGGGCGTCCTCGGGGGGGCGGGTGAGCGGGACAAGAGCCTGATCGGGCTGCGGCAGGCGGCCGGCTTCATCCGGCGGGAGCTGGGGCGGCGCATCCGGGTCCGCCACGTCCCGGAGCTGCGCTTCGAGTACGACGAAGGGATCGAAGCCACCGAGCGGGTGGCGCGGCTCCTCGAGGAGACGCGGACGGAGCCGCCTCCGGAAGGAGGGGACGTCCCCGGACCGGACCGGCCGCCGGCGAGCGAGCCCGGTGAAGGGGAGAGCTAGGATCGCGTCAGAGGAAGCGGTCCACGGTGTCCTCGTGGTCGACAAGCCGGCCGGCCCCACCTCCCACGACGTGGTAGACCGGGTGCGCCGGATCTTCGGCACCCGCCGGGTCGGCCACACCGGGACGCTGGATCCCTTCGCCACCGGCGTGCTGCCGGTGTGCGTGGGAAAGGCGACACGGCTCGCGCGCTTCCTTGCCGCTGGAGAGAAGGCGTACCGGGCGACCGTTCGGCTCGGGTTCGCCACCACCACCGACGACGCGACCGGCGAGCCGGTCGGCCCGACCCGCCTGGTGGAGGTCTCCGCCGAGGAGGTCGCCGCGGCGTGCCGGCGCCTCACCGGGACCATCCTGCAGGTGCCGCCGGCGTACTCTGCCAAACGCGTGGCCGGCCGGCGCCTCTACGAGCTCGCGCGGGCCGGGACCGTCCACACCCCCGAGCCGGTCCGGGTGACCGTGTACGAGCTGATCCCGGTCGCCGCCGGCGGGGGCGGTCTGGAA
>Ga0268386_10000429_pt1 | contig 26368 bp, 23 predicted proteins | sample RVTome_15_FD_200260 | JGI IMG/M metagenome (GOLD analysis project Ga0268386, IMG submission 200260) | Soil microbial communities from uranium-contaminated site in the Upper Colorado River Basin, Wyoming, United States - RVT150D86... ... | reverse complement strand
CGGCCCCTGCCTCGCGCAGCCGGCCCTCCACGACGCTGACACCGGTCGTCACGAGCAGGCGCGGCCAGGGCAGCACGGCGGGCACGGCGAAGGCCGGGCGGGTCATCACGACGGTGTCGACGACGGCAGCGGCGCTCGGCCACCGCAACCCGCGGATGCCGAGGGCGACGCGCTCGGCGCGAAACCCGTCACGCCCCGCCCGGCTTACGTCGGCCAGGACCGCCTGGCCGGCCAGCGTGATCGCCGTCTCCCCCTCGCGCGCCGCCACGCGCAGGCGGCCGTCGAACGACACCCGCGCGTCCCACTCGGCCGGCAGACCGGCCAGCGCGCGCCACGGCGCCAGGGCGACGCGCTCTAGCCGCGCGACCGCGTCGAGTCCACGGAGGTCGCGGGCAACGACGCCGTCGAGCGCCATCTCGGCGTCGACGCCGACCACCGCCCGGGCGTTCACGATCCATGCGCCGTCACCGCGACGCTCGGGAGCGTAAGCGGCCATCTGCAGCCGCTCCAGCCGCGCCCCACTGGCGCCGCGCAGAGCGAGCGAGCCGTCGGTGACGGCCACGCGGCGGATCAGCAGCTCCGGCCGGTGGCGCACCAGCTCCGCGAGCGCGGCCAGCGTCGGCGCCGCGGTGACCGCCGGCAACGAGAGCACGGGAGCGCCGAGGTCGATCCGGGCGATGCGCCCGGTGCCAGAAACGAGATCGAGCTTGTCGAGCGCGGCGGCCAGCGTGGCGACGCGTAGCCGTGGCCGGCCGGTCACGGGCAGCGCCAGGACGACGTCGGTCGCCCGCACCGAGCCGGAAGCGAGCAGACGGCCGCCGGTGAGCAGCAGCTCGGCGTCGATCTCCCCCTCCCCGCGCTCGAGCCGGGCCAGCGCGATCACGCCGAGATCACGGGCGAGCGCGGCGAGGTCGAGGCCGCCTGCCCGCATGTGGACTGCGTAACCCGCGCCGCGCGGCTGGCCGGTGATGTAAACCGTCGTGCCGTACACGACCATCTCGACCGCGAACGCCAGGTCGTGCTGATCGACCGTCGCGGTGGTGAGCCGGCTCAGGCGTACGCCGAGATCCCGCACCACCAGGGGCGCGCCCTCCTCGCCGGCGCCCTCCACCACCACGCGACCGCCGGCGACGGCGAGGTCCTCGATGCGCGGCAGGTTCCCGGCGGCCACGGGCGTCGTCCCGAGGCCGGCCGCCAGCGCCGCGAGATCGAGCCTCGCGGTCGCCGGAAGCGTGAGCCTGGGCGCGGTGACCCGGGCGCGCTCCAGGGTGAGCGGGCCGACGAGCAACCGGAACGGATTGACCTTGGCCTCGACGGAGTCGGCCCGGAACAGCTCGCGGCTGGCGGCGTCGCGCGCGCGCACGCCGGCCAGCGCGAGGCGGCCGCTCAGCGGATCGTAGTGCAGCGAGGCGATCTGCACGCCGCCCGCGGTGAGCGTGGCCAGCCGATGCTCGAGTGCCAGCGTGGCGGCGCCGGCGCCGGCGAGGAGCGCGGCGACCAGCGTGAGCACAACGAGCACCCCCCTCACGCCACGCGACTTTCCGGGCCGTCGTCCAGACTCCACGCGACCAGCGCGAGCACCAGCAGCCAGCTGGCGTCGATCCACACGGGGATGCCGGCAACGCGGACGGTCTGGATCTGGAGCATGGGATATCCTAAAGTCGACGCGAGCAAAGGATGCGCCACCGAATTCGTCGCCTCACCGTTGTCGCGATCGTGTGCGTGGCGGTCGGGGCCGGCTGCGCCCGCGTGCAGCCGCACGTGTCGCTGCCAACGCTGAGACTGGGCGAGCCGTCCTTCTTTCCCACGCTGGAGGCGTACGCCGGCGCGCCCATCGTCGGCGGCAACACCGTCGAGATCCTGCTGAACGGCGAGCACATCTTTCCGGCCGTGCTGGCCGGCATCCGTTCGGCGCAGCGCACGATCACCTACGCCCAGTACTACTACGCGGACGGGCCGGTGGCGCGCGACATCGCCGAGGCGCTGGCCGAGCGCTGCCGGGCGGGGGTCGGGGTCAACGTGCTGCTCGACGCGTTCGGCTCCTTGAGCATCCCCGGCGAGTACCTCGCGACCATGCGCGCCTCGGGCTGTCACGTCGTGTGGTTTCGACCCCTCAGCCAGTATGTCTTCCGCCGCTACTACCACCGCAATCACCGCCGCATCCTCGTCGTCGATGGCCGCGTCGGCTTCACGGGCGGGGCCGGCGTCAGCCGCAAGTGGATGGGCAACGGGCGCACCGAGGACCACTGGCGCGATACCGACGTGCGCGTGGAGGGCCCGGTGGTCGAGTACATGCAGGCGGCGTTCGTCGAGCAATGGCTGGAGGCGACGGGCATGGTCCTGGGCGGGGAGGCGTACTTCCCCCGCCCCATCGAGTCGCGGGGCCAGGTGCACGCCCAGGTGGCCCGCAGCTCCCCGGCCAGCGGCAGTGCCGCGATGTACACCACGTTGCTGCTCGCGCTGTCCTCCGCCCGGACGTCGGTGCTCGTCACGAACCCGTACTTCGTGCTCGACCACCGTATGCGGGACGCCGTGCTCCGCACCGTGCGCCGGGGCGTGCGCGTTGCGGTGCTGGTGCCCGCGGTGATCGACCACAACATCGTGCGGCAGGCCAGCCGCGCGCAGTTCGGCGAGCTGCTCCAGGCCGGGGTCGAGATCTACGAGTACGCGCCGGCGCTGCTCCACGCCAAGACCATCGCCATCGACGGCGTGTGGGCGACGATCGGTAGCACCAACCTCGACAACCTCTCGTTCGCGGTCAACGACGAGCTGAACCTGTTCTTCTACGACCGTGACGTCGCCCAGCAGCTCGAGCGGATCTTCATGGACGACGTGCAGCTGTCCCGGCGCATCACCTACGAGGCGTGGAAGAACCGCGGGGTGGGGGCGCGCCTGCTGGAGATGCTGGCGCTGCCGATCCGTGACCTGTTGTGAGCCGACCCGGAGGGGGTAGCCCCCCTCCGGGCGGCAAGCGTCAGGTCGAACGAGCGGCTACAGGCGGCTGCGGCCCGCGGGCATCAGGAGACGGTACAGCCCGAGCACGACGATGGCGCCGACGACCGCCATGATGAACCCGGCCGCATCGCCCTCGCGATACAGCCCCATGACACGGCCCAGCCAACCACCGAGCATGGCCCCGACGATACCCAGCACTATGGTCAGGATGATTCCGCCGGGGTCGGGGCCCGGCATGATGAGCTTCGCGACAAGCCCCACGACCAGGCCGAACACGATCCAGAGGAGAATGTCCATCGCACCACTCCTTTCACAAATCAAGGGGCGGAACGCGCATACTTCCACGATGGACTTTCTTGCACGTCAGGTGCCAGGAGCGAAATTGTAGAATCTACTTTTCGGGTTTCTGCCAGGCATCGACGATGCGGCTAGCGCCGAGCGCCGACAGGCCAACCAGTGGCAAGGTGAGCAGGCCCGGCAGGAGAGCCTCCTCCCGCGGAAGAGTGACGGCGGCCTTGAACACCTCCACACCCAGCAGGTTGGCGACGAGGAAGAACGCGACCCACAGCCACAACCGCATGCCAGAGGCTCCTCTCGATGACGGAATCGGGAAACGCCGAACGCACTTTACGGCAACACGGGACTGTGGACCAAGCGGGATCTATGCGTCCGCGGAGTTGCCCCTTGGCACGGTCTTCGCTTACTCCCTCGGCATGAGCCTCTGTGCTTCGTGTGGTCTACAACTCTCCGGAGAAGCCGCGCTTTGCCCGCACCATCACTGCGTGTACGGCGATGACTGGGCGGTGGCCAATCGCATCATGTGCGACTTCTTCCATCGGAAGAAAGTGCCACCACGGTTGGCTCAGCACGATCGCGACGACGACTTCTGGGCTCACACAGCGGAAGCCGCCTGATCGTCGCGTCATCCATCGGCGGCCGAGGACTGGCGGAGCATCACCGACTAACCCTGGTCCACCCGCGCAAGAATATCGACGGTGATCGGCGGCCACCGTCGAAGCTCGAGGCGCACGATCAAGCCGCTCGGGGTGCCGTCGGCGCCGCCACGGTCGCGGGCGCGTAGAACGAGGCCTCGCCAACGCCCTGCAGGGCGTCGCGGGTGAACTCGATGAGGTGGTGGCTCACCAGAGCCGCTTGAAGCAGGGTCTCGATCTCCCCCGCCTTCAGCGCCTGCCACGTCAGCCGCCAGAACGTGCGCCGGTAGTCGCCGCGCACGCCGACCCGCCACATCAGCCGGGCCAGGATCCCGAGCCCCATGCGGACGTTCGCCCCCGAGACGCGCTGGGGGTTCCTGGGATACGGCTTGCGGCGCGGGTAGGTGTGGGCGAGGTGGTACGCGAACCGTGCGTACAGCGCATCCGGCGTGTAGGCCGCGGTAATGCACCGGCGCCACATGTCGAGCACCGTCTCGTAGGGCAGCTTGAACTCGACGTTGGACTCTCGCCCCTCCCCGCTGAGCAGGCGGCCCTCGGCCTCCAGCCGGCGCCAGAGCGGCGTCTTGGGCAGCGCGTACAGGATGTTGATGGTGAGCATCGGGATGCGGGAGGCCCGGATGAACTCGACGATGCGGTCGGCGGTGTCGGGTCCGTCGGTGTCCAGGCCCAGGATGATGCCGGAGACCACCTCCATGCCGTAGCTGTTGATCCGCTCCACGGACGTCAGAATGGGCATCCGCAGATTCTGGTCCTTGGAGATCGCGTGCAGGGCTTCGGGCTCGGGGGTCTCGATGCCGCAGAAGACCGTGATGAAGCCGGCCTCGCGCATCAGCTCCAGCACCCGCTCGTTCTTGGCGATGTTGAGCGTCGCCTCGCAGGCGAAGCGCAGCGGGTACCGGTTGCGGGTCTGCCAGTCGACCAGGTGCGGCAGCAGCTCGAGCGCCGCCTTCTGGTTGCCGATGAAGTTGTCGTCGACGAAGTAGACGCTCTTCGACCCCGCCATCGCGATGAGGTCGAGCTCGCGCAGCACCTGCGCGGGCGTCTTCAGCCGCGGATTGCGCCCGTAGAGCGCCGGAATGTCGCAGAACTCGCACGAGTACGGGCATCCGCTCGAGAACTGTATGTTCGCGATGAAGTACTCGCTCAGCGGGATCATCTCGTAGGCCGGCGTCGGGAAGTCGGCCAGCGGCAGGCGGTCCTTCGTCTCGAAGCAAAGCTGGCGCGACGGGCGGCCGGGCGTGCGATCCAGGTGCTCGATGAGGCGGTCGGTGGCGTCGCCCAGCTCGCCCACGTGGATCATGTCGGCGTCGGGATAGTACTCCGGACACCCGGATACCGACGGGCCGCCCACGATGACGAGGCGGTCCTGGGCGTGGGCGCGCGCGATCACATCGTGGATCTGCGGCCGCTGGATGTGCATGCCAGATACGAACACCGAGTCGGCCCAGGCGAAGTCCGCGGCCGTCGCGGGCCGAGAGTTCTCGTCGACGAAGCGCACCGACCATGTCTGCGGCAGGTACGCCGCCACCGCCAGCAGCCCCTGCGGCGGCATGAACGCGCGCACGCGGCCGCCGAAGAATCCGTACGCGTGCTGGAACGTGCCGAACGAGCGGGCGTAGCGAGGATAGACACAGAGAATCCGCCGCTGGTGGATGGGCTGGTAGGCCGTTCGCATGCCGGTCGGGCGCAAGGATAACCTATCCGGGCGCGCGCTGCGCGACGTCAAGCGTGAGGGCCCGCATGGGCAAATGTTTTTCCATCGGCTAGAATGCGCCGGTCAGGAGGAATCCGTCATGGAGCTGAGCTCGGTCAAGGCAGTCGTCACGGGCGGCGCCTCGGGCCTGGGCCGGGCGACGGCGGCGCAACTGGTGGCCGCAGGCGCCCACGTCGCGCTGCTCGATCGTCCGGCCTCGGCCGGGGCGGAGGTGGCCAAGGAGCTTGGTGCGTCCAGCGTATTCACGCCGGCCGACGTGACGAGTGCCGAGGAGGTCAGCGACGCGCTCGACCGGGCGGCGGCGGCGGGCGGCGGCCTGAACGTGCTGATCAACTGCGCGGGGATCGGCACCGCCATGAAGACCTACGGCAAGGCGGGCCCGGCCCGGCTCGAGGATTTCACGCGCGTCATCCAGGTGAACCTGATCGGGACGTTCAACTGCATCCGCCTGGCCGCGGTCCACATGGCCCGCAACACGCCCACCGCGGACGGCGAGCGGGGCGTCGTCGTCAACACGGCCTCGGTGGCGGCATTCGACGGCCAGATCGGCCAGGCGGCCTACTCGGCCTCCAAAGGTGGAATCGTCGGGCTCACCCTGCCGGTGGCCCGCGACCTCGCCGAGCAGGGCATCCGTGTCGTCACCATTGCGCCGGGCATCTTCGAGACACCGCTGCTCGGTACCCTCCCCGACCCCGTTCGGGTCTCGCTCGCCAGCCAGGTGCCCTTTCCCAAGCGCCTCGGCCGACCCGACGAGTACGCCTCGCTCGCCCTCCAGATCATCACCAACGTGATGCTCAACGGCGAGACGATCCGGCTCGACGGGGCGATCCGGATGCAGCCCCGGTGAGCCCGAGGGGGGGCTTCGCCCCCCGTTCGACGGTCGTCGCGCGCCTGCCGGCGCCGTCCTCCCGGCATCCCTCGGCCGCAGATCGCGAGGACGAAGCGCGCGCGACCCGACGACACGGCGTGGGTCTTGACGATCCGATCGAGCAGAATGGTGGCGGCGGGGCGGCCGCCCGCCCGCCGCACGAGGCAGCCGGGGCGGGTGCCAGGCCGAGAATCGACCGGACGGCGCTGGAGGAGTTTGGGCGGGCGGAAGGGCGACGGCAGAGGTCGCGGACGGTGTTCGAGGCGCGGACGCAGACGACAGGGTGGGTACGGGTCGTCGACTATCGCAACGAGCGACGGTTGATCGTCGACGGGGACATCCTGTCGATCTATCCGCTGGACGGAGACTGGGAGCGGCTCAAGAAGGAGTACTGGTGGCATGCGCTCGCCACCGGGGAGCTGCCGCCGCGGCCCCGCGCGTTGCTGGTCGGGCTGGGCGGCGGCACACAGGTGCACATGCTCCAGCGCCTGGCCCAGCCGCGGGAGATCACCGTGATCGAGCGCGACCCGGTGATCGTGCGGGTCGCCTGCGACTGGTTCGGGCTGCGCCGCGTCCCCGGGCTGCAGTTCCTGTGCGGTGACGCCAGCCGGATCGTGCCGTGGCTCACGCAGGTCGGTCGCCGCTTCGACTTCGTGATGGAGGACGCTGCCTACGCCGCCCCGGCCGAGGTCGGGCTGCCGCTGGTCGAGGCGCTGGTGCCGCTGGTCGCGCCCGGTGGCCGCCTGGTGATCAACCGGCATCTGCGCGGCGATGGCCGTCAGGTGGCCGCCGCGCTGCGACCCCGCTTCCGCGAGGTCCGCGTGCGCCGGGTGCGCCGGGACGGCGAGAACGTGCTGGTCTGTTGCTCCATGGGGCCCCGAAGGCGCTGGCCAGACCCCCCGGGACGCTCCGCCCGGCCCGACTTCGCCGGGCCGGGCCTGGCCGGCCTGTGACTCAGCGGCCGGGAAGGCGCTTGTAGCGCAGGCGGTGCGGGCGGTCGGCCTCGGCGCCCAGGCGGCGCCGGCGGTCGGCCTCGTAGTCGGCATAGTTGCCCTCGAACCAGACCAGCCGGCCCTCGTCCTCGAAGGCCAGCATGTGCGTGGCGATACGGTCGAGGAACCAGCGGTCGTGACTGATGACGACGGCACAGCCGGCGAACTCCAGCAGCGCGTCCTCGAGGGCGCGGAGCGTGTCGACGTCGAGGTCGTTGGTGGGCTCGTCCAGCAGCAGGACGTTGCCACCGCTCTTGAGCGTCTTGGCCAGGTGCAGGCGGTTGCGCTCGCCGCCCGAGAGCGTTCCCACCGTCTTCTGCTGGTCGGTCCCCTTGAAGTTGAACGAGGCGACGTAGGCGCGCGACGACAGCTTGCGGCCGCCCACTTCGAGCACCTCGGCGCCATCGGAGATCTCCTGCCACACGGTCCTGTTGGCGTCGAGCGTCCGGCTCTGGTCGACGTAGGCGAGCTTCACGGTGTCGCCCACCCGCAGCGTCCCGCCGTCGGGCTTCTCCTGGCCGGCGATCATGCGGAACAGCGTCGTCTTGCCGGCCCCGTTGGGGCCGATGACGCCCACGATCCCCCCGCGGGGGAGCTTGAACGACAACCCGTCGATCAGGGCCCGGTCGCCGTAGCCTTTGACCAGGTCGGCGGCCTCCACCACGAGGTCGCCCAGCCGGGGACCGGGCGGGATGGCGATCTCCAGCTTGTCCAGGCGCTCGACGAACGGCGCGTCGGCCATCGCCTCGTACGCTTGCAGGCGGGCCTTGCTCTTGGCCTGGCGCGCGCGCGGCGCCATGCGCACCCACTCCAGCTCGCGCTCGAGTGTGCGCTGCCGGGCGACGTCGGCCTTCTCCTCTTGGGCCAGGCGCGACTGCTTCTGCTCGAGCCAGGACGAGTAGTTGCCCTCCCACGGGATGCCGTGGCCGCGGTCCAGCTCGAGGATCCAGCCGGCGGCGTTGTCGAGAAAGTAGCGGTCGTGGGTGATCGCCACCACCGTACCCGGATACTCCTTGAGGAAGCGCTCCAGCCACGCCACCGACTCGGCGTCCAGGTGGTTGGTCGGTTCGTCGAGCAGCAGCATGTCGGGCTTCTGCAGCAGGAGTCTGCACAGCGCAACCCGCCGGCGTTCTCCGCCCGAGATCTTCCCCACGTCCGCGTCGCCCGGCGGCACCCGCAGCGCGTCCATCGCCATCTCGACGGACCGGTCGAGGTCCCACGCGTTGACCGCGTCGATCTGGTCTTGCAGTCGCGCTTGCTCCTCGAGCAGCTTCTCCATCTGCGCGTCGTCGAGCGGCTCGCCGAGCCTGGTGCTGACCTCCTCGAAGCGCGTCAGCAGCGCGCGTGTCTCGGCCACGCCCTCCTCCACGTTGCCGCGCACATCCTTGGCCGGATCGAGCCCTGGTTCCTGCGACAGGTAGCCGATGCGCAGGCCGTCGGCGGGAAAGGCCTCGCCGAGGAAGTCATCGTCCACCCCGGCCATGATCCGCAGCAACGTGGACTTGCCGGCGCCGTTGGCGCCGAGCACGCCGATCTTCGCCCCGTGGAAGAACGACAGGTAGATGCCGCGCAGGATCTCCCGCTTGGGCGGGACGACCTTGCGCAGGTCCTTCATGACGAATGCGTACTCACCAGGCATATCGACGTCGGGGCCCGACGTGGCCCCTCAATCCCCCTATCGTTCGGCCCGCCCCGGCGGAGCGTGGACAGACCTCGCTGGGCTCGCTCGCCCGGGATGCTTGCGACGCGTCATTGTACAGGAGCGCGTCAGCGCGCCAGGAGCCGGCGGTGTTCGGGCATCATGCAGCGATCCTGCACGACCCGGATGCCCGCGCGGGCCAGCCGCTCGGCGGCCACGTCGTTGCGGATGCCGAGCTGGAACCAGACCACGGCCGGGCGCCACGCGAGCGCCAGGATCTCCGTCGCGTGCCCCGGCAGATACTCCGGGCGCCGGAACACATCGATCACATCCACCGGACCCGCCAGGTCGGCCAGCGTCGGCACCACCGTCTCGCCGAGGATGCGGCTGCCGGCCAGCGTCGGGTTCACCGGCAGCACGCGATAGCCCTCGCGCGCCAGATAGGCCGGGACGTAGTGGGCGGGCTGAGACGGCTGCGCCTTCGCGCCGACCACGGCGACCGTGCGCGCCTCGCGCAGGATGCGCGCGAGGCCCGCGTCGTCGTCGACGAGGTTTCCGGACCACCGATCGGTCAGCGACATGGCCGGCAGCCTCTCACGGCGCGACCAGCGCGGCAAGGAGCCCATCGCCGAGGGTCTCCACGCGCCACCGCCTCACACCCTCGACACGGGCGAGGTCCTCCAGCGTGCGCGGCGCCGCCTCGGCGATCGCCGTGATGAGCCGGTTCGGCAGCAGCACGCCTGGCTCCAATCCCACCTGCTCGGTCGCGCTCGCGCGCCAGCGGCGCAGCTTGTCGATGCGGCGGCTCATCGCGCCCGGGACGCTCGGCCGCGTGTGTCGCGGCAGCACCGGTAGCTCGCGGTCGTCCAGGGCGAGCGCGCGCTCGACGGCCTCCAGGATGCTGCCGCCCCAGCGTCCGAGCACCCGCGGCGTCACGCCCGGCAGCGTGCCGAGCGCCGCCAGGTCGCGCGGTAGGCTCTGGGCCACGCGCAGCAGCGTGTCCTCGTTGAGAATCTTGAACGGCGGCCGGTCGGCCGCGCGCGCGAGCTGCTCGCGCAGAACCCACAGCTCGCGCAGGACTGCCATGCCCCGCACGGGCAAATCGCGAGCGCCTCTGGCGCCAAGCCAGGCGTCGGGATCGACCGGCCGCTCCGGCGCCGGCTGCGCCGCCAGCGCCGCGCACTCCTCCTCGACCCAGCTCAGGCGCCCGACCTTGTCGAGCTCCTCGAGCAGCCGGGCCTTGAGCGCGAACAGGTGCTGGACGTCTGCGGCCGCGTAGGCGAGCTGCGCGGGACTCAGCGGCCGCTGCGACCAGTCGTCCTTCTGCCGCGAGGGCGGGAGCGTGACGCCGAGGTAGGTGTCGAGCAGAACGTCGAGCCCCAGCGCACGCCCGCCCAGGAAGCGCCCGGCGATCGCGGTGTCGAACACCGCGGCGAAGGTCAGGCCGTAGCGGCGCTTGAGGTGCACGAGGTCGTTGTCGCCGGCGTGCAGCACCAGCGTCGGGCCGGCGGTGAAGAGCGGGGCCAGCGGCGTCAGATCGGCGAGGGCCAGGGGATCGACCAGCCACACGCCGCCGTCCGGGACACCGATCTGGATCAGCGCCAGGCGCTCGGGATAGTGATGCAGGCTATCGCCCTCGGTGTCGAGCGCCAGCTCGGGGGCGCCGGCCAGCTCGCGCACGGCCCGCGCGAGGTCGTCGGGCTCGCTGGCCCAGCGGACGCCGGTGAAGTCGGAAGCCGTCAGGATGCCGCTACGCCTTCCGGCGGCTCAGGATCGACTGCTGCATGCGATCGAAGCGGCGCCGCAGCGGCTCGAGTCCCTCGTCATGGGTGATCACGTACAGCTCGCCGCGGCGCATGGCATCGAGCACCATGCCGGCCACGGTGTCTGGCGTGAGGTAGCGGCCGATCAGCTCGACCGCGGCCTCGGCCGTCCCCGGCTCGTTGCGGAGCGCGGCTGGCCGGCTGCGCTCCGATTCGCGAATCCGGGTCTGGACGCCCATCGGGCACAGCACCGACACGCCGATCCCGTAAGGCTTGAGATCCTTGGCGAGCGTCTCCGAGAGCCCGACCACGGCGTACTTCGAGGTGTTGTAGACACCGAGCCCCTGGCTGGCGATCAGCCCGGCCATGGAGGCGGTGTTGACGACGTGGCCGCGCTGGCCCCCGGCGATCATGCGCGGGACGAAGGCCTCGATCCCGTGGATCACCCCCCAGAGATTGACGCCGAGGACCCACTGCCAGTCGCGGTGCGTGGCCTTCTCGAGGCCGCCCCAGGCAGCGACGCCGGCGTTGTTGCAGAGCACGTGCACGGCGCCGAACGTCTTCCAGGCCCGCTCGGCCAGCGCCTGCACCTGGCCCAGCTCCGTCACGTCCGTGCGGACGGTGACCGCCTGGGCGCCGTGGTCGCGGGCCTCGCGGGCGACGCTGTCCATCGCCGCCTCGTCCACGTCGGCGACCACGACCTTCGCGCCCTCGCGCGCCAGGGCGAGGGTCAGGGCCCGGCCGATGCCGCTCCCCCCGCCCGTCACCACCGCGACCCTGTCCGTGAACGCGTCCACGAGCCTTCACGGTATCCGGCTCGGGGCGTTGGGTCAACAAAGTGCCGGCGCGCCGGTGCCGATTCCTGCGCCATTGTCGTGGCAGCGCGCGAGGGTCGGTCAAAAAAGGGCTCAGTTTGGTGAGCACGGGCGCAGCCGTCAGGCCGTGGGTCGCCTCCGCCGGGCTACCGGGGAACCAGGATGGCGCGCTGGGAGGCGGGGTCCACGGTGACGGTGAAGGCGTCGAGCACGTCGCGTCCAAGCAGGCCGTCGGCGCTCTGGCCCGGCAGCGCGTGGACCACGACAGCCACGGGCCCGACCCGCGTTCCCGCCAGGTCCAGGCGTGGCACGGAGACGAGCGCGGCGACGGCATCGCCGGTGACGCCGCGGATGTGCACGGGCGTCCCGCCGGCCACGTCGAAACCGGCCCGAGCCATCGCGGCCGGCGAGATCAGCGTGCGGTCGGCACCGGTGTCGAGGACCAGCCGCAGCGGCACGCCGTTGAGCGACGCGTCGACGACGAGCGGACCGCCCGTGTACGGGATCACGGCTCCGGCCGCAGGGAGCGGTGGGGGCGGCGCCTGTCGGGGCCCGGGCGTGGGCGCGCCGATGTCGCGGGCGCGATCGCGATAGGCCGGCGGGATCGTCGCAAGATCGGTCGTGTAGTACACGGTACCGGCGGCATCGGTCCAGCGGTAGAGCTGCGCCCAGGCCGGCGATACGAGCGTGAGCATCGTCGCGAGGGCGGCGAGGCCGGCTCGGCGCCGGGGGAGCCTGCTCGAGGAGCCGGTGGCTCCGTACGCCCTGCGGATCGAAGAGGTGCTGCGGGTCGACGCGACTGGCATGTCGACTCGACGTGGGTCGTCGCCGACTCGTCGGCTACACGACCACGTTCTTCGCGCGAAGGGCGGCGATGTCGGCGGGCGAGTAGGCGTACTCGGCGAGGATCTCGTCGGTGTGCTGCCCCTGCTGGGGCGCGGCACGGCGCACGCCCGCGTTCATCCGCGAGAACTTGACGGGCGTGCCGACGACCGGGATCTCGCCCAGGCGAGGGTGCACGACGCGCGCGATCATCGAGCGCGCGGCCGTCTGCGCGTCCTCCATCACCTGCTGCACGGTGTTGACGGGGGTGGCGGGGACGCCGGCGTCCTCGAGCACCTTGAGCAGCGGCTCGCGGTCGTGCCGGGCGATCGCCGCCTCCAGCGCGGCCTCCAGCTCACGACGGTTCTTCACACGCTCGATGTTGACCGCGAACCGCGGGTCGGTGGCCATGTCGGCCAGGTCGAGCGCCGGCGCCAGCCGCTGCCAGAACCGGTCGTTGGCGCCGGCGATGAAGATCCACTGGCCGTCGCGGCACTTGAAGGTGCGGTAGGGTGACAGCGAGGGATGCGAGGAGCCGAGCGGCTTGGGCTGGGTTCCGGTCAGCAGGTAGCCCTCGGCGTGGTAGTTGAGCAGGGTCACCGCCGTCTCCAGCAGCGAGCCGTCCACCCGCTGACCGAGCCCCGTCCGCTCGCGGTGCAGCAGCGCGTTGACGATGCCGAAGGCGCAGAAGATCCCGGTGGTGAGGTCGAGGAACGACACCCCGCAGCGCAGCGGGGCGCCGTCGGGCTCGCCGGTGATCGACATGATGCCGCTGAAGGCCTGCATCAGCGCCTCGTAGCCGGCGGCGTCCTTGCGCGGGCCGCTCCGCCCGAAGGCCGAGACCGAGCAGTAGACGAGGCGCGGGTTGATCGACGACAGGGAGTCGTAGCCCAGCCCGAACGACTCCATCGTGCCCGTGCGGAAGTTCTCGATGAGGACGTCGGCCGTGGCGACCATGCGCTCGAGCACCGCGACGCCGTCGGGCGCCTTGAGGTCCAGCGTCATGTCGCGCTTGTTCCGGTTGATGACCAGGAAGGCGGCCGACTCGCCGTCCTTGTGCGGGGGCCAGGTGCGCGACTCGTCGCCGCTGCCGGTGTCCTCGATCTTGACGACGTCGGCGCCGAGGTCGGACAGCAGCATGCCGCAGAAGGGGCCGGCCAGCACCCGGGAGAGATCGAGCACGCGGACGCCGTCGAGCGAGAGAGAGGGGGGGCTCATGGTCATGCGCTACTATACATGGCATGACCCGCCTGCGCGCCGCGCTCGGCGAGCGGATCCTCGTGCTCGACGGCGCCATGGGCACGATGCTCCAGGCCGCCGACCTCACGGCCGCCGACTTCGGGGGACCGGCCCTGGAGGGCTGCAACGAGCACCTCAACCTGACCCGCCCCGACGTCGTGCGCGGCGTGCATCGGGCCTACCTCGAGGCCGGCGCCGACTGCATCTCCACCAACACCTTCGGCTGCGCACCCTACGTGCTCGGTGAGTACGGCCTGGCCGACCGGGCGTTCGAGATCTGCCGGGTCGCCGCCCGGCTGGCCCGGGAAACGGTCGGCGAGGCGCTCGTGATCGGGGCCATGGGCCCGTCCACGCGAACGATCACGGTGACCCGCAACGTGACCTTCGACGAGGTGCGCGCGGGCTATCGCGTGCAGGCGGCCGGCCTCATCGCCGGCGGGGCCGACGCCTTGCTGCTCGAGACGTGTCAGGACACCCTCAACGTGAAGGCGGCCGCGCTCGGCGTTCGGGAGGCGATGCGGGAGGCGAATGTCGATCTGCCGCTGATGATCAGCGCGACGATCGAGCCGACCGGCACGATGCTGGCCGGCCAGGGCGTGGACGCGCTCGCCGTGTCGCTGGAGCACCTGGAGCCGTTCTCGCTCGGCCTCAACTGCTCGACCGGTCCCGAGTTCATGACCGACCACCTGCGCTCGCTCTCGGCGCTGACGACGGCGTTCACCAGCGTCTATCCGAACGCCGGGCTCCCCGACGAGCGCGGGCAGTACGGCGAGACGCCGGCCAGCCTGGCCTACAAGCTCCGGCGCTTCCTCGACGAGGGCTGGGTGAACGTCGTGGGCGGCTGCTGCGGCACCACGCCCGCGCACATCGCGGCGATCGCGGCGATGGCGCGCGGGCGGCGGCCACGGCTGCCGCCCGTGGCCAAGGTCCCGGCGGTCAGTGGCGTCGAGGCTCTGGTGCCGGCCGACGACAACCGGCCGCTGTTCGTGGGCGAGCGCACCAACGTCATCGGCTCGCGGAAGTTCAAGGAGCTGATCGTCGCCGAGCGGTTCGACGACGCCGCCGAGGTCGGTCGGGCCCAGGTCAAGGCGGGCGCCCAGGTGCTCGACGTGTGCCTGGCCAATCCCGACCGCGACGAGAGCATCGACATGGACCGCTTCATGGCGGAGCTGACCCGGCGGGTCAAGGTCCCGCTCATGATCGACTCCACCGACGCCGCCGTCATCGAGCTGGCGCTCCGTCACTGCCAGGGCAAGGCGATCGTGAACTCGATCAACCTGGAGGACGGCGAGGAGCGATTCGAGAAGGTGTGTCCCCTGCTCCGCCGCTACGGCGGCGCCGTCGTCGTGGGCTGCATCGACGAGGACAAGCAGCAGGGCATGGCGGTGACGCGCGAGCGCAAGCTGGCGATCGCCGAGCGCTCGTATCGGCTCCTGACGGAGCAGTACGGGGTGCCAGCGCGGGATCTGATCTTCGACCCGCTGGTGTTCCCGGTCGGGACCGGCGACGTCAACTACATCGGCTCGGCCCAGGCGACCATCGACGGCGTACGCGCGATCAAGGCGCGCTTCCCCGAGTGCAAGACGATCCTGGGCATCTCCAACGTCTCCTTCGGGCTGCCCCCGGCCGGGCGCGAGGTCCTCAACGGGGTCTTCCTCTACCACTGCGTCAAGGCCGGCCTCGACTACGCGATCCTCAACACCGAGCGGCTGGAGCGCTATCCCTCGATTGCCGAGGAGGAGCGCCGGCTGGCCGAGGACCTGATCTACTGGCGCGGGCCCGACCCGGTGGCAGCCTTTGCCGCGCACTTCCGCGACCGCACGAAGCCTGCGGTCGTGACGCGCACGCTGCCGCTCGACGAGCGGCTGGCCCGCTACATCGTCGAGGGGAGCCGGGACGGGCTGACGGCCGATCTCGACGAGAAGCTCCGCGAGGCGGCGCCGCTGGCGATCATCAACGGCCCGCTCATGCGGGGCATGGACGAGGTCGGCCGGCTCTTCAACGACAACCAGCTCATCGTGGCCGAGGTGCTCCAGTCGGCAGAGGCCATGAAGGCGGCCGTCGCCCACCTGGAGCCGTTCATGGAGAAGGCCGACAGCGCGACGCGCGCCACCATCGTGCTGGCCACCGTCAAGGGTGACGTTCACGACATCGGCAAGAACCTCGTCGACATCATCCTGTCCAACAACGGATATCGCGTGATCAACCTCGGCATCAAGATCCCGCCCGAGGAGCTGATCGCGGCGTATCGCACCCACAAGCCCGACGCCTTCGGCCTGTCCGGCCTGCTCGTGAAGTCGGCGCAGCAGATGGTGGTGACGGCCCAGGACCTCCGCGAGGCCGGCGTCGACATCCCGCTGTTCGTCGGCGGCGCCGCGCTCACCCGCAAGTTCACGGCGACCCGGATCGCGGCCCAGTACGGCGGCGTGACGCTCTACGCCAAGGACGCCATGGATGGCCTCGACCTGGCCAATCAGCTGTTCTCGGCGGTCACCCGCGACGCGCTCATCGAGCGCGTGCGGACCGAGCAGGGCGCGCTGGCCGAGGCGGTCGGCGAGACGGCGCCGGCGCGGGCGCCCGCCCCGGCGACCCGGCCCGCGAGCGTCCCGCGGGTCGAGGTGATGCCACCGCCCGATCTGGAGCGCCACATCGTGCGCGACGTGCCGCTGGCGCACGTCTATCCCTACCTGAACTTCCAGATGCTGTTTGGCAAGCACCTGGGACTGCGGGGCCCGGTCGTCCGGCTGCTCGAGGCCGGTGACCCCAAGGCCCTGGAGCTGCAGGAGGTCGTCGAGACGCTGAAGGCCGAGGCGGCCCGGGAGGGATGGCTGCACGCTCACGGCGTATATCAGTGGTTCCGGGCGCGGGCCGCCGGGCAGACGCTCACCCTGCTCGGCCCCGACGGCCAGCCCGCCGCCTCGTTCACCTTCCCGCGCCAGCCCGACGGCGAGCGGCTCTGCCTGAGTGACTACGTGCGCGAGGACCGCGACGACTACGTCGCTCTCTTCGTCGTCACGTGCGGGGCCGGCGTACGCCAGCGCGCCGCGACCTGGAAGGAGCGTGGCGACTACCTGCGCTCGCATGCCCTGCAGGCGCTGGCCATCGAGTGCGCCGAGGCCACCGCCGAGTGGTTGCACGCCCGGTTGCGCACGCTGTGGGGCTTCCCCGACCCGCCCGAGCTGACGATCGCCGACAAGCTCAAGGCGCACTATCGAGGGATCCGCGTCTCGTTCGGCTACCCGGCCTGCCCGGAGCTGGCCGACCAGGCGACGCTCTGGCGGCTGCTCCGCCCCGAGGAGATCGGCGTCGCCCTGACCGAGGGTTTCATGATGGACCCCGAGGCGTCGGTCTCGGCGCTCGTGTTCCACCACCCCGCCGCCAAGTACTTCAAAGCCGCCGACTGAGGGAAAATCGCGCCGAGCCTCGCGAGGCGTCAGTGATGGCAGGCGACACAGTCGAGTGGCGCCTGGGTGTCGCGCACGGCGTTCTCCCGGCGGTGGCAGTCCACGCACCAGCCCATGCTCAGCGGCGGCGGGGCCACCGTCAGCCCGACCAGGCTGGCGAGATCGTTCAGCAGCCTCGGCCCGGTCCGGGCTCCGACCACCCGCATCCGCTCGACCGGCCCGTGACAGCTCTGGCAGGTCACACCCGCCCGCACGTGCGGCTTGTGCGGGAAGTGGGTGAACTCGGGCACCTTGAACACGCGCACCCACGGGATCGGCTCTCCGCGGTCGGCATACTGCTGGATCTTGGCGATCTCCGGATTGTCCTGGGCGCCGATCACCTTGTGGCAACCCAGGCATCGCTCCACCGAGGGCACGCCGGCGTATTCCGACCGCCGGGCGTCGGCGTGGCAGAACTGGCAGTCGATCTGGAACGAGCCCGCGTGGATCAGGTGGCTGAAGAAGATGGGCTGGCGTGGCGCCCCCGGCACCTCCACCAGCTCGCGCGCCGCTTCCGGCTGGAACGGTGGATCGGCGAGAGAGCGGAGATAGGCGATGACGTCACGGGCCTGCGCCTCGCCCAGATAGGCGCCGAACGGGGGCATGCCGGGCGACAGCCCCTCGGCGGGTCCGCCGTTCAGGATGATGTTGACGAGGAAGGTATCGGGGAGCGCGTTCATGAGCCGTCCATCGGCCAGGTCGGACGGCTTGGTCGCAAAACCCGCGGCCGAGGGTCCGTCGCCCCGCCCCCGCTCGCCGTGGCAGACCGCACAGTGCGTGGCGTAGAGGTGGTTGCCGCTGGCAAGCGCGCGCGGCGCAGGGGAGGTGACGGCCCCGGCACGCGACCAGAGCGCGGAGGCGAGCGCGACCATCACGATCAGGCCGACGGCGACGCCGCCGGCCCACATCCGCGGGCTCACCGCGTGGAAACTCCTTCGGGTGGCGCTACTCTTTGATCAGCTGCTGGCGCCGCTGGAGATAGCCGTGCCGGACGGCGCTGTACATGTCGATCACGCTCTCCTCGAAGCCCTGGAAGAGCTCGTAGTTGAGCGCACGCTCGTTGACCACGTTGCCGATCTTCATCCCCAGCCGGTCGTAGAAAAACGGCAGGACGTAGGTGAGGGGATCCAAGAAGGTGTCGACGAGCTTCCCGACACCGTCCCGCACGGTCAGCGGCTCCATGAACGGCAGCACCAGGTAGGGACCGGGACCGCTGCCCCACACGCCGAGCGTTTGCCCGAAGTCTTCCCGGCTCTTGGAAATGCCCCAGAAATCCTTGGCCGGATCGAAGAGGCCACCGATGCCCGCGGTGCTGTTGATGAGGAAGCGTCCGAGCTCGCGGCCGGCCCCCCCCCATTTGCCCTGCAACAGGCTGTTGACCAGGCGGGGCACGAAGTTGATGTTGTCGAAGCCGTTGGCGATCAGCACCTGCCAGGGCTCGGGCATGACGACCATGTACCCTCGCGCGACCGGCTTGAGCACCCAGCGGTCGACGCCGCGATTGAACTCGAACATCTTTTCGTTGAACGGCTCCCACGGGTCGTATTCCTCGTCGAAGGCCTCCGTGGAGTCCTGCGCGCCCTGGGCGAGCGCCGAGACGCTCCCGAGATCCAGGAGCGTTGGAGCGGCCGGCAGCGCGTCGGTTTCCTCGACCAGGCTGAGCAGGGCCTGGCCGCCGTCGCTCTCCGCCAGCGTCTCCTCGGGCTGCTGGGTGACGACGACGTCGAGAGCCTCGGTCTCGGCGGTGACAGAAGCGGTGGCGGGCGACGATCCGGGCTGCCCCGCCGGCGGGGCGAGCTCGGTCGCGAGGGCGTCGGTGCCCTGCAGACCGGCCGTCAACGCCTCGTCGGGCGTCGTCAGCCCCGAGAAGGTACCGCAGCCGCTGAGAACGACGGTCAGCACGACCGCCAACCACATCGAGTCGAAGCGCCCGATGCGGCGACGCACGTGTCGAATCCTCGTCGGAATGATTGGCGTGGTGCTTCGCATCATCGCCACAATATAGCGGAAGTCGCCGAGCGGCTGACCGGAAATTGCGGACGCGCACCTCGCGCGCGCAGGCGTTGTGCCGTGCCCGCTCCCAGGCTATGGTGGTGAGGTCGCCCGGTCCGGGACCGGACGCCGATGGGGGGCACACGTGAGTCGAGGTCGTGCACGGGAGTTCTGGTGCGAAGTTGTGTCGGAGGCGGTGATGATCCGGCTGAAGCGCAACGGTGGGTTCGGCCGGGCGCAGGGCTACTTCGTGCAGTGCAATCAGCTCGACTGCCAGTACGTCGAGGAGAACAAGCCGCCCTGCCCGCTCCATGTCGGGCTCTTCGCCGACGAGATCCGCGCCGCCGAGGAAGCGCGCGCGCGCCGCGCGGAGGACGAAGGCTAGCGACCGCCGTCAGCGGCTGGCCGGCGGGCCGAGGACGACGGTGGTCAGCGTGGTCAAGTACGCACGCGCGACGCGCTGGACATCGGCGGCGGTGACGGCCTCGACTCGACGCCGAAAGCGCTCGGGATACGCGCGGCCGACGCCCTGGACTTCGTTGAACGCCAGGTGCCAGGCGAGTCGCTCGTTCGTGCGGCGGTCCATCGCGTAGCGTCCCAGCAGGTAGCCCTTGGCGCGCGCCAGCTCGTCGACCGGCACCGGCACGTCCCGCACCTTCTGCACCTCCCGCAGGAGGGCCTGTTCGGCCCGGGCGCTGTTCGGGGGGGCCGTCCCCAGATACAGCACCAGCAGGCCGGGTTCCCGTACGGGGTCGTAGTACGCCGCCGCCGTGTACGCCAGCGCGCTGCGGTCGCGCAACTCGACGAAGAGCCGCCCCGCCATCCCGCCACCGAGGATCGTCGAGAGCACCTTCACCGCCGCGTGGTCGTCGTGCTCGAGCGACGGCGCCAGACCGCCGACGAGGATCTGCGTCTGCTGGGCGGGTGCGTCCACGACGACGCGTTGTCCGGCCGTGCGGGGCGGTGTCAGGGCAGGGTCGGGCGGCAGAGCGGCGCCCGGTGCCTCACCGAACAGGCGCCGCGCCTCGGCGATCACCTCGGCGGAGGAGACCTGACCGCTCACCGCCAGCGTCATGCGCTCGGGTCGGTAGAACGCGCGGTACCACTTGACCAGCGCCGCGTGATCGATGCGCCCCAGCGACTCGCGCGTGCCGAGGCTCGGCAGGGCATACGGATGCGTGCGATAGACCGCGGCGTAGAGCTCGTCGAACGCCCGCGACGGTGCGCTGTCACGGCGGCGCTGCACGCGTGACAGCAGCCAGTCGCGCTCGCGATCGACCTCCTCTGGCGCGAGCCTCGGCTGCAGCGCCAGCTCGGCGGTGAGCGCCAGCAGCTCGCGCCAGAAGCGGGCGAGCGCGGTGGCCTGGATGCCGGAGTAATCGACATCGCCGGCCGCGCTGATCTTGCCCCCGAGCCCGGCCACCGCCTCGGCCAGCTCGCCGCCACCCCGCCGGGTGGTCCCCTTCACCATCAGGGCGTGGGTGAAGTTCGAGATGCCGGCGCTGTCGGCCGTCTCCCAGCGCGAGCCCATGCGGACCAGCAGCGCGATGGCCACGACCGGCGCGACCGGATTCTCGCGGACGACCACGGTCAGCCCATTGTCCAGCCGAGCCGCGCGGACATCGTCGGCCGGCCCCTGGCCGGGCGCCAGGCGGGGCGCCACCACCAGCGCCGTGGCGAGGAGCGCCGCCACGAGCCGGCACCCGGCCCTCATCGCGCCCCCTTCGGCAGGAAGCGGACCCGCGCGACGGCGTCGTCGCCGAGGTACTTACGGGCCGCGGCCTGGATCTGTGCCGCCGTCACCTGGCGCAGCCGCTCCAGATAGCGCAGCTCGTCCTGCAGCGTCCACGTGGTCTCGGCCTGCCCGTAGGACTTGGCCAGCCCCTCGGCGGTCTCGATGTCGAAGGCGTAGAACGACTCGGCGGTGACGATCGCGCGCTGCCGCTCGCTCTCGCTCACGCCCTCGGCGCGCACCCGCCGGACCACGTCGAAGATGGCCGCCTCGGCGGCGTCGAGGTTCGCGGGGGCCAGGCGCGCCGTCACCGACACGAGGCCCGACAGCGCTCGGGTGACGTAGGTGGCCTCGATCGACTGCACGAGCCCCTTGGCCTCGCGCACGGCCTGGTTCAGCCGCGAGCTGGGGCCGTCACCAAGGATGTAGGTGAGCAGGTCGACGGCCGGGATGTCCTCGGAGGCCACGGTGGTCGCCGCCGCCTGCCAGGCCAGCCCCAGGTACGCCTGCTGCTCGGGGCGCGAGACGTCGTCCCGTCGGCCGCCCGTGAGCGGCGGGACCGCGGCGGCCGCCGGCCGGGACGACGGGGGGCTCGAGAGACGACCAAAGGTCGCGGCCACCAGCGACCGCACCTGCTCGCGCGTCACCGGACCGACGACGACCACGACCATGTTCCGGGGCACGTAGTACTTCTTGTAGTACGCGCCGAGGCGGTCACGGTCGAGGGCCTTCACGAGCTCCCGGGTGCCGAGGATGGGACGGCCATAGGGATGGCCGCGGTAGGCGACCTCCGAGAGTCGCCGCGCCAGGAACTTCTCGGGATCGTCCTCGGTGAGGTTCATCTCCTCGTAGACGACCTTCTTCTCGGCCTCGAGCTCTTCGGGCACGAAGGCCGCGTTGACCGCGATGTCGGCGAGCACCTCCAGTGCGCTCCGCACGTGGGCGGCCGGCACGACGATGTCGTAGTGCGTGAAGTCGTACCCGGTGAACGCGTTGCTGGTGCCTCCCAGCCCCTCGATGAGACGGTCGATGGAGCCGGGCGGCCGCGTGGGCGTGCCCTTGAACAGCATGTGCTCGAGATAGTGGGTGAGACCGAGCTCGTCGCCCTGCTCGTCGCGCCCGCCGATCTGCATCCACACCTGCACGGCGACCACGTCGGCAGCGCGGTGCTCCTGCGTGATGAGGACGACGCCGTTGGGCAGCACCTCGCGGGCGGGCGCGGGATTGGGGGCGCCCGCGGCTCGGGGCGCGGGCACGGGGGTCGGCGCCGACGACGCGCAACCGGCGAGCAGCAGGCCGAGCAGGACGAGGGAGAGCCGTCGCATCGGCGTCGAGACTATCATGCGTGTCCCCGGCCCGCCTCCGCTATCGCCGGGCGGCGGCGGCGCAGGAGCCGGCGGCCGGCGTCCCAGCCGCGGATGCCGAGCAGGGCCGCCAGCACTGCCGCGTAGACCCAGGGCTCGATCAGCACCTTCTTGGCCAGCCAGATATAGTGCAGCACGCCCAGCACCGCCGCCGCGTAGACGAGGCGGTGCAGTCGCCGCCAGGTCACGCCGCCCAGGCGCTTGATCATCCCGGTCGTGGAGGTGGCGGCGAGCGGCACCAGCAGCGCCAGCGCCGTCACCCCCACGGTGATCCACGGACGCTTCACCACGTCGTCGAGCATCGTGCGCCAGTCGAAGAAGTGATCGAGCACGATCCACACCCCGAAGTGCAGGCCGATGTAGAAGAACGCGAACAGGCCCAGCAGCCGCCGCACCGTGACCGGCCAGCCGACTCCGAACACGATCCGCAGCGGGGTGAGCGCCAGGCTCGCCAGCAGGAGCTGCAGCCCGGCCTCACCCAGCTCCCGCGTGACGTACTCGATCGGGTTGACCGTGAGGTCGTCGGTCCAGAAGCCACAGAGCAGGCGGGCCAGCGGCACCAGGGCCACGACCCACACGGCGGTCTTCAGGGCCACCCGGCTGCGGGCCGACACGCTCAGTACAGCTTCTTGAGATCCATCCCCGCGTACAGGGACGCGACCTGGTCGGCATACCCGTTGAACATCAGCGTCGAGCGCCGGCGGAACTCGCCGATGCGGCGCTCGGTCGCCTGGCTCCACCGCGGATGGTCGACATTGGGGTTGACGTTGGAGTAGAAGCCGTACTCCTGGGGCGCCGCCCTGTTCCAGGCCGTCTTCGGCTCGGTGTCGGTCAACCGGATGCGCACGAGCGACTTGGCGCTCTTGAAGCCGTACTTCCACGGGATGACGATGCGCACGGGCGCCCCGTTCTGGTTGGGCAGCACCTGGCCGTACATCCCGACGGTGAGCAGCGTCAGTGGGTGCAGTGCCTCGTCCAGGCGCAGCCCCTCGACGTAGGGCCACTCCAGCGAGCCGAAGCCGAAGAAGCTCGGCTTCTGGGCGGGGAACTGCTCGGGGTCCTTCAGCGTCGTGAACTCGACGTACTTCGCCCCCGGCCGCGGCTCGACGTGCTTGAGCAGCGCCGCCAGCGGATAGCCGATCCAGGGAATCACCATCGACCACGCCTCGACGCAGCGGAGCGAGTAGATGCGCTCCTCGAGCGGCGCGAGCTTGAGAATCTCCTCGATGTCGATGGTCCGGGGCTTCGCGCAGAGCCCGTCCACCTGGACGTGCCACGGCCGCGGCCTCAACGTGTGGGCCAGCCGGGCAGGGTCGTCCTTGTTGGTGCCGAACTCGTAAAAGTTGTTGTAGGTGGTCGCCGCCTCGACCTTGGTCGGCGGGTCCGGCCACGTGTAGGCCGGGTTCGGCGTCGCCTTGAGCGGCGCGCCGGTGGGCGGGGCGGCGGTGGCACCGGTGCCGACGTCGCAGCCGACCATCACCAGCGCGGCAGCCCCGGCCATGAGCTCGCGCCGGGTCAGATACAGCTTCTCGGGCGTGACGTCCGAATAGCGCAGCTTCATGCCCCACCCCTTTCCGTTCAGCATCTCACGTGACGATGAACCTGTAACCCTGGCCGTGCACGGTGTGGATGTACCGCGGGCGGTCGGGATCGGCCTCCAGCTTGCGGCGCAGGCGTAGCACGTGGGTGTCGACCGTGCGCGTGGTCGGAAACCGCTCGTAACCCCACACTTCGTCCAGCAGCCGCTCACGCGTCACGACGTCGCCCTGGTGCTCGGCCAGGTACACGAGCAGGTCGTACTCCCTGCGCGTGAGGCGGACCTCGCGGCCGCTCCGGGTCACCCGCCGGCCGCGCCGATGGATGCGCACGTCCCCGAAGGCCAGCTCCTCGAACTTCTGGCGCGGCCCCGGCCGGCGGAGGACGGCGCGCACGCGCGCGAGCAGCTCGCGCAGCGAGAACGGCTTGCTCACGTAGTCGTCGGCGCCCAGCTCGAGGCCGCGCACCCGGTCACCCTCCTCGCCCCGCGCCGTGAGCATGATGATCGGCACGTCGACGCCGCGCTGGCGCAGCTCCCGGCACACGTCCCAGCCCGAGCGCCTCGGCATCATGACGTCGAGGAGCACGAGGTCGGGGGCCTCGCTGAGCGCCCGCGCCAGCCCCTCCTCCCCGCTGGTCGCGGCCAGCGTCTCGTAGCCCTCGTACCGGAGGTTGTCCTCCAGGCCGCGAACGATGGCCGGCTCATCGTCGACGATGAGGATACGTGGCATCAGTCCGAATGGGGGGCCTCGCCCGGGCCCCCCAAGCCCCCGGGGGCGGCTCGGGACGCCCCGGCGGAGCCGTGGCGCCCCTCGAGGTCCCGATGTGGTCCCAGCGGCAGCCACAGCGTGAAGCGGCTGCCCTGCCCGGGCGCGCTGTCCACCGTCACGGTGCCCCCGTGGGCCTCGACGATGTGGCGCACGAGCGCCAGCCCCACGCCGCTCCCGCGTCGTCCCTGCGTCTCGCTCCGCCCCACCCGGTAGAACTTCTCGAAGATCCGCGCGTGCTCGGCCGGCGGGATGCCCAGCCCACGGTCGCTCACGCTGACCGCGAGCCGGGCGCCGTCGCGACGGGCGTCGACGAGCACCACGCGCTCCTCGCCCGCGTACTTGATGGCGTTGTCGACCAGGTTGGCCAGCGCCTGGCCGATGGCGTCGGCGTCCAGGGGCACCTCGGGCAGATCGGGCGCCACCACGACCTCGACCTTGAAGCCTTGCTGCTCGAGCGGGTACGCGAACGCTTCCAGCGTATCGCGGACCAGCGTCTCGACGGCGGTCGGCAACCGCTCGTAGCGGCGGCGACCTCCCTCGATCCGCGAGAAGTCCAGCACGTTGTCGATGAGCCGCGACAGGCGCTCGCTCTCGCGCGTGATCACGCGGTAGTACTCGCGGCGTCGCGCCTCGTCGGGCACCCGGCCGAGCTCCAGGGTCTCGCCGAACATCCGGATGACCGACAGCGGCGTCTTCAGGTCGTGAGACACGTTGGCGACGAAATCCGATTTGAGCTGGGCCATCTCGGTCTCGCGGCGCATGAGGCGCCAGGTCAGCGCGATGCCCACCGCGATGACGGCCAGCAGCACGGCGAAGGCGCCCGTGAACATCATCACCTGGCGGCGAACGACGTCGCGGGGCGCCGTCCCCGGCGGCGCGTACACCGCGACCCGCCAGCCCGGCAGCGCCTCGCCGAGCGCCACCGAGAGCACCCGCTCGGCGTGCTCCAGGGGGGCGCGGCTGTACACGGGCCGCCCGGCCTCGTCGAGGACGGCGACGATCGTCGGCGACTCCAGCCCGGCCAGCGAGGCTTCGAGGACGTCTCGGCGCAGCGCGGCGATGTCGCGCGCGTAGGCGACCAGGACGGGCTCGCGCCGGGCCGTGCGCAGGACCGCCAGGCACACGGGGGTGCCTGTCACGACCTGGCGCTTGCCCCCACGCTCCCAGGCGGCGGGCGGCAGCGCCCGGATCAGAGGCTCGAACAGCGCGGCGTCGGCGGGGTCCCGCCAGTCCCCGGGATAGCGCAAGCGGCCATCGCGGTCGACGAGGTAGAGGCGGCCCACGAGCCCGGACTCGTCCGCGAGCCGGTCCAGGGCGCCCGCACGGTCGTCGCCACGGGCCAGCTGAGCCTGCAGACGGTCGAGGAACGCCTCCTCGGCGTGGCGCAGCATCATGTCGACCTTCTGCGCGGCCATCGAGGCGACGTCGCGCGCTTGCTCGCGGAAGAGCAGCTCGGCGGAGGTCTGCCACTGGCGCAGCGAGAGGTAGCCCAGCACGGCCACGATGGCCGCGGGCGCCGCGATCGCGGCCAGGGTCAGCGCCGACAGGCGCGCGCGGGTCGAGCGCACCGGAGCGTCAGCCTTCCTCGGCCAGCAGGCGCAGGATCATCGTCTCGGTCTCCCCGTATGCGCCCTCACCGATGTGACGGTAGCGAAGCGTCCCCCGCCTGTCGACCAGCACCAGCGTGGGCCAGGCGCGCACGCCCCACCGGTTCCAGATGACGTGATCGTTGTCCTGCACGACCGGGTACAGGATGCCGAGCCGCCGCGTC
>Ga0268386_10000428_pt1 | contig 26384 bp, 30 predicted proteins | sample RVTome_15_FD_200260 | JGI IMG/M metagenome (GOLD analysis project Ga0268386, IMG submission 200260) | Soil microbial communities from uranium-contaminated site in the Upper Colorado River Basin, Wyoming, United States - RVT150D86... ... | reverse complement strand
ACGACCAGGCGACCGTACGGGGTCTGGATCCGGAAGCTGCGCTTCCCCTCCGACAGGCTCTTCCCGGTGATCCGGTCGCCGTTCACCAGGACGAACACGTCACCGTGGACCATGGCGGCCGGGGTGAGGACGGTGGCGAGCCCCAAGGCCAGCCCCAGGCCCAGAGCTCGCCGCCGCGGCCACCCCCACGACCGTCGTGTTCCCTCCCGATGCCTCACGACCTGCCGAAGATCTTCTTCAGGATCCCGCCGCCCTCTTGCGGCGGCTCCGGGTTCTGCGGCGCGAGCGAGGCCACCTGGACCAGGGCTTCCTCATGATCGGGCTTCAGCTCCACCACCTTGCGGAACATGGTCAAGGCACGGCTCCGGAGGCCCCCGTTGCGATAGAGCTCGCCGAGCTGGAAGTACGCGTCGGCGTTGCGCGGATCCTCCTGGACGACGGTCAGGAGCACGTCCTCCGCCCGCTTCACCCACTTGGGGTTCTTCACGTAGGCGCGCGCGAGGAGGACCCGAGCACGCTGCTTCGGTTTGCCGTCGACCGCGGGGACCGCCTTCTCCAGGAGCTGGATGGCGTCCCAGTACTTCTCCTCCAGGATGTGCCTCTCGGCCTTGCGGATCGACTCCGTGGCCAGCCGCATCTCGAGCATCGGGTCGCCTGCGTGGGGCTCGGGAGCTGCGGACCCGGCGGCCTGCTCCGGGACCCTCGGCGAACGGGCCGCCAGCTCGGCCTCGTGGCTCGCCCGCGTGCGGGGGTTGCGCAGGACCTCGTAGGCTTCCCCGAGGCGGATGAAGACGGCATCGAGCTTGTCGCGCAGGTCGGACAGCGACGGGTCGTGGTGGACGTCGGGATGGAAGCTCCGGGCCAGGCGGAAGTAGGCCTCCTTGATCAGCGCCTCGGCGGATCCCCTGGCAATACCCAGGACCTCGAAGTGGTTGCGGTTCTTGAGGCCCTCGTAGGCGTGGACGATCTCCTCCCGCCGCGCCTGCACCTCGGCACGGGCGTCCGCTCGTGCGGTGACGGCGGGGCGACCGGCGGATGGAACGGGGCCCGGAAGATCGTCGGCCGGGACGGCAGGGGACGGCGCGGCCACCGCGGTCCGGCCGGGTGTGGGAGGTCCGGGAGTCGGGGCCGCGGGCGGAACCGGCGCCGCGCGGCGCGCCGCCGGCTTCGGGCGCCGCTTCGGGGGCAGGGGCAGGTACTCGATGATCCCGGTGCACAGCAGGCCGAACAGGCTCCGTTGCACCTCCTCGGCGGAGTCGGGGCTGAGCTGGACGACCTCGCGTGCGCTCAGCGTCCCGTCCACGCGGGAGAGGATATAGCCGTCGGCCGGCGAAAGGGTGATTTTCTGGAACCGCAGCAACGGATCGGTCGACAGTCCCAGGATCCGGTCGATGTCACCGAGGGCGTAGCGGACGACGTCGGGGTCACTCACGCTCCGCACCGCCTCGAGGATGATCTCCCCGGTGGAGAGGGTCACGGCGGCGTCGTCCTCGGAGGGGGTGCCGGGCCCCTCCTCCTCGTACGAGTACTCGCCTTCGCTCCACGCGAAGACTTTCAGCAGCACCTCGCGGGCGTGGGCGGCGAGGGCCTCGCCCAGGCGCTCCCTGTCCATCAGCCCCAGGTCGTTGAGCGCCCGTCCCAGGCGCACCTTGTCTTTGAGCACGACCTCGGTCGCCCGGTCGAGGTCCGCTTTCGACAGCAGGCCGTCCCGGACCAGCATCTCCCCGAGGCGGTCCTCGTCCACGTTGGTGTTGCCGTGCACGATGCTGCCCTTGCGAAAGCGGACGCTGCGCCGCTCATCCCCGCGCACGAAGTGGAGGTGGCCCGATCGGCGCCCGACGTAGAGCTCCCGGAGCAGCCCCGGCACCACGCCCTCGGACAACGATCCCTTCATGTCGGCTCTGTCGCGGTGCGGAGAGTATAACGCAGGGGCGGTGGCCCGCTCGTTTGCGAGCTCGAGGAGGCCGACCGTCCCGGGGGCCGAGACCGGCGACCCGGGCGCTAGCGCTTCCGGGAGGGGAGGGTCTTCAGCTCCAGCGCGTTGAACCGGTGGACCAGCGGGATGTCCCTCATCGTCAGCAGCCCGGGGCGGGCGGCCATCACCTTGGGGATGCAGTTCACCACGATCGCGGCGGTGGCGACGTCCCCGGCCACGCCGCCGGCCACGGTGACGTCGATGCTCGGCACGCCGTCGACCATGACGTGGTCCCGAGGCGCCTCCGCGCCGACGTACATCTGCAGGTCCAGGCTCACCGCCAGCTCGCCGTCGCAGTACCCGCGCGCGGTTTGCTTCACACCCGCCGCGGCCCCCGCGGGGATGCGGAGGAAGTCGGTGGCCAGGTCCCGCGGCGCGATGGCGGGCTCGAGGGTCTCCTCGACCCGTTCGAGCCGCCACCCCAGGGTGGTGGCGATCATATGCACCGACTCCAGCAGGCCGACGTGGCGGACCGATCCCTCGCTGATGGCCCGGCGGAACTGGTTGAGGTTGAGCCCGGCGCCCACCTTGCGCTGCAGCGGAAGGCGTCTCCGTCCCGCATCCACCACCCGGGTCACCGCCACGCGCGTGACCGAGGCGCACGGGGCGGTGAGCATCAGCGCCAGCGCGTCCATGGCGTAGCCTGGGTTCACGCCCGTGGCCAGGACGGTGACCTTGCGCCGGGTCGCCGCGCGGTCGATCTCGCGGAACGCGGCGGCGTGGTCCGGCGTCGGGAACGCCAGCTCCTCGCAGGTGGTGACGACGTTCAACCCCCTCTTCACCAGGGCCAGCACCTGCGGCTTCACCGCCTTCAGGGACGAGTAGGTGGAGAGCACCGCCACGTGCCCCCGAGCCTTTCGGAAGAAGCGGTCCGGGTCGCCCTCCACCTTCACCCGCAGCCGGCGGGGAAGCCCCAGCACGACGCCGAGGTCCTTGCCCGCGTAGTCCGGGGACAGGTCCGCCGCTCCGACGATCTTCAGCCCGCGTGTCTCTGCGACCAGACGGGCGATCCCCTGCCCTATGGGGCCCAGGCCACAGTGGACGACGCTCAGCGTGGCGCTCAGCGCTCGACCTCTATCGTGGCGACCTCCTCCTCGGGCTCGGCGGCGAGGATGACGGTGGACTGAATGGGCAGGAGGCTCGTGTAGAACTTGCCGTTCGACTCCAGGATCACCTCGTAGAAGCCCTCGGGCGAGGCCCGTACCAGACGACCCTTCGCCCCCTTCACGCCCAGGGTCTCGCTGTACACCTTGATCGCGGCTTCGCGCTCGATCATTCACCCCTCCGTTCAGAGGCCGTGGGCCCGCCGCCCGCGAGCGCCTTGAGGCTCCTTCGCAGGATCTCGAGGCCCGCATCCGCCTCGGCCGGGCTGAGGTTCAGGGGCGGACGGAAGCGGATGGACCGGGTCCCGCAGGCGAGCAGCAGCAGGCCGTTCGCCACGATGGCCTTGCGCGCGGCGTCGCGGGCCGCGGGCGTCGGAAGGTCGAAGGCGATCATCAGGCCAAGCCCGCGCGAGTTGGAGACGAGCCCCGCCAGCTCGCGTTCGAGGCCACGGAGCCCGGCGAGCAGGTGCTCGCCGACGACGCGGGCGTTGTCGACGAGCCGCTCCTCGGCGATGATCTCCAGGTACCGTCCCGAACGGACCATGTCCGTGAGGTTGCCCCCCCAGGTCGAGTTGATCCGCGAAGGCACCCGGAAGACGTTCTCCGGCTCTTCGTCGACCCTTGGACCGACCAGACAGCCGCAGGCCTGCGCCTTCTTGCCGAAGGCCAGGGCGTCCGGGCGCAGCCCGAAGTGCTGGTGCGCCCACATGCGGCCGGTCAGTCCGATCCCGGTCTGCACCTCGTCCACGATGAAAAGGCACGCGTTCTCGTGGGCCGCCCGCTGCAGGGCCTGAAGGAAGCCCGGGCGGAAGTGGTTGTCGCCGCCCTCGGCCTGGATGGGCTCGATGAGGATCGCGGCGACGTCGTCCCCGTGCTCCTCGAAGGCCCTCCGGACCTGTTCCAAAGCCCTCTGCTCGGCCGCGAGCACGTCGCCCTCCACCTCTGGAGTGACGGGGAAGCGGAGCTTGGGGTTGTCGATCCGGGGCCACTTGAACTTCGGGAAGAAGCCGGTCTTGATCGGGTCCGTGTTGGTGAGCGACAGCGTATAGCCGGTTCGGCCGTGGAAGGCCTCGCGGAAGTGGATGACCTGCGCCCCCTTCTCTCCCGGGACCCCTCTGGCCCGGTTGCGCCGAACCTTCCAGTCGAAGGCCGTCTTCAAGGCGTTCTCGACGCCGAGGCTGCCCCCCTCGATGAAGAACGCATGCGGGAGGTACTCGGGGATCGCGAGCCGTGAGAACGTCTCCAGGAACTCCGCATACTCGACGCAATACACGTCCGAAAGGGACGGCTTGAGCTGGGCCACCCGGTGCAGTCTGCGCAGGAAAGCGGGATCGCCCATCCCGGGGTGGTTGTAGCCGATCGGGTTGGAGCCGAAGAAGGTGAGGAAGTCGAGGTACTCGCGTCCCGCGCGGGCATCGTAGACCCAGGACCCGTGGCTCTTCTCGAAATCGAAGACCAGGTCGAAGCCGTCGGCCAGGATGTGTTTCGCGAGCGAGCGATGTACGTCCGCAGGGAGGATCGGGGAGAGCGTCGAGAGCGTCATGGACCCAGGCACTCCATGGGGTGCTGAAAGGAGGGAAAGACGAGCGGGTGACACACCCACCCGGGATCATCCCCGCATGCTATGGCCATAACTGCCATTCTTTCAACAGCTTGTGCCAGGTCCACTCTCGCTCGGCGCGGCGCATGCCCCCGGGAAGGGGCACATGTTAGCACACGTTCGGCTCCGGGCAGGAAGCGCCGCCACGACCCGCAAACCGCGGTCCCCACGGGGTATAATCCCGCTCCCGACGATGACCGCCGATAGCGATTCCGAGTTCTTGAGGGGCTCCGACCTCTTCGAGCACCAGCCGGAGGAGGTGCTGAGGGCGATCCTGGCCCAGGGGGAGATGCTGGAGTTCGGGCCCGGGGCCATCGTGTTCCGGCAGGGCGATCAGGGCGACCGGCTCTACATCGTGAAGAACGGGGTCCTGGAGATCATCTCCACGCCGTCGGACGGGTCCGAATCGGTGCCGGTCGCCTACCTCGGCACCGGCGAGGTCCTCGGGGAGCTGGCGTTGCTCACCGGGTCGCCCCGTTCGGCGACCGTGCGCTCGCCAGAGCACGCCGAGCTCTTCAGCCTCGAGAAGCCGGTCTTCATGGACCTGATGGTGACGCTGCCCACCTTCGCCCGGAACCTGAGCGTCGTCCTGGCCAAGCGGCTGGAGACGACCACCCTCAAGGTGCCGCGCTCTTCGGGGAAGCAGCTACAAGGGAACCTGAAGTACTTCGACCTGGCCACCGTCATCCAGACCCTGATCGGGTCCCACCAGACCGGCAGCCTCATCATGAGCCAGGACGGCGGCAAGCAGAAGTTCGCCGAGATCTTCTTCTACAAGGGCAACATCTGCCGGGCCAAGGTCAAGCACCTGACCGGAGACGACGCCGTCTTCCAGCTCTTCCAGGCCCCCCTGGAGGGCGAGTTCTCCTTCACCGGCCGGTCCGTCCCGGAGGAAGAGGTCCAGACCGACGTCACCATGCCGGCCATCTCGCTGCTCATGGAGTCGGTGCGGCTCCAGGACGAGCTGCCGCTGCTGCAGGAGAGGGTCCCAGACCCGACCCGGGCCTACCGCCAGAAGGCCGCGCAGCTACGCTGGGACGAGCCGGAGACGGTGGAGCTGGCCGCGTCCGTGTGGTCCCGGTTGAAGAAGGGCGCTTCGGCGAACGACCTGCAACGCGACATCCCTCGGTGCTCGTACGCCATCTACCGTACGCTGGTCACCCTCCTGGACGCGGGGCAGATCGAGTAGCCTCCCCGGCCCTGGCGCGACCGCTCAGGAGCGGCTGGCCTCCCGGATCTTCTGCTGAAGGCGCCGTCCCTCCGTGCGCGCCTCCACCAGCTCCGAGGACAACCGCCGGATGGCCTGACGCTTGGCCAGGAAGAGGAAGTTGGCGAGCTCCAGGGCGACGCCGCTCGCGAGGCCCACCATCGCCGTCTGCCACAGCAGCTCGGTGCTGAGGGGCTGGTTCTGGAGGGCCACCTGCCACAGCAGGAAGACGACCCCGATGCCGAGGCCGTTCGCACCGATGCCGACGCTGCGCCGCGCGCCGCGCAGCTCGTTCTCCAGCCGCTCGAGGAGCTGCTCGTTGGCGCCGAGGGCCTCCTTCAGCGGCGTGACGTCGGCGATCACCAGGCGTAGGACATCGCCGCGGTGGACCTTGTGGCGGGTCCCACAAGTACCGCACTTGACGTGGTCGCCGTGGGCGTACGTGTCCGGGACCGCGACGTCCGTCCGGCAGTACACGCAGCGCGCCTTCTGCGCCGTGCTCGCCATCCCCTCGCCTCCGTCGCCAGTGGCCCCGTCCCGGCTCGAGGTGGTGGAGCGCCGGGGTCCCGGGGCTGCGGCCCGAACGCGGGTGCAGTATAAGACGGGCGAAGTCTGGAAGCATAAGAGACCTGACCTATCTCACCCGCACCCAGCGGAGGATCTCCGGGAAGGTCGGCCGCTTCCCGTACATCAGGATCCCCACCCGGTAGATCCGCGCAGCGACCCAGTTCGTGCCCACGATGGTGAAGACGGTCAGGAGGATGGAGAGGGCCACCTGCCAGGCGGGGGGCATCACCATGCTGATCCGCAGGAACATGAGCAGAGGCGTCCAGAACGGGAACAGCGACATCGCGGTCGACAGGCCGCTCTCGGGGCTCCGCAGCACCGCCGGGAAGACCACCATCGCGCTGATCAGGGGCAGCATCACCGGGAAGACCAGGCTCTGGGCCTCCTGGGGGGAGTTGACCGCCGCTCCCACCGCGGCGTAGAGGGAGGCGTACAGGAAATAGCCCAGCAGGAAGAAGACGACGAACAGCCCCATCAGGGCCAGCGGGATTTCCGGCAGCTTCGTCCCTCCGGAGGCGGCGGCGGCGGCGCCGTAAGCGGCCAGCGCGGCCATGAAGCCCACCCAGACCAGGAACTGCGTGAGCCCGGCCGCTCCCACGCCGAGCAGCTTCCCGGCGAACAGCCGGGCGGGAGAGACCGACGACACGATCACCTCGATCACGCGGTTCGTCTTCTCCTCGATCACTCCGTTCATCAGGGCCGCCCCCCACATCGCCACCGAGACGTAGAGCATCATCATCAGGATCATGGCGAGCAGCATCGTGCTCCCGCGGTCCTCCCGGTCCCCGCTCGCCGAGACGCGGATGGGCTTGAGGCTCAGGCCGCGGGTGAGGCCCTCGATGCGCGCGGGATCGAGCCCCTCGCGGGTGAGCCGGTAGCGGACGAGCGCGTCGCCCACCGAGGAGCGCGCCGCGCCGGTCTCGACCCCCACGTTCCGGCCGTGGTACTCGGCCGCCGAGCGCTCCAGCGCGTCCGGAGGGAGGTAGACGTACGCATCCAGCCTCCCGGCGAGGATCTCCTCCTTCAGCCGGGCCCGTACCTCCCCGGACGGACCCTCCTCGAGCCCGCGCCGGACCTCGAAGACCGCCCTCCCGTCGTCCCTCCTGGAGGCGAGGGCCTCCTCCACCGGAGTCCCGAGCCTCCCGGAGGCGTCGACCACCGCGATCCGAACCGCCTTGCCCTGGTGGCGCGAGAAGATCATGCCCGGGACGACGGTGAAGGCGGCCAGCAGCACGGGCCCCAGGACCGTCCCGATGATGAACGCCTTGGAGCGGACGCGCTCCAGGTACTCGCGGCGGATCACCGCGCCCACCCGGCTGCTCACGCCGCCGCCTCGCCCGTATGGCGGGTCACCTGCTCGACGAAGATGTCGTGGAGGCTCGGCTCGACCACCTCGAAGCGGCTCACCCGGAGCCGCGCCACGGCCTCGCGCAGGATCGCCTGCGGATCCGTCCCTTCGGCCATCTTGATCTCCACGTAGCGGCCGAAGTCGATCGTCCCGCGCACGCCGGGCAGGCTGCCCAGGAAGTCGCCGTCGCCTTCGTACGCGAGGACCAGCGTGTTCTTGCCGTGGCGCCCCTTCACTTCGGCCACGGTCCCGTCGAGGATCTTCTCCCCGCGGTTGATCAGGGCGATGGCGTCGCACAGGCGCTCGACGGTCTCCATCTGGTGGCTGGAGAGGACCAGCGTCCGGCCTTGTCGCCTCAGGTCGAGGAACACCTCCCGCATCACGTCCGCGCCGACCGGATCCAGCCCGCTCAGGGGCTCGTCCAGGATCAAGATGTCGGGCTCGTGCAGCAGGGTGGCGATGAGCTGGGCCTTCTGCTGCATCCCCTTGCTCAGCTCGTTCAGCTTGCGCCGGCGCCAGTCGGCGAGGCCCAGCCGCTCCAGCCACGGCCCCATGCGGCGGCCGGCCTCCGAGCGGCCCACGCCCTTCAGCTCCGCGAAGAACAGTAGCTGCTCCTCGACGACCATCCTGGGGTAGAGCCCGCGCTCCTCCGGCATGTAGCCGATCCTGTCCCGGGCGGAGGCATCGGCGGGCCGGCCGAGGATCTCGACGGTGCCGGTATCGGCCCCCAGCACGTTCATGATCATGCGCAGCGTGGTGGTCTTGCCCGCTCCGTTGGGGCCGAGCAGGCCGAACACGGTTCCCCTCGGGATGTCCAGGGACAGGTCGTTCACGGCCACGTGGCCCGAGTACGCCTTGCGTACCCCGGTGAGGCGAATCGCGGTGTCGGTCATATGGGTCCTCCGCCGACTCCTGCCGGGGATTATAGGTCGCGCCCGCGGGTCGTTCGGCGCGAGGCGTCATGGGTATACTGCGCGCCCCCGGTGATGCCTGTCTCCCCGCCGCCATCCACGGAGCAGCGCCGCGGTGCCGCTCTCGTCCTGCTCAGCACGGCCTCCTATGCCGCCCTCCCGATCCTGACCAAGGTGGCCTATGCGGAGGGGGTGCGGCCATCGGGAGTGCTGGCCTACCGGTTCGTGCTCGCGGTGGCCCTCTTCGCGGTCTCGGCGACGCGCGGCGCGCCCCGGGTGGCGCCCCGGCAGCGGGCCGCCCTGTGGGGCCTGGGCGGCGCGCCGGACGGAGCCCACGCGACCGGGGTCGCGTTCGCCTTCGTCGCCGCGGTCCTGTACGCCGGCTACATCGTCCTCGGCAGCCGCGTGGGAGCGCAGCTCTCCGCGGAGGCGACCGCACGCCACGTGGCCCAGGCCTCGGCGGTCGTCTTCACCACCTGGGCCGCGCTCGACGGCGGTCTCGCCCTCCCCCCGTCTCCCGCCGCCTGGGCGAGCCTCTCCGTGCTCGCCGTGGTGTCGACGGTCGTCGCTGGAGGTGCCGCTCACGCTGGGCCTGGCCGCGGCGTTCCTGGGCGAGGCCCCGGGTCCCCGCGGGTGGGCGGGTGGAGCGCTGATCCTGGGCGCGGTGCTGCTGCAGAACCTCGGTCCCATCGGCGTCGGCGCCGAGCGCCGCGGGAGCGCGAGAGGTGCGGGTGGCGGCCGCCCCGGCAACTGAAATAGGATCGATCGGATGGCCCTGGTCTCGGTCTCGGGAGCGTGCAGCCGGTCGGGCAAGACGGCCCTGGCGGCGACGCTCTTGCGGGCCGCCCCCCCGGGGACGCTCGCCTTGAAGTTCACGACCACGGACGACGTGTTCGAACGCTGTCCGCGCGGGACGTCTTGCGTCGTCTGCGACATCGACGTGCCGTACCGGATCGTCGCCGACGAGGCGACGCTGCGCGTCCCCGGCACGGACACCGACCGGCTCGCCGCGGCCGGGGCGGCGAAGGTGCTGTGGTGCATCGCCCGGAGGGGAGCCGCCGCCGAGGCCTGGGCTGCGGTGAGCAGCCTCATCGCGGGGCCGGGCCTCGTGGTGATGGAGGGTTCCACCGTGGTGTCGCTGGCCGGTCCCGACCTGCACCTGTTCGTGGCGCATCCCTTCCTGGCCCCCGAGCGGTGGAAGCCGGCCTCGTCCCTGCTCGCCCGGAGCGCCGACGCCGTCGTGGTCAACGTCCCCTCCGCCGAGCCGCGTCCGCCCGCTGCGGCCGTGCTGGCCGCCCTCGGCGGCACCGACGTCCGGACGGCCGACGTCACGCGGCCCCTGGGGGATTGGGCGCCGGACCTGGCCGCCCGCCTGGCCGCGCTCCGGCCGTCGACTTCCCACGCCGAGGCCCGGGCGTGAGGATCTCGCTCGCGCACAGCCCCGACAGCGACGACGCCTTCATGTTCTACGGGCTCGCCCGCGGAAGGGTCGAGGCCGACGGCCTCGAGATCGTCCACACCCTGGCCGACATCGAGACCCTCAACCGCGACGCCGAGCACGGCCGCCACGAGGTCACCGCCATCTCGTTTCACGCGTACCCGTACGTGGCGGACCGGTATGCGCTCATGCCCTGCGGCGGCAGCATCGGCGACGGGTATGGCCCGCTACTCGTCTCGCGCGATCGCCTCGAGGCACAGGCTCTGGGGAACCCGGCCCTCACCGTCGCGGTGCCCGGGGAGAGGACGACCGCCTACCTGGCTCTGCGGCTCCTCGCCCCCGCCATCACCACGCGGGTCGTCCCCTTCGACCGGATCCTCGACGAGGTGGGGGACGGCCGGGCCGACCTGGGCCTGGTCATCCACGAGGGCCAGCTCACGTACGGAGGACGCGGATTGCACCGCGTCCTCGACCTCGGCGCCTGGTGGAAGCAGGAGACCTCGCTCCCGCTGCCGCTGGGCGGCAACGCCGTCCGGCGCGACCTCGGTGCGGTAGTGATGGCGCGGCTGACCCGGCTGGTCCGGGAGACCGTACGCTACTCGCTCGCCCACCGCCGGGAAGCCCTGGAGTACGCGATGAGCTTCGCGCGGGGGATGGACCCGGCGGTGGCCGACCGCTTCGTAGGGATGTGGGTCAACGACATGACGGTGGACTGCGGGGAGCGCGGCCGGCGCGCCGTGCAGGTGCTCCTGGACCGCGGCCACGCGGCGGGCGTGATCCCGAGACGGGTCACCGCGGAGTTCGTGGAGGCGTGAGGCGTGGACCCCCTGGCGGCGGTGCCTCCGGTCTCGCTGCGCGACCTCGAGGGCTCCTGGCACTCGCTACCCGCCTCGTGGGCCGGCGGCCCGGCGCTGTTCTGCATCGGCCATTCCGACTGCCAGACGAGCCGGCTGGCGCTGCCCTACTTCGACCGGCTGCACCGGCGCCGGACGAGGCCCATCCCGGTGGTCGCGATCCTGCAGGACGATCCGGCGGTGGCCCGGGAGCTGGCCGCCGAGCTGGGTCTCGGGTTGCCGGTCCTTCTGGAGCAGGAGCCCTACCCCGTCGCCCTGGCGCTGGGCCTCACCACCGTGCCCACGCTGCTGCTGGTCGACACCCGGGGCCGGGTCACGGAGCTCTCCGAGGGCTTCCGCCGTTCGGACCTCGAGTCCCTCGCGGACCGGCTCGGAGTGGCCCCGCCCTTGTTCGCGCCGGAGGACACCGCACCCCCGCTGAGGCCGGGCTGACTGCCCCGCGAGACCTCGGCGAGGTGACATGGCGATAGCGCTCCTGACCCTGGCCCTGGTGGGGACCGTGGCCCTGGCCGGGACCGTGCTCCTCGGCTACGGCGTGCCGGGCGACCCGTCGGCGGTGAAGGGCCACTTCCTTGCCGCGCTCGGCACCACGACCATCCTGGTGATGGCGCACTCGTTCATCATGTTCTTCCTGCTCGCGACCGGCGTGGAGCTGAAGGAGATGGAGAAGGCCCGCGGCTGGGGCGACGCCTTCCGGCGGCGGACGGTGGCGATGAAATCGCAGGTCTTCCCGCTGATGACGTCGGCCATCCTGCTGGCCATCGCCAACTTCGTCCTCGGCGCCGCCGCCCACACCCGCGCCGTGCCCACATGGGTCCACGAGGCGACGGCCTGGCTGACGCTGCTCGTCTCGGTGCTGGCGTTCCACCGCGAGTACCGGATCCTGGGCGAGAACAACCGCCTCATCGCCGAAGCGGCCGCCCGCAGAGCGCGCCCGTGAGCGCCGCCGCCCGGGCGGCGCCGTCTGCCTCCGCCCTTTCGCCGGCGGCATCCCTGCCGGCCGCCGCTCCCGGACGCCGCGACCGCGTCCTGCGCCTGGCCGCGCTGCTCGCCATCGTCGCGCTGGCGGCGCACCTGCGCTACTCGGGCCTGGACTGGGGGCACCGGCACCCGATGCACATCGACGAGCAGGCCTTCGTCGCCAGCGCCGTGGCGATGCTCGACGCGGGGGACCTGGACCATCGCTACCACAAGTACCCCGGGCTCTTCTTCTACGTGTTGGCCGCCTGCATCGCCCCGCTCGGACCGGATGGATGGCACACGAACGACGCCTACGTGGTCGCGAGGGGTGTCGTCGCCACCTTCGGCGTCCTGAACGTGGCGCTGCTCGCCTTCGCCGCGACCCGCTGGATCGGGCCGCAGGCCGGGCTGGTGGCGGCGCTCCTGGCCGCGGTCTCGCCGGTGGACGTCGCGACCTCGCACCAGGTCAGGCCGGACGTGCTCCTGCAGCTCCTCGGCCTGCTCGGGGTGGCCGCGCTCCGGGGCGTGGGCCCCCGGCTTCGCGGCGACGCCGCGATGGGGCTCGCGATCGGCCTCGCCTCGGCGGTCAAGTACACCGGGGTCCTGCTGGTCCCCTCGTACCTGCTCGCGCGGCTCCTCGCCCGCGGTCCCCGGCTGCGGGGTCTCCTCGCCGCCGGCGCGGTGGCCGTCGGCACCGTCCTGGTGTGCACTCCCACCGCGGTCCTCGACCCCGGTGCGTACCGCCGCGGCCCGCCGCAGCACCTGCACCAGTACTACCCGGCGCGGGTGACCGGCGAGATGGTCCTGGGCCACGCCGCGTTCTTCGTGCGGAGCGGAGTCGACGCCCTGGGCACGGTCGGGGCCGCCGCGTTCGTGGCCGGGAGCGTGCTCCTGCTCCGCCGCTCGTGGCGCGAGTGGGGGCCGCCCCTGCTCCATCCGGCGGTGAACCTGGCGGTGATGTCTACCGGCAGCCTCGTGTTCCCGCGCTACATCCTGCCCGCGATGGGCATCGTGCACCTAGCGGCGGCGGCGCCGTTCCAGCGGCTCGCCGGGCGCTGGCCGTCGTGCCTGGCCGCCGCCGCGCTCCTCGCCTACACGGTGTCGGGTCCGCTGGCCCGGTCGCAGCACCTCGTGTACCTTGCATCGCACGAGAGCGCGCAGGACAAGGCCCTGGACTGGATCCTGGCGAACGTGGAGGCCGGGTCGCGTGTGCTGGAGACACGCGACGGCGCCGATCCCGGCGGCGACCCGGGCGTGATCATCGGCCTGCCTCCCGACCGCTACGAGGTCCTGTTCCGCTACCAGGGCCACGACCGCAAGAACCTGATCCCGTTGCTGGCGCCCCACGCGGACCTGGTCGTGATGTATCCGGGGCGAGGCTGGCGGGCGTTGCGGACCGTGTACGTCGGCCGGAACGCCGTCGGCGCCGACGAGGTCGTCCTGAAGGTGCCGGTGAGCCCGCCGCACTACGACCCGGTCGACCTGCGGGGGGCGCGAGTCAGCGCGTCGGAGAACCACGGGGGGCTGGCCCTCGTTCACGACGGCGATACGGCGACGTCGTGGCGTACCTCCCATCCGCTGCGGGGCGGGGAGTGGCTCCAGGTGGACCTCGACCGGCCGCTGCCGCTCGGGCGCGTGGAGCTGGTCGTGGGGAAGCCGCCCGAACGCCACGATCCGGAGATCGCGCTCCTGACGACGGAGGACGGCCGCGAATACGCCGAAGTCCCGTCCGTGTCGGCCCGTGCGCCCCTGCGCGACCAGGCTGTCGGGGGTCGCGAGCTGGGCCTGGAGCGGCTCCTGAAGCCGCGGCCCGTGCGGGGCGTCCGGGTCGTGCAACGCGGCCGCCGGACCGACCGCTGGGTGATCGCCGAGCTCAGGCTCTGGGCCCGGCGCCGGGGCGCCGACGGGCCGCCGCAATTCCGTGACATAGACCCGCCGTCGCGTTGACACCCCCCGTGCCCGTTCGTATCTTCGGGCCATGACGTCCACCTCCCCCGCGATCCGAGGCTCCGCGAGCGGGTGGGATGCGTTCCCGGGCTCCACGGCGATGTGCATGCCGCTCCGGGGGGCCCCACCCGACCGCTAGCGAAGGCCGGCGCGAGGGAGCGGGGCCTCCGGCGCGGACGCCGGGGGCCTTTTCGTTTGCCGTCTCGGAGGATGGATGGGACACGTCACGGCGCTGGAGTGCACGGGGTGCGGCCGGCGCTTCCCCAAGGAAGCGGTCGCCGCCTGCTCGGAATGCTGGAGCGCTCTCGAGCCCGTCTACGACCTCGACGCGGTGCGGAGCTCACTCACCCGAGCCGCCGTCGCCGCTCGACCCCTCGACCTCTGGCGTTACCACGAGCTGTTGCCCGTCGACGGCGAGGATCGGATCGGCCCCGGGACCGGGTTCACCCCGCTCCTCCAGGCGCCGCGGCTGGGAGCCCGGCTGGGCATACGCGACCTGTGGATCAAGTACGAGGCCGCATGCCATCCCACCCTCTCCTTCAAGGACCGGCTCGTGGCCGTGGCCCTGACCAAGGCTCGAGAGCTCCGGATGGATACGGTGGGATGCGCCTCGACGGGCAACCTGGCGAGCGCACTGGCCGCGGGTGCGGCAGCGACGGGACTCAGGGCCGTGGTCCTCGTCCCCGAGGACGTCGAGGCGGCCAGGCTCGCCGCCTCCGCGGTGTATGGCCCCGTCCTCGTGGGCGTGCGGGGAGGTTACGACCGGGCGAACCGGCTCTGCGTCGAGATCGCCGACCGGACCGGCTGGGGCTTCGTGAACGTCAACCTCCGCGCCTATTACGGCGAGGGCTCGAAGACCGTGGCCTTCGAGATCGCCGAGCAGCGCGGGTGGCGGCTGCCCGGCCACGTCGTGGTTCCGATGGCGGGGGCGAGCCTGCTCACCAAGGTGGAGAGGGGGTTCCGCCAGCTCGTGGATCTGGGGCTGGTGGAGGAGCGTCCCTTCGCCGTGCACGGCGCCCAGCCGGCCGGGTGCGCCCCGGTGGTCCAGGCCTGGAGGGCGGGGCTCGCCGAGCCGCGTCCGGTGAAGCCCGCCACGATCGTGCGCAGCCTGGCAATAGGGGACCCTCCCGACGGCCCGGGCGCCCTTGCCACGATCCGCCGCACCGGCGGGCGTGCCGAAGGTCCCGGCGACGCGGAGGCTCTCGAGTCGGTTCGCTTGCTGGCCGAGACGGAAGGGCTTCTCACCGAGACCGCGGGCGGCGTGGTCGTCGCGGCCGCCCGTCGGCTGGCCGCCGCCGGCGCCTTCGCGGACGGGGGGCCGGTGGTACTCATCCTCACCGGCCACGGCCTGAAGACGGTCGACGCCCTGGCCGGCCGTCCAGCCTTCGCCACCGTCATCGACGGCCGGCTGTCGGAGTTCGTGTCGTTCTGGGCGGAGCGCGAGGCGTCCGCGTCCGTGCCGGGGGCCTGAGGCGGACGTGCGGGTCGGTAACGGGTGCGGACTGGTCGGGTGCGGCACCGTCGGAGGCGGCGTGGTTCGCCTGTGGAGCGAGCCCGGCCACGCGCCCGGAGCGAGGCTCGCGGCCGTTGCCGTCCGCGACGTGCGCAAGCCCAGGACCGCCGACCTCGGCGGCATGGCGCTGACGGCGGATCCGTGGCGCGTCGTCCGCGATCCGCGGATCGGCCTGGTCGTGGAGGCGACCGGGGACGCGGGGCTCGGCCGCGACCTTGCCGTCGAGTGCTTCCGGCGGGGCAAGTCGTTCGTGACCGCCGGCAAGGAACTGGTGGCCCGCTGCGGCCCCGAGCTCGAGTCGCTGGCCGGGAGCGCCGGGGTGGCGTTCCGCTACGAAGCCGCCGCCGGGGGCGCCCTGCCCCTGGTGGCCCTGTTGCGACTGGGCCTCTCCCCGGGTGGGGTGCGCGGCTTCGAGGGCGTCCTGAACGGCACCTGCAACTTCATCCTGTCCCGGCTCGATCGGGGGCTTCGGTTCGCGGCCGCGCTGGATCGGGCCAGGGAGCAGGGGTTCGCCGAGGCGGACAGCGGCCGCGACACGTCCGGCCGCGACACCGCGGAGAAGCTGGTGATCCTGGCCCGGCTCTGCGGCGTGCGGCTGGAGCCGGGCGCGCTGGAGGTCCGCGGAATCGAGGGGCTCGGGCCGGAGGACGCCGCCTTCGCGCGCCGCCGCGGCTGGTCGCTGCGCCTCCTGGCCTGCTTCCACGACGGGGACCCGGTCGTCGCCTCGGTAGGGCCGGCGCTGGTGCCGCGGGCCTCGCTCCTCGCGCAGGCGCGGGACGAGGAGAACGCGGTCCTCCTCGACGCTGGACCGGCCGGCACGCTCGGGATCGTCGGGCGGGGTGCGGGCGCCCTGCCCACCGCGTCCGCGATCCTGGCGGACGTGCGTGAGGTGCTGCGCGGCGGACACCTCCGGCATCCGCCGGCGCCCCGGGCGCCGCCCCGCATCGCGGCCGAGGCTCCCGGGACCAGCCGGCACTATGTGCGCCTCGAGGGGCGCGGCGAGCCGGGCCCCGATCTGGTCCGCGCGCTCGACGCCGCCGGCGTGGCTCTCGACGTGCTGTCTTCGCCCCGTCGCGGCTGCGTCCAGGCCGTCACGGCTTCCGCGCCGACCGCGATCGTTCGCCGTGTCGTCGCCGCGGTGCCCTCGACCGAGTCCCACGTGATCCCGGTGCGCGACGAGCAGCCGGCGGTCGCCCGCCCGTCGTTCGGTTCATCGCCGGCGGACGCCCGCGATTCCCACCGCTACCAGCCCGACAGCCTCCCCGGTGTGATCGCGCAGAGCCGCTGAGCGGGTTGGCCGCCGCGCCGCCGGCGCTGGTTCCACCTTCCACCGTGGCCCCGCGCCCGAGGCCGCGGAGATGCCGCCGCCCAGGCTTCCCCCTCCAGCTTGAAGAACTATGCGTACGTGGCAGTGCCCCACCGGCCGGGGACGACTGGAACGCGGAGCTTCTGCATCGATTCCAGCACCGACGTTTGCGCCTACGACTATTCGGCCACGCCACATGTGAGTGACGGGCGCTGCCCGGCCTGCACCGTGGCGCCATAGGCTGTCACCAGCGATCCCGAGATCACGCGAAAGTAGCTCATGGACTCGAATCCGGCCGCGCGGTGAGCAGGCCCCGCAGCGTGCCGACGGCGCGTCCCAGCTGCCGCCGCTCGGGCGCGGGGAGGGCGAGCGGGTCGTAGGTGTGCTCTGGCTGCAGGCGATGAGCTGAAGCGTCGCCAGCTGCAGACGGGCGAGCTCGAGGTGCTCTACACCGAAGCGTGAGCGCGCTTCGCCGGCGAGCCCGTTCGCAAGCGCGCGGTGACGCGGGATGCCGCGACGCCGGCGCCAGCGAGGAAGCGTTGCGACGGTCCGTGGCTCCCCTCGGCGAGCACGTCGTCGCCGAAGTTCCGCTCCTCGACTCGACGCAGCTACATGCTGCGGCCGCGGTACAGTGGCTGCTGGCGTGAAAGCCGGCGTGCCCAGTCGAGCGCATTCGTTCCCGGCACCCGGTCGACTTGCCGCTGGTTGGACGAAGACGGTGAGCACGAGGATCTGCTGAGCCAGTTGGGGAAAAGGGTGATGAGCCTGTACCTTCGCGGTGGGTGAAGGTGAGGAGGACCTCGATGTCGATGTCAAGACAGTCTGGTCTGGTATGAGTGCGACCCCGAGATTGTTCACCCACTTGCAGCGCCTCGCCGACCTCGACGGGGACCGCGTGCGCCTCGTCATCGGCGCCGGCCAGGTGCCGATCCCGCTGCACGTTGCGCGGGAGGCGCCGCAGTTCGAGCTACCGAAGATGGCGGGTGTCCTGATGAGTCTGTGAGCGCGGCAGGGGGCGAACGATCTGGGGGGGCGGTGAAGGCACCGCTTCCCGCGGGAGAGTAACCATGAGGAGACGATGCCGTTCGGTACTTTTCGGTCTTGCCGCCGTTGCGTTTCTCGGCGTTTCGGGCGTGATTCTCGAGTTCGTCGTCTTGCGCGGTGTGACACCGGACATCGACTCTCCCCGCAGCGTCAGCCTGCTGGAGAAAGTCCAGATCGGCGGAGTCGAGCAGTGGATTCTCGTTCGCGGCCACGATCGTTTCAGGCCGGTCGTCCTGTTCCTGCACGGGGGGCCCGGTATGCCTGTGATGTACCTCGCGCACGCATTCCAAAGAGCGCTGGAGCGTGACTTCGTTGTCGTGCATTGGGATCGACGGGGAGCCGGAAAGTCGTTCGACTCGTGGTCTCGTATGCCGGCCTCGAGCGTCAGCCAGACACTCGAGGACACCTACGACCTGACGCGGAGCCTGCGAGCGCGTTTCGGCCAGCAGCGGATCTACCTCGTGGGCCATTCGTGGGGGAGCTACCTGGGATTGCTGGCCGTCGAGAGACACCCTGAGTGCTACGCCGCCTTCATCGGGACGGGGCAACTCGCCGGAACCCGTGACGAGATCGAAGTGCTGCGGCGTCAGTTCCTACGCCGAGTTGCGCACACGACCCGTGATTCCGCGCTCCGGGCTCGAGCTGCGGATGAATCCGCCGAGATCACCGAGGACGATCTGTTTAGCTCGGGAGGGGAGCTGTTCGCTTCGCGGAGCTTCTGGCCGCTCCTGAAGGCCGGATTGGCCGCCCGCGAGTACACGCTCCGCGATGTGCTCAACGTGAAGCGAGGGGCGGATCTCGTCGGCCGAGAGATGAGGTACGACGTCGTGCCCAAGCCTTCGGAGGGAGAGGTCCGCAAGGTCGATGTGCCCGTCTTCTTCTTTCTGGGACGGCATGATCTCAACACGCCATCGCAGTTGGCCGCGCAATACCTGGAGCGGCTCGAAGCTCCACTCGAGCGGCTCGTGTGGTTCGAACAGTCGGCGCATTTTCCGTTCTTCGAGGAACCGGAGCGCTTTTGCCGGGAGCTGGTTCGGGCGGACCAGGCGGCGGCTGAATTCTGGAATGAGCAGCGCGATGGTGAAGTTTCCGCGCCACTCTCGGCCGCTGAATAAGGCAGTGCAGCGGACGTGGCTCTGCCACGCTGCTGATCGTCACGGTGTCTGCTCGCAGTATCTATCTTGGCCTGCAGTTGTCCTGGAGGCAGCGTACCCTGAGTTTACGGTACAGGAAGGGAGGCAACATGATGCGAACGACGCTTCGCGCGACCTGGGCCTCGGGCATCTGGCTGTATTCCGGCCTGCTTTGGCGGGACCTTCGCTCGCGGTGTTGCAGGCCGACCGCATGCTCGCCGCCCTGGGCGGGCGTGAGGCCTGGGCGGCCGCCAGGAACTCGGTGAACGACTCGCAGCAGAACCGGGCCGGAGAGCCGCCGGTCGTACGGGCCGTCATCACCATGGACTTCGCGCGGCTGCGCTTCCGTATCGAGACGACCGGTCCCGACCTGCATCTCATCCGCGTGATCGATGGCGACCGGCATTGGCGCAAGACGCGCGAGGGTCGCATCGAGCCCGTTCCCGAAGAAGTCCTGGAGGAGGATCGGGAGTGGTACTCCGGTCATGTCTACCGCACCATCCACCGTCTCGCTCGCCGGGATCCGGCGCTTCATCTCACCGAGGGCACGGACGGGAGGCTCGAGGTGCACGAGAACGGCAAGCGCATCGCCTGGTTCAAGCTCGATACACGCGGCGAGCCCTATGCGTTCGGGGCCCACGGCAACGATTTGGGCAGCCTCTGCGGTCCGTGGGAGTTCGAGGAGGCAGGCATCCGTCACCCGCTCTGGGTCTCCAGCGCCGACGGCACTTGGCGAGCCATGGTCAAGTCACTGGCAGTCAACGTGGATTTCGCCGACGAGCTGTTCGCCCAGCCTGCCGTCAAGCCCGAAGAGTGAGCATTGGTGTCGCGGCCGAGGCGCTGCTCGGGACATCTCGAACCCTCGGCGCAGCCGCGATCTGTGCTGGCTGAATAGTCCACGAACTGAATCTGTACCGGAGATCTCGGGGCCACTTGGTCTGCTGCCCGCCGCCCGTCACTTCGCCACCGCGCTGGCGACAGGCGACTCCGCGGGATCTTCGAAGCCGCCGCCGAAGACCGACGCCCACAATCCGATCGCTGCAAACAGGTTCCCGAGTCGGAAGGTCGTAGGTCAAACAAGCCCGGTTGGCCCGTCAAGGCCCCGCCGCGCGCGAGAAGAACTTCGAAGAGGGACGCCGCTTCATCGACCTGGCCCAGGCCATGGGCGTGAAGTACGTGGGCATGTTCCGCTGAGCGGGCTCGCCGGGCGTGGGATCCAACCCCCGACGGGGACATGAGCAGGGCTCAGCGTTCTCGTTGTCCGCGGCCGTGACGAGTACACCCTCGGCGTGACCACGTCGGCCGACCTCAGGCTGTCGGATGCCAACCCGAAGGTCCGGCGAAGCCAGCCCTGCCCCCCGCCGAGAGTGAGGCCCGCCCCCCCCGGGTGTCGATACGATGCCTCCTGGCACGGCCTGGCCGAACATCTGCGTCTCCCGGTCGACGTCGGCCCAGGTCGCCCCGCATCGAACCTCCGCGGAACGGGGCCGCTTCGTCGCCCTTGACATGCAACTACGATGGAATATCGTTCCTTCATGTCCAGCACCATGGTCCAGATGCGCAACGTCCCGAGCGAGCTGCACCGGAAGCCGAAGGCCAAGGCAGCGCTCGAGGAGCTATCCATGTCGGACTTCGGGATGCGTGAGATCCGCAAGGCGCTCGACCGGCCGACGCGTCAGGAGACTCTGGAGAGACTGAAGGCGCGGCCCGTCCGGCGGCTCCGGCGGTCTGCCGCCGAGGTCATCCGCGGCGAGCGCGATACTCGGTGATCGGTTGCCGTACGTCGTTCATTTCTGCCTCGACGGTGATCTCATCCACAGCCAAGCGGGGCAGATTGAAGAGCATCTTCACCTGCCGTCGAAGCTCATGATGAATGTCTGGCCGGTTCGTGACACGGCAGGGCTCCACGAGTGGGCCGGAGCTTTCGATGAAAGTGCCCTCGGAACCGCGGCTGTCTACGACTGGATGCGCGTGTAGGCTTACGATCCTTGAAAAGCCCCCCCCCGGAGGTAGAGCTGGGCGCAGCTGGCATTTTCCAATCGATTGGACGAGGATGCTCGCGGCCCAACCGGGCGCTTCCGAACGTACAACGGGTTGAAAGAAGGAACGGGGGACAAAGTGAAACGATGGGGAAGGCCAGCGAAGGGATGGGGAGTACCAGCGGCGCTGATGGTGGCGGCTTGTTCACTCGTCGCGTGTGACAAGGAGAGTGGTTCAGCTGGCGACAGCAAGACGTCGGGGAACGAACCCGGAAGCCTCGAAGCGAAGGCTCAAGACATAGTCGACAAGGCCGTCGCCGAAGGCGAGAAGAGGGCTGGGGCCAAGCTCTTCGACAACGAAGTCGCGAAGAATGCCTGTGAGATTCTGACGCCGGCCCTCGTCTCCACGACTTTCGGAGTGCCCGAGCCCGACTTGAAGCAGATGAAGATCATGGGCTGCACCTACAGCGCGAAAGCTGTCGGCCCCGAGAAACTCCTGGTCAACGCAAGCTTCACCACGATTATGATGCACAAGAGCGACAGCGTGGCCCAGGCTTGGTTCGCGAATGCCACCAAGGGCATGACAAGAGAGGAAGCGGACCGGCAGATGGATCAGGTCACCAGGAGGGCGCAAGACCACGAGACCATCGACACGAAGACGAAGAAAAGGGTCGTGGGCGATATGGGCGAGTTGATCAAACAAGCCACGAGCACGGAAGGCATCCAGTACGAATCGGTGGAGGGTGTGGGCGACGAGGCGCGCGTCACCACGTCCGATGGAGCGCTCTGGGTGCGCAGGGGTAGTCTCACTTTCGTCGTCGGGGCCTACAAGGGCACCCCCCAGCCGCCGACGGACCTGAAGGGCGTAGCAGTCAAAGATATGACCAAGAAGGCCATGCAAGCCCACAAAGACTGGATGGAGTCCACGGTGCCTCAGCGCAAGGAGGCAGCGATCAAGTTGGGCAAGGCCGTCGTGGCGGCGCTACCGTGAGCGTCTAACCGCGCCGCCGTCAGGATCGTGCAAAGGCTGTGTGGGCTTTGCGGTAAACCCCGCCACTTTCCCCGGGGCATCGGCGGCCCGAGGTCAGCCGCCGTATTTTCACTGGTACGCTGGCCGGATGTTGCACCCTCTGACCCGGTTGTCCTTCGCGCTGCTGCTGGTTGGAGTCCTCGGCTGGGTGGACTACGTTACGGGCGCTGAAGTCCGTGCAGTGTTGTTCTATCAATACCTCCCTGGTCGGCGTGGCGCGGCGGATGGTGGAGTTGAAGGACCGATGGCGGGGCACCCTGCTGTTGCTGGGACAACCGGCGGAGGAGGCCTTGGGCGGCGCGCGGGCCATGGTCGGGGACGGGCTGTACCGTCGCGTGGGCCGTCCGGACTACGCCCTCGCGCTGCACGTGATCGCCAAGCATCCCGCGGGCAAGATCCGTTCAGCGACGGTCATATGCATTCGAGCGCGGACACCGTGCGGATCAACGTCCGTGCCGTCGCCACCCATGGCGCCTCTCCGCACCTGGGGAACGACCCGGTTGTCATCGGCAGCCAGATCGTGCTGACCAGTCGGACGAGTCGGGCCGACCGGAGATCTACGTTCGGCCCTACCCGACGGGCGATCGCAAGTGGCAGGTGTCGACCGCGGGCGGAGCCGTCCCCTCCTGGAATCGGCGCGGGGGAGAGCTCGCCTGGCTCGCCGAGAATGCGATCTGGGCGGCGGCGGTGCGCACCAGCGCCAGTGAGTTCGAGGCGGCCGGCCCGCGGCTCGTCGTCCGCGGCGAGGCGATCGGGGCCGATCTGTCGTCCGGACTCGTCTACTACAACCGCATGTACGATCTCCCTCCCGACGGCCGCCGTTTCCTCGTCGCACAGCGCGCCGGCGCGGGGCGCAACGAGATGGTCTACGCCCTGAACCCGGGCGGTGGTGGACCGGCCCGCTGAGGCTGTCGTACCACGCCCAACTCTCACGCGCCCGCTCGCATCGGCCGGCCACCATATTTATGGTAATATGTGTTCCCATATGAGGACGACCATCGATCTCCCCGATGAGCTCCTGATCGCGGCCAAGAAGAAGGCGGCCGAGTCGCGCTCGACCCTGCGCGAGATCTTCGAGCGCGGGCTCCGCCGCGAGCTTGCGGACGCCGGCGGCGGCGCACGGCGCGGCCGTGCCCCGGCGATTCGCTGGGTCACGGCGCCCGGGGGGCTGCCGCCGGGCCTCGACGTCTCCGATCGCGCCGCCATGCACGACTGGATGAGACGGAAGCGTTGATCGCGCTCGACACGAACCTGCTCGTCTACGCCCACCGCTCCGGTCTGCCGGAGCATCGCGGCGCCCGGCGGGCGATCGAGCGTGCCAGCCGCGATGCGCGCGGCTGGGGTATCGCGCTTGCGAGCGTCGCCGAGTTCTTCAGTGTCGTGACGCACCCCGAGAGCCGGGGCGGGCCCTCGAGCGCCGTCGCGGCCAGCGGCTTTCTGGCGGCGCTCTCAGCTGCCGGGGCGCGCACGTGGTTGCCGGGCGAGGGCTTCGCGGACCGGCTCCTGGCACTTGCCGGTCGCCTCGGCGTTCAAGGACCTCGGGTCTTCGACCTCCAGATCGCGCTCACCGCGTTCGACAACGGCGCGGCCGACCTCTGGACCCACGACAGCCGCTTCGTCGCACTGCCGGGTCTCCGGATCCACGATCCGCTCATGAAGCTTCCCTGACGGTGACGCTCTCCGGGTGCCCGCCTTGGGCCGTACGCGATCGTCGAACCGCTCGGCGCGGGCGGGGACGACGGTTCCGGTGCCGTTTCACCGCCTGGAAAACGCGGGTTGCGATGCATGAACCGATACCCTAGGATCTGCATCGGGAGGCAGATCATGCGTACCACCCTCGACCTCGACGAGACCGCCCTTCGCAGCGCCATGGGCGTCTCCAGGGGGAAGACCAAGACCGCGGTGATCAACGAAGCACTGCGGGATTTCGCTCGCCGGCGCTCGCTCCGCCGCCTGCTCGCGTTTGAAGGCAAGCTCCGCTGGGAGGGCCACCTCGACCGTTTGCGCAAACGAACTCGGAAGTCCCGGTGAGGGTTCTGGTCGATACCTCGGCCTGGGTGGACTTCCTGAATGGCTATCCCTCGAAGGAGCGCGCCGCCCTCGCGTCCCTGATCGCGTCCGACGAGGAGATCTGCACCTGCGGCGTGATCGTCTCCGAGGTCTTTCAGGGCCTGAAGCAGGACAAGGGTCGCAAGGAACTGGAACGACTATTCCGCAAGCTCGTCTTTCTGGAGCCTTCCGGTGTCGAACCCTACCTTCGAGCGGCCGACATCTATCGCAATCTGCGTCTCCTTGGACACACGGTGCGATCAACCATCGATTGCCTGATCGCGGTCGTCGCCGAGGAGGGCGGCTGCCACGTGCTCGCCCGGGATCGAGACCTGACCACGATCGTGGGGAGCGGCCTTCTCAAGGCCAGGCTCCTGGTTGTGCCCGAGGCGATGTGAACATCGGGCAACGGCTCGGGTCCTATGAGCTCCTCACCTCCATCGGCGCCGGCGGAATGGGCGAGGTGTTCCGCGCGCGGGACACGAAGCTCGACCGCGAGGTGGCGATCAAGGTGCTGCCCGCGGCCTTTGCCGCGGAACCCGAGCGGCTGGCGCGGTTCGAGCGCGAGGCGAGCACTCTGGCCTCGCGCTCGAAACGGGCGAGACGCTCGGGGTCTTGCGCGAACGCCGCGGGTAGGACTTTGATCGCAACATCGCGTCCAAGCCTCGTGTCTTTCGCCCGCTACACCTCGCCCATCCCCCCCACGCCAATGGCGGCGGTGATCTCGTGCGTGCCGAGGCGGGCGCTGAGCGTGACGGGCATGAATTCGCGAAGTCTAGCAGGGTGCGGCGTATAATCCCGAGTCCCCAGCAGTCTTCGCGCATCGCTCGGGCGGGTTCCGGAATCCGCCGACAGGAGGCTCCATTGATCGGCCAAACTCTGTCGCTACCGGATCACCTCGACCCTCGGCGACGGCGGGATCTGTTCGAGATCCGCGGCCTCCAGGGTCCGGACTTCGATGACTACGCACCGAGCGCGGACGGCCAGCGCTTCCTGGTGAAACGGCCGGTCGACGAGGACGGCAAGCCAACGCTCTGCGTCGTAACGAACTGGGCGTCGCTGCTCCGGTGAGAGAGTCTCCGCTCGAAGCCACGACGCCCCGGGTCGCGACCGCCGTGCTCGAGATCCTCTACCGCGACGACGACGTCGTCGCCGTCCACAAGCCGCCGGGGCTGATGGTCCACCGCTCCGAGCTTTGTCGCCGCGAGACCCGCTTCGCCGTCCAGATCCTGCGACGCCAGGTGGGTCGCCACGTCTTCCCCGCGCATCGGCTGGACCGGGGCACCTCGGGCGTGCTGCTCCTGGCCTTCGACGCCCGCACCGCGGCGCGCCTGGGCAAGGCCTTCGCGTCGCGCGCGGTGGCCAAGCGATACGTGGCGGTCGTCCGCGGCTGGCCGGAGCCCTCGGGCACCATCGAGCACCCGCTACGGCAGCTCGAGGACGGCAAGGACACTGCCGATCCCGACGCACCCCGGCAGGACGCGCGCACGGACTACCGGCGCCTCGCCTGCGCCGACGTGCCGATTCCCTCCCGACACCACGGCTCCACGCGGGTCGCGCTCGTCGAGCTCTTTCCCCACACCGGGCGCCAGCACCAGGTCCGGCGCCACCTCAAGCACATCTCCCACCCCGTCCTCGGCGACGCCACGTACGGCAAGGGTCCGCTGAATCGCACTTTCGCGGGGCTCTTCGGCACCGGGCGGCTGCTGCTCGCCTGCACCGATCTCCACCTGGCCCATCCCGCCGACGGCCGGCCGCTCCGGCTCCACGCGCCGCTCGAGCCTGCCTTCGCCGCGCTCTGCGCGAAGCTGGGCTGGGAGCCGCCGCCGCTCGCCACGGCAGGCGAGCGGGAACCATGGCCCCGAGAGGACGGGCCTGCGGCCTACCCCTCTGGATGCCCGACCCGATAAGGCCTTCTAACTCCTGCCGCGACAGGTCCGCGCGATCCGGCCCCGGTTGTAGCGCTGGAGCAGGATCGGGTAGACGTTGAAGACGACATTGCTCGCGGTGAGGAACGCGGCCCAACCGTACCAGCCGATGCGGGCCGCGTGAGCGATGGTCAGCAGCGCCATGAGCAGGAAGACGAGGTGGTTGCGCTCGGCGCCCTTCGCTTCTTCGGCCCAGGCACGCGCGGATCCCCCATCACGGACGATCCGGTATCGCCGATCGGATCGCCTGGCCAGGCGATTGACCAGATCGCCGTTGGTCGCGAAGCGCTTGAACCACCGGACGCCCAGAGCCTTCCACACCCGAGCCCCGCGTTCACCTTCCCAGCTTCGAAAGTAGGCGGAGGGCAACAGGCACGGGACGAAGCAGACGGCCAGGCCCCAGGTCCACGACCCCTCCAGGAGGCATGGTACGCTGTGCCCGTCGTCGGCGGGAATCGCGCGGCTTCCCCTATCCCCGGGGACGCTGCGACG
>Ga0268386_10000427_pt1 | contig 26386 bp, 23 predicted proteins | sample RVTome_15_FD_200260 | JGI IMG/M metagenome (GOLD analysis project Ga0268386, IMG submission 200260) | Soil microbial communities from uranium-contaminated site in the Upper Colorado River Basin, Wyoming, United States - RVT150D86... ... | reverse complement strand
GCGTGACGGTGGACGACCGCATGCGGATCGAGGTGGATCCGGGCGGCATCAGCGAGCTGGTCGCGCCCTACGACCTCGTCAGGACGATGCGCGCGTCGATCCTCGTGCTCGGTCCGCTGCTGGCCCGTCACGGCAGCGCCGACGTGTCGCTGCCCGGCGGCTGCGCCATCGGCGCGCGACCCGTGAACCTGCACATCCAGGGACTGCAGGCCATGGGCGCAGCGGTGCGCATCGAGGACGGCTACATCAAGGCGCGCGCTGGCCGGCTCAAGGGGGCGCGGATCGTGTTCGACACCGTCACGGTGACGGGCACCGAGAACCTGCTCATGGCCGCCACTCTGGCGGAGGGCGAGACGGTGATCGAGAACGCGGCCCGCGAACCGGAAGTGGTCGACCTGGCGCGCTGCCTCACGGCGATGGGCGCCAAGGTCCGCGGCGCCGGCACCGCGACGATCGTCGTGCAGGGCGTCGAGCGGCTCTCGGGCACCGACTACAGCGTCCTGCCCGACCGGATCGAGACCGGCACCTTCCTCGTGGCCGGCGCCATGACCCGCGGCCGGATCCGCCTGCGCAATACCCGACCGGAGCATCTCGATGCCGTGCTTTCGAGGCTGCGGGAGGCCGGCGCAACCATCGCGACGGGCCCGGACTGGATCGAGCTCGACATGCGGGGCCGGCGGCCGGTCGCGGTCAGCCTGCGCACCGCTCCCTATCCGGCCTTCCCCACGGACATGCAGGCGCAGTTCGTGGCAATGAATGCGATCGCCGAGGGCGTCGGGACGATCATCGAGACCATCTTCGAGAACCGGTTCATGCACGTGCTCGAGATGCAGCGCATGGGCGCGGACATCCAGCTCGAGGGCAACACGGCCATCAGCCGCGGCGTCGAGCACCTGCAGGCGGCGCCCGTCATGGCGACCGACCTGAGAGCCTCCGCCAGCCTGGTGCTCGCCGGCCTCGTCGCCGAGGGCGAGACCGTCATCGACCGTATCTACCACATCGATCGCGGCTACGAGTGCATCGAGGAGAAGCTGGCGCAGCTCGGCGCCTCGATCCGCCGCCTGCCGTCGCCGCGACGGGTCGCCGAAAGCGCAGCCTGACACCGGCCCGAGCCTTGGTCTAACCCGCATATCTCCCTGGTCCACGGCTGCGGCCGCGGAGCTCGGGAGATCCGGCGTTGCGCCCGGTCCGGGTGCTCGACGTCCGGACGGTCGCGCGCCTGGTCTTTTCCCGAGCTCCGCGCCCTCGCTTCGCGCCCCGGTTGGAATGCGGGCTAGGAGCGCGGCGGCCGCTCGGCGACTTCCGTCGCGACGCGGAACGGCCGGCCCAGCCGGCTGCCGGTGAGCACGACCTCGACCCCGGGGCGCATCGCGGCGATCGTGCGTAGCGCATCCTGCCAGACGACGACCGGCTCGTCGTTGATGTGCGTGATCACGTCGTTCGGCCGCAGCCCCGCCCGGTGCGCCGGGCTGCCCTGCTGCACGGTCGTGAGAATGATGCCGTAGGCCTCGTCGAGCCCGAGGGCGCGCGCCTGCTCCGGTGTGAGGGTCTGCGTGCCGACGCCCAGCCAGCCGCGAATGACGCGGCCGTGCTCGATCAGGTCCTGCATGACGCCGCGGACGAGGTTGATCGGGATGGCAAAGCCGATCCCCTCGGAATCGAAGCGCCGCGAGAAAAATGCCGTGTTGATCCCGACGAGCTCGCCCTGCGCGTTGACGAGCGCGCCGCCGGAGTTGCCCACGTTGATGGCAGCGTCGGTCTGGATGAAGTTCTCGAACTGCGAGAGGCCCAGCTGACCCCGGCCGGTGCCGCTGACGATCCCCTGCGTCACCGTCTGGCCGATGCTGAAGGGATTGCCGATCGCGAGCACGACGTCGCCCACGCGGAGTTGATCGGAACGCCCGATGCGGATGCGCGGCAGGTCCTCGACCTCGACCCGCAGCAGCGCGATGTCGGTCTCCGGGTCCGTGCCAACGACGCTGGCCGTTGCGCTGCGGCCGTCCACCAGCACGACCTGCAGGTCTTCCATGCCCGCGATGACGTGGTGGTTGGTGATGACGTAGCCGTCGCCGTTCATCACCACGCCCGACCCGAGACTGCCGCCGGCGCCCGGCTCCACGTAGCCGGCTTCTGCCGCCGGTCTCCCCACGAGGTTCACGACGGCCGGCGCCGTCGCGGTCACGGCTGCTGCGTAGGTATCCGGTCCCGCGGCGGAGCCGCCCGCGCGCAGGGGGTGGCCGTCGGGCAGCAGTCCGGGAAACAGGTAGACGACGATGAACGCGGCCGCGAGGCCGACGGTCGCCGACTGCAGGAAGAACCGGAGTGCGGTCTTGAGACTGCCCATGAAAAGTCCGGGCGCGGCGCCGCCGCGTGCGACGCATTATAGGAACAGTGCGCGCGTCGCCGGTAGGCAGTGCCGAAATGCGATGTGTATAATCCTGCGATTCACCGGCCGGGCCGCCAGATTCAACTGATATCGGCCCGGCTTTCGGCTATCTGCCCCAGGAGACAGCTCAGGATGAGTGACGGCGTTGACTGGAAGAGGCGTCACTTTCTTGGTGTGGCCACGGCCGTTACCGCCGCGATCGGCGCAGGCTTCGCCGCAGTCCCTTTCCTCGCCTCGTGGCGGCCGAGCAAGCGCGCCCAGGCTCTCGGCGCACCTGTCGAGGTCGACATAGGCAAGCTGGACGAAGGCGCCATCATGCGCGTGGAATGGCGCGGCCGCCCGATCTGGGTGCTCAAGCGCAGCGAGGAGATGCTGCGCCGGCTCGACGAGACCGTGGACAGCCTCCGCGACCCGAACTCGCAGGAGGAACAGCAGCCCGAATACGCAGCGAATGAAACCCGCTCGATCAAGCCCGCCGTGCTGGTCGTCGTCGGCAGCTGCACGCACCTGGGCTGCTCGCCGCTGCCGCGCTTCGAGGTCGGGGCGGCCGATCTCGGGCCGGGCTGGCAGGGCGGCTTCTACTGTCCCTGCCACGGATCCAAGTTCGACCTGGCGGGTCGCGTCTGGAAGGGCGTGCCGGCGCCGCTCAACCTCATGGTGCCCCCGCACCGTTACCTGAATGAATCGGTGATCCTCATCGGTTCCGATTCCGAGACGGCGTAATGAGCATCAGTCAGCAGGAAAAGTTCACGGTCGGTAAGCCTCGCGGAGGCCTCGGCGAATGGTTCCGCAAGCGCTTCCCGTGGGACGCGATGATGGCGGACCACGTCATCGGCTACTACGCGCCCAAGAATTTCAACTGGTGGTATGTCTACGGGTCGATTGCGATGCTGGTGCTCGTCAACCAGATCGTGACCGGCATCTTCCTGACGATGAGCTACAAGCCGTCGGCCGCCGAAGCCTTCGCGTCCGTCGAATACATCATGCGCGACGTGGACTGGGGCTGGCTGATCCGCTACATGCACTCGACTGGCGCGTCGCTGTTCTTCGTCGTCATCTACCTGCACATGTTTCGCGGGCTGATGTACGGCTCCTACCGCAAGCCGCGCGAACTGGTGTGGCTGTTCGGCATGCTCATCTACATGTGCCTCGCAGCAGAGGCATTCTTCGGCTACCTGCTGCCGTGGGGCCAGATGTCCTACTGGGGCGCGACCGTCATCGTGTCGCTGTTCGGCGCGATCCCGTGGATCGGCGACACCCTGGTCGAGTGGGTGCGCGGCGACTATTTCATCTCCGACATCACGCTGAACCGGTTCTTCGCCCTGCACGTGATCGCACTGCCGCTCGTACTGCTCGGTCTGGTTGTGGCCCACATCCTGGCGCTCCACGAGGTCGGCTCGAACAATCCGGATGGCGTCGAGATCAAGGACCACCCCGGCCCGGACGGACACCCGCAGGACGGCCTGCCGTTCCATCCGTATCACACAATGAAGGACGTGCCGGCGTGGGTCGTGTTTCTGGCGGTGTTTGCCGCCATCGTGTTCTACGCGCCGGAGATGGGCGGCTATTTCCTCGAGCACGCGAACTTCGAGCCGGCCGACCCGCTGAAGACCCCCGAGCACATCGCGCCCGTGTGGTACTTCACGCCCTTCTACGCGATCTTGCGCGCCGTGCCGGACAAGCTCGGCGGCGTCATCCTGATGGGCGCCTCGATGTTCCTGCTCTTCCTGCTGCCGTGGCTCGACCGCAGCCCGGTCAAGTCGATCCGCTACAAGGGGTGGATCTCGAAGCTCGCGCTCGGGATCTTCGCGATCAGCTTCATCGTGCTCGGGTACCTCGGAACGCAGCCGGCGACCGGCGTCTACACGAACCTGGCGCGCGTGTTCACGATCCTGTATTTCGCCTTTTTCCTGCTGATGCCCTTCTACTCGAAATTCGAGAAGACGAAGCCCGTCCCGGCCAGGGTGACCTTCCATGGCTAGGCTGATCCTGCTGCTGGCGATGCTCGCGCTCCCCGGGGTCTCGGCCGCTGCCGGCGCCGAGGGCGCGGTGCAGCACGTGGACGTCGACGTCGGAAACCAGGCTGCCCTGCAGCGCGGCGCCAAGTACTTCGTCAACTACTGCCTCGGCTGCCACTCGCTGAAGTACGTGCGCTACAACCGGGTCGGCGAGAATCTCGGCCTCAGCGAGAAGCAGCTCATCGAGAGCCTGATGTTCACCGGCGAGCGGCCGTTCGACACGATGTCGATCGCGATGGAGCCGCAGGATGCCGAGCGCTGGTTCGGCATCGCTCCTCCGGATCTGTCGCTCACCGCGCGGTCGCGGGGTTCGGACTGGATCTACAGCTTCCTGCGGTCGTTCTACGTGGATCCGTCCCGGCCGACGGGCACCAACAATACGGTGCTGGAAAACGCCAGCATGCCGCACGTGCTGTGGGAGCTGCAGGGCGTGCAGGAGGCGGTGTACAGGCGCGACGGCGACGCCAGGATTTTCGACCATTTCGAGCTTGTCCGGCCCGGCGCGCTCGCGCCCGAGGAATTCGAGCGGACCGTGAGGGACATCACGACCTTCCTGGCGTGGGCCGGCGAGCCGATGCGCCTCGAGCGCGAGCGCCTGGGCATCAAGGTCCTGCTGTTCCTGGTGGTGTTCTTCGTGTTCGCCTGGCTCTATTACAAGGAAGTCTGGAAGAACGTGAAGTGAGACAGGCGCGGGGGACACTATGACGCTGTTTTCGAATCCGACCTGCCCGCACAGCCACAGGGTGCGCATCGTGCTCGCGGAAAAGGGCATCACCATCGACGTCGTGAACGTCGAGAGTGCGCAGCTCCCCGAGGACCTGCTGGACCTGAATCCCTACAACAGCGTCCCGACGCTGGTGGATCGCGACCTCGTCCTGTACGACTCCCGCGTCATCGCGGAGTATCTCGACGAGCGCTTTCCCCATCCGCCGCTGATGCCGGTCGATCCGGTGACGCGTGCCCGGTTCCGGCTGGCGCTGTATCACATCGAGCGTGACTGGTATTCGCTGGTGGACGATCTCGACCGCGGCGACAAGCGCACCGCGAACCGGGCACGCAAGAACCTGCGCGAGAGCCTCCTTTCCAGCGCCGACCTGTTCGCGGTCAAGCCCTACTTCCTCAGCGAGGAATTCTCCCTCGTGGATTGCAGCATCGCCCCGATCCTCTGGCGCCTGCCGCGCTGGGAAGTGGACCTGCCGCCGAGCCACGGGCGGGCCATCATCAAGTATGCCGAAACGGTCTTCGGCCGCCCGTCCTTCCGCGCCAGCCTCACCGAGCTCGAAGAGGAGATGCGGGGCTAGCCCGCATTTCTCACCGATCCACGGCTGCGGACGCGGAGCTCGGGAAAATCCTGCGTTGCGCTCGGTCCGGGTGCTCGACGTGCTGTCGAGTACGCCTGCGCGCCCGGACGGTCGGGCGCCTTGTCTTTTCCCGAGTTCCGCGCCCTCACTTCGCGCCCCGGTGAGAAATGCGGGCTCGCCCCGGTCCAATCTGCCGCGCGGGCGTGCAAGCGGTGCAATTCGCCGATCGATCCCGTTTAATGGGCTCATCCCCCCGCCCAAGACCGACGCAATGCCTCCGATGTCCCGCCGTCCCGCCCGAATGGCCTGAGGCCGACAGGCTGCCGTGAGCAACATCCGCCTGCCCCGTCGCCCCTACCTACTCCGGGCGATGGTCGAATGGATCAACGACAGCGGCGAGACGCCGCACGTCGTGGTCGACGCGACCGCGGCAGGCGTCCAAGTGCCCGCGCAGTTCATCCGCGACGGCAAGATCGTGCTCAACATCGCGTTGGCCGCCACCCAGGGGCTGTCGATCGGCAACGAGTTGCTGGAGTTCAGTGCGCGCTTCGGCGGCGCGCCGTTCCTCGTCAGCGTGCCGATGAACGCCGTCCTCGGCGTGTACTCGCGCGAGACCGGCGAGGGAATGATCTTCACGGAGCCCGACGGCGACCCGGGCGAGGGCCCCGACGACAAGGGACCACCCAAGGGACCGCCCAAGCTCACGGTCGTGAAGTAGGACGGATGACATCCCGGCGTTTCGTGCCGGATTTCCGCTGCGCCTAACCCCAACCTGCCAGCGGCGTGCGGGGTCCGTGCCGGGGTCTGCCGCGCCTGCCCCGGCCTGTGCCCGTCAATATGCCGCGCCGGGGTTCATGATCCCGTCGGGGTCGAACGCCGCCTTCACGCGGCGCATCAGCGCAAGCGCCTCGGGGCCGACCTCCAGCTCCACATAAGGCCGCTTGTCCCGCCCGATGCCGTGCTCCCCGGACAGTGTGCCGCGCAACGACAGGACGAGGCGGAACACCTCGGCGAGGCAGGCCTCCAGGCGCGGACGCTCCTCCGGCTGCCCCATCAGGTTCACGTGCAGATTGCCATTGCCGGCGTGACCGAAGCTGACGATGCGCACCGCATGCCGCTCCGCGAGCCGGGCGAGCCCGTCCACGAGCGCGCCCATGGCCGACACGGGCACGACGACGTCCTCGTTGATCTTCACGGGCGCGATGCTCCGCAATGCGGGGGAAAGCGCCTTGCGCGCCGCCCACAGCGCGGCCGCCTCGCGATCGTCGGCCGCGGCGCGGCACTCCACGAGCCCGTCGCCCGCGGCCGCCTGCGCCAGCGCGCGCACGGCAGCCTGCAGCTGCTCTGCCAGCCCGTCCGCCTCGATCATCAGCAGCGCCCCCGCGTCCTCGGGCAGGTCGCCGACCCCGGCGCCGCGCAGCAACGCCAGCGCGGCGCCATCGGCGAACTCGAGCGCACGCGGCACGACCGGCTGCGCCATGATGCGGCTCACCGCGGCGGCGGCCGCATGCACGTCGCGATACAGCGCGCGCAGCGTCGCCACGCGCTCCGGTAGCGGCGTGAGCCGGAGCGTCGCCTCGGTGATGATGCCGAGCGTCCCTTCCGAGCCGATGAGCAGGCGCGTCAGGTCGAGCCCCACGACGCCCTTCGTCGTGTAGCAACCCGTGCGCAGCAGCTGTCCCGCGCCCGTGACGACCTGCAGGCCGAGGGTGTTGTCGCGCGGCGTCCCGTACTTCACGGCGCGGGGCCCCGCGGCATTGCAGGCGAGATTGCCGCCGATCGTCGAGTAGTCCGCGGAGCCCGGGTCGGGCGGCCAGAAAAAGCCCGCCGCCCCGGCCGCCTCCTGCAGCGCGCCGTTCGTCACGCCCGGCTGCACGACGGCGAGCCTGTTGGCGGGATCCAGCTCGAGGATGCGGGCCAGGCGCTCGGTGGAGACGACGACGCTGCCCGGCGGCGGCACCGTGGCGCCGGCGGTGCCCGTGCCGCGGCCCCGGGGCACCACCTTCAACGCGTAGCGGCGGCAGACCTGCACCGCGCTTCGCACCGCCTCCGCGTCCCGCGGCAGCACGACGGCCGCGGGCAGCGACTGCCTGCGGCTGTTGTCGTAGCCGTAGCTCCAGCAATCGGCGGCATCCAGCAGCAGGCCGTCGTCGCCGACGGCGGACGCCAGCGCGGCCGCTGCGTCCGGCGGCAGGGCGTCGGACGTCATACGGCCCGGCGCGCGTTCCCGAAGAGCGCCTGGTCGATGAGGTCGCAGAGGCAATGGATGACGACGAGATGGACTTCCTGCACGCGCGCCGTGCGCTCCGCCGGCACACGGATCTCGACGTCGTTCTCCCCGAGCAGGGCGGCCATCGCGCCGCCGTTCTTTCCAGACAGCGCCACTACCGACATGCGCCGCTGGTGCGCCGCCGTGACGGCCTCGTTGACGTTCGCCGAGTTGCCCGACGTGGAAATGGCCAGCAGCACGTCGCCCGCCCGCCCCAGCGCGAGCACCTGCTTCGAGAACACCTGCTCCCAGGCGTAATCGTTGGCGATCGCCGTCAGGGTCGAACTGTCGGTGGTGAGCGCAACCGCCGGCAGGCCGGGCCGCTCCATCTCGAAGCGATTGAGAAGCTCCGCCGAGAAATGCTGCGCATCGCCCGCCGAGCCGCCGTTGCCGCACGCCAGAACCTTGCCGCCGCCCCGCAGACAGCCCTCGATCATCGCGGCGGCGCGCGCCACGACCGGAGCGAGCGTCACCGCGGCCTTCTGCTTCAGCTCGGCGCTGGCCAGGAAGTGTTGTCGTACGCGGCTTTCGGCATCCATGAATCACGTCCCGCAATGGGCTGGTGCGAACGTCACGCTGCGTCGAATGCGGCCCGCAGCCAGCGCGGCTCATTGTCCCCGCCGGGTCCGGAAAACACCACCACGTCGAACCGCATCGGCCGCGCCGCCTCCGCGGGATGGCTGGCGAGATACGCCCCGGCCGCCGCACACAGCCGCGCCTGCTTGCGCCGGTCGACGCTCGCTTCCGGCGTGCCCCAGGCGGTGTGCGTGCGTGCGCGCACTTCTACGAACACCAGCGTCGCGCCGTCGCGCATCACCAGGTCCAGCTCCCCGAGGCGGCAGCGGTAGTTCCGGGCGACCAGAGCCAGGCCGTGAGAGAGCAGAAACGCGAGCGCGGCGTCCTCGGCGACGCGGCCGCGCGCCCGCCTCACTCCGGCAGGCCGGGATCCGCCAGCACGGGCGGCGCAGGGGCTTCGGGCAAAGGCTCGATGCGGCCGGACGCGATGCGCGCCCATGCCAGGTCGCGTCGCACGCGGCCCGTGCCGTCCAGGGACAGCACACCGGTGAGCCCCTCGATGCCAGGGATCAGCCCCGGGCTGCGATTGTTGAGAAGCGGAATGAGCCGCCACGCGTCGGCGCCGAAGGCAAAGAGCCTCCCGTTGCGATCTACGGCATCCGGCCCGAAGGCCTCGAAGCGCTTCATATAGGCGGCCGCTCCCGGATCCGTGCCGGCCCGCCAGGGCATCTCGTCGAGCAGGATCCCGTCGAGATCCGCATTCGCCGAATGTCCCGGCTCATAGATGACCGACGTGGCATACACCGGCAGGTCGGCCGCGTAGTGGAAGCGAAGCTGCGGCCGGATCAGGCGGCCCTCGGTCGCGCGCGCGGCAAGAAACAGGAAGCTCGCGTCGTGGCGCCGGCGGGGTTCGAATTCCAGCCGCCGGCCCAGAATGGACTGCAGCGACTGGTGGCGCGCGCGGCTTTCGTCGATGAGGAGCAGGCGGGTGATTTGCGCGGAGAAATCGCTGTCGCTCGGATCGTACAGGGCCCAGTCGAGCAGTTGGCCGCCGGCCGCCTGCAACTCCAGGCTGAAGCTCTCCGCCATGCGCCGCCCCTGGTCCGTGTCCGGCACGAGCGCCACGCCGCGCGCCCGGCCGTCCACGATGACACGGCGCGCGGCGGCGGCGGCCTCGTCCTCCGGCGCAAGCGCGAACTGGAAAACGTGGCCGGGCAGGTTGATGCCTTCCTCCGCCCAGTTCAGGAGCAGCGTCGGCGCGGGCGCAACCTGCGCCGCGGCGAGCTCGCCGATCTCCTCCTTGAGCAGCGGCCCCACGACGAACTCGGCGCCCTGCCGGATTGCGCGCTCGTAGGCGGTCGTCGTGCCCAGCGCCACCGTGTCGTAGACGTGGATCGCGGGCGGCTCCGCCCCGACATCCACCTCCGCGTCAGCATCGGCATCCGGCTCCGCCTCCGCATCCGGCTCCGTCTCCGGGTCCGGATCCGTCTCCGTCTCCGCCTCCGCATCCGGATCCGGCTCCACCTCCTCCGCCGGTTGCGCGAGGTAGCCGGCGACGAAGCCGTCGCGCACCGCCGCCGCGGCTGCGGCATGGCGGCCCGACAGCGGCAGCAGCAACGCCACCCTGCGGGGGTAAGTAGTCATTGCACGGTATTCGCCGATCAGCTCGTCGACGATGCCCGTCGCGGCGGGATGCGCCGGGTGGCTCTCCCGCCATTGCGCGAGCGCCGTCTGCAGGCGGAACGCGCTGCCGCCCGCCGCCGCGATGTCGCGCGCGAGCGCGAGCCAGCCGGCCACGACCGCGTCGGCGTCGCGCGGCGTGTCGAACGGCGCGCCGGCCGCTACCGCCTCCTGCAGACGATTCCAGATGTGCCGCTGATTCGCGGCCCGCTCGCCCGGCTCGTCGAGCAGCGTCTCGCGCGCCACCAGGTGTTGCACGCCCGCGGCGGCCTCGCGCAGCGCGAAGGCGACCTCGGCGCGCAATGCCAGTATGCGTGCCGCGCCGGGATCGCCCGGGCCGGACGGCAAGTCCGCCAGCATTTCGCGCGCGTCGGCAGGGCGATCCGTCCGCAGGGCCAGATCGGCCTCGACGACGGCGCGCCGCGTGGCGAGCGCCGGATCGCCGGGCACCGGCAGTCGCGCGATCGCCGCCTGGGCACGCTCCGGCTGGCGCGCCCGCAGCCAGGCCTCGGCGGCCTCGATCAGGTCCGCTTCGGGGCTGCGCGCAAGCTCGGCGGCGGCGAGCCACTTCTGCGCGGCGGCATCCCAGTCCCCGGCGGCCTCCGATCGCGACGCTTCCTCGCGATGCGCCTGCGTCTCCGGCGAGTCCGCCCGCGGCAGTCCGGCGCAGCCCGCGACGAGCAACGCGAGCAGCGCGGGAACGAGTCGTGTTTGCGCGCGGCGGCGCAGGGAGTGCAGCATCGGCGACAGCATGAAGGCCCGGGGGCGTGGCGGGAAGGCCGGATTATAGTGGCAAAGGACGCGGGCACACTCTGGGTCGTCGCCACGCCGATCGGCAATCTCGACGATCTTTCACTGCGCGCGCAGCGCGTGCTGGCGGATGCCGATCTCCTGCTCTGCGAGGACACGAGGCACACCCGCCGGCTTCTTGCCGCCTTCGGCATCCGCGCCCGCCTGTACTCCCTACACGAGCACAACGAGGCGCGCGTCACCGGTGGCATCGTCGCCCGCCTCCTGGCCGGCGAGAGCATGGCCCTGGTGTCCGACGCCGGCACGCCGCTGATCAGCGATCCCGGCTTCCGCCTCATCCAGGCCGCCGCCGCCGCCGGCGTGCTGATCAGCCCCGTGCCCGGGCCGAGCGCGCCGATTGCGGCCCTGTCCGTCGCCGGGCTGCCCACGGATCGCTTCGCGTTCGAAGGCTTTCTGCCGGCCAGGGGCGCGGCGCGCCGCAGCGCGCTCGCGGCGCTCGCCGCCGAGCCGCGCACCCTCGTGTTTCTCGAGTCGGCCGGCCGGCTGGCCGCCTGCCTCGCCGACGCTGCGGCCATCCTCGGCGCGGAGCGCGAGGCGGTCGTGGCGCGCGAGCTGACGAAGCTCCACGAAAGCCTCTACCGGGGCGGCCTCGCCGCCCTGGCGGAGCGGCTGGCGGATGATCCGGATGCGGCCCGTGGCGAGGTCGTGATGGTGGTCGCCGGGGCGCCGCAGGGCGACGGGACCGAGGGGGACGAGGCCGCACTGGCGCGGGTGCTTCCCGTGCTGCTCGAGGAACTGCCGCCCAGCCGGGCGGTGCGCATCGCCGCGCGCCTCACCGGCGTGCTGCGACGCCGCGCCTACGCCGCGGCCGTTGCGCTCGGTTCGGACCCCGGTAGTGACGTAAAATAGCCCGGCGTGGGAGTCGGTCGGACAGCCGCTCCGGTTTTCGGACCGGGGAGGAAAGTCCGGGCTCCGCAGGGCAGGGTGCCAGGTAACGCCTGGGGGACGCGAGTCCACGGAAAGTGCCACAGAAAACAGACCGCCCAAGCGCTCGACGGAGCACTCCGACGGGCGACGGCAAGGGTGAAAAGGTGCGGTAAGAGCGCACCGCGCGGCCGGTAACGGATCGCGGCACGGTAAACCCCACCCGGAGCAAGACTAAATAGGGAAGCAAGCGGAACAATCCGCGCCGCGCGGCCCGCGCGGGGCTTCCGGGTAGGTCGCTCGAGGCGCACGGTGACGTGCGTCCCAGATGAATGGCTGTCCCCGACAGAACCCGGCTTACAGGCCGGCTCCCGCGTTTTTACTTCAGTCGCCCACGAGCCGGGATTCATCCCGGCGCGCGACGTGCGCCGTCCGCGACGGCTGCCGGCGAACGCGATGGACGGCATGCCGGGTTTGATGCAATCGCGGAATGGGCTTCCAGGAGTGGGCGCAGGCGCTGGTTTGTCGCTGTCGCGCCGTCCGGATTTCCGCCTGAAGCTCACCTTCTTTGCGAGGAAGGGTTTTCAAGCGACTGATTTTGCGGCCGCGCGACGTCCCGGAGTCCACTTCCAGAAATGCGCCTAAGTCCCCGTGAGAAAAAAGAAATTTTCTCTCCGAACCGGTTGACGGAGGGGAAGGGTGTTCCTATAGTGGCCCTAAGTGGGGAGAAGTGGGAAGAAATGGGAGTTCACTCCCTCAGGAAACCACCCGAATGTTCCGCGGCGCCAATCGAATCACTCTGGATGCCAAGGGTCGCCTCGCGATTCCGACTCGCTACCGCGCGCGCATCGAGGAGCGTTGCGCCAACCACCTGATCGTAACCGTGGATCGGGACTACTGCCTGCTCATCTACCCGCTGCCCGAGTGGGAAGACGTGGAGCGGCGCTTCGAGCGCCTCCCGGCCCTAGATCGCCAGGCCCGCCGCCTTAAGCGCCTCATGCTCGGTCACGCCTCGGAACAGGAGCTCGACAGCCACGGCCGCATCCTGCTGCCGAAAGAGCTCCGGGAATTCGCCGCCCTCGACAAGCAGGTCATGCTCGTCGGCCAGGGCAACAAGTTCGAGCTCTGGGACGAAGCGCGCTGGAACGAGCGCCGCGACCAGTGGCTCGCCGAGGAATCCGCGGACGAAACGAGTCTCGCGGGCGAACTCGAAACGCTGACTTTCTAGTGCGCTGCTCCGCAAGCAGCTCGCTCGCCTCGGCCGCCGACGTTCGTGACTTGCCCGACACGGCGAGCGGGAACGGCAGGGTTAATTGCAGGGAGCCACGACACGCCCCGGTGCGCACAGGCGCGGCGCGGCGGGTGAAGGGCTTGCAGGACAGGTCACAGTAGTGTCGGCCGTGTTGCCACACGCGCCGGTGCTTCTCGGGGAGGCGCTGGAAGCCCTCGCCGTTCGCGAAGCAGGAAGCTACCTCGACGCGACGCTGGGGCGCGGCGGGCATGCGGCGGCGATCCTTTCGCGCCTCGGCAGCACAGGCAGGCTGCTGGCCATGGACCGCGACCCGGAGGCGGTCGAGGCCGGCATACGACGCTTCGGCGGGGACCCGAGGGTAGTGGTCGTCAGGGGTAATTTCGCGTACCTGAGGTCCGTCGCCGAAGAGGCGGGGTTCGGCTCGGGCTTCGACGGCATCCTTCTCGACCTCGGGGTTTCCTCCCCGCAGCTCGACGACGCGGAGCGCGGCTTCAGCTTCCTGCGCGATGGCCCGCTCGACATGCGCATGGATCCCGACCAGGGTCCCAGCGCCGCTGAGTGGCTCGAGCACGCCGACGAGGCCGACATCACGCGGGTACTGAAGGAATTCGGCGAGGAGCGCTTCGCGCGCCGCGTGGCGCGGGCCATCGTCGCCGCGCGCGGCCGGGCGCCCATCCGGCGCACGCTGCAGCTTGCCGACATCGTTGTCGGCGCCGTGCCCGGGCGGGAGCCCGGCAGGCACCCGGCCACGCGCACCTTCCAGGCGCTGCGGATCGCCGTGAATGACGAGCTCGGGGCGCTGGAAGCCGCGCTCGATCAGGCCCTCGTGGCGCTGCGGTCCGGCGGCCGCCTCGTCGTGATCAGCTTCCACTCGCTCGAGGACCGGCGCGTGAAGCGCTTCATCCGCCGTCACTCGCAGGTCGCGGAGCCGTGGCGCGGACTGCCGCAGATCCCGCCCGAAGCACGGCCGAAGCTCGCCCCGGTCGGCAAGGCCGTGCGCGCGGACGACGCGCAGGTGGCGGCCAATCCGCGCGCGCGCAGCGCCGTCCTGCGCGCGGCCGAGAGGCTCGCAGCATGAGCCCGGTCGTACGCTCCGTCGCTTTCGCCGCGGCGCTCGTCGTCGCAATCATGGGCTCGGCCGTTGCCGCCATCGATGCGCGCCATCGCGCACGCCAGCAATTCATCGCGCTGCAGTCGCTGCACCGCGTGCGCGACGAGCTGAACATCGAGTGGCGGCAGCTGCAGATCGAGCGCAGCACCTGGGCAACGCATGCGCGGGTCGAGCAGCTCGCGCGGGACAAGCTGCAGATGATCGTCCCCACCCCCACCGACGTGGAGATCGTGAAGCCATGAAGTGTGCGCCGGACGATTTCGCCGCCCGCTTCCGCCCGCGCATGCTGTTCGCCGTGGCGCTGTTTGCCGTCGGCGGTGCCGCACTCGTGGCGCGCGCCGTGGACCTGCAATTCCTCGATCAGGCCTTCTTCGCGAGCCAGGGCGACGCACGCCAGATGCGCGTCGTGGAGATTGCCGCGCATCGCGGCACGATCACCGACCGCCGGGGCGAGCCGCTGGCGGTTTCCAGCCCCGTCGACAGCGTCTGGGTCAATCCCCGCGAGCTGCGCCGGGCGCCGGCGGAGGTGCCGCGCCTCGCGGCCGCGCTGAAGCGCGACCCCGAGTGGCTCATGCGCGCCGTGTCGGCGCGCCCCGATCGCGAGTTTCTCTACGTGCGCCGTCACCTGCCGCCAGCCGAGGCGCGCGCCATCGCCGCGCTCGGTATCCCCGGCGTCTACCTGCAGCGCGAGTATCGGCGCTTCTACCCGGCGGGCGAGGTGGCGAGCCACGTCCTCGGCTTCACCGACATCGACGACACCGGCCAGGAGGGGCTGGAGCTCGCTTACGAGCATTGGCTCTCGGGCGAGCACGGTGCCAAGCGCATCCGCCGCGACCGGCTCGGCAACGTCATCGAGGACGTCGAGAGCATCCACGAGCCGCAGCCCGGGCGCGATCTCAGGACGAGTCTCGACCTGCGCATCCAGTACCTCGCCTATCGCGAGCTGAAGCGCGCCGTGCAGGCACACCGTGCCAAGGCCGGCTCGATGGTCGTGCTCGACGTGCGCACGGGCGAAGTGCTGGCGATGGTCAATCAGCCCAGCTACAACCCGAACGATCGCGCGCAGCTCACGCCCGACCGCTATCGCAACCGCGCCACGAACGACATCTTCGAGCCCGGCTCCAGCATCAAGCCGCTGCTCGTCGCCGCGGCGCTGGAGAGCGGGCGTTACACGCCGACGTCCATCATCGACACCAACCCCGGCTGGATCACTGTCGGCGCGAAGACGATCGAGGATCACCACAATCTCGGGCGCGTCGATCTCACGACCGTGCTCGCCCGCTCGAGCAACGTCGCCGCCACGCGCATCGCCCTGTCGCTGGATGCGGAGCAGTTGTGGAGCCTGCTGCGCCGCTTCGGCGTCGGCGAGCTGTCGGCAACCGGCTTCCCCGGCGAATCCGCCGGCGTGCTCCTGGCGCCCGACCTGTGGAAGCCGATCTCGCAGGCGACGCTGTCCTACGGCTACGGCCTGTCGATGACGCCGCTGCAGCTCGCCCATGCCTACGCGACGCTGGCGGGCGGCGGTCTCTCGCGCCCCGTCTCGCTCCTCGCGCTGGACGCGCCCGCACAGGGCGCCTCGCGCGCGGTCGGGGAAGGGACCGCCCGCGCGGTGCTGCGGATGCTGGAGGCGGTCGTCGCCACCGGCGGCACGGCGCCGCAGGCGGCGATTGCCGGCTACACCGTGGCCGGCAAGACAGGGACGGCGCGCAAGTTCACGGTGGGCGGCTACCACGCGGATCGCTACGTGTCCGTGTTCGCCGGCGCCGCCCCGGCGAGCGATCCGCGGCTCGCCGCGGTGGTGATGCTCGACGAGCCGTCGGCCGGCGAATACTACGGCGGCAGCGTCGCCGGCCCGGTCTTCTCGCGGGTCATCGGCGATGCCTTGCGCATCCTCGGCATCCCGCCCGACGACGGCGCCCGCGCGCAGCCCCTCGGCACGCTCGTCCAGGCGCTGAGGCAGCCATGATGCCCGCCCTCCAGAGCGACCTCGTCGTCACGCTCGAGGATCTGTTCGGCAGCCGCGTGCCCGCCGGCCTGGCCGCGCTGCCCGTGCCCGACCTGACGCTGGACAGCCGCCGCGTGACGCCGGGTGCGCTGTTCCTTGCCGTCCCCGGGCGCCACTGCCACGGCGCGCGCTACGCCGCCGATGCCGCGCTGGCCGGCGCCGGCGCCATCGCGTGGGAACCGGCAGACGAGGTCGCCGTGCCCGAGCCGCCCGCAGGCGCCGTCGCGTTTCCCGTGCCGGGGCTTTCCGCGTCGCTGGGCGAGATCGCCGATCGCTACTTCGGCCGGCCGTCGTCGCGGCTGCCGGTGATCGGCGTGACGGGGACGAACGGCAAGACGACGGTGACGCACCTGGTGGCCGGCGCGCTGGCGGGGCTCGGCCGCCCCGCCGGCATCATTGGCACCCTGGGCGGCGGCCTGGCCGGCGACCTGGAGCCGGCGCGCCTCACCACGCCCGACGTCGTCGAGCTGCATCGCGGGCTCGCGCGCCTCGCCGGCCGCGGCGCGACGGCGGTCGCAATGGAGATCTCGTCGCACGCCGTGGACCAGGGGCGCATTGCCGGCGTGCGGCTCGCCGTGGCCGCGTTCACGAACCTCACCCGCGATCACCTCGACTACCACGGCACGATGGCGGCGTACGGCGCGGCGAAGGCGGCGCTGTTCACGGCCCACCCCACGGCCGCCGCCGTCGTGAATGTGCGCGATGCGTTTGGCGCAGAACTGGCGGCCGGCCTGCCGGCGGGGCAGCGCGTGCTGACCGTTGGCCCATCGGCCTCGCCGCGTGCGGACGCCGGCCACATCGCCGTGAGCGGCTTTCGCGCCTGCACGCGCGGGCTGCAGGTCGCGCTGGAGGGCGCCTTCGGCCATATCGGGCTGGAATCGCCCCTCATCGGCGAATTCAATGCCGACAACCTCGCGCTCGCCTTCGGCATCCTTCTCGAGCTCGGCGTGGCGCCGGAAGCGGCCGCGCGAGCGCTGGCGGGCGTGGCGGCCCCCGCCGGGCGCATGGAAGCCTTTCCCGACCCGGTGCGGGGCGTGCTCGCCGTCGTGGACTACGCGCACACGCCCGACGCGCTGGGCAAGGCCCTGACGGCGCTCAGGGAACACTGCAGCGGACGCCTGTGGTGCGTCTTCGGCTGCGGCGGCGAACGCGATGCAGGCAAGCGGCCCGAGATGGGCGCCATCGCGGAGCAGCTCGCCGACGAGCTCGTCGTCACCGACGACAACCCGCGCCGCGAGGATGGCGCGGCCATCGTCGCCGCGATCCTCGGCGGCCTGACGCGGCCGCGTCGCGCGCACGTCGAGCGCGACCGTGCGGCGGCGATCCGCCTCGCGCTCCGCGAGGCCGGGCCCGGCGACGCCGTGCTCATAGCCGGCAAGGGACACGAGGATTACCAGATCGTCGGCGAGGAGCGGCGGACGTTCAGCGACCGCACGCTGGTCGCGGCCCTGACGGGGGCGCGCTCGTGATCCGCGGCAGCCTCACGGATCTCGCGCGCGACCTGGCCGGCACGCTGGTGGGGCCGGATCCCGGCTTCGCCGGCGTGGCGACGGACAGCCGCAGCCTGCGCCCCGGCGAGCTGTTCGTGGCGCTGCGCGGCCCGCATTTCGACGGTCACGACTTTCTCGGCGACGTGGCCGGACGCGGTGCGGCCGCCGTCGTCGTCGAGCGGCCGCTGCCCTGCAGGCTGCCCCGCTTGCGCGTGGCCAGCAGTCTGCGCGCGCTGGGCGCGATGGCCTCGGCCTGGCGTGCGCGCTTCGAGCTGCCTGTGATGGCGGTGACCGGCAGCTTCGGCAAGACCACCGCCAAGGAGATGCTGGCCGCGATCGCCGCGACGCGCGGCGCCGTGCTCGCCACGCACGGCAATCTGAACAACGAGATCGGGCTGCCGCTCACCCTGTTCGGTCTGGGCGCCGAGCACCGCGTGGCGGTGCTCGAGCTGGGCGCCAGCCAGGCGGGCGAGATTGCACGCCTCACGGCCATCGCGCGGCCGACGGTCGGGCTCGTGACGGGGGCCGGTCCGGCGCACCTGGAGGGCTTCGGCACGCTGGAGGGCGTGGCGCACGCGAAGGGCGAGCTGTTTGCCGGCCTGTCCGCCGACGCCACGGCCGTCATCAACGCGGACGATCCGTTCCTGCCGGTGTGGCGCGACCTCGCCGCGGGCCGGCGGCAGGTTACCTTCGGCATGACCGCGGACGCGGACTTCAGTGCCGCACAGGTCGCCGAGGGATTCCAGGGCGGCTCGCCGCAGGTGAGCTTCCAGCTCCAGACGCCCGACGGGGCGATCGACGTGCGCCTGGCCGTGGCGGGCCGCCACAACGTAGTGAACGCGCTCGGCGCCGCCGCCGCCGCGTGGGCGGCGGGCTTCGACCTTCCCGCCATCGCGGCCGGGCTCGCGGGTGTGCGCGGCGTGCCGGGACGCCTGGGCGTCGTCCCCGGCCCGCGCGGCGCCACGATCATCGACGACAGCTACAACTCGAATCCCGCGGCGCTGCGCGCCGCCATCGACTACGCGGTGAGCCTGCCCGGCGAGGCCTGGCTCGTGCTCGGCGACATGGCGGAGCTGGGCCCGGAATCGGACCGCTTTCACGCCGCGGCCGGGCGCTATGCGCGCGAGCAGGGCGTGGCGCGCCTGTTCGCCTACGGGGCGCGGGCCGTCGCCGCGGCGGAGGCCTATCGCGGCGGCGAGTACTGCGAGGACCTGGACGCGCTCGCGGAACGGCTCGGCGGCGAACTGCACGCCGGCGTGAACCTGCTGGTGAAGGGTTCCCGCTCGATGCGGCTGGAGCGGCTCGTGCAGAAGCTGGCGCAGCCGGAGGCGCGCTAGTGGCCTGCAGCAGCAGATTCGACATCGCTTGCGCGCGCCTCGGACGCGATGGCTGCGTTGCGGCTCCTCGCGTGGGGCCTGCCACTGCTCGTCGCCGCGCCTTGCCCTCGCGCCCGATGCATCACGCAATCAATACCGAATCTGCTGCTGCAGGCCACTGAGTGTTGCTCTACCTGACCGCATGGCTAGCCCGCTTCGAATCCGCCTTCAACGTGTTCGGCTACCTGACGCTGCGCGCGATCCTCGGCGCGCTGACGGCGCTGGCCCTCTCGCTGCTCGTCGGGCCGTGGATGATCCGCCGCCTGTCCTTTCACCAGATCGGCCAGCAGGTACGCACCTTCGGCCCCGAGTCGCATCTGCCGAAAGCCGGCACCCCCACGATGGGCGGCACGCTCATCCTCGTGTCCATCGCCTTCTCCACCCTGCTGTGGGCGGACCTTTCCAACCGCTTCGTGTGGGTGGTCCTGGCCGTGCTGCTGGGCTTCGGGCTCATCGGGTTCGTGGACGACTACAAGAAGCTGGTGCTGGGCGACAGCCGCGGCCTGTCCGCGCGCTGGAAGTACTTTTGGCAGTCCGTCGGCGGCGTGGCGGCGGCCCTGGCGCTGCTGCTCACCGCGCAGGATCCCGCGGTCGAGCAGTCCCTGCTCGTGCCGTTCTTCAAGAACATCTACCTGCCGCTCGGGCCGGTGCTGTACGTCGTCGTCGTGTATTTCGTGATCGTCGGCTCGAGCAATGCGGTCAATCTCACGGACGGGCTCGACGGGCTGGCGATCATGCCGACGGTCCTGATCGGCGCGGCGCTCGGCATCTTCGCGTATGCGACGGGCAACGCGAACTTCGCCGGCTACCTGGGCATTCCCTACGTGGCGGGCACCGGCGAGATGCTCGTGTTCTGCTCCGCGCTGATCGGCGCCGGCCTCGGCTTTCTCTGGTTCAACACCTATCCGGCGCAGGTGTTCATGGGCGACGTCGGCGCGCTCGCCCTCGGCGCCGCGCTCGGGACCGTAGCCGTCGCCGTGCGGCAGGAGATCGTGTTCTTCGTCATGGCCGGCGTGTTCGTCGTGGAGACGGTGTCCGTCATCCTCCAGGTCGCGTCGTTCAAGCTGACCGGCCGGCGCATCTTCCGAATGGCGCCGCTGCACCACCACTTCGAGCTGAAAGGCTGGGCGGAGCCGAAGGTCATCGTGCGCTTCTGGATCATCACGGTGATCCTGGTGCTGTGCGGCCTGGCGACCCTGAAGGTCCGATGAACGCCCTGCCGCAACAGACCCAGACGCGTCCCGGCGGCACCCCCGTGCTGGTCCTCGGACTGGGGGCGACCGGACTGTCCTGCGCGCGCTACCTGAGCCGCCTCGGCCAGGCCGTGCGCATCACCGACAGCCGCGTCGACCCGCCGGGCCTGGAGGGCCTCGGCGAGCTGCGCGAGCGCATCGACCTGCGGCTGGGGCGTTTCGACGCCGCCGACCTCGACGGCGTCGCGGAGGTCATCGTCTCGCCAGGCATATCGCTCGACGAGCCGGTCGTGGCCGAGGCGCGCCGGCGCGGGCTGGCGGTGGCCGGCGACATCGAGCTGTTTGCGCGCGGCGCGCCGGCGCCCGTCGCGGCCATCACCGGCTCCAACGGCAAGAGTACCGTCACGAGCCTGCTTACCGAGCTCGCGACGGCGGGCGGCCTGCACGTGCACGCCGGCGGCAACCTCGGCACGCCGGCGCTCGACCTGCTCGAGCGGGAGGTCCCGGACTTCTACGTGCTGGAGCTGTCGAGCTTCCAGCTCGAGGCGACGGAGACCCTGCAACCGCGTGCCGCGGCGGTGCTGAACGTGTCGCCCGACCACATCGACCGCCACGGCAGCCTCGATCGTTACGCGGCGGCCAAGGCGCGCATCTTTCGCGGCGCCGAGGTCGCGGTGCTGAACCGCGACGATCACTTCGTGATGGCGATGAGCCCGGCGACGGGGCGCGTCGTGACCTTCGGGCTGGACGCACCGCAGAGCGAAGGGGATTACGGCCTGCTGGAGGGCGGTGCCGCGCCGCTGCTCGCGCGCGGCCGACGACCGCTGCTGTCCGCGGATCGCCTCGCGCTGCGCGGCCGCCACAACCTGGCGAACGCGCTCGCGGCGCTCGCGATGGCCGAGGCGCTCGGCCTGATGCCCGAGTCGCTGATCGACGCGCTCGCCGCGTTCCGCGGCCTGCCGCACCGCTGCACGCCGGTGGTCTCGGCCGGCGGCGTCGCCTGGATCGACGACTCGAAGGGCACGAACGTCGGCGCCTCCGTCGCCGCGATCACCGGCATGGACGGCCCCGTCGTGCTGATTGCGGGCGGCGACGGCAAGGGCGCGGACTTCACGCCGCTGGCGGAAGCCGCAGCGGGGCGCGTGCGGGCGGCGGTGCTGATCGGGCGCGACGCCGGCCTCCTCGAGAAGGCACTCGCGGGCGTCTGCCCGACGGTGCGCGCGGAGAGCATGGAGGAGGCGGTCGCAGCGGCGGCCGGGCTCGCACGCCCCGGCGACACGGTGCTCCTGTCGCCCGCCTGTGCCAGCACCGACATGTACCGCGATTACACCGAGCGCGGCCGCGCGTTCGCCGGGGCCGCGCAGAGGATTGCCTCGTGACCGCCGCGACGCATCGCATGCAGGCGCCCTGGCTGGACGGCTGGCTCGCGGGCAGCGCGGCGACGCTCGCGCTGGTGGGCGTGGTCATGGTCGCCTCGGCGTCCATCACGATGGCCGACGAGAGCCTCGGCGAGCCGTTCTATTACCTGGTCCGGCAGCTCATGTATCTGGCCGCGGGCGCGCTCTGTGCCGGCTTTTTCCTGCTCGTGCCGCTGCGGGCCTGGGAGCAGGGCGGGCCGCTGCTGCTCGCCGCGGCGCTCGTGCTGCTGGTGGCGGTGCTGGTGCCGGGCGTCGGCCACGAGGTGAACGGTGCGCGGCGCTGGCTGCGGCTCGGCGCAATGAACCTGCAGGCCTCCGAGCCGGCGCGCCTGCTCGTGCTCCTGTACCTGTGCGGCTACGTCGCCCGGCGCGGGGCCGCGATGCGCGAGGGCGTGCGCGGCCTGCTGCTGCCGATGGGCCTGCTGTTCGTGGTCGGCCTGCTGCTCATGCTGCAGCCGGATTTCGGCGCGACGACGGTGCTGTTCGCCATGGCGCTGGGTGTGCTGTTCGTCGGCGGCATGCGCCTGCAGCACCTGCTGCTCGGGCTCGGCACCGGGGGCATGGCGCTCGCGGCGCTGGCGCTCAGCTCCGAGTACCGCATGCGCCGGCTCACCGCGTTCCTGGACCCCTGGGCCGATCCGTGGGACTCCGGCTTCCAGCTCACGCAGTCGCTGATCGCGATCGGCCGCGGCGAATGGCTCGGCGTCGGGCTCGGCGGCAGCGTGCAGAAGCTTTTCTACCTGCCGGAGGCACACACCGACTTCGTATTTGCCGTGTTCGCGGAGGAGTTCGGCCTGCTCGGCGTCGCGCTGCTGCTCACGCTCTATGGCGTGCTTCTGTGGCGCGCCTACGCGATCAGCGCCGCCGCGGCGGCGGCGGGCCGCGAATTTGCCGCCTGCCTGGCGTTCGGCCTCGGCACGTGGATCGGCGCGCAGGCGTTCATCAACATCGCCGTGAACATGGGCCTGCTGCCGACGAAGGGGCTGACGCTGCCGATGGTCAGCTTCGGCGGCAGCAGCCTGCTCGTGACCTGCGCAGCGATCGGGCTGCTGCTGCGCGTCCACTACGAGCTCGTGGTCGACGGCTACGCGCGCCGGCGTCCGGCGAGGCGCGCGTCATGAGCGGGCGCGTGCTCGTCATGGCGGGCGGCACCGGGGGACACGTCTTCCCGGCGCTCGCCGTCGCGGAGGCGCTGCGTGCCCGCGCGATCGAGGTGGTGTGGATGGGCACCCGGCTCGGCCTCGAGGCACGCATCGTGCCGGAGGCCGGCATCACCATGGAATGGATCCGCATCGGCGGCGTGCGCGGCAAGAGCGTGCTCGCGCGCATGGCCGCGCCGCTGAACCTGGCGCTCGCCGTGATGCGCGCGGCGCGCATCATCGCGCGCGTGCGGCCTTCGGTCGTGCTCGGCATGGGCGGTTACGCTTCCGGCCCCGGCGGCCTCGCCGCCTGGCTGCTGCGCCGCCCGCTGGTGATTCACGAACAGAACGCCGTCGCGGGCTACACGAATCGCGTCCTCGCCCGCCTGGCCGATCGCGTCCTGTCGGCATTCCCCGGCGCGTTCCCGCCCGGCGCGCGCGCCGAGGTCGTCGGCAACCCGGTGCGCCGCGCGATCGCCGCGCTGCCCGAGCCGGGCCTGCGCTACGGCGAGCGCAAGGGCCCGCCGCGGCTGCTCGTGCTTGGCGGCAGCCAGGGCGCGCTGCGGCTCAACGAGGTCGTGCCGCAGGCGCTGGCGCGCCTGCCGGAGGCGGCGCGGCCGCAGGTGAGACACCAGGCGGGCACGGCGACGCTCGAGCGCGCGCACGACGCCTACCGCGAGGCCGGTGTGGCGGCCGACGTGCACGAATTCATCGACGACATGGCCGAGGCCTACGCCTGGTCGGATCTCGCGATCTGCCGCTCGGGTGCGCTCACGGTTTCGGAGCTGGCCGCGGCCGGCGTGCCCGCGGTGCTGGTGCCGTTCGCCGCGGCGGTGGACGACCACCAGACGCTCAACGGCGGCTACCTCGTCGCCGCCGGCGCCGCGGTGCTCGTGCCGGAGGCGCACCTCGACCCCGACGGCCTTGCGCGTCTGCTGGCGGGGCTGTTGCCCGACCGGACGCGCCTGCTCGACATGGCGCGGCGGGCGCGCGGTGTCGCCCGGCCGCGTGCCCTGGTGGCCATCGAGCGTGCCTGCCTCGAGGCCGGCGGCCTGCCGCTGGATGCAGCGCGATGAGGGAGCGCATGCGCCGCGTCAACCGCATCCACTTCGTCGGCATCGGCGGCTCGGGCATGGGCGGCATCGCCGAGGTCCTCCTGAACCTCGGCTACCAGGTGCAGGGCTCCGACCTGCGGCCAGGGCCCGTCACGCGCCGCCTCGAGTCGCTGGGCGCGCGCATCGTCATCGGCCACAGCGCAACGCACCTCGAGGGCGTCGACGTCGTGGTCGTCTCCAGCGCGGTGCCGGCGGACAACGCGGAGGTCCTCGAGGCGCAGCGGCGCCGCCTGCCGGTGGTGAAGCGCGCCGAGATGCTCGCGGAGCTCATGCGCTTCCGCTACGGCATCGCGGTGGCGGGCACGCACGGCAAGACGACCACGACGAGCCTGATCGCGAGCGTGCTGGCCGAAAGCAATCTGGACCCGACCTTCGTGATCGGCGGACGCCTGAACAGCGCCGACACGCACGCGCGCCTCGGCACCGGGCGCTACCTCGTCGCCGAGGCGGACGAGAGCGATGCCTCATTCACCCACCTGCAGCCGATGCTGGCGGTGGTCACCAACGTGGACGCCGACCACATGGCGACGTACGCCGGTGACCTGGAGCAGCTCCACCAGGCGTTCCTCGATTTCCTGCACAACCTGCCGTTCTACGGGCTGGCCGTCGTGTGCCTCGACGACCCGGGCGCGGCGGCGCTCATCCCGCACATCGCGCGCGCCGTCATGACCTACGGGTTCCACGCCGACGCGGACGTGCGCGCCGCGGATTACCGGCAGGAGGGCTGCGTGTCGCACTTCACCGTGCACCGGGGCCCCGGCGAGCCGCCGCTGGCGATCGAGCTGAACCTCGCCGGGCGGCACAACGCGCTGAACGCGCTGGCGGCCATCGCCGTGGCGCGCGACCTGGAGGTGCCGGACGCGGCGGTCGAGCGTGCGCTGGAAACCTTCGGCGGCATCGACCGGCGCATGCAGGTGCTGGGGGAGGTCGGGGCGAACGGCGGCCACGCGCTGCTGGTGGACGACTACGGCCACCACCCGACGGAGCTGGAGAGCACGCTGGAGGCGATCCGCGCCGCGTGGCCGGGCCGGCGCCTCGTCACGGTCTTCCAGCCGCACCGCTACACGCGCACGCGCGACCTGCTCGACGATTTCGCCCGGGTGCTGTCGGACGTCGACGCGCTCGTCCTGTGCGAGGTCTACGCGGCGGGCGAGGAACCGGTGCCCGGCGCCGACGGGCGCGCGCTGGCGCGGGCCATCCGGTCCCGCGGCAAGGTCGAGCCGGTGTTCGTCGAGGACGTCGAATCGTTGCACGAGGTGCTGCCGGGCCTGCTCCACGCCGGCGATCTGCTCGTCACCTTCGGCGCCGGCAGCATCGGCGCCGTGGCGGCGCGGCTGCCGGCACAACTGACCGCGGAGGGCGTGGCGTGATGGCGGCGCGGCGCAAGGACGACGTGCCAACCCTGCGTGGCGACCTGCGGCACAACGAGCCGATGGCGCGGCATACGTCCTGGCGCGTCGGCGGCCCCGTCGATATCTGGTACCGGCCGGCGGATCGCGACGACCTCGCCGCGTTCGTCGCCAGCCTGCCCGACGCCACGCCCATCCACTGGGTCGGGCTGGGCAGCAACCTGCTCGTGCGCGACGGCGGCATCCGCGGTGCGGTCATCGCCACGCACGGCGCGCTGGCGCGCATGGAGCGCTCGGGGGAGCACGGCCTGTATGTCGAGGCCGGCGTGCCCTGCGCGAAGATTGCGCGCAGCTGCGCGCAGTGGGGTCTCGGCGCCGGCGAGTTCTTCGCCGGCATCCCCGGCACGCTGGGCGGCGCGCTCGCAATGAACGCGGGCGCTTTCGGTGGCGAGACCTGGCGGCACGTGTTCGCGGTGGAAACGCTCGACCACGCCGGCCGCACGCACCACCGCAGCGCCGCCGACTACACGGTCGGCTACCGCGACGTGCGCGGGCCGGCGGGCGAATGGTTCATCGCCGCCGAGCTCGAGTTTCCGCCCGGCCGCCCGACCACGCAGGCCTCGATCCGCGAGCTGCTCATGCGCCGCAACGCGACGCAGCCCATCGGCGAGCCGAGCTGCGGTTCGGTGTTCACGAACCCGCCGGGCGACCACGCCGCGCGCCTCATCGAGGCCGCCGGCCTGAAGGGCTACGCGATCGGCGGCGCGCAGGTGTCGCGCAAGCACGCCAACTTCATCATCAACACCGGCAACGCGACCGCCGCGGACATCGAGGCGCTCATCGCACACGTCGCCGCGGAAGTGGAGCGCGTGCACGGCGTCGTGCTGACGCCCGAAGTGCGCGTCATCGGGGAGGGCTCCGCATGAGCCGCCACCGCGTGGACGGCGCGCAGGACTTCGGGCGCGTTGCGGTGCTCATGGGCGGCGAGTCCGCCGAGCGGGAAATATCGCTCATCACGGGCGAGGCGGTGCTGGCGGCGCTGCGCCGGCGCGGCGTGAGCGCGCAGGCCGTGGACTATCGCGCCGGCACGCTGC
>Ga0268386_10000426_pt1 | contig 26442 bp, 20 predicted proteins | sample RVTome_15_FD_200260 | JGI IMG/M metagenome (GOLD analysis project Ga0268386, IMG submission 200260) | Soil microbial communities from uranium-contaminated site in the Upper Colorado River Basin, Wyoming, United States - RVT150D86... ... | reverse complement strand
ACGGCGTGGTAGTCGAAGGTGAGCGTGTCGGCGTCCTTGGCGAGCGTGTAGGTGACCTTGGCCTGGAGCGTGCCCGGATAGCCTTCCTCGCCATCCGGGCTGCTGTAGGAGAAGACCGCGCCGACGCCCGATTCGTTCTCGAACGGCTCGGCGCTCCACACGACCTTGTCGAAGCCCTTGACGCCGCCGTGCAGCGCGTTCGGCCCGTTGTTGGTGGCGAGCGTGTACTCCTTCCCGTCCAGGGTGAACCGCCCCCGCGCGATACGGTTGCCGTAGCGGCCGATGATCGAGCCGAAGTAGGGCGAGGCCTCGAGGTATCCGGCGAGCGCGTCGTAGCCGAGCACCACGTCGCCGAGCTTCCCGTTCCGATCGGGAACGCGGAGGGAGAGGATGATGCCCCCGTAGGTCATCGTCCGCACTTCCGTCCCGCTCGCGTTGGTGACTGTGTAGAGGTCCACCGGGACTCCTTCCGGCGTGGCGCCGAAGCTCTCCTTCTTGACGCCCGCCCCCCTTACGTCCGCCTTCTTGACGACCGCGCCGGACGGCGTCGAGCCCTTGCTGCACGCCGCGACGCCGAAGAACAAGGCCGCGAAGCACGAGGAGCTGCCGGATTCGAATCGTGTCGCACCTTATGGCTTCCGTTCAACCTCTGCATCAACGCGGGGCTCGGCTCGGCGCGATACTCCGTCGGTGATCAACGCGGTGTTCAACCCACCGCCGGTACCGGGACGGGCGCGCGGGACGTCTTCGACGGCGTCAACCACCCGGGCCAGCGCGATCCCCGGCGCCAGGGTGTTCCGCGCCGACGATCCAAGGAACCCGGTCGAGGCGGGTCGAGCTGAGGAACGCCAACCGCGCGTCGCAGGCCGTGGCCCCGATCGTGAGCGACGTGGAGATGGCCGCTCCCGGCCGCGGTCAGGGCTCGACGATGATCTTGAGCCCCTCGCGGGCGTCGGCGGCCGCGAACGCGGCACCGGCGTCCTCCAGCCGGAACGACCGGCTGACGCAGGAGCGCACGTCCACGGCCCCGCTCTCGACGAGGCGGATGGCCCGCGCGTAGGTGTGCTTCATGCGCCGGGCCAGCGCCAGGGTGAGGCCCTTGCGCCGCGCCGTGGCCGCGGAGAACGAGGTGCGCTGAGCGGCCGGGATCCCCGCGAGCACCACCCGCGCCCCCGGGCGCGCGGCCTCCACGGCCGCGTCCACGGCCTCGTCGGTCCCGGCCGCCTCGACCGCGGCGTCGATCCCCAGGCCGCCGCTCGCCTGCACGATCGACCGCGCCTCGCGCCCCGCGTCGGCGGCGAACACCGTGGCCCCCAGCGATCGCGCCCCCTCCAGGCGGTGAGGACGCTGGGCGAGGTCGGTGGCGAACAGGGGCCTCGCCCCGGCGGCCCGCGCCACCTGGAGAGCGAGGAGGCCGATAGGGCCGCAGCCGAAGACCCCGACGCTCGCGCCCGGCCGGACGTGCGCGAGATCGACGGCGTGCAGGGCGACGCCGAGGGGCTCGAGCATCGCTCCGTCTGTTGCCGTTAGGGACTCCGGCAGCGCCACCAGGCACCGCTCCGGCCAAGCGATCCACTCCCGCAGGCCCCCGTCCTCATCCCCGTGCCCCGCGAACCGCACCGAGGGGCAGAGGTTCGACTGGCCCTCCAGGCAGAGGCGGCAGGATCCGCAGGGGACGGCCGGGTCGACCGCCACCCGCCGCCCGTCTTCGGTCACCCCCGCGAGCTCGTGCCCGAGCACCAGCGGCCTCGACAGCGTCACGCCGCCGATCGACCCTTCCGCGAACCAGTGCAGGTCGGAGCCGCAGAGGCCGACGGCCTCGACGCGGACGAGGGTCTCGCCCGGTTTCGCTGGCGGACGGGGCTCGTCGTGGAGGCGCACGTCCCGGCGGCCGTGGAGGCGGACGGCGCGCATCCGGCTAGCGCTGGCCGTAGTAGGCGCCCTTTCCGTGCTTGCGCCGGTAGTGCTTGTCGACGAGGAAGGGGTCGGGTCGGCGGGCGTCCGGGGCGAGGAGGCGCACGGACAGCTCCATCCGCGCCAGGTACTCGAGGACGCGGGCGTTCTCCACGGCCGCGTGGGCGTCGCGCCCCCAGGTGAACGGTCCGTGGTGGACGACGAGCACGGCCTGGACCTCCTCCGGGGAAAGACCGCCGACGCGAAAGGTCTCGACGATGACCTTGCCCGTGTTCCCCTCGTAGTCGGCTTCCACCTCGTTCGCGGTGAGCGACCTCGTCACCGGGACGTCGCCGCGGAAGTGGTCCGCGTGGGTCGTGCCCATGCAGCGGATCGGGACGCCGGCCTGGGCGAAGGCCGTCGCGTCCTGGGAGTGGGTGTGGACGATGCCTCCGCACGTGAAGGCGCGGTACAGCTCGAGGTGCGTGGGGGTGTCGGAGGACGGCCGCAGGTCGCTGCCCACCACCTCGCCGGTCTCGAGCGAGACCGGCACCATGTGGGCCGGCGACAGCCCCTCGTAGGGCATGCCGCTGGGCTTGATCACGAACAGTCCCGCACGGCGGTCGACACCGGAGACGTTCCCGAAGGTCCCCATCACCAGGCTGCTGCCGGCGAGGTCCATGTTGGCGCGGTGGACGTGTTCGCGTAGCTCCTCGGCAACCCTGCCCACGGTCCCTCCTCGCTAGTGCGCCGTCGCGCGGTCGCGGATGGCCAGCAGCCGCTTCATCAGGGAGCCGAGGTCCGACCGGGCTCCGCTCACGGCCCCGAACGCGTCGTGCAGCTCGCGGTAGATCCCGTACAGCTCGTCGTAGACCTTCTTCGCCGCCGCGTCGGGGACGAACCGCTTCGCCTTGAGCGAGGTCATCCGTTCCTGTGCCGCCTCGAAGCTGTCGTGGCCGCCGGCCGCCTCGCCGGCCGCCACCGCCGCCGAGATCGCGGCACCCAGCGCAGGGGCCTGCGGCGAGCCCGCGATCCGCATGGGGTGGCCGAGCACGTCCGCGTAGATCTGCATGAAGACGTCGTTCTTCTCGGCGATCCCGCCGCAGCAGACCACGCGTTCGACCGGCACCCCGAACTCGGCGAGGCGCTCGATGATGGCCCGGGCCCCGAACGCCGTCGCCTCGATGAGAGCTCGATACACCTCGGCCCGGCTGGTGTGGAGGGTCTGGCCCAGGATGAGTCCCGTGAGCCTGGGATCGACCAGGATCGTGCGGTTCCCGTTGTTCCAGTCCAGGGCCACGAGGCCGGACTGGCCCGGCTTGAGCCGGGCCGCCGCTGCCGACAGCTCGTCGTGCGAGGCCTCGCGGCCCTCGCATACGCCCTCGACCCACCACCGCAGGATGTCGCCGACCGCGGACTGGCCGGCCTCGATGCCGTAGTAGCCGGGCATGATCGACCCGTTCACTATCCCGCAGATGCCGGGGATGTCCTCGATGCGGTCCGCGGCCGAGACGATCGCGCAGTCGCAGGTCGAGGTCCCGATGATCTTCACGAGGGTCCCCGTGCGCACGCCGGCCCCCACCGCGCCGTAGTGGGCATCGAAGCCGCCCATCGCGATGGGGATCCCCTCCTCCAGTCCCAGCGTCTCCGCCCAAGCCCTGCCGAGGAGGCCGGCGGGACGGTCGGGGGGGTAGGCCTTGTCGTACAGGCGGCCGCGAAGCCGGGCGAGCCTCGCGTCCAGCCGCGACAGGAACTCCTCGGCAGGCAGCCCCCCCCAGACCTCGGAGTACATCGCCTTGTGGCCGGCGGCGCAGATGCAGCGCAGGATCTCGCGGGGGCTCTCGACGCCCGCGAGCTGCGCCGGGACGAAGTCGGCCAGCTCGACCCAGCTCGCGGCCGCGTCGAAGACGTCGGGGGCAACCTTGAGGCAACGCCACAGCTTGGACCAGAACCACTCGGAGGAGTAGATCCCGCCGATCGGCGCGAGGTATTGCGGTGCGTGCTGCCGGGCGGCCGCGGTGATGGCGGCGGCCTCATCGGCGGCCGTGTGGTCCTTCCAGAGCCACGCCTGGGCGGCGAGGTCGTCCTTCCACTTCGGGTCGAGCGCGAGAGGACGGTTCCGGGCGTCCACGGGGATCGGCGTCGAGCCGGTCGTGTCGACACCGATCCCGATCACGCGCCGGCGCGAGAAGCCGGGCTTCGCCTCGGCCTCGGCGAGTGCGCTGCGGACCGACGCCGAGAGCCCCTCGAGGTAGTCCCCGGGGCTCTGGCGGGCGAGATGGGGATCCCGTGGGTCGAGAAGGACGCCTTGCTCGCCGGAAGGATAGTCGAAGACCTGCGTCCCCAGCTCGCTCCCGTCTGCGCAGTCGACCACGACGGCGCGCACGGAGTTCGTTCCGTAATCGAGGCCGATCGTGAAGGCTGGCTTCATGCCGCCGTCTCCGCAGTGAACCTCGGCATGGCGGTCCTCCAGCTATTCCCACGCCTTGGAAGATCCGCCGCCCGCCCGCCCGTCGGTCGGCGACTCCAGGCCAGATGCGAAGGGGCCGAGGCGATCAGACGCGCACCGTGACGGGTGGCGCAATCCAGGCTGCACGCTATTGTCCTACAGCAGTTTACCTCCGTCGAGGTCCGCTGGTCCCTTGCCGCCCGATCCCCCGATCAAACGTGAACATGAAATCCATTTTCATGTTTGCGTCGACCGCGAAGACCCTCCCAAGGGCTCGTCCGCCGGTTCCGCTCAGAAGTCGAACCCGCCCACGTTCTCCTTCGTGAACGTGAACGGCTGGCCGAGGATGATGTTGTCGCCCTGGACCTCGACGGTCCCGAGCCGGCCGGCGGCGAGTGACGTGGCTCCCGGCGCCAGGCCCCCACGGACGAGGGCGCCGGCTGCGTGGATGGTGAGGTAGCCCAGGTCCATGGTGTTCCAGAGGACGACCGAGTCGAGGACGCCGTCCTCGAGGTAGGGCCGGCTCGCGTTCGGCAACCCGAGACCGGTCACCTTGACGTCCGTCCTCCCCGACTGCTTGACCGCCTCGGCCGCGCCCGGCACCGCCGGCGAGGCGATCGCCATCACGACCTTCACGTCGGGATGGACCTTCAGCAGGGTCTGGGTCTCGTCGAACGCCCGCTTGCGGTCGTCGTCGCTCGGACGGACGTCGACCAGCTCGAGTCCGGGATGCCGTTCCGCCACGACATCCTTGATGTGACGGATCCACTCGTTCTGGTTGGCGGCCGTGAGCGAGGCCGTGAGGATGGCGAACTGGCCCGGCCCTCCCAGGATCCGGGCGGTGTGGCCGACCAGCACCTCGGCGATGCCACGGGGCGTCGCCTGGTTCACGAACACGTCGCGCGCGTCCGGCTGTGCGTCGGCGTCCCAGGTGAGGACCTTGATCCCCTTCGCCCGGGCCTTGCGCAGGACCGTCGAGATCGCCTCCTTGTTCTCGACGGAGACCGCGATGGCGTCGACCCCGCGGGTGATCCAGGCCTCCACCACCTCGTTCTGCCGCGCGGCGTCGGTCTCGGTGGGGCCGTCCCAGAGCAGCCTGATCCCCAGCTCCTTGGCCGCCTCCTCGGCGCCCTTGCGGCAGCTCACGAAGTACGGGTTGCCCTTGTTCTTGGGCATCAGGGCGACCGTGACCTGGCCGGTGCCGCCGCCGTCCCCGCCGCCGCAGCCCGCCGCGGCCCCGGCCGCCAGCGCCGTCCCGAGGATCGCCGCCCGAGTGCGCTTCATCGCGTTCCCTCCGCGGGGCGCCGAGCGAGCGCCCCCGCCAGCAGGCTCCGGGCGCCGATCGCGCCCAGGAGCAGCACTCCCGTCAGTATGCCCGCCAGCTCGGCCGGCAGGTCGGCCAGCCGGAGCCCGTTCTGCAGGACGGCGAGCGCCGCCACGCCCAGGACGGTGCCGTGGACTGTGCCCGTCCCGCCGAAGATCGACGTGCCTCCGAGCACGACCGCGGTGATCGCCACCAGCTCGAACCCGGTGCCCGCGTCGGCCTTCGCCTGCCCCAGCCGGGCGGCGTAGACCAGGGCAGCGAGGCCCGCGCTGGCTCCCGCGAGCACGTAGACGAGACCCAGGTGGCGCTCGACCCCGAGCCCCGCGTGTCGGGCCCCCTCGGGAGAGAACCCGATCGCCCGCACGGCACGGCCCGCGGGCATGCGGTGCAGGAGCAGCGCGAAGCCCGCCGCCGCCGCCGCGAGCACCGGCACCTGGGCGGGGATGCCGGCCCAGGTGCCCTGGCCCAGGAACAGGAAGGCCGGAGGGAAGTCCGAGTAGTTCCGGACTCCACCCGTGATCGCCTCCGCCAGTCCCCGGAACAGCGAGTAGGTCCCGAGCGTGACGATCAGCGCCGGGATCCGGAGCCGCGCGACCAGGAGCGCGTTCAGGGCGCCACCGGCCACGCCCACGCCCAGGCCCAGCGCCGCGGCACCCGCCATGGGCAGTCCCAGGTCCCGGTACCCGGCGCCGGTCGCGACCGCCGAGAGCCCGAGCAGCGAGCCGACCGACAGGTCGATGCCGCCGCTGACGATCACCGGCGTCAGCGCCAGGGCCAGCAGCCCCACCTCGGCGCTCGCGCGGATGACCTCGGCCGCGTTGCCGGCGCTCAGGAAGTTCGACCCCACCAGCCCGAAGGCGCCCAGCTCCAGGACCAGGAGGCCGCCGAGCACACGCTCGTGGGTCCAGGCGGCGCGGCGGCGCGGCTCCGGACCGGCAGGATCCGCGCTCACCGGCGCCGCCCCGGCCGCCGCTCGAACGCCTCGGCGGCCACGGCCACCAGGATGATCAGCCCCTGGAGCGCGCGGTCCCAGTAGGCCTGCGTCCCCAGGTACGTCAGCGCGGGCCCGACCGTCCCGAGCAGCGCCACCCCGAGCAGCGTGCCGGGCAGCGACCCGCGCCCGCCGGTGATGGCGGTGCCGCCCACCACCACCGCCGCGATCACCTTCAGCTCCAGGCCGACGCCGGCGTTGGTCTGGACGTCGATGAACTGGATCGCGGTGAGCACGGCAGCCAGACCCGCCATCGCCCCCATCGCCACGAAGACGCCCAGCACGACGCGCGTGGGACGGACCCCCGCCAGCCGGGCCGCCTCCGCGTCGGACCCGGTCGCGTACACCGCGCGTCCCGCGGCCAGGTGGCGCGAGGCCCACGCCACCGCGGCGAAGGCCGCGGCCGCCACGAGGACGATCGCCAGCCGCCCACCGTCCTGCCCCAGCCCGAACCACTGGAAGCCCCCGGGCAGCCCCTCCACCCACACGCCCTCGGTCGCCCAGCGCAGGCCTTCCCTCAGGACCACCATGGTGGCGAGCGTCACCACGATCGACGGGAGCCCCAGGATCCCCACGAGGCTCCCGTTGAGCGCGCCCATGGCGGCGCCCGCGCCCACCGCCCCCAGGGCCGCCAGTGCGATGGGCAGGCCCGCCTTCGCGAGCAGCCCCGCCACCACGCCGCAGATCGCGAACTGGGAGCCGACGGACACGTCGATCTGGCGAGTCAGGATCACCAGCGTCATTCCGACCGCCGCCACCAGCGCCGGCGCGTTCCCGGTCACGAGGTCGACGAGGTTGGCGGTCGAGAAGAACGCGGGGGCACGGAGGGCCAGCAGGCCGAGCAGGCCGCCGAGCGCTAGCGACAGCGACAGCTCCCGTCGCGGCCCGGCTCGCCGCGGCCGCCGCGCGGCCGGCCTGGCCCCCGCCCCACCGGTCGCGGGAGCCGCCGGCGTGGCGTCGTTTCCCGGCGCGGGAGGCGCCGCGGAGGCCGCGTCGCCGTGGCCGAGCGCCAGCGACAGGACGCGCTCGGCGGTGGCTTCGGAACGGTCGAGCACGCCCACGATCCGGCCGTTGCGCAGGACCGCGACGCGGTCGCTCATGCCGAGCACCTCGGGCAGCTCAGACGAGATCAGCAGGATCGCCAGTCCCCGCTCCGCCAGGTCCCCCATCAACCGGTGGATCTCGGCCTTGGCGCCGACGTCCACGCCCTGGGTCGGCTCGTCCAGGATCAGCACCGTGGGGCTCGCGGCCAGCCAGCGCGCCAGCGCGACCTTCTGCTGGTTTCCGCCCGAGAGCGCTCCGACGAGCGTGTCGACGGAGGGCGCCTTGATGGCGAGGCGGTCGCGGAACTCCCCGGCGATCGCGCGCTCGCGCGAGAGGTCGATGAAGCCGGCCGCCACCACCTGCCTCAGGATCGCGAGCGTGATGTTCGGCGCGACGGCCATCTCGGGGATCACTCCATGCCGGCGCCGGTCCTCCGGGACGTACGCGATGCCGAGCGCCACGGCCTCTCCGGGCGATCCCACGTGGACGGCCCGGCCGCGCAGGCGGACCTCCCCCTCGTCGGCCGGAGTGAGCCCGAACAGTACGCCGGCCAGCTCGGTCCGGCCGGCGCCGACCAGCCCGGCCAGTCCCAGGACCTCTCCCGCGTGCAGGGCGAGCCCGACGTCGCGGACGCCCGCCGCCTCGCAGCCGAGCCCGCGGGTCTCGAGGACCAACTGGCCCCGCGGAACGTCCCGCTTGGGGAACACGGCCGAGACCTCACGGCCGACCATCAGCCGGACCAGCTCCTCCCGGCTCGTCTCACGCATCGGCCGGGTTGCGACGAGGGCGCCGTCACGGAGCACGGATACCCGGTCGGCGAGCCGGGCCAGCTCCTCCAGACGATGGGAGATGTAGACGATGCCGACCCCCCGCCGGCGCAGCTCGGAGACGCGCTCGAACAGGCGCTCGGCTTCGCGGTCCGAGAGCGACGCGGTCGGCTCGTCCATGAGGAGGATGTGCGCCTCGGCACCCAGCGCCCGCGCGATCCCCACGAGCTGCTGTTCCGCCATCCCCAGGGTCCCGGCGGGGGCATCCACGTCCACGTCGGCCTGGAGGCGGGCCAGCAGGTCCACCGCCCTGCGCCGGCGTTCGGGCCAACCCACCCGCCGCCAGGCGCCGCCGGCCTCGGCCCCGAAAGCCAGGTTCTCCGCCACCGACAGGTCGGGGAACAGCGCGGGCTGCTGGTAGATCGGCGCAATTCCGAGCGAGCGCGCCAGCAGGGGATCGGCGCGATCGAGCAGCCGGCCCGACACGACGACGGTGCCCTCGTCCGGGGCCAGGGCGCCCGTCGCGACCTTCACCAGCGTGCTCTTGCCGGCGCCGTTCTCTCCCACCAGCGCGTGCACCTCTCCGGGCGCCAGATCGAAGCAGACGCCGCGCAGTGCGGTGACGCCACCGAAGCTCTTGCCGACGCCGTCGAGGCGCAGGAGGACCGGGGGACGCGGGTCCTGGCGGGGACCGGCCGGGGAAGCCGTCATTCGACCGACGACATACCACGGACGGCGCTCGGGCGGGAGCGGACGGTCGAGGGCGGCCGCCGCGCGATCCGCGTCGCGCGGGCGGGCCGGGGCGCCGGCCGCCGGCCCGGCGTTTCCCATTGCGGAACGGCGGCGGGACAGGGCCGGCTCGCGGCGAGGCTGGTCCCGGCCCTGCACGCGGCCGTGCTAGAAGCAGGAATGCGCCACGACCTCCTGCCCTCCCTCGGACGCCTCTCCGACGCGGATCTGGTCGCGCAGCTGACCGACCTCGCCGGGCGCGGCCGGGAGGCGACGGCCGAACTGGTCGCCCACGTCGCCGAGCTGGACACGCGCGACGTCCACTTGCGAGCGGGCTATGGATCGGTCTTCGCCTATTGCCGGGACGCGCTGGCCCTCTCGGAGCACGAGTCGTACGACCGGATCGTGGTGGCCCGGGCGGCCCGCCAGTTTCCCGTGATCCTGGAGATGCTCGCCGACGGCATCGTCAACCTCACCAGCGCGAGGCTCCTGGCCCCGCACCTGACCGCGGACAACCACCGGCAGGTGCTGGAGTCGGCCCGGGGCAAGCGCCGGCTGCAGGTCGAGGAGATCGCCGCCCGGCTGGCGCCCCGGCCCGACGCGCCCGTCGTGGTCCGCAGGCTCCCCGACCCGAGACCCGCGGAGCTTCCCGCCGCCGGACCCGCCACGGCATCCGCGGCGGGCGCAGGCCCGGGTGCGCCCCCAGGGCCGCCGCGGACGGCCGCGATCGCGGCTCTGGCGCCGTTCCGCTACCGGTTGCAGCTCACTATCGACGGCGAGGTCCTCGAGAAGCTCCGCCTGGCGAAGGACATGCTGCGCCACGCGATCCCATCGGGCGACGACGCGGCGATCCTCGACCGCGCTCTCACGGCGCTCCTCGCCGACCTGGCCCGGAAGAAGTTCGCGGCCACCGCCGCACCGCGCCCTTCGCCCGGCGCCGCGCCGGGATCGCGGCACGTCCCGGCCGAGGTCAAGCGCGCGGTGTGGCTGCGCGACCTCGGCCGGTGCGCCTTCGTGGGTGAGCAGGGACGCCGCTGCAGCGAGCGCGCGTTCGTGGAGTTCCACCACGTCAAGCCGTTCGCCGTGGGCGGCGACGCCACGGTCGAGAACGTGCAGCTCCGCTGCCGGCGCCACAACGACTACGAGGCCCGGGTGTACTTCGCCAGGCCGGAGGCCGTTCCGTATGGCTAAACGGAGGGAGGACGCCGCGCGCCCGTCCTGAGGCCGTGGACAGCCGCACACGGTCGGCTCCGGGCGGATCGAAGCTACACGACGGCGCCGGCAGGAGCGGGCCGTGAGAAGATCGGCGTCATGAGCGACGGGGCCGCCACGGCAGCCGAGCGGCTCGAGGACCGCTGGGACGACGCCGCCAGCAGCGCCCTGACGGAGCCGGAGTCGCTCCTCTACCGGTCGAGGCTGCTGGGCTCCGACCTAAAGGTCACCAACTACGGCGGCGGCAACACCTCCGCCAAGGTGACCATGCACGATCCCCTGACCCGCGAGGAGGTGCCGGTCCTGTGGGTGAAGGGCTCTGGCGGCGACCTCGCCAGCATGACGCTGGACGGCTTCGCGACGCTCTACCTGGACAAGCTGCGGGCGCTCGCTGGGCTCTACCGCGGGCGGGAGCACGAGGACGAGATGGCGGGCTACTTCCCGCACTGCGCGTTCGGCCTCAACACCCGCGCCACCAGCATCGATACCCCGCCGCACTGCTTCATCCCCCATCCCCACGTGGACCACATGCACGCCGACGCGGTGATCGCGCTCGCCGCCGCGCGCGACGGCGAGCGGCTGACCCGGGAGGTGTTCGGGGACGAGATCGGCTGGGTGCCGTGGCAGCGCCCCGGGTTCGACCTGGGACTGAAGGTGGGACGCATGGCCGTGGAGAACCCGCGGCTCTCGGGGCTGGTCCTGGGCAGCCACGGCCTGGTCACCTGGGGACCGACGTCGAAGGACTGCTACCGCACCACGCTGCGGGCCATCCGGAAGGCGGCCGACTGGCTGGATGCCCACGTGCGCCCCGCGCCCTTCGGACCCGAAGTCACGCCCGCGCTTCCCGAAGCGGAGCGGCGCGCGCTCGTCGCGGCGCTCGCCCCCGTCCTCCGCGGCCGGCTCGCCGCGCTCGCTCCCAAGGTCATGCACCACGTGGACTCCGAAGCGGTCCTCGAGTTCGTCGGGAGCGAGCGGGCGGCGGAGCTGGCCGCGAGGGGAACGACCTGCCCCGACCACTTTCTGCGTACGCGGGTGCGGCCCCTGTTCGTCCCGTTCGCACCGGGCCGCGAGACGTTGCCGGACCTGACCGCCCGTCTGGATGGGCTCGTCGAGGGATACCGGCGCGACTACGAGGCCTACTACGCCCGCTGGCGCCGTGACGACTCGCCGGCCATGCGAGACCCGTACCCGGTGCTGCTCCTCGTACCGGGGGTGGGCCTGCTCTCGTTCCAGAAGGACAAGCCCACGGCCCGGATCGCAGCCGAGTACTACCTGAACACCATCAACGTGATGCGCTGGGCGGAAGGCGTCGACGCCTACGCCCCGATCCCGGAACAGGAGGCGTTCGACATCGAGTACTGGCCGCTCGAAGAGGCCAAGCTCCGGCGCCTTCCCCCCGCGAAGAGTCTGCAGGGCCGCGTCGCCCTGATCACCGGCGGGGCCGGGGGGATCGGCTCGGCGGTGGCGCGGCGGCTCCTCGGGGAAGGAGCGTGCGTCGTCCTCACCGACCTGGACGCGGGCGCGCTCGACACAGTGGTCCGGGAGCTCGCGGGCACGGCCGCGACGGATCGCGTGCGCGGAGTCGCCGGCGACGTCACGAGCGAAGATTCGGTGCGGGAGGCGGTCGCCACCGCCGCGCGCGAGTTCGGCGGGCTCGACGTCCTGGTCTCGAACGCCGGGATCGCCTCGGCCTCCCCCTTCGACGAGACGACCCTCGCCATGTGGCGGCGCAACATCGACGTCCTGGCCACCGGCTACTTCCTGGTCTCCCGGGAAGCCTACACCCTGATGAAGCGCCAGGGACGCGGAGGGGCGATCGTCTTCGTGGGGAGCAAGAACGCCCTCGCCGCCTCGGCCGGGACGGCGGCCTACTCCGCGGCCAAGGCGGCGGAGCTGCACCTGGCGCGCTGCCTGGCCCTGGAGGGGGCCGAGCACGGCGTGCGCGTCAACGTGGTCAACCCCGACGCGGTCATCCGGGGCTCCCGGATCTGGAGCGGGACCTGGCGCTCGGAGCGGGCGGCCAGCAACCGGATCGGCGAGGGCGACGTCGAGGAGTTCTACCGGAAGCGCAGCCTGCTCAAACGCAGCGTCTTCCCCGAGGACGTGGCGGAGGCCGTCTACTACTTCGCCTCGGACCTCTCGTCGAAGTCGACCGGCAACGTGCTGAACGTGGACGCCGGTAACGCCGCGGCGTTCACGCGCTGAGGAGCCATGGCCTTCGCCCTCGAGGACGGGTTCGTGGCCGAGGAGAACCGGAGGCACCTCGACTGGCTGGAGGAGGACTACGAGCACGTGGGCCGCCGCCTGGCGCGGCGCGGCCTCGACGTGGAAGCCCTGACCGGCCTGGCGATGGCGTTCCGGGTCGCGGTCCCGTCGTGGGGCCTGGGCACGGGAGGCACACGCTTCGCCCGGTTCCCCGGTCCCGGCGAGCCCCGGGACCTGCTCGAGAAGATCGAGGACGCGGCGGCGCTGCTCACCCTGGTCCGGGTGACCCCCGGCGTGTCGCTCCACATCCCCTGGGACGAGCCGGCGGACCCGGCGGAGCTGAAGGCCGCCGCCCGCGAGCGCGGCTTGTTCTTCGACTCGATGAACTCCAACACGTTCCAGGACCAGCCGGGCCAGCCGCTGTCGTACAAGTTCGGGAGCCTCAGCCACAGCGATCCGGGAGTGCGGCGGCAGGCGGTGGAGCACAACCTCCACTGCCTGCGGCTGGGCCGGGCGCTGGGCGCCTGCTGCCACACGGTCTGGGTAGGCGACGGCGGGAACTTCCCCGGCCAGGTCCACTTCCGGCGCGCGCTGGAGCGCTACCTCGACAGCCTGCGCGCGATCTACGCCGCCCTGCCCGACGGTTGGCGGCTGTTCATCGAGCACAAGCTGTACGAGCCCGCGTTCTACTCGACCGTGCTCAACGACTGGGGGACCAGCTACCACTGCGTCCGTGAGCTGGGAGACCGGGCGTTCTCCCTGGTCGACCTCGGCCACCACGCCCCCAACGTGAACATCGAGATGATCGTGGCGCGCCTGATCCAGTTCGGGAAGCTGGCCGGCTTCCACTTCAACGACAGCAAGTACGGCGACGACGACCTGGACGCGGGCTCGATCAAGCCGTTCCAGCTCTTCCTCATCTTCAACGAGCTCGTGGACGCGGAGCTGGAGCGAGTGCCGGGCTTCCGGCCCGCCTACATGCTGGACCAGTCGCACAACGTCACCGACCCGATCGAGTCCCTGGCCACCAGCGCGACCGAGCTGGTGAGAGCGTACCTCCAGGCGCACCTGGTGGACCGGCACCAGCTCCGGGAGTACCAGGAACGCAACGACGCGCTGATGGCCCTGGAGACCCTGAGGCGCGCCTTCACCACGGACGTCGGACCGATCCTGGCCATGGCCCGCCACCGGGCGGGCGGCGCGGTGGACCCGGTGTCGACGTTCCGCGCCAGCGGCTATCGCTGCCGCAAGGCCGAGGAGCGGCCGGAGGGAGCCGCCCGCCGCGCCGGCATCGTCTGACGCCCGCCTTCCATCTCGCCGTCGACCTGGGGGCCGGCAGCGGCCGCGCCGTCCTGGGGCGTGCGGGCCACGAAGCCCTGGAGACGCTCGAGGTCCACCGCTTCCACTACCCGCCGCGGGTCGCCTCGGGCCACCTGCGCTGGGACATGGACGCCATCCTGGGCGGCCTGCGCGACAGCCTCCGCCGCGGCTGGGACGCGGCGGTCACCGGCGGCGGACGACTCGATTCGGTCGGCGTCGACTCGTGGGGGGTGGACTACGGGCTGCTGGGCCCGGACGGCCGGCTGCTCGAGGAGCCGGTCTGCTACCGCGACGGCCGCACGGCCGGAGTCATGCAGGCCGTCTTCGCCCGCGTCCCCCGCGACGAGATCTACGCCCGCACCGGGATCCAGTTCCTCCCCCTGAACACGCTGTACCAGCTCTTCGCCCACGCGCGCGACGGGTTCCCGGCCGGCGCCCGGCGGCTGCTGCTGATTCCCGACCTGTGCCACCACTTCCTGTGCGGCTCGCAGGTGAGCGAGGCCACGAACGCCTCGACCACGCAGCTCCTGCACGCTGGCACGGGCGCCTGGGACGAGGAGCTCCTCGGGCGGCTCGGCCTGCCCCGCGAGCTGATGCCCGTGGTCGCGGAGCCGGGAGCGGATCTGGGCCGCCTCACGCCGGAGCTGCGGGCGGACCTGGGCGTGGGCGCGCTGCGTGTGCTGGCGCCCGCCACCCACGACACCGCCAGCGCGGTGGCCGGGACTCCGCTGGAGCCGGGTTGGGCCTACGTGTCTTCCGGGACGTGGTCGCTGGTGGGCGTCGAGCTCCACCAGCCGGTGCTGACCGGGGCGGCGTGCGCGGCCAGCTTCACCAACGAGCGGGGCCTGGCGGGCACGGTGCGGTTCCTGAAGAACGTGATGGGCCTCTGGATCCTGGAGTCGTGCCGCCGCGAGTGGGAGGCCGAGGCCCCGGGCTTCGACCTCGACGGCCTGCTCGCCGGGGTCGCCGGCAGCGACGCGTTCCCCGGGTTCGTGTTCCCAGACGACCCCCGCTTCTTCAATCCCGCGAGCATGACCGCGGAGGTGAAGGCGGCCCTGGCGGAGTCCGGGCAGGCCGCGCCCGACGGGCCGATGGGGCTCGCGAAGGTCGTGCTCGACTCGCTGGCGCTGCGATACGCCTCGGTGCTGGACACCATCGAAGCCCTCACCGGGCACCCGGTCCCAGGGATCCACGTCGTCGGAGGGGGATCGCAGAACGATTACCTGAACCAGGCCACCGCCGACGCCGCCGGCCGGCCGGTGCGGGCCGGCCCGGCCGAGGCCACCGCCGCCGGCAACCTCGTGGCGCAGGCGCTGGCCTGCGGAGAGCTGGCCTCGCTGGAGGACGGCCGCCGCCGGGTGGCCCGGACGGTTCCCCCGCGATCGTTCACTCCGCGGCGCGCTCGAGCCTGGGAGCAGGCGCGCCGCCGTTACCGCGGGATCGAGGCCCACTTCGAGGGACGCGCCGCCGGCTCCGACGCCGGCTGAAAGACAGGCGGGAGGACCCATGCGCAAGGCGTTCAGGATGTCGGTGCATCCCGGCCGTCACGCCGAGTACGCGGGGCGGCACGACCCCATTTGGCCGGAGCTGGCGGCGGCGTTGCGCGACCACGGGGTCCTCTCGTACTCGATCTTCCTGGACCCCGAGACGGGCGACCTGTTCGCGTACGCGGAGGTCGAGAGCGAGGAGCGCTGGCGAGCGGTCGCCGACACGGAGGTCTGCCGGAGGTGGTGGGTGTCGATGCGGGAGCTGATGCCCGCGAACCCGGACGCGAGCCCGGTCTCGCGCGACCTCCGCGAGGTCTTCCACCTCGAGGGCGGGCGGTGAGGCCGGCCCGCGCGGGCCGCTCGGGCACACGGACGGGCGTGCTGCTCCCCGTCGTCCTCGGGACCGCACTCCTCGCCGGACGCGCCGACGCCGCGGGTCTCGAGTGGCCGGAGGTGACCCGCGAGACCCGGCCCTGGACGCGATGGTGGTGGATGGGCAGCAGCGTCGATCCCGACGGGCTGTCCGAAGCGCTCGAGGACTATCGGGCGGCGGGGCTGGGAGGCGTCGAGATCACGCCGATCTACGGCGTGCGCGGCTTCGAGGAGCGCTTCGTTCCGTTCCTGTCGCCGCAGTGGCTGTCGTTGCTCGGGCACGCGGTAGCCGAGGCGGGGCGGCTGGACCTCGGGGTCGACCTCGCCACCGGAACGGGGTGGCCGTTCGGCGGACCGTGGGTGGGGGCCGACCACGCCTGCAAGCGGGTCGCCCACCGCACGTACACCCTGCGAGGAGGCGAGCGCCTCGCCGAGCCGGTCCGGCTCCGCCAGGAGGCCCTGGTCCGTTCGGTGGGGAACCAGGTCTACGAGGCGGGCGGGCTCTACCAGGCCCCGGGCGAGCGCCCGCAGGGGACCTGGCAGGACCCGCGCCTGCGTGCGAACGCTCGGAAGCTCCAGGTCACCGACCTCGTGGAGCCCGTGGAAGCCAATGCGAACCTGCAGGCCCTGGCGCTCGACCAGGTGCGCTACCCCGCCGACCTCGCGCTCCAGGCCCTGGTGGCCTACTCCGCGGAGGGCGACGTCGTGGACCTTTCGGAACGCGTCGGCCGCGAGGGGGCGCTGGACTGGGTCGCGCCGCCGGGCCGGTGGACGCTCTACGCGGTCTTCCAGGGAGCGCACGGCAAGATGGTCGAGCGGGCGGCGCCGGGAGGCGAGGGAAACGTCATCGACCACTTCTCCGCCCCGGCCATCCGCGCCTACCTGGCCCGGTTCGATCGAGCCTTCGCGGGCCGGGACCTCTCCGGGCTCAGGGCCTTCTTCAACGACTCCTACGAGGTGGACGACGCCACCGGCCAGGCGGACTGGACCCCGGCTCTGTTCGAGGAGTTCCAGCGCCGGCGCGGCTACGACCTGCGCCGCCACCTCGCGGCTCTCTTCGGCGACGACGACGTGGAGAAGAGCGCGCGGGTCCTCTCCGACTACCGCGAGACCGTCTCGGACCTGCTGCTCGAGACCTTCACCGCGGAGTGGAGCCGGTGGTCCGCCGGCCGCGGGGCGATCGTCCGGAACCAGGCCCACGGGTCCCCCGGCAGCCTCCTGGACCTCTACGCCGCCAGCGACATCCCCGAAACCGAGGGCACGGACTTGCTGCGCTTCAAGTGGGCCGCTTCGGCGGCGAACGTCTCCGGGCGGCGCCTGGTGGCCGCCGAGGCCGCCACCTGGCTGGGGGAGCACTTCCGCTCCACCCTCGCCGACGTGCGCCGGGCCGTGGACCGTCTCTTCCTGGGCGGGGTCAACCACGTCGTCTACCACGGCACCAACTACTCGCCTGCGGGCGAGCCCTGGCCGGGCTGGCTGTTCTACGCCTCCGTCCACTTCAACCCCCAGAACCCGTGGTGGAGCGACTTCGCCGCGCTCAACGCGTACGTCACCCGAGTCCAGTCGTTCCTCCAGTCCGGCCGGCCCGACAACGACGTGTTGCTCTACTTCCCGCTCTACGACTCGCTCGCGCGGCGCGGGAACGAGCTCCTGGTCCACTTCGGGACCGGGCGCCCGGATCCCCAAGGAAGCGCCTTCGAGGAGGCGGCCGGCTCCCTCCAGGAGCGCGGCTACGCCTTCGACTACGTGTCTGACCGGCAGATCCTCCGGGCGCGGGCACCGGGAGGGCGCATCGCGACCACCGGCGGCACGTACCGCGCCGTGCTCGTACCGGAGTGCCGGTTCGTGCCGCTCCAGACGTTCGACCGGCTGCTCGCCCTGGCGCACGACGGGGCGACGGTGGCGTTCTGGAAGGGCGTGCCCGCGGACGTGGCGGGCCTGGCGGACCTGGACGCGCGCCGATCGCGGTACCGCGGCGCCGCGGACGGGATCCGCTGGTCGAGCCCCGATGGCGGAGGGGTGAAGGAGGCGCGCGTGGGGAGCGGCCGGCTTCTCCTCGGCGACGGCCTGGAACGAGTCCTCTCCCGCGCGGGCGTCGGGCGCGAGGAGATGGTCGACCGGGGGCTGCGGTTCATTCGGCGCCGCGACGGCGAGCGGGGATACTACTTCGTCGTCAACTCGGGCGCGACCGCGGTGAACGGGTGGGTCCCGCTCAGGGACTCGCCCCCGGCCGTCGCCCTCTTCGACCCGATGCGCGGGTCGAGCGGGTGGACGCCCGTGCAAGGCGCCACCGGGGAGACTCGAGCCTATCTGCAGCTCGAACCGGGCGAGTCCGCGATCCTCGCGACCGCGGAGGAGAGATCGACCGGCAGCCCGTATCCGCACTACGAACCGTCCGGCGCGGCGCTGCCGGTCGATGGAACGTGGACGGTCCGGTTCGTCTCGGGGGGCCCCGATCTGCCCCCCGACGTGAAGACCGCGAACCTCCCGTCGTGGACACGCTTCGGCGGCGACGAGGTGAAGCGCTTCTCGGGGACCGCGAGCTACACGATCCGCCTCCCCCGCCCGCCCTCGGGTTTCGAGGCCTGGAGGCTCGACCTCGGCCGCGTCGGTGACAGCGCGAGCGTGCGCCTCAACGGCCGGGACCTGGGGACGCTGATCGGGCCCGCGTTCCACGTCCAGGTCGATCCGGGTACGCTCGGCGACCTCAACGTCCTCGAGGTACAGGTGTCGAACCTCATGGCCAACCGCATCGCCGACCTGGACCGGCGCGAGGTTCCCTGGAAGAAGTTCTACAACGTCAACCTACCGTCGCGCCTGGAGCGGAACCGCGGGCCCGACGGTCTTCTCGACGGTTCGGCCTGGGAGCCCCTGGACTCGGGCCTCATGGGCCCGGTGACGCTGACGCCGCTCCGGCGCGTCGCTCCGGCGCCCCGCGACAGCTCCCGGTGATGATGGGTGATACGGGGGCGGGACGAACCGGTCGCCTGCGCCGGGCCGGCGCCTTCGCCACGGTCGTGTTGGCGAGCGGCCTCATGGCCTACCCGCTCTGTCACGTCCTGTACCGGTGTGGCTGCGCGGCGCCCTGGTCGGGCGGCGACTCGGCGTGCAACGTGCACGGGCCTTCGGGGCCGCGCTGCCCCTGGTGCGAGCATCGAGCCCTGGGGGCGGCCGCCTTCGGCGGGATCGTCGTCGCGCAGGGGGCGGTGTTCGAGCTCGCCCGGCGCCGCGGAGCGGGGCTGGTCCTGGCCGCCGTGGTCTCCGCCTCGAGCTTCGCCGCGGCCGGACCGCTCGTCGGAGCGCTCTCGTGGTCGGTCACCGACTACCCCCACTTCGTGGTGCCCGAGGCGCGCCGCCGGCTGGGGCTGCCTCCCGGACCGCTGCGGTGTGAGGCGAGGCCGGCCGATGGCCGGACGGCCTGCTGCCGCTAGGAGCCTGCCGCTAGAACGCGCGGCCGCTGTCGAGCAGGAGCGTCACCGGTCCCTGGTTGACGAGGGCCACGTCCATCATGGCCTGGAAGACGCCCGTTTCCACCCGGAGCCCGGACTCGCGGACGAGCGAGACGAAGCGCTCGTACAACCGGTTCGCCTCCTCGGGCGCGGCGGCGTCGGTGTAGCCGGGACGGCGGCCCTTGCGGGCATCACCGTACAGCGTGAACTGGGACACCACCAGCACCGCGCCGCCGGTCTCGAGGACCGAGCGGTTCATCTGTCCGGCCTGGTCGGGGAAGACGCGGAGGTTGACGACCTTCCCCGCGAGGTACTGCGCGTCGGGTTCGCCGTCGCCGCGACCCACCCCCAGGAGGACCACCAGGCCCGGCCCGATCGCGCCCACGACGCGGCCACCGGCACGGACGGACGCCTCAGAAACGCGCTGTACCACCGCTCTCACGCGCCTATAATGCCCCACCCCGTGACCGCCCTGCCGCGACAGATCGGCCGCTATCGCGTCCTGTCCCCGCTCGGGCAGGGCGCGATGGGGGTCGTCTACCGCGGCCGTGACGAGACCCTGGACCGCGAGGTGGCCCTCAAGGTCATGGCCCTGGGGCCCGGGGCCGACGCCGAGGCCCGGGCGCGGTTCCAGCGGGAGGCGAGGGCGGTCGCCCGGCTCCAGCACCCGAACATCGTCACCGTGTACGAGCTGGGCGAGCACGAGGGCGCGCCGTACATGGCCATGGAGCTCCTCGAGGGCGTCGACCTCCAGCGCGCCATCGAGGCCGGCCTCCGTCCGAACCCCCGGGCCACGCTCCCCATCGTCCTGCAGCTCCTCTCGGGACTGGGCCATGCCCACGAGAACGGGATCGTCCACCGCGACGTGAAGCCCTCCAACCTGTTCCTTCCCCGCGGGCGTCCGGCCAAGATCATGGACTTCGGCGTGGCGCGGCTGGCCGGAGGGATGACGACGACCGGCCAGGTCGTGGGGACTCCGAACTACATGTCCCCGGAGCAGGTCCGGGGCGCGCACGTGGACGGGCGCAGCGACCTCTTCTCCGCCGGCCTCATCCTGTACGAGCTGGTCACGGGCGAGAAGGCCTACCGCGGGGACTCGGTGGTGTCGCTGCTGTTCAAGATCGCGCACGAGCAACCCGACCTGTCGCTGATCCCGAAGGGGACGGAATGGGACCGGCTCCGGGCGATCCTGGCGCGAGCCCTGGCCAAGGACCCGTCGCAGCGGTATCCCCACGCGCCCGCCATGGCCGCGGTGCTGTCGCAGGCCCTGGTGGAGCTGGGAGGATCGCTCGACGGCGGTGCCGCGTCCGACCGGGGCCTGATGGTGCGCACGCCCCGGCCGTCGCCGGCGCCGGCGTTCGAACCGGCGGGCGAAGCGCCGGCCACCCCCGCCGGTGACGAGCCGTCGAACGCACGCCTCCTTGCATCACCCATCGAGGCGCCGGTCGGCCCGATCGCCGCGGCGCATCCGGAGCCGGCGCACGCGGCGATGCCGGTGTGGATCCCCGTCGTCGTGATGGCAGCCGCGAGCGCGCTGGTCCTCGCCGCCGTGGGCCTTCTCCTCTCGCGACGGGGCTCGCCATCCTCCCCCTCGGTGGCCTCCACCGCCCCGTCACCGGCCGTTCTGCGCGCCTCAGGTCCCACGCCTCCCGCGTTGCCGAGTACGCCCGCCGCCAGCTCGGCGCCGGTTCCAAGCGCGTCCGCACCTGCGCCGCGGGACCGCGCCGCCGCCGCTCCGCCGGCGTCGATCCCGTCGCCGGCATCCGCCCCGGACCGGCCGGCGATGGCTTCCCTGCCGGCGGCTCCAGCACCGGAGGCGAACAGGGCGGCGCCACCCGCCGAGCCGGGCGGAGAGGACCAGACCGTCCCACCCGGGCCGGAACCCGGGGACGCCCGGCTCGAGCGCGCCAACGAGCTGCTCGCGGAGGGACACTTCGGAGCCGCGCTGGCCGAGGCCCGCGCCGTGCTACGTCGCGAGCCGGGAAACGCCGAGGCCCGGGAGCTGGCGGAGGACGCGGAGGTGGAGATCGTGGTGGAGCGGCGGCTGCGCGAAGCGCGCGCGGCGCTGGAGAGGGGCGACACGGAGGCCGCCCTCGAGGCCGCCAAGGCCGGCCTGGCGGTCAAGCCCACCGACGCACGGCTCCTCGCCGTGTGGCGCGAGGCCACTCGGTGAGGCCTTCGGCCGGATTCGGGCCGACGGCGTGCTCGCCCGCGGAGCCGATCTCGTCGCCCGAGCTGAGGCTTTCACGTGTCCTGGAATTGCGATAGGATGCATTACTTCCCCGGGATGGGCTTCGGGGGGTGACCTGAAGGAGGGTGGTCCATGACCTACGTCATCGCGGAGCCTTGTATCGACACGAAGGATACCGCCTGCGTCGAGGTCTGCCCGGTCGATTGCATCCATCCGAAGAAGGATGAGGCCGAGTTCGAAGCCGAAAACAAGCTGTACATCGACCCCGAGACCTGCATCGATTGCGGCGCCTGCGTTCCCGTGTGCCCCGTGCAGGCCATCTTTCCCCAGGAAGAGCTGCCGGAGAAGTGGGCGAACTACACCCAGATCGACGCCGACTGGTACGCCAAGCGTAAGTAGCCCCCGCCGCCGGTGGGCACAAGCGCTCCCCCTCTTCCCGCCGGCCGCGCGCCCTCCCCCCGGATCTCCCCGGAGTCAGTGACTGGGATAGCCGCCCTCAGCGGCGGAAGAGGTGCTGGACCGTCAAGCGGATCGAGACCGGCACGCCGCCGAGCTTGGCGGGAGTGAACCGCCAGCGCTCGACCGCCTCCACCAGCGCGCGGTCGAGCAGCGGACCGGCCGAATCCAGCACGGCGACGTTGATGACCTCGCCGGTCTCGCCGATCCACGCCTCCACCACCGGCGAGCCCTCCAACCCCTGTCCCCGCGCCTCTTCCGGGTAGGCGGGGACCGCACCGGACATCCGACGCGGAGGGGTCACCGAGGGGCTGAACCCCACGAGCTTACCGGGGCGAAGCGTCTCCGAGTCGACCGGAAGCGTGACGGTGAGGGCCCGCAGAGGAGCCTCCGGCCTGAGGTCCACCTCGGTGGAGACGGTCTCCCGGCCGGCGGCCTCCATCCTCACCACGTGCCGGCCGAACGTCACGTCGATGCCGGAGAGGGGCGTCTGGCCCACGGCGTTGCCGTCCAGGAACACCTTCGCCGCCTGGGGATCGCTGTCGAGGGCGAGCAGGGCTTCCCTCTGGGTCGGGATGGGGTTGATCAGGTCGCTGTCGAAGACCGGCAGGCCCTCGCGGTAGGTCGGGGGCCGTTCGGGCTCGCGCTCCGGGCCCCGCGGCGGCGCCTGGGGCTTGACCACGGTGGCCGGCACCTCGATGCGGGTCGGCGCGGACTCGTGCCCGGAGTGCGTGATCTCGAGCTGCAGCACGCGGTGCGCGGCCTCGTGGAGATCCCGCGCGAAGTCCAGCGACCGGCCGTATCGCTCGGCCGGGCGGGGAGCGAACGCGCGGGCGAACACCGCGTTGAGCCCCTCGGGCAGCCTCTCGTCCACCTGCCGCGGAGGCACGTGGACGCCGTGGACGACGCGGGAGACGACCTCGGTGATGGTCTTGCCGGGGAAGGGCGCACGCCCGGTGAGCAGCTCGTAGGCCACCGCGGCCAGGGAGAAGACGTCGGCCCGGCCATCCACCTTCTCTCCCATCATCTGCTCGGGCGACATGTAGCGGACGGAGCCCACCACCGTCCCCACGGCGGTGAGGTTCGAGGACTCCAGGCGGGCCACGCCGAAGTCCATGACCTTCACCCCGCCGTCGTTGAGCACCATGATGTTCGCCGGCTTGATGTCGCGGTGCACGATCCCGTGCCGGTGCGCGTAGTCGACCGCGTCGGCCACGCGCAGGATCAACGAGCAGAGCTGACCGACGGAGAGGATCGCCCCGGACTTGAGCAACGCGGCCAGGGTCTTGCCCTCCAGGAACTCCATCACGAAGTAGGAGGCACCGATGTCGTAGATCTGGACGATGTCGGCGTGGTTCAGCCGGCCGGCCGCCTCCACCTCGTGACGGAAGCGAGCGTGGTAGCTCTCACGCTCCTCCGGCGACATGAACTCCGACTCCTTGACGACCTTGATCGCTACCGGCCGCGCCAGCCGCGGGTCGACGCACAGGTAGACGACTCCCATCGCGCCGGACCCGAGCTCCTCCAGAACCTGGTACCGCCCGAAGTAGGCAGGAGGGAGCTTCTCGGAGGACATCGTGTTTGACTCTGCGGAGACGTCAAACTGTATCCCCCAGGGACGGAAGCGTCAACCGCGACACACACGAGGACCACCGCGGAGCGAGCGCGGGCGACCCCTGGCCGGGGCCAGGGTATGGCACGGAATGGAACGGACGCAGCCACGCCCCGGCTCGGCCAGACCGGTGGCCGGGGCCGGCCCGCCGGTGGTATGCTCTTGGCCTCGCCAAAAAGGGATCGGGGGGCCGGCGGCCGTGGTCAGCAACGATCGTCGCAAGGACACGAGGATGAGCCTCAGCCTCCCGGTCCGCGTCCAGGGGACGGACGCCGACGGAGTCAGCTGGGAGGAGATGACCTCGAGCGGCGACACCTCCTTCACCGGGGCGTCGTTCGCCCTCAAGCACACCGTCCTCACCGGCCACGTGCTGCACCTCTCCCTACCGCTGCCCAAGAGCTTCCGGCGCTACGACCTCAGCGAGCCCTCGTACCGAATCTTTGGCCTCGTACGCGACGTGAGCCCCGCCCAGACCGCCGGGGCGGTCACGCGCGTGGGCGTGCTCTTCCTCGGGAGACATCCTCCGCGCGGCTACGAGAAGAACCCCGCGGGACGCTACCTGCTCCCTTCCGACCCGGCGCCCGGCCGCAAGGAGCGCCGGCAGTTCCAGCGGCTGGACATCTACTTCAACCTCAAGCTGTGCCGGATCGACGCCTCCTCGGACGGTCCCAAGGAAGAGCAGACCATCGCGGAGAACCTCGGCAAGGGCGGCGCTCGGGTGCTCACCTCGATGCCGGTGGTCAAGGGCGAGATAGTGATGATCGAGGAGGTGGGAGGACCGTTCCGCACCCGCGCCGAGATCAGGAACGTGTACATCGGGAAGGACCACGTCCCCCGCCTCAACCTCAGGTTCATCGACCGCGAGACCCCGGACCGGCTGATCGCGCTGGGCTGAGACGTCCTTCCGCGAGAGCACCTCGCCGTTTCGAAGATGACGCGCACCGACCCTCGCCCCGGCTGCCACGACGTAATGTTCCAGGACGCCCTCGTCCTGGGCGATCCCGCCGAGGTCGCGCTCGAGGACTACGCGGCGGCGCTCACCCGGTCGCCACGGGCGGAGGCCTACCGCGGCGAAGGGACCGCCGGCGTCGCGGGAGTCCACCTGTGCGGCGCTCCGGCCCCTCCGGCCGCGGCCGCGCGGGCCGACATCGAAGCTTTCGCTCGCGACCTGGCCGCCCGCGGAGGCGCCGCCGGCCTGGGCTGGTCCTGAGCGTCCGAGCTCAGGCGTCCTTCAGGTACTCGTCGAGCGGAGGGTTCAGGAGTTCCTGCGTCTCCGGCTCGTCGAGGTTCTCGGGCGTCACGATCACGACTCCGGTGTCCACGCGCTCGGGGACCGTCCGGCCGGACAGATGGTCGACCATCGTCTTGACGCCGAGGTACCCCATGCGCATCGGGTTCTGCAGGACGATCCCGTGCAGCTCCCCCTTGCGGAGGGAGGCTACGAAGACCTCGCTGGCGTCGAAGCCGACGAAGGAGACCTTGCCCGCCTTCCCGAGGTCCTGGAGGGCGAGGAGCATCCCCATGGTGGCCGACTCGTTGGGGGTGAAGATCCCCTGGACGTCGCGGCCGTACCGGTTCAGGATGTTCTCGGAGGCCCGCTTGGCCGTATCGCGGCTCGCCCCCGCGTACTGGTCGGACGAGAGGAGCTGGATCTCCGGATAGGCCGACTCGAGGCGGCTCAGGAAGCCCTCCTCCCTCTCCCGGGTGCTGGCCGAGCCCTCCTGGTACCGGAGCAGGATGGCCTTGCCCTTTCCGCCCATCAGCGCGCCCAGGCGGTCCGCGGCGAGCTCGCCACCCTTGAAGTTGTCGGTGGCGACGAAGCTCACGATGTCCTCGGAAGCGAGCCCGGAATCGATGATCACCGTGGGGATCCCGGCCCGGCGGGCCTCGTCCACCGGACGGACGAGTGCCCGGTCGTCGAGCGGGGCGAGCACGATGCCGTCCACCGCCTGGCTGGTGAAGCCTTCGACGACCTGGACCTGCTGCTCCCGGTCGTCTTCCTTCAGGGGGCCCTTCCAGATGACGTTCACCGTGACGCCGCCGGTCGACAGCTCGCGGGCGGCCTTGACCGCGCCGGCGTGGATGCTCTTCCAGAACTCGTGGCTGAGCCCCTTCGGGATCACCGCCACCGAGTAGCGCTTCCCGTCGCTCGAGGCGCCTTCCCCGGCCGCGCCACCGCCGGCGGGACCGTCTGGCCCCCCGCAACCCAGGCAGACGGCAAGGGCAAGGAGCCCCGAGGCCGCCCTCCTCCACGCCGACGATGTGCGGAGCACGGCCAAGCAGCTCCTCATCACTTGCCTCCCATCTCGAGGGCGACCACCGTGTCGTGCGCGTCGCGGGCGTCGGCCGGAAGCTGGAGCGTCAGCCCGGAAGCCGTCTGCTGGACTGCCGCCTTGCGGCCGTCCTTCAGGAACCGGGCCGACTTCACCGGCCGGGGAAGGGCGGGCAGGAGAAGCGCCGGGTCCGGCCAGTCGAGCACGTGCACGTAGACCGTGTCGCCCTTCGCCGTGGTCACTCCCCAGGATCGCGGCGTGATCGGGCCGCCGCGCGTGCCGTAGATGGACTCCCCGTTCTTCTGGAGCCACTGGCCGATCTCCTTCAGTCGCTCCACGAACTCCGGCTGGATCCGGCCGTCGGGCATTGGACCCACGTTCAGGAGGAAGTTGGCGTCGTGGCCGGCCGCTTTCACGAGGTAGTGGATCAGCTCGCGGGTGCTCTTGTGGCGGCGGTCGGTGAGGTTGAAGCCCCAGGAGTTGTTCATGGTCTCGCAGGTCTCGAGGGGCAGGGTGCCCACCTCCGCGTCCTTGTTGAACTCGGCGGTGCTCTGGCCGGGCAGGTCCTTCTCGAACATCTGGAAGTCCTCACCCGAGAACGGCCGCCGGTGGTGGTTGTTGCCGATCAGGGCGGCGGGCTGGAGCTCGTGGATGAGGCGGTAGGTCTG